>Ga0335082_10007277_pt1 | contig 12033 bp, 18 predicted proteins | sample Lox_Sample_41_FD_206718 | JGI IMG/M metagenome (GOLD analysis project Ga0335082, IMG submission 206718) | Soil microbial communities from Loxahatchee National Wildlife Refuge, Florida, United States - Lox_Sample_4.1 | ecosystem: Environmental > Terrestrial > Soil > Wetlands | place: USA...
CACGCCCGTTATCACTCCCAAACCAGTGAACGCCGCAGTCACCCCCAAACCACCACGTCGTGAACCAGGGGCAGTCGATTGCGCGTGTGGTGAGATCGAGATGCTTCGAGAGACACGAGCCGTCGTGGACGGTGTGGAGCACACGCGATCAAAATGCCAAAGGCCGTGATCGTGAACGAGTCGGCAGACCAGTGTTGTCGCCTTCATCGCCTCTTAATTGGTGGTGAGCCTCATACCGAACAAATGCGGCTCTACGAGGCGTTCCCCTCAGTTTTGGGGTTTTCCTCCAAGCAATCCTCGACGCCGTTATTCGAGGCAGTGTTGGTTCTCGCTCTCCACCAAGCGGGCAAGAAAACTGGCGAGAAAAACTTTCACAAAGTCTATTTTCTTGCGCCCGCGAATTTGGCCGAGAGTTGGGTCGTCGCCGAATTCAAAACCGCCGCAAAACGAATCTTTGGGCGGCTAAAAACCGGAAAGAGTGTCGAGGCCGTCAAACATGTTGGAACTTTGTTCCACCAAGTCATGTTGGGCTCGCAAGTTTTCAGTCTCCCAAATGAGCCTGATTATTGGGTCGCATTCGGTTTCACACGTTCCGATCCTGTTCCTGAGTGGCTGCGTAACAAGTTGATGGATACCGGCGCAGAAACTGACCAAGATTTGCATCCTGGTGTATAGTTAGAGCGTGCCCAATCCACATCAACAGGGGGAATCTCGTCATGCAAGGGGCGGACTTTCTCTGTTGTGGCAGCCTTTGCGCCACTCTGAGGAGTTTTGCGCCTCCACCGAACCTCAATTCGCCGTGAACTTACACGAACGACCCCACATACGGGTGGTCACGGTTCTTGCTAAGTTCGCGCTTCCCCATGCGACTCAACCAAACGAGGCGTCATGAATAGCGCTAAACGAGTGCGACTTGTATCCGCAGTCCAAGATCCCGTAGAGTCTTCGTGGAGTGAGCTTCGCGCCAAACCTCTACGGAGCCGCCCTATGATCGAGGACTCCGCCACAGCACAGCCTCCGGTCGAGCCAGTCATCAAGTGGACGTTGCGATTCCACGATGAGGGAAAGCGACCTTCGATGCTCGTCGTGCCTGGGGCCACGGCACACGATCGGCTGAGTTTCTACCGCAAGTACCTCTCCGACGAGTGGGCCTCATTCCGACCCGACACGGTCGAGGATGTGATCAGCGACGGTGCTCGTGATTGGGTGGATCAGAGCATCTTGGCGAACGTCACGGAACGTTTCGCGATGGCTCGCGTGCCGCACGAAGCCAAACATGATCTTCCGAACTGGTTCCCTCCGCCCGTGTGGGCATGGGAATTCCTGTGGGCGCTTGTCTCAGTGCCCACGTTTCGCATCGAAGAACCGCTCCGCAGCTTGGTCGATCAATCCCACTACCTCTTCCACGAGGTTTATCGTGTGCTGTGGGAGCTTCGTTTCCGCACCACCGAAAGCGGAGACTTCGAGCCAGCAACGCCGCTCTTCAACGCAGCCGTGCGATGGCTCACAGCGAACCCGCTCGGCACGACAGACCTCGCAATGCTGGAGGCGTGCGGCGTCACACGTCGTGTGAACAGCGAACAAGAACGCTTCGACGTTCTGTGCTTCCTCATCACTCTTGCGGAGCACAACGGGCTTCTCAATCGCTACATCCTCTGTTTCGACGGTCTCGAACGCGCGATCCGGCCTGAAAAACGCCCTCTTCTACGCGAGATGACAGTGTTTCTCTCCACCCTCGACAGGTGGATCCGTCTCACGCAAGCACCCATCGGCGTTCTCATCGGAATGGATACATCTGCCCGACAAATGACAGCGCTACGTCGCATGAGTCCGAAGCTCGCCGATGAGATCGAGGCAGGACTTGCCTGGACCTCATCGCGCGGATGATCCATCTCGACCTGACTTCACACGCAGTCACGGCCGAAGGAGATGGAGACGTCGATCATCTCATCACCGTCCGCACACTTCAGACGGATGGGTCCGCATCCATGGTCGCGCGTTACCGACACAGCGATGATGCGCCTGTTGGCGCGACTGAGGACATCGAGGAGACAGTGCGATCACGTGCGGGGCGGCACGTGATGCGCGAGTACGACATCGACCAGCCCGGTGTCTACGTGTTGGTCAGTGGTCGCCGAGAGATGGAGCAGAACCGTGCGTTCTACATCCGCGTCTCGTTCGACGACGTCGAAACATTGCGAATTGTGGTCCTTCCCGGGAGCTTTGCCTGTCCGTGGATTGTGGAGGACGAGCTGCACCACTACGAACGGGATGAGACGTTCCAGTTCAGCGTGCGTGTAACGCATTCGGGCGTCGCCGTAGCCGATGGAGAGGTTCTCCGGATAGAGAGTGACAAAAGTGGGGTCAAGTTCGCCCGTACAACTGCCTGGGAGCGAATCCTAGAGGACGACGATCCCAATTCGGTGTAGATCCCGTTGATGGCCGTCTCGAAAGCGGTTCTGGAGGATCTCTTCGAAACACGGCTTCCTCCGAAGCCAGCGGTCGAGGACATCAGCCTTCGAGACGAGAAGCTCGGGCTCGGATTTCCCGGCGAACGGTTTGATCTCGTGTGTCCCGAGTGCGGTGCGGGGATGAAACTTCGCAACAGCAAACACGGGCTCTTCTACGGATGCGAAAAGTATCCCGCCTGCAAAACGAGTCATGGCGCGTACAACGACGGACGTCCAAAAGGCACTCCTGGCGACAAGGCGACACGAAAGGCTCGTATCCACGCACATCGCATCTTCGATCGGCTTTGGAACTCCAAGGCCGGAGAAAAGCCGCGTATGACGCGCTCGCAGGCATACACGTGGATGAAGAAAGCGATGAAGCTCGGCGACAGTGAAGCTCACATCGGAACGTTCACGGTCGAACAGTGCGAGAAACTCGTGACGCTCGTTCAGAAGAAATTCCCAGGTGTGCGCAACGCCTGGGACAAGCTCGCGGGCGACAAAGACTTGTTCTGATCGTCGGCGTCATCGGCATCATCGTCGAGGAGCACTCGGTCCCACGCGTGCTTGCGAATACGTCGAAGGAGGATGTTTGCCGCCGCCTCTACGCGCTGACACTCTTCGATGGTTCGGCGTCGTAGGAAAAGGCCACTCGGCCAAAACGCTGTCGCTCGTAATCCAACACTCCGCCGACGTTTCTTCATCGGAACCGGAACGGGCGGGAGCTTGGCATCAAGCCAAATGCTGTGAAGGTCGTCTTTGCACGCCAAAATGCCGGTCGGTGTGTTCCACCACGAGAGTCCGGCAGCGCGCTTCTCTTCAACTAAGCGCGCGTTAACGAATTGCCGTTCGACAAGCAAGCGATGTACAGCGTCACGCGCTCGCTCCCGTGCTTGGAGGAGGTCTGCGGGTCCTCGTGGCTTGCGTGGGGTACCATCGAGACGGGCACCCCATGTCCCACGGCAATCGGGGATCGAGCAGCGGTAGAAACGGCCGTAACGTCCTTGCGCGAGGAACATCCCACTCCCGCAATCAGGGCAAGGCACGTTGTGTTCGCGAGCTTGGGTCGCGTAGACCTGGCGACGAATCACGTTCCACCATTTGGCGGAAAGCTCGCGCTTAGCCTTTCCAGCCATCGCGTCTTGCTCGGGCTAACTCGTCTCTTAACTCGCCATCAGGTGAAGAATGCACGTCCACACGAGCATCCCTAGTCACGACAGCCGCACAATCAGCCAGTTCAATTCGGATGGGCGAACCATCGTTGAGGTTGTCGTCGTCGGTGAGAGAAAACCACCCCTCGTTCGGACGCCAATCCCAAATCGCACCGGAAAGAGCCCGGCCGTCTTTCAATCGTGCAGCGGTCATTTGGTGCCCTGAGCAAAACGTACCGCATCACCGCAGAGAGGGTAGAGCAAATTGATCTCCGCCTCGGTCAAGCCGACGTCATTGCGCAGTCCCGCCACGCAGTCCTCGCAACAGCCGTCGAGCCAATGGCCCGCATCGTAACCGGGATGTTCTCTCATTCTTCGAAGCGCGAGCTTGCCACACGGGATCGGCGTCTTGACGCCGTCGACGATGACGGTGTCCACAACTTGGGAACATCGGTACACGGGCATCACCGCACCTCACTTGACGATGGCCACCGGAGTAGCCGTTGAACATCGCTCGTCGCGACGTCTTCCGAGCGAACAGCTTGGATCGTCCAGTACGCCGGGTAGCGTTGAAGCTCCAAGTTCTTTGCCTGCCACTCGACGGTCGTTGCCGGAGCACGACCGTCGTTGCGAGCCGCAGCGACACGATGATCGACCTCGACTCGAAGAATGCGTGCTCGCCAACCGAACGCACTTGCCGCACGCATGTACGGAGCCGCATCGGTTGCCAGCGTGTTCGTGTTGTCCACGATGACGACTTGCAACGTGTCGTTCGTTAGCGCTCCAAGGAACTTGCGAAAGCAGTCGTCGTGCGCCTCGCCGAGCTTGGACGCGTCGAAGTTGTACGCGCCCCCGTGCCGAAAGAAATCGTCTGCTGAAACCACCACACCTTGCTCGCCAAAAATCTTGGCAAGCTTGCGAGCGAGCGTGCTCTTTCCCGAGCCGCTCACGCCTTGCATGACGATGACCTGACGCTCCATGACTGAACTACGGGATGGGCCGATTCGGATCAACGGGACGACATGCCGGACACGGAGCCCTCCACACGGCCATTGGATCGCCAAGGTCGTCAACCATCCCAGTTCCGTGGCATGTCGCGCAGTTGGGATCTGGCCTACATGTAGGACACGGATCGTACCAGACATTCGGAGAATCCCCACAATCGCCAAAGACCTGGCCCTCGCCCCGGCATGTTGGGCAATCAGGGTCACCACGTGGCCTCTGCGGCGCTTGGGGAGCCGTTTCGGGGCTTGGAGGGACCACTGGTTGACGGGCGAGCCCACGGGCGAAATCCATGACCTGGTGAACGATGGATTCGAGGTTCATGCGAGCCCGTTCGGCGATGGCCCGATCATGGTCGCTCGCGCCTTGGGCATCGGCGGCGAGCTGAGCCCGTTCGTAGTTCACGTCCGCACGGCCCATCCGGATAAGCATGGCTTCCATGATCGCGAGGTGCTGGAGACGTTGCTCCATTCCCACGCGCTTGAGCGCCATGTTCGTCCAAAAAAGCTCTGCCGCCTCGTCGGGCTTGATTCCCTCGCCGTATGTGACTTTCCCGTTCGGATCGATCGAGACGATTTTCTTTCCCGAGCTGGTCGCAAGCGTGAACGTTCCAGGATGCGGGATTCCAAGCTCGCGAATGAGACGTTGCTCGATTGTCTCAAGACGCGGCCCGAGAATGTCGTTCCAGAAATCGCTCAGCCCCTCGTTTTCTTGGGTGCCCTGGTTTTGGGCCGGGGCTTCTTCGGGGGAGGATTCGAGGGTGGGGCTTTCTTGGGGGTTTCGCTTGTTGTCGGGCATGAACTGCCCTCCTCATTTTCATCGTCTTCTAGAATGCGTGCCCACGAGGTGGGTTTCGCGGCTTCCTGTTGGGCCTCTTCATCGGCTTTTTCTTGGGCCGCGCGGCGCCCACGCCGTGTTGCAATGGAGGCTCGAATGTTCATCGAACGCGCGAGGGCGGCATCGAACACTTGGCGTTCTTCTCGCGTCGTCACCGCGATCGAGAGAGGGATTTGCCCGTCTCGGACTTGACGCTCCATCTCCAAAACAGAGGCGTGCATCTGATCCATGCCTTGTTGCACTTGGCGCATCATGTCCGCTTGGATGTCCGAAACCCTTTGCGCGGCGTCACGTTGCGCTTGTTGGACTTGACGCCTGGACTCTTGAACGGTCGGAGTGTCCCCCGTAACCCGTCGCGCTACCCGTCGCGCGAGCCGACGTAGCCTCCACTCGTCCAACGCGACAAACATCACGACCAGCAGCGCGAGCGCGCCCCCCGCCAACATCCAGGGGTGCGCATGCCACGTTTCGGCAAGCCATTGCTGCATGAGACTTCTTACACCTCCCACCATTTTTCGTAAAAAAACGCAACTTCACACCCCCTTGAGGCCCATTCAGGGGTGAGGGCTCGCCGCTGACCGGCTTGTCGCCTGACGGCCCTCGGGTGTCTGGTTTTGGAAAGACCGCCCGATCGCGAGTTTTCAACCTTGGAGGATCTCATGCGTGAATTTTACGAAGCCTGTGAAGCAGCAATCGACTCGAAGCAAACTGATGCGGCGATTGAACGTCTACGAGCGGCGCACGGTTTCATGCTGCCCATCGTGAACCAAGCACGGGCACGTCTCGAACTTCACATCGTAGCCGATCTTTGGGGCTACCTCCGATGGACGGTTGCATGGGTCATGTACAAAATGGCCGAGTGCGACGGCGAATGGCCGGGGCTGTCTCCGTTGTTTCTCTTCGCGCTCAGTTCAAACTACGTCTACCCGCCGAAGACTCAAAATCGAACGAGTCTCGACTATCGGTGGAACAAGTTCAAAGAACTTCCCGAAAGAATGCTCCCAAACGTTCCGATGTCGGCCCACTGGCCTCTCGTACGGGACAAAACGGTGTACGAAATCGCACGTGGGTAGCGGTTCATTTTATCGCCCCGCAGAGATGCATGGGCTACTCGTACGACCGCCGGACACGCCTCGGATCCGCTCCAGACTCGGAGCTTCAAGACGATCTTCGAGCGCTCGATGAATTGCGTGAACTCGACAAGGCTCTCGACCATATCGAGACAGCCTTCTCGTCACACTTTCACATCGAGGCGCATGCGAGGACAGGGGCAACGGTTGATCCTACGGTCAAGACTCAACTCGACGTCTTGAAGAAAGCCCTCGACGGACTCAAGGCGGCCGAGGAGATCGCGAAGTCGACGACGACGGTTCTCCAACTCTACCCCGAGGACAAAACTGCGGCGCGTGCCAAGAAGGACGCGGAGACGATGATCGCGCGCTTTCAGAAACACGCGGAGGCGGCGCGTAAAATTGTGCGGACGATCTCCTCGAAACAGATGCCCCCGGCTTTGAAAAAGCTCGGCAACGCTGCTGGAAAGATTGTCGAGGAGCGTCTGATCGACCCCTCAAATCTCAAGGTCATTCCTTGGATGGGCGAGACATGGCAGAAGAACGCCCTTTACTCGGTCGTCCTTCGCGTCAGTGCTCCCGACCTCAGCAAATTCGTGAACTACACGAACAAACCCAATGCCGTTGATGTCACGATCAGCGTCGATTCGGGAACGACGGAGGGTCCGAAGTTCGAAGGGGATTACTCATCCACGAAGGAAGCGCTGACCCCCAAGTCCGTTGCTGAACGTCTACTCAAAGCGCTGCGTGGATGGCCCGGCTTGAAGGGCGAAACCGAGGCCGCCGCCAGCCGCAAGAAGGACGCTGACTTGATCGCATCGGCAATGAAGAACATCGCCCATCGTCTTGGTGAAGCGGGTCAGGTCGAAATGTCTCGTGACGCGCGAACAGTCACGGTCGACTATCGTTCACACCTTCCGAAAGAAGGAGCCTACGGCATCGACGAGTACCGATACGACGAAATGGTTTCAGAGGAGATGGACAAGGCCAAGAAAGCCTATGAAGCCGGCCTCGCTCTTTACAAGGACAAGATCGAGAGCATTTCGTACGACCTCGGCGAAAAGGGCTGGGTCTACGCTCACGTCACGTTGAAGTAGGTTTCCCCGGGGGCGGCGGGATTGTCGAATCGCCCGGCTCGGACTCTGGGTCCTCATCACCGCTTGGCGCTGCTGCCAAAAGAACGCGTTGGGAAAGCGCCTGGAGCTTCTTGGACGCCTCGACGAGAACCTTGTCGAGCAGACCGGCGCCCGTCTCGACAAGGATAACGTCTCCGACTTGGACTCGAATGACCCACACGTCGTCACGGTCAGGAATGCCGTGCAGCGTGATTTTCGCGTGAGGACTAATCTGACGTGTGGCTTCACAAAGCCTTCGGAGCCGCTTCATTTTCCTCCCTCGAGACGCCAGCGTGGCTCATTCCCCTAATCCTTTTGAAAGGTATTGTATGGAGGAGAGTCGATCACGATGGCGGTTTTGGGAATTCATTGTCCGCGCGATGTTGCACGTATCTTCTCTCAGATCGAATGCATCGGAGACAAGGAACCCCTTTGGCACCAGCACATCACCCTTCTGTATCTCGGGGATGACGTTCCAATCGAGCAGCTCGCGAAAGCTGTGGTTGCGATTTACGGCGTCACTTCGAAAACGAAGCCCTTCAGCGTGATGGCTGACCGGGTGACCTCTTTCCCACCGCATCCAGAACACGGAACGGTTCCGATCATCTGTCCAATCGTGTCCCCAGCTCTACACGACCTTCAAGCTCGTCTTCGTGCCGCATTCGACCGCATGGGGATCGAGTATTCGCGCAAATTCCCCGAGTACAAGCCACACGTCACGCTGTCCTATACGAAGGACCCGCTCGTGTTCGCTGATCATGTGGCGGACAAGGACATTCCGCCGATTGAGTGGGGCGTTGCGGACATCGTGCTTTGGGGCGGAGAGGACGGCGACCAACGATTCTCGGCGAACTTCCCGCTCACCATTGGGAAGACCGCTTCGGCGAACGATGTGGTGTACCGTGCTTTTGTCCGCATCGCCGCTTCGGGCCAAAGCCATGAACCGCTCAGCATCTGACGCTCACGGGCGAAGCATCGCCCTCATGAAATTCCTCTCGGGAGTTGCCCGAAAGCATGGAGTGGCGGAGCACGTCTACGTGGTTGGAGGTGCCGTTCGTAACTTCATCCTCGGCGTTCCGATCAAGGACATCGACGTGGTCGTCGATTCGGTCGCTCTCAAAGGCAAGGACTCCGCTTGGTTCGCCAAGGAAGTTCAGAACGACATTCCGGTTCGCTCGAACCTCACGACAAATCAATACGGCGTTGCGATCCTAACCATTTCAGAGCCGTGGCAGCTCGACGGCTACGAAATGAAGGGCGAGACGATCGAGATGGCGAACGCCCGCAAGGAGTCCTACGGCGGGGCTGAGGGCAAAGGTTACAAACCACACACGGTCGAACCCGCAACCATCCACGAGGATCTCGTCCGGCGCGAGTTCACGTTCAACACGCTGCTTTGGAGGCTCCTCGACCTCGAACACGGGCCGGGACGCGCGGAGATTCTCGACCTCACTGGACGCGGCAAGAAGCATCTTGAAGAAGGCATCCTCTCGACTCCGGTGGATCCGGACAAGACGTTCTCGGACGACCCGACGCGCATGCTGCGGGCAATCAAATTCGTCGCCAAGTACGGCTTCAAGATCCCGAACGACGTCGCCGAAAGCATCCGCCGCAACGCCTCGATGCTCAAACGAATGCCTTGGGATGCCGTTCGCAAGATTCTGACCGACGACATTCTCGACGGCCCGGCCCCGCGACGTTCAGTTGAGTTGATGCAGGAGCTTGGGCTCGCACACGTCTTGAAAGAGATGCTCCACGAGACGCCTGGTTTCGCGGCGGCTTTAGGTCGCAGTCTTTCCGAGGCGGACATTCATCTTCTTCTCGACCTTCTCGATCTTGGGTGGGTGTTTAAGACGCCCGTTGGCTTTCTTGACCGTGATGGACAACTCCGACTCCGCGAAGTACTCCTCACCAACGCCGACGACCCCACTTTCGAGAAGGCGTTCGTCGCGAGCCTCATCAAGCCGCCCATCGACCAACAGCGCTTCTTCACCGAGTACGCCATCCCGCCGAAGGAACGCCAAGTCGTCACGCAGGTTGCGCGCCGCCTCCTCTTGGAGAACCCCGCCCTCGTCAAGAGCGGTCTCATCGAGGCCGTCGAGGGTGAGATTGGGCAACGCTTCGACCGCACGACACTCCCGGAACGTGTGGCCAAGCGCTTTCTGCTTCGCTAAAAACTGAGCGCCGAGAATCGTTCTACGCCACCGCACGTTGACGTCGGCTCCCCAGCAATTGGCGAACCCTTTCTCTTCGAGCCATGCGAGACTGTGGCGAAGGCGGTCACCCCCAAAACGATTGAGGCTGGCCCACTTCTCAAGGTATCGCCAATCTCTCGCCTCGCTGAGCATGTCGATGATGGGGAGCGTCCATCGCTCCCAACACGGGTCTTTCATCTCGGGAGTGCGGTCGCTCATCTCTCGCTTCATCCGTCCCATCAAAGGTACTTTGCTTGGTTTGCCAAGAATCCCGCGCACTTGGACTTCGAGCGAGGGGATTCCCTAATGCTTTCGCCAAGTTGCGGCTTGCCAAGAGGCTGTCCCAGCCGTAGGCTTTTCTCGAGCATGCCCAACGAACTTCCTCTACTGACGCCCGAGATGCTCCTCTCGTATACCGGGATGCGAGAACTCGAAGGCGCACAAGCAACGCAACAACGACCGGCGGCAAGCGCGCCCCCAAACACGGTCGATGTGGAAATGACATTCGACAGCGACGCGCTCGAACAGATCGCGGTTGCGGCTCAAGACGAGGACTACATCTCGTTCGATCGAAGTGACTTGGATGTAGAGGACGAGCTTCCGTTTCAGAATCGCGCGGCGGGCGAGCGATTCAACGTTCTCCGACCACCGCAACAACCACAGATGCGTGAGGTTGGAAGGGTCGGACGATTCCCGATTCTTGCGCCCGATGAGCCTCCCCCGCGTCCTGTGCCAGAACGAAACAACTCACCGCGACAACAACTCCATGCACGTGAGTTGAACGAGAAAATGCGCGAACAACTCATCGAGCAACGCGCGGCCATCCACGAGTCTCTCCCCACGGCATACGATCGACTGCTCGATGAGGATCCATACGAAGACGATCTCGAGTAGCGGTGTAGACGCGCCGCATGCAATTCACCGCTGACCAACTCGAGCTTTTCAACCTCGTCCGCGATCACGTCGCCGCGAACGCCAAGAACAAAGGGTTCAAAGACCCTCCACCCGGCATCCCGCACGAAGTCTGGTACAGCAAGGCCCTCGACCACATCCGTTCGGCCGTATACGCCAGCAATCTACACGGCGAGCAGAGCGAGTTGTGGGAGGCCGCACGCAAGGGCAAGCTTCACGCTCCGTGCGACAAGGCCGAAGAGATGAAAGAGAGGGGTCTACCTGTCTTGTCGTGCGTCGAGGAAGAGTTGGCGGACATCATCATCCGCACCCTCGATAACGCAGCCGAGTTCAACGTGGACATCGCGAAGGCCATCGCGGTCAAGATGGCCTTCAACAGCGGACGCCCCTTTCAACATGGTGGGAAGCTTGCTTGATGGTGTAGAGGGCGTCCTGTGGACTACGGTGAGCGTCAAGCCCGAGCACTCGAAATCATCCACCGATGTCGGTCGCGCCCCGACAAGGATGCTGTCGCGTTCATCAATTCTGATGGGACGAAATACAGCTATGCACAGATCGCGGATGAGATCGAGCAGATGACCGACATCGGGCGCGAAACCATGGCGGTCGCCGGCCTAGTCATCCAAGCCGCGCAGACCTCTCAGTTCGAGGTCTGCGAAGTGTGTGGGGGCAGTGGCTGCTTTTGCATCGGCGGCTACCCGGTGTAGAGATCCGCATGGCCCGCCTAAATCGCGAACTTCTGAGAGAGGTTGCTCAAGCGGCCATTGAGAAGCACCGCATCGTCTTTCTCTGCCAAGACATCAATCAAGCCGATCGACTCGCGGATCGGTTCCGAAAGGCTTTGGTTGATGAGGCCATCGAACAAGGCATGGGTGAGGTGCCAGCGCGAACGAAATTGTACCGGCCAGCGGGCGCGAACCCGAGTTTCGTTCAGATGGTCAACGGCGGCTGGGTGTTCTTTTACCCGGCGAAGGATTTGAACGCCAACGACGACATCGGACATGCGGAATCGGTGTATTGGCCGAGTGAAGGCGGCAACTACGAAAAAGTCTCCTATGAGTTCTGGCGTCGTGAACGTCGCAAGGGCTCGGTTTTTCGTGCTGTGACGACCGCCGAAGAGGCCCCCAAAAAGAAAAAGCCGGGGCGTCCTACGGCCTGGGATCGACTCCTCGAAGACGACTGACCCATGATTCCGATTGAGCCGCGCGGCGTTTTTAGGGTCATCACAGACGCGACGCAACTTGAGTGGATGACCACCTCGGGATGGCGTCTCCTTGCCGTTCTTGATAGATCGGAAGAGC
>Ga0335082_10007278_pt1 | contig 12032 bp, 16 predicted proteins | sample Lox_Sample_41_FD_206718 | JGI IMG/M metagenome (GOLD analysis project Ga0335082, IMG submission 206718) | Soil microbial communities from Loxahatchee National Wildlife Refuge, Florida, United States - Lox_Sample_4.1 | ecosystem: Environmental > Terrestrial > Soil > Wetlands | place: USA...
AGTGCCGGTTTAGGGGACACTTGCGGCGGCGTCAACGGCGCGACGCAACTCTACAATGAGCGCCATCTGCGGCGGATTAAGTCCACCCTTCATGAGGTCTCGCCACAGCGGAGCCGAGTCAACCCCCGCTGCTGCGTCGTAAAGCGCGAGCATGTCGCGAGGATCGCCGGCATCCGTGGGTACGTCAGCCCCAATCCCGGGCTTGGTGTTGGAACCTGCACCAACTCGTACTCCTGGGAGCGACTCAGCCCAACGTCCTTTTCGAACGAGCAGGATCAGGTCGGCATCCTTCTCCTGATACGCAAGCGCATAGCGGCCCCACTTCGTGATTGCTTTCTGAACTTCGACCACGGCCTGCCGGTCATCGGGCATCACGTGCGGATTGGTGAGGTCACCCCCGGCATTGGTCGTAACGAAGACGTACCGTGCGTGCACGACTAGCTTGGGAAGGGGATTGTACCCTTGAGCAACGGCGAAGACCGAGCATGAGGCTAGCAGAAGGAACCACGAAAAGGTGCGGCCCATACAACTCCTCCGGGGCGAAGGCTCAACTGCGCGAAATTCTACACCCCAAAAGTCCGCTTCACTTCCTGAACGGGGAGCCCGCGTTGCGGTTTTGCTTCTCGCCCGCCCGCCGGTACGGTTAAAGCCTGCAGGCGGAGGCCCCATTCGCAAGGACGTGATCCGGGTGATGGGGACGTATATCCACCAGGTCAAGAGGAATGACGTCGACCCGCTGCCTCTCCACTCTGAGGTGGCGTTCGAAAGCCCGCTCAAAAGCATCGAGGGCATTGTTGCGTTTCAAAGAGGATTGGCGGATTTCATACCGATCCTGAAGAGCATCCCAGTCGTGCGCCTCACGGCCGACGACGCAACCTGCGCCGCGCTGCTTACCATCGACACAATCTTCGGAGAGGTTCCGTCTCTCGAGTACTCCCGTCTTGCAGACTGGCAGATTGTCTCCATCCGCACCCACTACGATCCACGTCCGATGCTGGAGGGCATGCGCCGGACTTCAGCTAGGTAGCCCGACGACCCGACCAGCGGTCCTCTTGCCTTGCGTGCGGTCGGAGTTGCGGGCATTCACACAAGAGTGTAGCCCCGGTTGGAATCCGGCCTTGCCAGGCAGACCTCTGCGTGAATATCCTCAGCTGATTCCAGAATTTCGGACCGCTCCGTTTTAATCGAGCGAGAGCAACCTGTGCAGATGCTTTCCGTCTCGGATTGGCGGACAAAGCCGGTCTGCGATTTGACATTTTCTGTATCGGCCATACACTCCTCCGAGTCCAGCGGGACTTTCGTCATCGATCGGTCTAATGTATGCAACTGATACCTAACCGTCGGTGACTCGCATCACACCAATTTGTGCTTAAATGTGCATTCCTCTTGGACGCGGGGCGGGTAGTATAACCCCAGATCGAAAGTGACTTGGCGAGTTCCTGGAAATAACCATAAGCAGCGAGGCAGAATTCCAGACGCAGACGATCGTCAGTGCGAAGAGGCCGTCACACAAGCGACCCTTCTATTTGTGTCCGACGGCGCGCATCAGCAGCGATACCGCGATTTCGCGACAGTGAAGATTTCGCGTGTAGGCGAGCATACAATGTTGGGTTTTTGAAGTCAGAAGCTATCGGAGATCGGCAATGTTCAGACTCATTTTCAGGGCGTCCGTATTTGCAGTGATGGCTGCCTGTCTGCTTGCATCGCAAACCAGCACATCAAACTCAACGACGGCCGCCAATTTTACCGGCGAATGGAAGGTTGGCCTGGGGGTCGGCAGTGCAACTTTTTACATCACGCTGGAAAAAGGCGGCAAGGCCAACAAGAGCCAGGGATCACCCAACGGTACGTGGACGGTATTCGGAGACGAGGCGCGCATCACCTGGGAGGACGGCTGGCACGACGTGATCCGCAGAGCCGGGAACCATTGGGAAAAGGCGGCCTTTGCGCCGGGTAAGTCCTTTTCCGACCCGCCGAGCAACATCACCTCTGCAACAAGAACCGAGCCGATGTAAGGGCGCAGGACGACTCACGCCGCCGAACTCTCGCGCGTCGCGGTGGACTCCTTGACCGTCTCGCCTTCCTGATGAAGAGCGGGATAACACTATTCAGCCCTTAGCTGTCCTTGCGATAGAGGAGGTCGCGCATCGCGCGCCTGCGAGCTTCGTTGACTTCTGCCGCCGACTTGCGATCCTGGAGGCCCATGCCCGGCTTCGTCGTGGAGACAGCCTCCTCGGGTTCGCTGCAGGCAGGACTGCGGTTGGCAAAGCCGGGCTTGTCCGGCTTCAGCTCGAACTCCTCGCCGCACACCGCGCAGACTCGTTTAGGAAATGCCATCGAGCTTTTATTTTACAATTCGCCCAGTCCATCTCTCCACCGCTTCCCAGATCGGATCTGGGTTTCATTGCGGGCGCGATGACCGTGTTTTTTTCACCGGAAGATTCCCCGCACTTTTGCCCACCTGCCTTATCAGTGCGAGAATCATACCCATGCGAAAACTATTCCTCGCGACGGGCAGCGTGCTGACCGCCGGCATCCTCATGGTGGGTACGACTGCCGCGCAGCAGACTTCGTCCCCAACCCCTAAGACGGCCTCGGCGGCCAAAGCCAGCTCGGCCACCAAAACCAGCGCAACTGCCAGAAAGCCTGCAGCCACAACCGCCAAGAGTCCACCACCGCTTACCTTGAAAACCGAGAAGGACAAGGTGAGCTACGCCATTGGCATGAACCTGGGCCACAGCATGCGAGCCGATGCCGCCGACCTGGACCCTGACATCCTGGCGCGCGGCCTGAAAGATGCCTTCTCCGGCGGTAAGCTGCTCCTAACCGACGAGGAGGCCAGAATCGCCATTGCCGCGTTCCGCACGGAGACGATGAAGAAGAAGGAGGCGGAAGCGCGCCAAGTGAGCGATGCCAACAAGCAAGCCGGCGAGAAGTTCCTGGCCGGCAACAAGACCAAGGAAGGCGTGGTTTCGCTGCCGAGCGGACTGCAGTACAAGGTCATCAAGCAGGGCGACGGCCCCAAGCCCACAGCCAGCGACACCGTCGTCACCAACTACCGGGGCACGTTGATTAACGGCACGGAGTTCGACAGCTCCTACAAGCGCGGCGAGCCGGCCACGTTTCCCGTCAGCGGAGTGATTAAGGGCTGGACGGAGGCGCTGCAACTCATGCCGGTAGGATCGAAGTGGGAACTGTTCGTTCCCGCCGATCTGGCCTACGGGGAGCGTAGTCCGGGGCCGGAGATCGGGCCGAATTCCACTCTGATTTTCGACGTGGAGTTGCTCTCCATAAAGGAGAAGGAACAGAACCCATAAGCAGGCGGTTGCGCGGGCAGGCCGTCAGGCGAACGGAACTGCGGTTCCGTGCGCGAGTTCTGCGCGGCCAGTGGTCTAACGCGCGGAGGCGAGTTTCGCGGGACGGCGCAGGGGCACACGGCGCAGCCACAGCAGTCCGCCCGCGATGACCAGCAGCATCGCAATGCCCTGGGTGCCGCTCATAAAGCCCAGGAACTCTCCGCGGCCGGGATCGCCACGGAAGAACTCGATGAAGTAGCGGCCGATGCCGTAAATGATCAGGTAGGCGCCGATGATCTGGCCTTCGAATTTCTTGCGGCGCAGCAGCCACACCAGAAAGATGCAGTTCGCCAGCTCGAGCACGAACTCATAGAGCTGCGTGGGATGCAGCGGAACGCCGAGCGGCGTGCCAACAATCTCAGCGGCCAGTGGGTTGTGGAAGGTCACGGCCCACGGCACGTGAGTTTCGCGTCCCCAACAGCAACCAGCGGCAAAGCAACCAATGCGGCCAAAGGCGTGCCCCAGCGCCAGGCCGGGGGCAAAGACGTCGCAAGTGGCCAGCACGGGCATGTGGTTGCGGCGCATGTACCAGACGCACATCGCGATGGCCAGCACCAGTCCGCCGGACCACACACCTCCGGCTTGCAGCGTGGAGAGAGCGAAGATCTCTCCGGCATGCTCCATGTAGTAGCCAAGATCGACCAACACCATCAGGATCTTGGAACCAATGACGCCGGAGAGGATAGCGACAATGCCGAGGTTCCACAGCTTGTCGGGATTGAGGCCCTGCTCGCGGCCCAGCTTGACGATCAACAGCAGACCGAAGATCAGGCCGAATGCGGCCATCAGGCCGTAAGTCGGAAGGTTGAAATTGCCAACATGCAGTAGACGTGGAAACACAACACTATTGTAGATGCTGCGCAGGAGTCGCGGGATTTCAGAAGGTCACGCCGACCTCGAGGACGGCAGTCGCGCTGCTGGTCCCGGGATCGAAGACGTAGGTTGTAAACTCCAGCGCTTTGTAGTTGAGACCGATCAGAAAGCCTTGCTGAACTGCGAACTCGCTCTGAAACATCTTGGTATGTTGAGCGACGCCACCCACCCGCAGCCACTTCAGGGGCTGATACGTGATTTGCGGCCAGGCGTAATAGAAGTCGCCCGACTTCGATCCGGTGTCGAAGACATATTCGTTGTCGAGCGAGAAGGTCAGCTTCCTCCACGCCAGCGAAAATTCGCAACCGGGAGCGATGCCGTTGGTCCGACCGAAGACGCCACCGATCATGGGCGTAACCTCGAACTGCCAGCTCTTTCCCCAAGCGAAGTTGTATCCGGCCCAAAGCGAGCCAGTGCGGAAATTCTCGTAGTTGTAGCGGGCTTCCAGGTGAAGCCAGTCGTGGTCGGCGGTGAAAGTGGGTTGAGCGTAGCCATCCTCGCCCGAGACAATGTAGCCGTCGACGGTGAGCGAGTACTCCCAGGGCTCGGTGTCCGGAGTCGCTGCCTTGGGCGAAGGGCTGTGCGGCTGCGGCTTGGACGCCGGCTGAGCGAGGGTCTGCGTCCATCCCCAACTGGAGACGAGCAGCAGCACCGCCAGCACCTGGCATCGCCCCATGCTCAGCCTCCGAACGCGATGGTGAGCGCGACCAGGCCGATTCCAATCAGTACCATCATCAGGCCGATTCTCCACGGACGATAGCCGGCATACTTCCCATAAGTGGTTCCTGTGATAAACAGCATGACAACGCCGATCAGATTAGAGAGGCGCAGCGAGTGCACCGGGTGCCGCATGAAGAAGAAGGGCAGCACCACGGGGAAGGTGGACAGGAACACCAGCAAGAATACGCCGAAGGCGGCCAAAGAATCGTCGCGCCGCAGGTGGGCGTGAGGACGCGGTGGGGGCAACTGCTTCATTCGCGACCGGATGGATTCGAGTTCGGTTTCAGTCAGCACGGAGCAAAGATCGTCGGAGATGGCGTCCCCGAGCAGTTGGCGGCCGCGCTCCGGGCTGGCGACCTGTACTTCGCGCAGCAACGCGAGATTGTGGCCGCGCTGGCTGAGTGTGGCCATCAGATAGAAAACTCCGTCGATAATGCCCCAAGCCAGGTTGCAGCCCAGTGCGCCGACCAACATGCGGTGGACATCGTCATGGTCCAGACCCGAAGCGCGCAGCGAACCGGTGAAGGTCAGCACCATGATCAGCCCGAATAAAACCTCTGAGCTGCGCTCGATGGGATCGAGAAGTCGTCGGCTGGAATTGGAGGCGGTGTCGGCCATTTTGGCGAGCGATGACACGCTGTTATGCAACCAACAGAGGGAACGAAGCAGTAGAACAGATGCCCGGTCGGCAGGTAAACGGGAATTTGCGGTGGGCACTTGCCGAGTGGTTACTCGCCGCGGCTCTCCGGCGATGCCCGATCACCCGACAAACAGATTATTGGTTTATCGTGGCGCAGTTGGAGTACACTTTCGGACTGCCACTCGGAATCCCACCACAGAAAGGATAGTCATGAAGAAACTCCTGTTATTCCTGTTGCTCGCAGTGCCGGTCATGATGTGGGCGCAGAGCCCGTTTGACGGTACGTGGAAGATCGACTTGAACAAGGCAAAGCTTCCGAAGAAGCCGGATGAGTACCTGCTGAAAGACGGCGTGTACGAATGCAAGACCTGCAAGCCCGAGCTTAAGGTGAAAGCCGATGGTCAGATGCAGCCGGTCAGCGGACATCCCTACTTCGACATGTTTATGGTCAAGGTGGTGGATGACAAACACGTCGAGATGGCTTCACAGAAGGCCGGCAAGGATGTCGGGAAATCAAACCTGTCGGTTTCGGATGATGAAAACACACTAACCGAGGCGTGGACCTACTATGGCAACCCGACGGGCGGACCAGTGAGCGGCACGAGCACCTCGAAGCGAGTCGGCAAGGCACCTGCCGGCGCCAACGCGATTTCCGGATCCTGGAAGACTGAGAAGGAGGACGTCGCCTCCAACGATGCCCTCATTTTCACGTTTAAGACCACGGGCGGCGACACCATGAGCTATAGCAGCCCGACCGGCCAGTCCTACACAGCCAAGCTCGACGGGAAACAAGTCCCCTACGTCGGCGATCCTGGTACCACAACGGTGTCGCTGAGGCGAATTGGAGACGCGATCGAGGAAACCGACTATCGCGACGGCAAAGTCATCACTATTGCCAAAATGACGGTGTCGCCCGATGGGAAGACTATGACCGCCGAGGTGGACGACAAACTGCACGGCACCAAGGCTACCTACATCGCCGAGAAGCAGTAGCGGAACCGTCAGCCGCGGACCCGCGAGTGAGCACGGTTGGGTGCAGCGCGGGCGTGTCCGGGCGCGGGTCGCGGAAAATCCGGGATGATGGGTAGCAATCCGCGGCTGACTTTTTGCGGACGTAGACAATACAACGCCGACCCGCGTGGCCGTGGATGGTGGGCCGTCAATGAACCCGTCGCAACGGTGGGAACCCTCCGCGGCTCTTTAGGCATCTCCGCATGGCGGAGCGTCGCACACCGAACCGATTCGAGTCGGGCCCCCTGTTCATTGAATGTTGGTTCAAAAAACGGTGACCACCAACACCAACTTTGCAGGCCGGCTATCTGACGGGATGGTACGAGAATCGTCCCGCAATGGCAAGGGGCCAGACAAGGAAAGTTGGAAACTCAGTTGCACAGTGGAATCGTGCCGGCGTGGGACCGCCGCCCGCCGGTGTACGCCCTGAACTGTCAGCAGACGATGAAGCCGGAGCGGAACACGCCCCGGCTTCTTTAGTGGTTAACAACTTGCGATTTAGGCCCCGAGTTTGCGCCGAATCACACCGGCCAGTCCGAGCAACCCAGACCCCATCAAGATCAGGCTGCCCGGCTCGGGCACAGAGGAGCCAACGAGATATCCTGAAAACACTTCGTACGGAAACGCATCGACGTCTACCAGACTGGGGCCTACGTCAACGCCGTTCCAGTAAACGGTGAAGTCGTTCGTCGGGCCCCCGAGGTTCGCCAGCGAGAACTGCACGTACCAGAGGTTCAGGCCTCCACCGAGGGAGCCGAGATCCACCGCCTCAATTGAATCAAGAAGCCAATAGGAAGGATCTTGGCGGAAGGCGAACGTGAAGGCGTTGCCGCCAGGGTTCTGGGTGAAGTAGCCATCACTGCCTACCGGCCCCATCAAGGCTGCATAGTTTCCGCTGTAAACGTACGGCGGATAGGTGGTGACGGCGGTGAACCCGGTGTTGCCGGTCCAGGTCCAGCCGGTAAAGGCATTGCCCCCGAATTCGAATCCGCAATTTACGATTTCATTGCCGGCGACGGTCTGGCAGACGTCCTGACCCCAAGCCGGGCAAGTCAGCACGGTCAGGGCAGCCGCCAACACCAGGATGGTCAGAGTGCGTAATTTCATATGTGAACCTCCCATTGTGTTCGAAGGAACCCGTTAAGGCGATACAGAGCGACGAGGGGGAGGAGAGAACGGCTCTGCATTCGCGAGCTAATTGCAAAAGAGGTAATCGTGGCGCTCTTACTCAACCACTGCTCGCACTATAAGTAATCTCCGCTGCAATGCAGAGGTTCTGCACGAAAAAATTACGTGCAGTTCCCATTTTGAAACTGTAGTGTTCCGAGAATCGGAGACCGCAAGCGAGACCATGAACCCGGCCTCTCAGGGTGAACGTCTTTTGTGTTGTTGCTCGCACGGCGTACAACAAAGAAGCCGGAGCGCAATGCGCTCCGGCTCGTCAGTGAAGCTAGCTGACGTCCTATACACCGAGTTTCCGGCGCGCCACACCCGCCAATCCGAGCAGGCCTGATCCCATCAGGATCAAGCTGCTGGGCTCAGGAGTGCTCCCCTGGAAGCCGGATCCTACATATTGAATGTACGGGAAGTTCCCGACATCGACGAGATCGGGGCCTACGTCAACGCCGTTCAGGTACACGGTAAAATCATTCGGCGTCCCGCCATCGTTGTACAGGTAGAAGCTTGCGTCAAAGAGGGCACATCCGGCTCCGCACGAGCCGGCAAATGTGACCACAATGTCATCCAGTCCCCAGTAGGCTGGGTCTTGCCGGAAAGCAAAGGTCCAGGTGTTGCCCCAAATTGTCTGGCTCAAGTACCCGTCGCTACCGACTGGGCCAAGGTAAGCACCATAGGTGCCGGAGTTGACGTAAGGCGCAATGCTGGTCACGCCGGTAAAACCGGTATTTCCAGACTGCGTCCAGCCGGTGAAATCTCCGGCCTCGAAACCGCAGTTCACGACGAGGTTGCCGGCCACCCCATCGCAGATCGACTGCGCCCAAGTCGGGGCGGACATGACCAGAAGTACAGTGAGTGTGACGGCTATAAATGTGATGCGCTTTCTCATGCAGAACCTCCCCTTTTTTCAAACGTGTGCTGGGTGCGGACGACACGCTGTGCAACTTTCGCATCTCTACGCCGCCCTGCAGACCGCGAACGTCGAGATTGCTAGTGCACTTTGCATGCCAACCTCTGGACTGCAAGTTATTGATTATGCGGCTAATCTGGGCAGCGAAAACAAGGGGGCGCGCAAAACTTTGCAGATCATTAGCAGCGAGTTACCCATCTCTGCGGCCATATGGCACTTTTGGCCCAATGCACATGCCGCTCGGCATCGGTTCGCAGCAGACGTGGTTCAAGTGCGACTTTGTCGCGAGGAATGCCTCTGCTCATGGGATGCCCTGCAAAGCGGAATGACGCCGCTTTGGGGCCGGATTTAAAGTCCGCTTACCCCGCGCGCCGCGCCTCTTCCAGCACCTCATCTAGCGCACCGGACAGTTGTTCGGCGCGCACATGATAGTCGCTGGCGACAGCGTCGTACTTGCGCTTCAACATGAGGTATTCGTCGGCAATGTTGAGTGCCGCCAGCACTGCAACGCGCAGCGAGTCCACGGTGGACGCCTGCTGCGATATCAGCCGCATCTTGGTGTCAACGTAGTCAGCGAGCTGGCCGATGTACTCGGGATCGGAGCCACGTAGCTGATAGGTCTGATCGTAGATTTCGACACGGACGCTGCCGTTTCCGTTGCCGTTGGATTGAGCCAAGCTAGCCTCCTGCTGCTGCGCGCCAAACACAGCGCTCCCTTGACGAACGCTGCGCTGGTGCGATTATCGCGCCGATTCCTCTGCGGTCAAAGACTCAATTTGGTCGAGCATCTTTTCTACTCTGGTTCGTACCTCCTCGCGCTCACGACGGAGGGCAATGAGTTCGGCGCGCACCGAGTCCAGTTCCTCTTCGCGCTCGGTCAACTGCTCGCGCAGGCGGCCGGCGGCCTTCTCCGCAGTGGCCTTGGCGGCGCGCTCCACTTTTAGCAGCTCGATGGTCTTGAGGATTTTTTCTTCCAGGGAATGAAAATCGGCGTTGGAGGAGGTGGCGGGTGCTTCGACTGCATTCGACGGCATAGAGAACGATGGACCTCAACGTTGAGTTACGTGAGCGCAGTATAAATCAGATGCCTGTGCATCCTCGCGCTTGTTGAACGCTGTATCAAAAGAATTCCGCCGGAGGTACCGCGGAATGCAACATTGCTTTGAAAGGGCACGGCTTCAGCCGTGCCGATAAGCGCTTCGTCTTCTTTCTCCTCGCGGACTTTAGTCCGCGCACGCTACTGTGTAGAATCGTGACAAATCCCTATGTCCGTCAAATTGGAATTCACTCCCGGCGAACTCATCGCCGAACTCGACCGGCAGAGCGGCATGGCCCGGGCACTCGCCCAGGGCCGCAGTGAGAGGGCGCTCAACTGGCAGCCCAAGGGGGGCAAGGGCTGGAGCGTCCTGCAGTGCGTCGATCACCTGCTCATCATGAACCGCAAGTATGTGAAGGTGCTGCGCGAGGCCGTAGCCAGCAACGAGGACCAACTGGAGCCGCGCAAAGTGCCCATTCAGCCGTCGGGTTGGTTCACACGCTGGTTCATCGGCACCGAAGAGCCGCCGCCCAAGTTCAAGCTGCCCGCGCCTGGACAGTTGCAGCCCCCCTCAAGCCTGAATGGCGCAATCGTGGATGAGTTCTGCGACGTGCAGAAGCAGTTGGCCGATTTCGTGCGCGAATGCGGCGAAGCCGACCTCGGTGACCTCAAGGTGAAGAACCCGCTGGCCCCGATCCATCTAACGGCTGACACTGTTCTGTTGCTGATTTCGTACCACAACCGCCGTCACCTGTGGCAGGCGGCGAATGTGACCAGGGCGGAAGGGTTTCCGAATTCTTGAATTGGATGGAGCCCTCAGGCTCTGTCCACCATCAGAGCTAAATCTTTGTGCGGTATGCGGCACTGCGCGACAGACACGTGGCAGTTCGGGTTAACTCCGTACAGGTGTTTATGTCGCTGACGGGAAGACGATCGTACTCTGTCTGCATTCTCCTGCTGCTGTGGTCGCTGCTTGCCTCGAACCTGACGGCGCAGGAGGAGCAAGCACCGACGTTTCGCAGTGAATCCAACCTCGTCGTAGTGCCCGCGCTGGTGCGGAACTCCCGCGGCAACATTGTCTACGGCCTCCAGGCGAGCGATTTTGTCATCCAGGACGACGGTGTGCCGCAGCTTGTTCGAGTCGACGAGCAGGCGGAGGCGGAGCCTGTTTCCGTGGTGGTCGCGATCCAGGTGGGACGGCGCGCGAACTTTGAGTTCCCACGCATCCGCGGACTGAATGCAATGCTGGCTCCGTTACTGTCAGAAGGGCGAAGCCAGGTGGCCCTGCTTTTCTTCGACAGCCGCGTGCATCCGGTCGGGGACTTCACCACCGATCCCGACCTCCTGGCAAGGGATTTGAAGCAGGTTTCACCCGGCGACGGAGGCGCTGCCATGCTGGACGCGGTGAACCAATCGGTGCAACTGCTTAACACCGCGCCAAGATACAGGCAAAGGGTAGTGCTCTTGATTGGCGAAACCCGCGACCACGGCAGTCAAGCCAAAGCGGAAGATGTGGTTCGTTCGCTGGGAGACAGCAATGTCGTGGTATATGCGCTGTCGTTCTCTCCCGCGAAATCGAACGTGCTCGACACCCTGCGAGGCAACAACAATCCCGACCTGCACCCCGAACAAACTGAAGTGCACGAAGGGCCCGATCTGCTGGCCCCTATTTTGCTCGTGACTCAAGCCATGCACAGCAACAGCGCAAAGGCGGTTGCGGCCATGAGCGGCGGCGAGTATGAACGGTTCGATTCCGCCAAGCAGTTCGACCTGCGGATGAACGACTTCGCCAACCACCTGCACAATCGGTACGTGCTCAGCTTTCAGCCGAAGGACCCGCATCCCGGTCTCCACCAGCTTCAAGTGCAGCTCAAAGAACCAACGGGCGCGACCGTGTTGGCAAGAACCAGCTATTGGGCCAAGGGGAATCAGCCCTAGCGATCAGGTAAGTCCTACTGAGTGCGCAGAGCCCCGCCCAGCCCTTCCAGCGCCTTGATGATCTGCGCCGACCACTCCGCTACTTCGTCGTCACGCAGCGTGCGCTCCGGCGACTGGAACTCGGCATGGAGCAGCGTCGAGTACATCCCTGCTCCCACTTTTTCGCCGCGATAGATTTCCATCGGCGCGAGCGACTGCAACTCCGCGATGGCGAGCGCTTCGACCGCAGAGTGAATGCGTTCGAAGGTGACCGCGTCGTCGAAGAAGAACGAAAAGTCGCGTCCAACGGCGGGAAATTTGGAGAAGCGCTGATACTTCGGCTCGCGCAGCGAGTGTTTGTACAGGCGCTCCAGCATGACTTCGGCGAGGAAT
>Ga0335082_10007280_pt1 | contig 12031 bp, 9 predicted proteins | sample Lox_Sample_41_FD_206718 | JGI IMG/M metagenome (GOLD analysis project Ga0335082, IMG submission 206718) | Soil microbial communities from Loxahatchee National Wildlife Refuge, Florida, United States - Lox_Sample_4.1 | ecosystem: Environmental > Terrestrial > Soil > Wetlands | place: USA: Florida...
TGTCCTCCTTGGGCGAAGGACTGCAGGTGCGTTGCGACCTGCCTCTGGAAGCGACACGGGGCGTCGAGCACCCCGTCACGTGGGACTGACTCCGAATCGCGCGCGCAAACCCGTGCAAATGCCGGGACTTGCTCGCGTCGTCACTGACAGGCCAGTGACGACGCTCGCCGGCAAGCGCGGTGCGCAGGAAGCTCTGGGGGAGCGCGGGAAGCGCTTCGCCCGGAGCTCACGCACCGCGACTTTCGCGGGAGCGGCTCTGCCGGCCTCAGGGGCCGGTATGTGCACCGTCGCGAGCTCGAGGCTCAGCAGACTGCGGGGACGGTGCGTTGCTTCCAGATGCGCCGACGATACTGCTCGGCGCCTAAGTTGCGACGCGGATCGACGGTCTCTAGGACACGGCCGATCGCTCTCGATGACGGTCTACGGCGTCGTCGGGCGACGCGGCGTAGCCGAAGGTGCAGCTTCTCTGATGCTTCACGCTACCTCATGCTGCTGGGTCTGGTAGCTACCCTGCCTGCCCGAGACTCGGGGCGAGGACTCTTCGGATAAGGCGCTAGATTACCCGAGAAAGATTCGAGTCCCACCTTCAGAGAGCCCATGGTTTTGTGTAGCTCTCTGGCACTGTGACCTGGAAACTACGCCGTCGAGGTTATCGATCGCGTTGAAGAACCTCCGGGTGCCTCGAGCGCGGAGCCGACGCGGAATCTGATCCCGAGGCGCCCGGGAGGCACCCCGGGGTGCCTCGAACGCCGGACGGACGGGGGATCCAAGGCTCGAGGCACCCCGGAGGCGCCCCGGGGTGCCTCGACTGCAGATCTGAATGCGAAGTCATCCCTCGAGGCACCCGGGTGGCACCCCGAGGTGCTTCGCTTGGTGGGCTCGCCTTCGTCCGGACTGCCAGGCGATCCCCGGCCGGCGACGCAAGGGACAGCGTCTGAAAAGGGCCCACGGGGCATCGCGAGGTAACGTGGCTGGACGGGCAAGGACAACAGCAGACAGCGCCTTACGGTGTTTCGGGTTCACGGCGGTGTTGGCCGAAGGACCCCGATCAGAGCTTCCTAATCGGCCGTGAATCCCGACGCTCTGATGATCGGCGCCCAACGCGCGGTGTCCGCCGCCATGATCGCCGCGAGTTCCTCCGGCGTCGTGCCCGTCGGCTCGAGGCCGAGGTGGGTGAGTCGCTCCGCGACCTCGGGGGTGCGCACGGCTTTCACGATCACCTTTGACCAAAGCTCGATCACCGGCTTCGGCGTCTTCGCCGGCGCGTAAAAGGCGATCCAGCCGTCGCCCTCGATCGCCGGGAAACCCTGCTCCCTGAACGTCGGCACGGCCGGCAGCAGCGGCGAGCGCTTTGCCCCCGACGTCGCAATGATGCGGATCCTCCCCGCGCGGTGCAGCTCCAGTAGGTCGGAAACGGTGCTGATGCCGGCGGGAATCTGACCACTCGCCAGGTCGAGCGCGAGCGGTACGCCGCCTTTGTACGTGACGGGAACCAGGTCTATGCCGGACGCCTTGGCGACCATCAATCCGAAGAAGTGCTGCAGGCCGCCTGCTGCGGGCGTGCCGAAGTTCGCCCGCGCGCCGTGGGATTTCGCCCAGGCGACGAACTCGGGCACCGTGCCGGCCGGATGATTCGCGCTGACCGCAAACGCGGACTGGTAGTTCGCGACGTGCGCCACCGGGGCGAAGTCCTTCGCCGGGTCGTAGCCGAGCTGTTTGAACACGAGCGGCGCCAGCACCGGCACCACGATCGGGACGAGCAGGAGCGTGGAGCCGTCGGGCGCGGCGCTCTTGAGCGCCTCGGCGGCGATACGCCCGCCGGCGCCCGCCCGGTTCTCGACGACGACCGGCTGGCCGACGGCGTCTCCGAGCCGGTCGGCCATCGATCGTGCGGCGAGATCGGTCGGGCCGCCAGGGGTGAAGCCGACCAGGATCCGAACCGGGCCCCTGATCGGGGCCAGTGTCTGGGCGGCCGCCGGCACAGCCGCGGCGAACGAGGCGCTAATCAGCAAACTCACGAACCGCCCGAGGCGCACGTGTCCCCCTTTGACAGGGTGCAGGTTGGCACACCAAGGGGGTGTTTATACTTGTACGCTGTCGCGCCTGCAATTGCAGGATCCAGCAAGCACAGCGGCCCCGGCGCGCCGCGCGAACACGCCCGATGATTGAAACACGAACCCGATCCGCTTCCCCGGACGCATCCGCGCCCCCACAGGAGCTCTTGCAGTTCGAGCGACTGATGTCTGAGCTCTCCGCGAGCTTCATCAACCTCCCCGCCGCTCTGATCGACGAGGTTATCGAGCGCGGATTGCGGTGCGTCGTCGAGACGCTCGGCATCGACCGGAGCTCGCTGACGCGGTTGTCCCCCGACACTGGCCAGCTGCACACCACGCACACCTGGGTCGCCGAGGGGTTGCGGCCCAGCCCGATCATTCACTGGGCGAGCGACGCCTTCTCGATCCTGATCGCTATGGGCCGCGCCGGCAAGCCGCTGGTGTTTTCGAGTCTCGACGAGCTACCTCCCGAAGCCGCCGCCGACCGGCTGTCCTATCAGAGCATCGGAGTCCGATCGCACGTCGCGCAACCGCTCATCGTGGCCGGGGAGCTGGTAGGCTTCCTTGGGTTCACCTGTATGCGGCGGGAGCGCGCCTGGCCCGCGGAGCTCGTCGCACGGATGCGCCTGCTCGCGGACATCTTCGCAAGTGCGCTCGCGCGAAAACAGGCGCAAGAGAAGCTCGACCAAGCACTCGGGTTCGAGCGGCTGCTCGCGGACCTTTCGGCTTCGATGCTCCGCACGCCGTCTCTCGACGTGACGCACATCATCCCGGCGACGCTGCAAGCGATCGGCGAGTTTCTGCGCGTCGATCGCGTGTCGTTGTGGCGGATCCTCCCTCAGGATGACCATATCCACCTGATTCACTCGTGGCGTGCGGCTGAAGTGCCCGCGCTGCCCGCAAGCCTCCGGAAGACGCACGCGCCCTGGTTCGTCGACCGCTTGCTGCGCGGCGAAGTAATCCGATTCGCAAGCCCGAACGACGAGGCGCTTGCGGACCGAAACCTGCCCCCAGCGTTCGGCGCCCGGTCGCTGCTCTCGGTGCCGCTGCTCGTCGACGGCAACATCGCCGCCGTGCTGAAGCTCGCAGTGTTTGGCGCTGAGTGCTCTTGGCCCGACGCGCTCATCCCGCGCGTCCGGCTCATCGGCGAGGCTCTCGCGAACGTGCTCGAGCGCGACCGCAAGGCGAGGGCGCTCGCGGAAGCGCAGGCCGAAGCGGCGCATTTCAGGGAGCGCCTGGCGCACCTCGTCCGGGTTCACACCGTTGGAGAAATGTCCGCTGCCCTCGCTCACGAGCTCAACCAACCGCTGGTCGCCATCGAGAACTACGCGCTCGCTGCGCGCCGCCGTGTGGGAAGCGCCGCGCCCGACCCGCGACAGCTCGCTGAGCTGCTGGACAAGGTCATCGGTCAGGCGACGCGCGCCGGCGACGTGGTGAAGCGCTTGCGCGGCATGGTGAAGCGGCACGACCTGGAGTCGAAAGAGCTCGATGTCGAGCGCGCAGTCCGGGAAAGCGTCGAAATGGTGAAGACGGACTGCGAGCTCCGCGATATCGGCCTCGAGCTGAAGCTCGCCGGCGGGCTGCCTGCGGTCATCGCCGACGAGATCCAGATCCAGCAGGTGATCCTCAACCTGCTGCGCAACGCGATGGAAGCGACGGAGCTCTCAGCATCGGACGCCGGCAGGCTGATCACCATCGAGACGTCGTTCAGTGTCGAAGGGGGAATTTCAGTCCGGGTTGAGGACCGTGGGCCGGGCATCGCCGCAGGCGACCTGGAGCGCGTGTTCGAGCCGTTCTACTCGACCAAGGCCGCCGGGTTGGGGATCGGCCTCGCCATTTGCCGCAAGATCGTCGAGGCCCACGGCGGGGCGCTGCGCGCACTACATAACCCGGCTGGCGGGGCGGTGTTCCAGTTCACGCTTCCCGTGCAGGAATCGGGAGACTGACCCCCATGGCCGAGCCCACCGTGTTCATCATCGACGACGACGAGGCGGTGCGGGACTCCATCAAGGAGCTGGCGAACTCGGTGGAACTCCGCACCGAGACCTTCCGCTCGGCGCTGGAGTACCTCGACGCCTTCGACCCCGCACGTCCCGGGTGCCTCGTTCTCGACGTCCGCATGGCGCGGATGAGCGGCATCCAGCTGCAAGCGAAGCTTAACGGGATGGGCGCCCGGATCCCGATCGTGTTCATCAGCGCGCACGGTGACGTCAACACGGCGGTCAACGCGGTCAAGGCAGGCGCGGTGGACTTCGTGCAGAAGCCCTATCACGAGCAGCAGCTGCTCGATGCCATCAACGATGCGCTCGCCAGGGATGCGGTGCTGCGCGCCGCGGCCGACGATGGCGGCGGTTTTGACGAGCGCCTCGGTACGCTCACTGCCCGGGAGCGCGAGGTTATGGATCTGGCGCTGAAGGGGCTTTCCAGCAAGCTCATCGCCAAGGAGCTCGGGATCAGCCACCGGACGGTCGAGCTGCACCGCAGCCGGCTGCTCGAGAAGCTGGACGTGAGCTCGATGACGGAGCTGATGCGTCTCGCCTACCGCCGCGACTGACGCGGCGTCGGCTCCTGTCTCCACGTACGCAATACTCGTAGTCGTTCGTATAGGCCGGCAAGGTCGCCGGGCGCACCATTCCCCGCCGGGACTCGGGGTGTCGGCGCCAGAGGTTTGACCTGGCGAGGGCGGCACGCGCGAGCCCCGACTCCTGCGACTCCCTTTTCGCCGAGGGTCATGACAACAACCATCTACGTCGTCGATCCGGATCCCGACGAGCGGAAGTGGATCGAAGCGGCGCTCGCACCGGGCGTCGAGTTGGTCTTCTTCGACGATGCTACGGCGCTGCTCGCGTCTCAGCCGATCTGCAAGGATGCCTGCCTCATCACTGCCGCCGAACCCTGCGGAGCCCAGGCGCTCGAGCTCGTCCGCGAGCTCCGCCGCCGGGGCGAGTCGCTGCCCGTGATTGCTCTCGGTTCGCACACCGCGTTCCGGACGGCGGTCGACATCGCGCGCCTCGAGGGCACCGACTTCCTCGAGCATCCGATTACCGCCCGGGAGCTCCGCGTCGCGGTGCGCAAGGCGCTCAAGCACGGCAAGTGAGACGTCGCAGTACGTGGCGCCACGTATGTCCTATGTGCTCTCACCGAGGCGGCGTATGTGGCCGCGCCGATCCTGACGGACATGATCGTTTGCTAACGTTCAGAACGGCCGCCCGTATTCACCAGGCGCCCCATTGAAGCGACCTTATGCGAAGTTTGAGGAGAGATGAAATGGAAATGCGATCGTTTCGACGTGCCCTTCTGGCGGCGACCACCACGCTCGCTCTCGCGACGGGGGCCGTGTCGCCCGCGCTCGCCCAGACGCCGGGCAAGAGGCCGAACGTCGTCGTGATCATGATGGACGACGTGGGCTGGAGCGACTTCGGCGCGTATCGGGGCGGCAAGGCGCTCGGCCACCCGACGCCGAACATCGACCGCCTCGCCAACGAAGGCGCGGTTTTCACCAGCTGGTACGGGCAGTCGAGCTGCACCGCCGGGCGCGCCGCCTTCCAGACCGGTCGCATTCCGATCCGCACGGCGCTGTCGGTCGTCATGGCCCCGGGCGACGACAACGGCCTCACCAAGGCGACGCCGACCATCGCCGGGTTCTTCAAGAAGAACGGCTACTCCACCTATTTCTCGGGCAAGTGGCACCTGGGCGACAAGCCATCGATGTATCCCATCGAGCACGGCTACGACGAGATGAAGCAGTTCGCCGCCTACTACCCCGGCGTCTACTCGTACGACGACACCAGCCCGAACATGCACCCGTGGTTCCCGAAGTACAACGCGCCGTTCTGGAGGGAGTACCAGGAGGTCGTGAACCTCGACGAGTGGGAAGGCGTGGCCGGCAAGCCGGCCACCAAGGTCGCCCGCATCACCTACGATTATCTGGCGACCTTCGACGTCCGGCAAACCGATTCGGCGGTGGCCTACATCAAGCAGCATGCGAAGGATGGCCAGCCCTTCTTCATGAACGTCAACTTCATGAAGATGCACAACCCGACCAACCCGGCGCCGCCGTTCCGCGGCAAGTCGAGGCTCGGCAACTACTCCGACTCGATGCTCGAAGCCGACCACAACGTCGGCCGCCTGATGGACGCGATCCGCGCCGAGGCGCCCGACACCATCGTCGTCCTCACGTCCGACAACGGCGCGTGGCAGGACGCGTGGCCGGATGCCGGCGCGACGCCGTTCCGCGGCGAGAAGGGTTCCGCGTTCGAAGGCGCGTTCCGCGTGCCGGGCATCATGTGGGCGCCAGGGCGCATCCCGGCCGGGCAGGTGCTCGACCAGATGATGACGCACCTGGACGTCTGGCCGACGACCGCGGCGATGGCGGGTCTCAAGCCGCCGACCCTCGGCGAGACCACGGACAACAGCGGCAAGCCGATCTTCTTCGACGGCGTCGACAACAGCGCCTACGTGACCGGCAAGGCGCGGCACTCGGCGCGGCGGTCGTTCATCTACATCGACGGTGAGATGTTCGGCGGCATCCGCGTCGACATCGGCGACGATCCGGAGAATCCCGACCTGAACATCGCGTGGAAATACCTGTGGACGGCCAAGGACACCTGGCTCGGCCCGGAGCAGACGCTGGGCGGCATCGGCGCGGTCTACAACCTGACGATGGACCCCTACGAGAAGTACGACATGGCGTTCAACGGTGCGGTGTCCTATCGCGCGCTGTCGAGTTCGCCGGGCAAGTACTCGGGCCAGGACAACGGCTGGGTGCTGGCGCTGATCCTGCCCGAGCTGGTCAAGTTCGACGAGTCGATCATGAAGTACCCGAGCACCCGGCGCTTCCCGGGCGGCGCCTCGACCGACCTGCGGCCCAATCTGCAGGATCCCTCGAACCCCGTGCCGGCACTCGATCCGAGAAAGCCGCCGCGGGTCAAGGGGGGCGGCGGCTGACGCCGCGACTGAGCGGACCGGCAATGTGATGGTGCAGGTGGGCGGCCCGAAAGGGGTCGCCCATCTTCATTCAGTTCTCCGAGGAAGGACGAACATGAGGCTCCTGAAGGCATTCTCGATAACGGCTTGCATCCGGACGGTTGCGGCGCTGTTCCTGCTCGCCGCATGCGTCCATGTCCAAGCGCAGACCGATCCGCTGCCGTCGTGGAACGACGGTCCGGCGAAGAAGGCGATCATCGACTTCGTGCAGGCGACCACGACGCAGGGCAGCCCGAACTTCGTTCCGCCGCCCGAGCGGATCGCCACCTTCGATCAGGACGGCACGCTCTGGGTCGAGCACCCGATGTACACGCAGGTGATGTACGTCCTGGAACGCGTGCCGGCGGTGGTCAAGGCCAAGCCGGAGCTGGCGAAGGTCGCCCCGTTCTCGACCGTTCTGGAAGTACTGAAAGGCGATCGCGCAGCCATTGCCAAGCTGACCGAGAAGGACCTGATCGAGCTCCTTGCCGCCACCTCGACCGGCATGTCGGTGGAGACCTTCCAGGCCGAAGCGAAGAAATGGCTCGCCGAGGCGAAGGACCCGCGCTGGAAGAAGCCGTACACCGAGCTCACCTACCTGCCGATGCAGGAAGTGCTGAAGTACCTGCGCGCCAGCGGCTACAGGACCTACATCGTCACCGGCGGCGGGCAGGACTTCGTGCGCGTGTACTCCGAAGCCACCTACGGCATTCCGCCCGAGCAGGTGGTCGGCACCGCCGGCGGCACGAAGTACGGCTATAGCAAGGACGGCAAGCCCTTCCTGACCAAGGAACCCAAGCTGCTTCTCAACGACAACAATGCCGGCAAGCCTGAAGGCATTCACCTGATGATCGGCCGCCGGCCGGTCGCGGCATTCGGCAACTCGACCGGCGATCGGCAGATGCTCGAGTACACGAAGGCGGGCGACGGCGCGCGGCTCTCGATGCTCGTGCTGCACGACGATGCGAAGCGCGAGTACGCCTACGGGCCGGCGAAGGGACTGCGCGACACCAAGGTGGGCACCTTCACCCAGGCCCTCTACGACGAGGCGGCGAAGAAGGGCTGGATCGTGATCAGCATGAAGGACGACTGGAAGAAGATCTTCGCGTTCGAGTAATCCGGGCCGCCCCCGCTTGATTCAGCGCAAATGACCGGAGCGGCAGCGGACCGATCATCACCCTCGCGCTGGACGGACGAGTCCTGAAAGCAGCAACGCCATGCGGAGTACACGGTGAGCGTGATGGGCTGCGGGCAGCGCAAGACTTACGTGGTGGTGTGCCCGCTCGGCTCGACGAGCTGCTTCGCTGCGGCGTCGCGTTAACCCCCGCGCCAGCGCCCTTTCCGGAGACAACATGGCCCATTCGCTGATCGTCCTCCCCGACGACACCCCGAAGCCGATCCTCGACGCCCTCGCCGGCGCCAGGAAATCGTTGAACATCCGGATGTTCCTCTTCACCGATCCGACGCTGCTCGACGCGGTGATCGCGGCCAAGAAGCGCGGCGCGCACGTCCGCGTCATGCTCAACCCGGCGCGCCGCAGCGGCGAGAACGAGAACGAAGCGTCGCGCAAGACGCTTGAGGCCGCCGGCGTCGAGGTCCGGGACAGCAGCCCCGAGTTCGCCCTCACCCACCAGAAATCCATGGCGATCGACGACGCGACGGGCTTCGTGGAGTCGCTCAACTGGGAGACGCGCGACCTGACGGAAACGCGCGACTACGCCGTCGTGACCACGCATGCCGACGAAGTCGCCGAGATGGTGAAGTGCTTCGACGCCGACTGGGCGCACAAGCACTTCAAGCCCGACCCGAAGTCCCGCCTCATCTGGTGCCCGAACAACGGCCGCGAGCGCATCGCGGCGTTCGTCGACTCGGCGAAGGAGACGCTCTGGCTGCAGAACGAGCGCTACCAGGACACGGTGATCATCGAGCGGCTGGTCCGCGCCGCGAATCGCGGGGTCCGCGTCCACATCATGGCGCGGCCGCCGCACACGCTCAAGAAGGACAAGCTGGTCGAAGGGGTCGGCGGCCTGCGCATCATGCACGACGTCGGGGCGAAGATTCACAAGCTGAAGGGGCTGAAGCTGCACGGGAAGATGCTGCTCGCCGACGAGAAGCGCGCGATCGTGGGGTCGATCAACCTCGCGCCCGGCAGCTTCGATGCGCGCCGCGAGCTCGCGATCGAGACCGACGCGCATCACGTAGTGAAGCGTCTGGTGCACACCTCGCACCACGACTGGGAGCACTCGCATCCGATCGACCTCTCCGACGAAGGGCTGGTCGCCGACCTCGAGAAGCACGGGGGCGGCGAAGAGAAGCTCGGCATCGAGGCCCGCCACGGCCGTGAACCGCATGCGAAGCGGTGAGTCCGGCAGTTCGCGAGCGGGTCGCTGCGTTGGATGAAACCAGGAGAAACCTAATGAGACGCACGCTCATGAAACTGCTCGCCTTCGCGATTGCAGCCCTGCTCTGGGGCCCGGCGCTTGCGCAGCAGAAGAAGCCGAACATCCTCGTGATCTGGGGCGACGACATCGGCATCCACAACATCAGCGCCTACAACCTGGGTGTGATGGGCTACAGGACGCCGAATATCGACCGCATCGCGAAGGAGGGCGCGCTCTTCACCGATGCCTACGCGCAGCAAAGCTGCACCGCGGGGCGGGCGTCGTTCATCCTCGGCCAGCATCCGTTTCGCACCGGGCTCCTGACGATCGGCATGCCGGGCTCGCCTCAGGGCATACCCAGCTGGGCGCCGACCATCGCGGATCTGCTGAAGCCGCAGGGTTATGTGACCGGCCAGTTCGGCAAGAACCACCTGGGCGACCGCGACTCGCACCTGCCGACGGTGCACGGCTTCGACGAGTTCCTCGGCAACCTCTACCACCTCAATGCCGAGGAGGAGCCCGAGACCTACTACTACCCGAAGGACCCCGAGTTCAGGAAGCAGTACGGCCCGCGCGGCGTGCTGCATACGTGGAGCGACGGCAAGGGCGGGCAGAAGATCCAGGACACGGGCGCCCTCACGCGGGCGCGCATGGAGACGGTCGATCAGGAGATCTTCGCCGCCGAGCAGAAGTTCGTTGCCGACGCCGCCAAGTCGGGCAAGCCGTTCTTCGTGTGGTTCAACACCACGCGCATGCACGTGTGGACGCACCTCAAGAAATCGGCGCAGGGCCGCACCGGCATCGGCCTCTATCCCGACGGCATGGTCGAGCACGACGACATGGTCGGCGCGGTGCTGAAGCAGCTGGACGACCTCGGCATCGCCGACAACACCATCGTCGTCTACGGCACCGACAACGGCGCCGAGACCGGCACCTGGCCCGACGGCGGCACGACGCCTTACCACGGCGAGAAGGGCACCACCTGGGAGGGCGGCTTCCGCGTGCCGATGGTCGTGCGCTGGCCGGGCGTGATCAAGCCCGGCACCATCGTCAACGACATCTTCTCGCAGGAAGACTGGCTGCCCACGTTCCTGGCGGCGGCCGGCGTCCCCGACGTGGTCGACAAGGTCAAGAAGGGCTACGCCGCCAACGGCAAGACGTGGAAGGCGCACCTCGACGGCTACAACTTCCTGCCCTTCCTCAAGGGCGAGACGAAGAAGGGCCCGCGCGAGGAGATCTTCTACTTCGGGCAGGGCGGCGAGCTGAACGCCGTGCGCTGGAACGACTGGAAGGTGCACTTCGCGGTCACCAACGGCAACATCGCCACCGCGATTCGCGAAGTGCCGGGCTGGCCGGTGATCGTCAATCTCCGGGCCGACCCGTACGAGAAGGCGCCGCACGAGTCCGGCCTGTACCTGCGCTGGTACGCGGACAACATCTGGCTGTTCGTGCCGGTGCAGCAGAAGCTCGGCGCCTTCCTGAAGACGCTGCCCGAGTTCCCGTTCCAGCAGGGCAGCAGCCTCAACGCCGCAGGCATCAACTACGACTCGCTGAAGGCGATGCAGGCGATGAAGCGGTTGCAGCAGCTGGAATCCCTTTCGCCGCCGCGCAACTGACCTGAGCCGGGGAGACTATCGATGCGGACCCGATCGAGCCGACGACTGCTGACATGCGCCGGATTCGCCATGGCGGCCCTCGCGGCCATTCCGGCGCACGCGGAGTTGAGCGCCGAGGAGCTGGCGAAGCTCGCGCAGAACCCGGTCGGCAACCTGATCAGCCTGCCGTTCCAGAACAACACGAACCTCAACTTCGGGCCGGAGAAGGGGACGCAGAACATCCTCAACATCCAGCCGGTGATCCCGATCGAGGTCAACAAGGACTGGAACGTCATTACGCGCACGATTCTGCCGGTGATCTGGAACCCGTCGCTCTACCCGGGCGATGAGAGCACCACCGGCATCGGCGACACGGTGTTTACTGCGTTCCTGTCCCCCGGGAACCCGGGCAAGTTCATCTGGGGTGCGGGGCCCGTCGTCCAGCTGCCGACCAACAGCAATGCCGAGCTCGGCAACAAGAACTGGGGCCTGGGGCCGTCGGTCGTGGGGCTCCACCTCGACAAGGGCGACCCCTGGGTCTATGGCGCGCTGGTGAACAACATCTGGTCGCTCTCGAGCAGCAAGCAGGGCGGCTCGTACAACAACGGCCTCATCCAGCCGTTCGTCAATTACAACTTCAAGGAAGGCTTCTACCTCACCAGCGCCCCGATCCTCACGGTCAACTGGAAGGCGGACAGCGGGAACAAGTGGACGGTGCCCGTGGGCGGCGGCGTCGGCAAGATCTTCCACCTCGGCAAGCTGCCCGTGAACACGCAGCTTGCCGGGTACTACAACGTCGTCCGGCCCGACGACGGCCCCAACTGGCAGATCAGGTTCCAGATACAGCTCATGTTCCCGAAGTGAGGTCGGGAAATTCGCGAATCACGCATGGAGAGAAAGATGAAGATTGAATCGAGAGTCCGGACGCATGGTGCGGCGACTGAGCTGCTGCTCGGATCGCTGGCGGTCGCAGGCCTTCTGTTTGCCGGCTCCGCCGTTTCCGCGCCCCTCAACGGACTGGTCCTCGGCGGTGGCG
>Ga0335082_10007282_pt1 | contig 12028 bp, 8 predicted proteins | sample Lox_Sample_41_FD_206718 | JGI IMG/M metagenome (GOLD analysis project Ga0335082, IMG submission 206718) | Soil microbial communities from Loxahatchee National Wildlife Refuge, Florida, United States - Lox_Sample_4.1 | ecosystem: Environmental > Terrestrial > Soil > Wetlands | place: USA: Florida...
GCCCATTTATCAAACGCTCACTAAGTGAGCGACCCAGGTTTCATGCACGCCTCGATGTCCTCCAGCTGCTGGCATCGGGTCGCGGTGGCAACCGCCCCGGCCCGATCCTCGGCCCGGAAGAAACAGTAAGAGCAGTCCAGGTTGCACACCGCGCCGGCCGGCCTGCGGTGGTCAGCCGGCGACGCCTGCCGCGACGGTTTCCCTTGAGTGGTGCTCGTGCAGGGCCTTCTCGTCTTCATGCGCCGCGGGCTTGAGGTCGAATACCACGTTCTTGACGGTGCCGGTGAAGGCGTACGGGGCCTTGTCCTCGTAGGCGAGGTCGACGACGCCGCCGTTGTCGCGGCCGATGTCCATGCCGGCGTAGGTCGTGTATATCATCCGGACCGTCCGGGGCATCGTGCCCTCGCCGATCTGCTTGCCGTTGGCCCACAGCGTCACCTTGCCGCCCGAGCCCGGCTTGGGCTCGTCGATCTCGAACAGCATCTTCACGGTCACGTCACCGGCCGGGAGCTTCTCGGTGGAGGTCTGCTTGTAGGTGTCTACCCCCAGGAACTGGTAGGTGTGGTTGAGCAGGCCCTGCTCGTCGACCCATAGCGCGAAGCCGCCGATGAAGTCGGCGAACGCCACCAGGACGCCCTCGGCTCCGCTGTCCGGCACGTGCAGCTCCGCCTCGATGGCGTACGACCGCCCGTAGATGCGGGGGATCATGGTGGTCTGGATGTTCTGGACGTCGCCGGCATAGGTGTGCCGGGTGATGGTGGGCATCGGCGGCAGGTCGCCGAGCCACACCGAGAACGGGGCGAGGAGCGGCAGCGCCCGGTTCCGTTCGGCCTCTTGCCAGAACAGCTCCTGCAGCTCCCTGAGCTTGTCCGGGTGGTCGGCCGCCAGGTTGCGGGCCTGGGAGAAGTCGTCCGGCAGGTAGTACAGCTCCCAGACGTCCTTGTCCGGGTCGTAGGCGCCCGGGGCGAACCGCTGGATGGTCTCCGGCGTGAAGTCCCAGGGGATCTTGTCCAGCCTGGCGCAGGCCCACCAGCCGTCCTTGTACATCGCCCGGCTGCCGAGCATCTCGAAGTACTGCACCGTGTGGCGCTCGGCGGCCGCGGCATCGCCGAGCGTGTAGGCGAAGCTGGTACCGTCCATCGGTTCCTGGGCGATGCCGTCGACCACCTTCGGCTCGGGGATGCCGACGAGCTCCAGGACGGTCGGGCCGACGTCGATGCAGTGCGTGAACTGCGTCCGCAGGTCTCCCTTCCCCTTGATCCGGTTCGGCCAGGCGACGACCATCGGGTTACGCGTGCCGCCCAGGTGGCTCCCTATCTGCTTGCCCCACGGAAACGGCGTGTTGGCGGCATGGGCCCACGCAGCGGCGATGTGAGGGGCGGTGTGGAAGCCCCCCCACTCCTCGATGCCGCCCCACTTCTCGATCAGCTTCAACTGCTCGTCGGCCTCGAGCACCAAGCCGTTGAAGAAGGTTGTCTCGTTGAAGGACCCGGTGAGGGTGCCCTCCATGCTGGCGCCGTTGTCACCCCAGATGTAGATGATCAGGGTGTTGTCCAGGTCGCCCATAGCCTCGATGGCATCCAGCAACCGCCCCACGTTCCAGTCGGCGTTCTCCTGATATCCGGCGTAGACCTCCATCTGCCGCGTGTAGAGCTTTTTCTGCGCGTCGGACAGCGAATCCCAGGCAGGGAACAGGTCCGGGCGGCTGGACAGCTCGGTGTCGGCGGGGACGATGCCGAGCTTCTTCTGGCGGGCGAGCGTCTCCTCCCGGTAGGCGTCCCAGCCCCGGTCGAACTGGCCCCTGTACCTGTCGGCCCACTCCTTGGCAACATGGTGCGGCGCGTGAGCGCAGCCGGTGGAGTAGTACAACATCCACGGCTTGTGCGCATCTGCCGCCCGGACCCCGTGCAGCCACTCAACGGCCTTGTCGGTGATGTCGTCGGGGAAGTAGTAGAGCTTGCCGTCCTTGCCTTCCGGCACGCCGATCGTCGTGTTGTCCTGGGTGATGATCGGGTCGTACTGGCCGGCGGCGCCGGTCAGGAAGCCCCACCAGTGATCGAAGCCCCACGACTGCGGCCAGTGGTCGAACGGGCCGGCCTGCCCCATCTGGCTGCCCGGCGTGAGGTGCCACTTGCCGAACCCGCCGGTGACGTACCCGTTCTCTTTCAGGATGCGCGGCAGGGCGGTGCAGCTCCGCGGCCGTGTACCGGTGTATCCGGGGTAGGGGGCCGGGAGCTCGGCGATCGTTCCCATGCCCACGCGATGGTGATTGCGCCCGGTGAGCAGCGCCGCCCGGGTCGGGGAGCAGACCGCGGTCACATGGAACCGGTTGTAGGTGAGACCCATCTTCTGGACCCGGGTGAGGTTGGGGGTCTTGATATCACCGCCGAACGTGTCGGTAGCGCCGAACCCGGCGTCGTCTATCAAGACGATGAGCACGTTCGGCGCGTCCTCGGGTGCCTGCGGCCCGGGGATGATCGTCCAGTCGCCCACCGACTGGTCGAGCGTCCGGCCCATCGTCCCGCCGAAGTTGCGGTCGGGGACCGGCAGCACCGTGCGGTCCGGGCTGAACTTGCCCGCCGCCTCGGCCAGCGCGGACTTCAGCCCCCGCACGCCCTTCTTCTCCATCGGCACCACCGATTTGGCCAGCGAGCTGCCCAGCGCCCGCTCCGCGGCCAGCCGGTCCTCATCATCAACCATCGCCACGATGACCGCCGTGCCCGGCTTGAGCTTGTCCCCCAGGCCCTCCCGCAGCCCCGTCTTCTCCTTGTGCTCGGCGAACTTGCCGATGGCGCCGCCGGCCGCGCCGCCGACCACCACCGAGGCCAGCAGCGGCGGGGAGAGCAGGCCCACCAGCACGCCCACGCCGCCGCCCCAGCCCAGGCCCTTACGGCCAAGGTGATCCCCGGTCTGGGACACCTTCACCTGCCCGTCGGCGTCATGCTCGACCAAGATCACGCCCTCGGTTCTGACCGTCTTGTCCGTGACCGCCTTGACCAGCGCGTCGAAGTCCTTCTGCGCCGCGCCCACCGACTGGTAGGCAGCCATGATCAGATCGAAGGTGTCACTCATCGTCGCTCTCCCCACATGGATCCCGTGCCCTGATGGCGCGCCGTCCACCTGCTAGCAGGCGCCCAGGCCGGCTGGACGCCCGAGGGCCCGGCGCCCTGAGCTAACCTCACACGGCTGCGGGACCGTTCCCTGCGGCACGTCCCACCCTGCCGGCAATCGCTGCGGCGCGCATTGCCCCGATGGGATGAAAAGACCATCGGGCGAGCGGCGGAGCGTATCCGCGGCTGCGGCACGGGGCGGCAGCACGGGCGGGGTGACGCTCGGTCCTGTTCCCGATTATCGCGATGGGCCGACGGCCTTGCGAACTGCCCTCGTCCCCCACCGCGTGGATCCATGCCGGGCCGCTCGGCCCGGCTCCTGCCGGGAATCCCTCAGGACTGGCTCGTGCGGGTTGCTCAGTCGTCGATCTCCTCCCAGACCGCCTGCTCGTCGTGCTCTTCCCAGCCGGCGCCTGGCAGCGCGACGGCCCAGCTCGTCCACGTCCCGATCGGCCGGGCGGGGGCGGTCCGGACTCTGGCGCGGACCACCATGCCGGGCGTGAGCCGCACGGGCCAGCGCAGCGGGGCCGTCGTCATCCCCCAGTGCGTCGGTGGATCGCCGGGTCCCACCGAGAGCGAGATGCCCGGTGCGAGCTCGGCGCTGAACCACAGCGCCAGCGCGTTCGCCGTTCCGTGGTCGCGGACAGGCAGCGCCGTCTCGGCTTGGTGCGGCGCCTGCGCCTGCTCCGGCGGGATCAGGCCCGCATCCGTGGTCCACAACCGGCCCGGCTCCGAGCGCCTGTCACCCGCCGCGAGGTAACGGAAGGTGCCGGAATAGAAGATCTCGTTGACGGTGATCTCGGCCAGGTCATCGAGGTTGAGGCCGTACGGGTTGTCCCGCAGGAAGGCCACCATCTCCCCGCTGTACCGGTCATTGACCAGCGCGGTCCAGGCGGTGACCGAACGGGGGATCATGACTCCGCCCGGTTTGAGCCAGCGGTCCCGGGCGGCGATGACCGGAGCGAGCATCCCTTCGTCGATCCCGAACCCTCCGAGCCACTCCGAGACGATCACATCGACACGTCCCGGCAGCTCGACGTCCATGATGTCGCCGTGGATCACCCGGACGATCTCCGCCGCCCCGTTGGCGGCGGCCAGCGCCTGCGCCAGGACGGCGACCGTCGTCCGCTCCACCGCCCAGACGCGCGCGGCGCCCGCCCGCGCCGCGAACAAGCTCAAGATGCCGCTTCCCGCCCCGACGTCGAGCACGACATCGCCGGGGCGCACCACCGACTCGATCGCGCGCCGGAAGGCCTCGGTGCGGACGCGGTCGCGGATCATCGTCCGGTGTACCTCGAACTCGGCGTACATCGGGTCCGGCGGGTTCCTGATCGGCGTCCGCACGGCTGTAACCCGGCGGGTGGCTCCCCGCGCTCGGCTCTACCTGCGGCGGGAGACCCGGCGGGCGGTGCGCCGACCGGTCCGCCGCGCTACCCTGCGTGCTCCGAACATCACATACCTCCGATTGCTTTCCCGGGCGAGCCGTCATGACCTGGCGGCAGCCGCGGTTTCCATGGCGTGCAGTTCCCTGGCCTCCTCGGCTGACAGCAGCCCGATCTCGACGAGGTCGAGCGGGCTGATGAACCCATCGCTGAGGCGGAAGCCACCTGCCCGGGCGATGGCGTCGCGCAGCGGCACCGCCCAGTGGTGCTCCAGCAGGATGAGGGCTGCCGCGGAGTCGTTCGGGATGTCCTCCAGCACATCCCATTCCCCGGCATCGCCGAACACGTTGATGCCCTCGGCCGCGGCCTGCCCGGCGCCGGCGGTCGCGCCGGCCTCCGCCCCTTCTTCGCCCTCGATGCCCAGGCCGATGAGCGCGCCGATCTTGCTGCCGAGCTCGATGGCCTCCTGCTCGGTCAGGTTGCTGAGGTGCTCGACCTCGAGCTCGCCGTCCGCGTCCTTGTAGACGACCAGCGAGTCGATCACGCGAACCGTGCCGCTTTCGCGGAGCCGTTCCAGTTCGCTGATGATCTCACCGTGGAAATCGGGGTGGTTGAACCCCAGCACGATGAGCTGCACAGGCCCGATCGCCATCAGTAGTCCTCCAGCCATCTGACAGGGCCGGGGTCACATTCGCCTGCCTGCTAGCCCCAGCAAGGAATAGCTGATCCCGGCTTTCGATGCCAGGTTCACCTCGGACCGAGCAAGGCGCATCATCCCGACGGGATGAAATCAGCGGCTGAGCGGCCAGGGCGCGACGGAGAAATCGAATAGAGCTGGCCAGGCCCCGCTCCATGTCGCGCAGGGACCGCCCGGTCCTGACAGGCTGTGCGCGGCCAAGATCCTCCTGCCCGGCTTCGCCGTCCGCGACCGCCCGGACCGGGCCAGCCCGCGGAAAACCAAGAAGGCCGGCGACTTTCCCGCCCGCAAGCCCGGCGAGCCCAGCGTCAGCCGCGTCACCCGCAGAATCGAGTTCCACCTGCTCTACCCCTGGCAGGTCACCTAAAAGCAAGGCCATTGCCCGTACGGCCGACCCGGTGTTCGGCAAGATCCTTGCCGAGCCGCATTTCACCTAGGCCGAGCACAGCCAGGCCCTGCTGCGTAACCGAAAAAGCCCTGGCACTACGACCACGAATCGCGTCCGCGCGTTGCCGTGATCGGAGCCCGCCTCCACGAGCTTATCGGCCGGTAACCCGCGAAGACCAAGTTCCGTTCGGAGAGACGCTTAACGACAAGATGGTTCGCTGGAGTACGGGTTGACCGAGGAGATCCAATCGGCGACCGACATGGTCGAGTCCGGTATGGTGCCGCCGCGATGCACGGGACTCCGCGTCGTCTGCTCCGCAACACGTAGCCACACGCGGGCCGGGCTCAAGATCCACTCGCAATCGGCGGAAGCGGGGCTGCGGTTGCGGGCGGTTCACTACAGTCGCGCTGGAAGAGTTGAGACGGTTCCCGGGGATGCAGGAGGATCAGGGCCATGGTGACGGCGGCGCGTGACCGGCTGGCCAGGACGCTGCGCGGTGATACGCAGACCGCGTTCAGCGTTGAACTGACAGCAAGGACGGCTGACTTGAGCCTGCAGGTTGCGGGCTTCGGGCAGGTCAGGTTCCCGGTGACTCCGGCGAAGGCCCGCAAGCTTGCCGGCCTCGGTCAGCGGGCCAGGTTCGGCCGTGGCAAGGAGACGCTGACTGATCCGGATGTCCGTAACACATGGGAGATCCCGAAGCGCCTCGTCCGCGCCGAATGGAACGACGCCGCGCTGACGGACATTCTCACGACGGTAAAAGAAGGGCTCGGACTGCCGAACGCCGCGGAACTGACCGCTGATCTTCACTCGCTCCTGGTCTATGAGCCGAACCAGTTCTTCCTCGTCCACCAGGACTCCGAGAAGGACGATTCGATGGTCGGGACCCTGGTGGTGACGCTGCCGTCCAGCTATGCCGGCGGCGAGCTGATGGTGGGTCACAACGAGGAGTGGAAGGCCTACCGGGGATCGAAGACGGCGCTGTCGCTCGTCGCTTTCTACGCCGACTGCAGGCACGAGGTGCTCAGGGTGACGTCAGGCTACCGGATCACGCTGACCTACAACCTGCTCCTGTACGGGGACACAAGCCGCCCGGAGGGCGATGACGGAACCGTCGCCGAACTTGCGGGTCTCCTCCGCGAGCACTTCAGCACGCCGGTGCCTCGCTATTACGGCGGACCTGCGAGTGACCCGCCGAACCGGCTCGTCTACCTCCTCGACCATGAGTACACGCCCCGCGGGCTGAACTGGCGGCGGCTGAAAGGCGCGGACGCGAGCCGGGTGGCGCTGCTGCGCACCGCGGCCGACAGGGCAGGCTGTGAGTCCGTCCTCGCGCTGGCCGATATCAAGACGACGCACAGCGCGTTCGGGGCCGATGAGGGCTACGGATACCAGGACTGGTATGACGAGTATGACGAAGACGATGATGAGTATTCCGGCGGCGCGAGCGGCAGCGAAGACGAGTACGACGTCCAGGAGCTGATCGACTCCGAGGTCACCCTCACGCACTGGACCGGCCCGGAGGGCACCCGCTTGGAGGAGACCTCGCTGTCGGTGGACGGCGATGAGGTGTGCGCGTCCACCCCGACGGGCGACCTCACGCCGTACTCCTCGGAATACGAGGGCTACATGGGCAACTGGGGCAACACGCTGGACCGCTGGTACCACCGGGCGGCGGTCGCAGTATGGCCCCGTGATCAGGCATTCGCTAACCGCGCCGAGACCTCCCCTGCCTGGGCTCTAGATGAGCTCGCCGCGATGGCGTCAGCAGGCGACGTGCCGGGCGCCCGGGCCGCAGCGGCGACGCTGGCGCCCTTCTGGGACAGCACGGTGCGCGGCCGGACTCCGGGGGAAGGCGGCAGCACCTCCGGACTGCTCGGCAAGGCGCTGCGAGCGGCCGATGCCGTAGCGGATACCGAATCCTCGGCGATGCTGCTGCGCCCGTTCCGCATCGAGAACCTGACGGACGCGCAGGTGAAGCCGTTCGCCAAGATCGCGGATGGTTACGGGCAGGAGTGGACAGCGGACCTGCTGCGGACGTGGTTCGGCGGCGATCAGCCGGCCTGGGCATACGGCGGGGGACACGAACGGCCGCAGTGGGTGGCCGACTCGCTGCCCGGCCTGTGCGAGAGCCTGCCCGCCACCGGCAGTGCTGGCAGGCTGGCCGCGCAGCGGCTCGCTGACCTGTCTTGGGAGTGGGTCGGCAAGGACATCGGCTCCGGGCTCGCGTCGTCATCGCCCAGCTACCGCGACGAGAAACTCGGCAGCCTGGGGAAGCCGCTCGCCTCGGTGCTGACGGCCGCCGCCGCGATCGGCGCGGCTGGCATGCGAGACATGGTGACTGGTTATATCCGGGAGCAGGGAGACGCGGTGACCGCGCTGGAGATGTCCGCGCTGCGCGCAGCGACGGAGCTGTCCCGGGGCGGCGGGCGCGACGACGCCGGGTTCGGCGACCTCGCCGCCGACTGCGCGGCACGGCTCCGCGCCCGGCTGGCCTGCCCGCAGCGTGCGTCCGGCGACTGGTCGATCGAACTGCCCGGGGGCGGCTGCGCATGCGGCTTGTGCGACACATTGCGCGCGTTCCTGGAAGACAAGGGTCGGCGCACCGTCGAGTGGCCGCTCGCCAAGCAGCGCAGGCAGCACGTCCATTCCCGGATCGACGCCGCCGAACTGCCCGTCACCCACCTAACCAGGCGGCAGGGCAGCCCTTACATACTGGTCCTGACGAAGACCGACGCGCTCTTCGTCCGCGAGCAGGAGGCGCGAACCCGGGACGAAACGGATCTGGAGTGGCTCGCGGCACAGTGGAATCCCGATGCCTGACCAGCGTAATCCCGAAGGGGACGCGTGCCCCGTGGGCGTCAGAACTGCGCACACATCTACTGGCCTGCAGGGTAGCTCTAATTTGAGCTGCATCGCAGTAGTGCTCGAAAGTTAAAACTGCAAAATAAGTCATAAATAAGCTATAATGCAGTAGTGGCGCAGTACTCGACTCTCAGCCGAATCGCCCGGATCGCCGAAGACCAGTGGGGGCTCATCACGCGCCGCCAGGCCGAAGGCGCCGGTGTCTCTCAGGCAACCCTGCAACGACTTGCCAAGACGGGCATCCTTGACCGGGTAGCACACGGCGTGTACCGCCTGACCGGGGCACCGCCTCCGGACTACCTTGGCCTTCGGGCCGCGTGGCTCCAGCTCGCCGCAGGGGTTCCGGCGTGGGAGCGGACGCCGGACCAGGGGGTCGTATCCCACCGGTCCGCCGCAGCGCTGTACGGTCTTGGCCACCTGCCCGCAGACCGGCACGAGTTCACGCTTCCGGAGCGGCGGCAATCTCGTCGGCCGGACGTCCGGCTCCACCACCGGGTAGTCCGGCCCGGCGAGTGGATCGTTCTCCACGGGATGCCGGTCACGAGGCCATCGCGCATCGCCGCTGACCTGCTAGGCGATAAGGAAGACCCCGAAGCGGTCGCACAGGTCATTGCCGACGCACTCCGGCCTGTCTACGACTACCCAGGTACGTTCGCGGACGCTCTCGCACCGTACGCTGCGAGTTTCGGGCTCAGGCGAGGGGATGGCCTTGCGCTCCTTCACTGGCTCCTCGACACAGCAGGCGATCCGGAAACGCCCCGGTGGATGGAGGAGGCGAGGACGCACGTCGAACGCTCCGCCGAGAAGGACGGGAAGCCGTCAGCACGTCCCCAGGCCGGATCTGGGCGTCGATGACTGGCGGCCGTTCATACGGGAGCCCTGGCGCCTTCCGCCGGGCTCTGACCGACAAGCTCAGGGATCTCGCCACCCGGAGCCGCTGGACGCTCCAGCAACTCCAGCGGCAGATGGCCTACGACCGGCTGCTGGAGCGCCTCTACCTCGTCGACGAGGGCTGGATCATCAAAGGCGCGACCGCGTTGCTCGCCCGCGACATCGGCGTCCGGGGGACTGTCGACATTGACCTCTACCGCAAGGTGGCTCGGGAGATCACCGGGGCGGACCTCCGCGAGGCGGCCACCCTGGACCTTGGCGACTGGTTCCGCTTCGAGATCGGCCCTCCGCGGCCGCTCGCAGATACCGGCGGTGCCCGCCTTCCAGTAAAGGCCTTGGTGGGGAATACGGAGTGGGACGCCTTCCACGTCGATCTCGTCGGACAGGATCTCCGCATGACCGGCGACCCGGAGGACGTCCCGCCGCTGGCGCACGTGGTCATGCCCGATGTGGAGCAACATGGATACCGGGCCTATCCACTTGTCGACCATGTCGCGGACAAGACCTGCGCGATATTCGAACGGCATGGTGCCGCCGGGACGCCGTCGACCCGCTACCGGGACCTCGTCGACCTGGTGGCCATCGTCCTCGCCACGCCAGTAGAGGCGGAGCCGCAGATGACCGCTCTTCGCTCTGAAGCCCGACGGCGCGGCCTGCAGTTGCCTGGACGCTTCGCCGTCCCGGACCGGGGGCTCTGGCAACCCGGCTACGCGGCCGAAGCGGGACGCTCCCTCCTGCCGATGGCGCGAACGCTGGACGAGGCCATAGCCACGGTCGCGCCGTTCCTCGAACCACTCCTGGACGAGACGGCGCGTGGCAGGTGGGACCCGCAGAACGCTCAGCCTCCAGGTACGCGCAGATGCCGGCGAGTGTCGGCGGGCTCCGCAGGTCCCGGGGCACGACGTAGGTGCAGCCGCGCTTGCCTGGTCTGGGGTCGGGCATGCCGATCAGGGCCATCTCGGCAGCGGCGTGGTGCCCCGCGATCAGGAGCTCCACCTCTTCGGCGTTGATCTTCTCACCGCCGCGGTCGATGAGGTCCTTGATGCGGTCCTCGATCGAGTAGCTCAGCGTCCCTGGTATCTGCGTGCCCGCACGAGGTCGCCGGAACGGTAGAGGCCCTCGGCGGCGAAGGTCTCGCAGTCGCGGTCCGGCGCAGCGAGGTACCCGCGGATGGTGTAGGGCCCACGCGCGGCTAGCTCTCCGGTCTCCCTCGCGGCGACCTCGGCTTCCGTGCCGGGCCGAGCACCAGGACTTCATCAAAGGGCCGAGACCCGGGACTCCGACAGTCTCGGCCCGCAGGTCGGCGGGCGCATCGAGAGAGGCGAACAGGAAGAGCCCCTCGCTCATGCCGAAGGCCCGGGTGACGTGGACACCTCATCCGGTCAGCTCGTCAAAGACAGGACGGGTGACGCGCGCCTCGGTCAGCACCAGGTGCGAGCCGGGCGACGGCGCCGTCGAACGCCCCAGTGCGACAGGGATCCGAAAGCCGGTGACAAACCAAGGAGTGACAACGGCGGCAGGCGACGGCGGACACAGCGCGACGCACTCAGACAGCGGTATCGGTTTGGCCTGCGGTAATCCGACCCGATGCGACGCCATCACCGTCTGAGGACGTCTGGCTCGGGCTGTCGCTGCCCGGGACCGTGGTCACTTGCCTTGTCGCTGTCCCGATGTCTTGCAACATGCCGACGATTGCTGTCATGTCGGCGAGTCGATGGGCAGACCTGCTGCTTGGGCCGCGTCGAGCAGGCGCTTGTCGTATGTCACGAACGAGGTCAGTGACGGGCGGAAACGCAGGGCCGTGCCGAGGTGGATGGCGTCCAGGCTGCGCACCTTCGCCGGGGTGACTGTCCGGGCCAGCATCCGGATGCGCTGGTCCAAGTCGATCAGGTCGATCTGGTCCAGCACAGCGGGCAGGCGGGAGGCCGCCGCTGGCGCGTAGCGGGCCAGCGCGCGGAAGGATTCGATCTCGGCCAGCACCGAGCTGATCCACTGAGTCTCGGCTCGCTCATCCAGCCAGCCGCGCAGCGCCGCCGATTCCGGCTCGGCATGGACGAGCTTGACTACTGCCGCTGAATCCAGGTAGATCATCAGCGCTCGCTGGCGCGATTGCGAGCCAGTTCCTCCGCGACGTTGACGCCGTCCGGCTGGCCCAGGTCCATGCGCAGCACGGCCCGCCGCATTTCGGCAGCGCGTTCGCGGCGGCGGGCTGCCTCGAGCACGGCCTGCCGGATCGCGGCCGATCGCGAGCTGCCATCGTGCGTCAGCACGTCCAGGGCGTGTTCGGTCTCTTCGTCGGTGCGGATTGTGATCGTGTCAGCCACGCCGCCATGGTAAGACAAGTCGTCTTACGATGGCAACGTTATTCGTATCCGCGCAGGGTGGGTGACGAGATGGCATCGGGTATGGGTGGCTCAGGGCTGCCGTGGACCAAACGAGTGCGTTTCGTCGGCGAGCCGCATAGGCCGGTCCGCCGTTGGATGCGGGCGGCTGTGACTGCGCGCCTTATACGTGATGGGGCATGGCTCGGCGCACATCGGCCGTGCCTTTCGTCCGTGAGGACACCATCCGGCGGCTGGTCTGCGGTGACGCCCGTACCGTCAGCCCGCAGCTGCGCGACGCGGTCGCGGACCTGTACGACGCGTGGTGGGACAAGCGCGCCCCGAGCGCACCCGCGCCGAACGGGCCGCCGCGG
>Ga0335082_10007283_pt1 | contig 12026 bp, 11 predicted proteins | sample Lox_Sample_41_FD_206718 | JGI IMG/M metagenome (GOLD analysis project Ga0335082, IMG submission 206718) | Soil microbial communities from Loxahatchee National Wildlife Refuge, Florida, United States - Lox_Sample_4.1 | ecosystem: Environmental > Terrestrial > Soil > Wetlands | place: USA...
TGGCGAGCGCCGAGTATGGCCGGGATGGCGGTCAGCGCGGCTACCGCGGCCAGCGCGCCGAGCACGACGGCGGCCAGCCACGGCCCGGGCGGGACCGATACCCCTCCCGCGCCGTTCGTGACAGCGAACAGCCCTATTCCGAGCGGAACCCCGACGAGGCTGCCAGGAAGCGCCGGCAGCACCTGCGCGGCCGAAAGCCCGGCGCTGACCTGCTGCGGGGTCCCGCCGAGGACGCGCGCGACGGCCAGTGACTGCCTGGCGTCCAGGGCCGTCGCCCAGCCGGTGACGACCGCGTTCACCGCCGCCAGCGTGACCAGGACGACAGTGAGCAGCGCCATGACCTGGCTGACGCGCCCGCCGAGCGGGTCGCTCAGCCCGGCGAACCAGTCGAAGCGCTCCGCCGACACATCGCCGGCGTGGTGCGCTGCCAGCACCGCGACGATCCCGGTGACCGTGATCGCGGTGCTCGCCGCGGCCAGCATGGCGCGGCGCGGGCGGCGGGCGATCAGCCGTACCCCGATCAGCAGCGACGTCGGCAGCCGCCGTGAGATCGCTATCAGCATGGCGTGCCGCCGCGGCGGCCGCGCGGCGTTCTCAAGCGCGCTGACCGTGCTGGTGTGAGCCGCGCGGAAGGCGGGGACCAGCGTCGCGCCCAGGGTCACGTCGGCGGCCACGGCGACGACCCGCACGACGGTGCCCAGTGTGAGCGCGGGCGTCCCCGGCACGCCGAGCAGGCCCGCGCCGGCGCTGGACAGCAACGGCGCGGCCAGCCAGCCGATCCCCAGGCCGGCGGCCGCCGCTACGAGGGCGAGGAACAGGTGCTCGGCCAGCAGCACGGCCGCGACCAGTGCCGGGGTGGCGCCCGCCGCCTTGAGCTGCCCGACACGGCGGGTCTGCTCGGCCATCCGGCCGCCGGCCAGCACCGCCACGCTGGCCACCGCGAGCACCATCGCCAGCCAGGCCCCGGGCGTGAGCACCTGCTGGGCGACCGACACCAGGTCGTTGTCCGCGTACTGGACCTGTTCCCAGGTCAGCAGCGCTGGTCCCGACGTAGACACGGGACCTGACGGGCTGACCGGCCCATGCGCGGCGGCGAACGCGGCGGCGCCGGCCGGATCGCGAAGCCTCAGGTCGAGCACGTACGAAACCGGCGACGCGGAGGTGGCGAGGCCGCGGGCCGCTGCCTGGGTGACCCAGGCCAGGCCCATGCCCGATTCCTCCGACTGTGAGTCGGCGCGGCAGGTCATGTAGTAACAGACCCCAGGGTATTCGGGGATCGCGGCGGTCACCGCGATGCCCGAGACTCGGAAGGAGCGTCCGTTCAGCGTGACCCGGTCGCCGACCGTCACGCCGAGCGCCTCGGCGAAGGACCGCTCCAGCACCACGAAGCCGGGCCGGACCCAGCTCCCCTCGGTCACGTCCGGCTGATCGACCGTGGCCGGTGCCTCGTCGCGTCCCTCCGCCTGCACCGGTACCGCGAGGCCGCGGAACCGGAGCACCGCGAAGGCGAGCGGGTAAGGCCCGTTGTGCGCGCTGACGCCGCTGGCGCCTGAGAGCGGCGCGGCCTGGGCTGTTGACGAGACGAACGCGGTGATGTCCGGGCCGCTCGTCGCCGCCTTGGTGCGCAGGTACGGGCTGCTGGTCACCCCGTTCAGCGCGAGGCCCAGCGTCAGCGTCGCGGTGGCGGCGGTGATCGCGAGCAGCAGCAGCACGGCCTGGGCCCGGCGGTGCCGCAAGTCGCGGACGGCCAGGCGGGCGATTAGGACGAGACGGCTCATCGGTCAGCCCTCCAGGCCAGCCAGGCGGCGCGGGCTGCCGCTCGCGCCGCCGGCGAGCCGGGTCTCGCCGGTGAATGCGCCGTCGCCCATCGCGATCAGACGGTCGGCAGTGGCGGCGATCCGCGAGTCATGGGTGACGATGACCAGCGTCTGCCCTGCCCGGTGCAGGTCGTCGAACAGCCCTAGGACCTCCAGCGTCGCCGCGCTGTCGAGGTTGCCGGTGGGCTCGTCGGCGAGCACGACCAGCGGGTCGTTGGCGAGCGCGCGGGCGACCGCGACCCGCTGCCGCTGACCACCGGACAGCGCGGACGGGAGGAACTTCGCGCGATCCGCCAGACCGGTACGGTCCAGCAGTTCCAGCGCGCGGCGGCGGGCGCTGCGGGGGGAGCGACCTGCCAGCAGTTGCGGGAGCTCCACATTCTCGACCGCGGTGAGCTCGTCCATCAGGTGGAACGACTGGAAGACGAAGCCGACCGCGTCGCGCCGCAGCCTCGCGAGACCGCGCTCACCGAGCCGGCCGAGTTGCCGGCCCGAGAGGATGACCTGGCCGGCATCCGGCCGGTCGAGGCCGCCGAGCAGGTGCAGCAGAGTGGACTTGCCGCAGCCACTCGGTCCGGTCACCGCGACGGTCTCACCCGCGGCGATGTCCAGGTCCACGTCGTCGACGGCGCGGACCAGCGTGTCGCCGCGGCCATAGGTTTTGCGCAGCGCTCGTGCGCTGAGCAGGGGGTCGTTCACTGCGTTTGCCTCCGTATGGTCCAGTTACGTTCACATGCTTCGAACCAGCGCAGGTCCGCACGCAGCGGCAGCGCGAAGCCCCCCAGCGGCAGTGCGGCGTCCGGGGTCTCCGGGTCAGGCGGCGTCCATGAACCGGGGGTCTTTCAGTTCCACGCGTCCGTGGCCAGCCAGGAAGATGCCGAACACGATCGAGCTGGCATAAGCGGGGATCCCCACGGTGATCTCATGCTCGGACCAGGCGGAACCGGCAGGAATGATGCTGACGTGGTTGCTCGGGTCGGCCAGCGCGGCAGCGGGGGTGACCGGGCTGCGGACGTCAAGCGGTTCCCTGACCCGCACGAACAGGCCGACGTTCTGAGTGTCGTGGGCGCGGATCCGGCCGCGGAAGACGACCGTGCGGCCGAGATAGTCGTCGGCGTAGATCTCCTGGCCGAGAAAAGCGAAGCCAGCTGGCTCCGGCACGGCCGCGGACAGCACCGCGGTCCCGTCCTCCGCGGCGCACGCATAGTCCGCCCAGTGGGCCTGGCTGGCGTGCTGGCTGAAGGTGCCGCCGAGCATCCACCGGTCCAGGCCGTCGGCGAACGTCATGTTACGCGGCTCGTAGCGAGGCCGCGGCCCAGGACCCAGGTCGCGTGCTGTCTGCTCGGGCATCGGGCCGGGCCCGGTGTCCCCCGGTGCCGGTATCGCCAGGCGGTCCATCAGCACATCGGCCACCCGGATCGGGACGCCCGCCGTGATGGCCACGGCGATGCCCTCGGGCAGGCGCGCCAGCACGTGCCGGGTTCCCTCATGGCTGGCGAGCTCGATCCGGGCCCCGGTCACCTCGGGACCCAGCTCATCGATGTCCACACTGGTCACTTGCGCGCCAGCCGCGCTCAGCAGCCGGACGGTGAGCTCGTTGGCGGTGCCCGGCTGCCTGGTGCCAGGTCGCGCGGTCACGGCGCGCCCGGTGACCGGGTCCGGCGGGTCGAAGAGGTCAGTGAACCGGTGGCTGTCGCCGCCGAGCAGCCAGAACGAGAGCTCCCGGTGGCCTCCGGCGTCGGCGAGCACGATGACGTGGGTGGGGGAAGCGTCCGGCACCGGGCCGGGCGGTATCCGGCTTTCCAGGCGCGTGACGCGGACGGTTGTCATATGCGTCCTCCGTGCGACGGGAATCAGGTCGGGGCGATGCTGGGTGATATAGGCGCGCAGCCGATGCCGTGCCTTGTGCAGGCTGACCCTGGCCGTCCCGGGCTGCCCGGCGATCTGTCCGGCGGGAAGCCCGGCGTAGTAGTGCAGGGCGACGGCGCGTCGCTGCCCGTCGGGCAGGCCGGCGATGGCCGCGCGCAGCGCGTCGGACCTGTCCAGGTCCTCGGCCGAGGGCGGGCCGTCAGCCGAGGCCGGGTGGAGGGATTCCGGCCAGTCAGGCAGCAGCGCCGGCTGGGCCCGGCGGTACTGGGCACGGCAGACGTTGAGCACGATGGCGGCCAGCCAGCCGGCGAACCGCTCCGGGTCGCGCAGCCGGTCCAGCGCGATGAACGCCTGCAGGAACGATTCCTGCACCACGTCATCCACGTCGCTGGGATTGCCGCACAGGCTCCGGGCGCGAGCGCGCACCATCGGCTGGTGCCGCTCGACCAGCAGCCGGAACGCCGCCCGGTCACCATCGCGGGCCAGCACCACGAGGTCGGCGTCAGGGATCTCCGCGCTCACCGGGCCACACCCAGCTCCAGATGGCGCAGGGCAATCCAGCCAGCACCGGTCAGCGTGATACCGAACCGGATGATGTCGGCGTCCTCGGGGACCGGCGCACGCACCTCATACCTGGCCCAGTCACAGCGGCCAGCGACCGTGACGCCATGATCCTCGCGGATCTGCCGCCAATGCTTGAGAATCTCCAGGCGAAGCCCGGCCGGCCCGGTGAGCGGCCCGGTGCTGATCTCGCCGGAGAACACCACCTCACGGCCCCGGTAATCGTCAGCGAAGATCGCCTGAACCAGGGCGACAGCTCCGGCAGGGCGCGGGACGACCGACGACAGCACCGCGGCCGGGCCGTCGGCAGTGGCTGAATAGTCGTACCCGGCACCGCCGTCAAGGTCCCACCGGTCCAGTCCGTTGGCGAAGGCCAGGTTGCGCGGCTCAAACCGCGGCCGCTTTCCTGGAAGCGGTGTCATCGGCGAGCCGGCCAGGTCCCGGCCAGATGTCACCTGGGCGACCGGCGGTACCAGGTCGAGAAACGGAGTGAGCAGGTCGTCACCGGGTACCGGCGCGGCTACCCGGTCCAGCACCGCGTCGGCGAGCCGGACCGGGGCACCTGCAGCGGCCGCCATGGCCAGGCCAAGTCCCAGGCCCGCCGTGACCTGCCGGGCTCCCTCAGCGCCCTCAAGACCGATCCGCGCCACGGCTGTCTCCGGGCGCAACTCGGCCGCGCCCGGCTCGGTCACATCGATGTCCACCCCGGTCACGCTCGCGCCGGCCGCGCGCAACAGCCGGGCAGCGAGTTCCTGGGGAGCACCGCTCGACGTGCCCTCGCCGGGAGGCCGGGCAGCGACCTCGGCCAGCTGGGCAAGATCGCCCGCGGCCGGCTCCGTGAGCCAGATCGGCACCGCCTGGCGGCCAGCGTCGTCCGCGAGCACCACCAGAAAGCCACGGGTCTGGAATCCGCCGTCGGGCAACCTCCCCGGCCTCGGCTCGACATGCGCGATGCGGACGGTGGTCATCAGTGTCCTCCGGGAGTCAACGAGAACCTCGCACTCCCTAGTGTCGGACGCGGCCGGCAACGTTACCCCGGCACATTCCGGTCCAGGCACGGGACCGTCGGTGGACTGGGATCGCAGCGCCGCGTGCTGGCCGACGTCCGGCCAGCTCGCCTCGCCAGGTCCTGATCGCCCAGCAAGAACCCGACCATGCCTGCGACATAGCACCAGGCTCACCGGCGACAACACTAAGACCCAGCTCTCGCGGACCTCATCCAAAGACGGGATATCACCAGGAGAAAGCACGGAAGCGAGCGGGCCGCCAGGCTCAGGTAGCCAGGCGGCCCGCCAGAGCCGGACTCAGCTCATAGGCTTCCGGGGTGGCTGGCGGCGGCTCTTGTAGTAGGCGGCGTCGAGGGTGGTTCGTGCGCGGTCGAAGGAGGAGGGGACGAGGTGGCCGTAGATGTGGTGGGTGACCTCGATGCTCTTGTGGCCGAGCCAGCGGGACACCTCGGTGATCGGGATGCCTTCGGCCAGCGCGGTGGAGGCGTAGAAGTGGCGCAGTGAGTGCGGGATGAACTCCGGCGGCAGCCCGGCCTTGGCGGCGGCGCGCTGGAAGTCCTCCTGGTAGCTGCGCCGGACGACGAGCTTGTACTTGCGGCCCCGGAACAGGTACCCGTCGGGCGTGGTGCCGTGCTCGGCGACGTGCTTGTCGATCGCCTCGCTGACATACTCCGGCAGCGGGATGTCGCGGAACTCTCCCGCCTTGCGGAACTTCAGCGGCCGCAGTTGCGCGCTGGGGTTGACCTGCTCACGGACGCGCAGGGTCTTGATGTCCTCGCGGCGGATGCCGCCGATCGGCTTGCCGCCGATGGCGGGGTCGATGTGGGCGCGCAGCACTGAGCGGTAGGTGGCGATGCTGGAGTCCGCACCCAGGTGCTGGTCCAGCCAGGTGGCGGCCGCGTCGCGGAACAGGACCCTTCCGGCTTTGGGGTCGACGAAGACGTGCGCGCGCTTGTCGTGCTCAACTTTTTTAAGGGCGAAGTCCGCGGCCTCGCGCAGGTCGGTGCCGAAGGCCTGCTCGTGCTGGCGGCTGGATCGGCCGCCCGTGGTGCGGTAGCGGACCACCCACTGGTGCGGGCAGCTGGCGGCATGGAATGCCAACTGGTGGACAGGGGGCGGATCTACCTGACCGCTCAGCACGCATTGGCCATAACCGCCTACGTTCCTGCTCGCTGGCAGTCAGGCCGGCGTAGCGGGCCTGGCGCGTCGTCCGCTGACTCAGCGGGCCTGGCGGCAGGCAGCCCATGATTTCGCGGCTTGTGCCATCTTGGTTGTCCAGTCGCTAGTACTCGCCTGCACGATCTCGTCCCACAGCCGGACGTTGGCTGCGGCGAACAGGTCGATATGGGCCGGGTCGGCGGCTTGGAACGCGGGGAGGCGGGAGGCTCGCCGTTCGGCCTCGTGCGCGGTGTGGCCGCCGGATGCCATGAGGCGCAGTACCCAGCAGGCCGGGTCGGTCCAGGCGGCACCGAGGGTGGGCCAGGCCCAGTCGATCAGCCAGGCACGGTGCTCCGATACCAGCACGTTGTCCGGGGTCCAGTCGGAGTGGGTCAGTACCGGCCCGGCGAAGACCGCGGCCGTTTCCGGGTCATCAAGGTACGGCTTCCAGCGGTCCTCAGCTCGCTTGAACGGCCCGGGATCGTCCGGAACCTTGATTGCGCTCAGCGCGTCCATGAGCTGCACCAGCCGGTCGAGGTCGGGTGAGCCCGGGGAGTAGTCGGCGTGGCGGCCGGGCGCGTACTGGTAGCCCAGGACGTTCCATCCGGCCTCGTCGAAGTGCCACAGCAGGGCCGGGGAGATGTCCCGGACGAGGGGGGCGACCGCGGCCTCGCGGGCCTGGGTGATGACCCGGCGGTGACCGGACGGCAGGCCCTTGGCGAACACCCGGCCCTCGGCGGTGTCGATGATCGCGGCCAGCGGCGAGTTCTGCCCGGCGGCCGCGATGCGCACGGCGGTGATGGGGCCGGTGCGGGCCTCGATCGCCTGCTTCAGCGGCCCGGGCAGGTCGTCCCACGCGATGCGCTGCTCCACGGTGCTCCTCACCTCGTGTCTCAGGGGACCCGGCGGTGCCGGGTCCCCTGTCAGGCCGCGCGGGTTGCCCAGCCTCAGTACGGCTGGTCGCTGCTCGCGCTGCACGCGCACATCGTGATCAGCGTATCGGTGTCGGCGACGAACTCGACGGCATCCGGCGCGAGTGTCGGCAGCGTGCCTGCTTCGGCTACGCCGGCCAGCTCAGGCGGCCGGGTGAGCAGTTCCACGGCGACTGCGGTCATGAGCGTTTCACCTCCTTCCTCGGACGACCGGCGGAGTGTCTCACCTCCTTCCGTGCTGGCCGTGCTGGCCGTGCTGGCAGAAAACCTCGGGCGGGGCCTGCGCCTGCCAGTAGAGGCTGGCGAGCGGCATGCAGGTCCCGCACGTCTTCTGGAGGGTGCAGCCGGTGCAGCCGCCGTGCCGGGTGAGCAGCGAGTCGGCGGCAGTCGCGAGCCTGCGCAGGCCGTCGGCTCCCTCGGCGAGCAGGTCGACCTGGGGGTCGCGGCCGACCTTGCAGCCCGGCCTCGTGCGCGGCGGCCAGGCCGCGCATGAACCGGCGGAACGATCCCCTCCGGCGGGTCATCCCGTCGTAGGACGCCTCGGTCGCCCCGTACAGGCTCAGCGTCAGCCGGTACGGCCGCCTGGATGTCAGCAGGTCAAGAATCCTGGGCTGGTCCAGGCGTGACCCGTTGGAGGAGATCTGGATCATCATGCCCATGTCCCAGGCGGCGGCGTGGGTCTCGGCGAACAGCGGGTCGATCAACGGCTCCCCGCCGGTGAGCTGCAGCCACAGCACCCCGGCGTCCGCCATCACCTGCAGGAGCCGCTCCCGGCCGGGCCAGTCCATGCCCGCGAACGCCTTCTCCCCGAGATAGCAGTGCTCACAGTCGTAGTTGCAGCCGAGGTTGAGCTCATAGCTGGCACGGGCGTACCCGTAGGCGGTCTCCGGCCGGACCAGGACCGTCTCACCGATCAGGCGGCTGGCCAGGTCCGTGCCCCACCCGGCTCGGACTGGGTCGGCGAGCCAGACGGGGACCAAGGCATCGGCAGGTGCGTCGCGCAGTTCGGCGTATCGGTCGGCCCCGATCCGGACCGCTCCATCGCGGCCGGGCCGGACGACGACGTGCCCCTCCGGATAAGGGCTGGCGATGAGCTGATGGGTCATGAGCGCCTCCGAGACTGAGGGGTATGCAGGTCAGGCGAGCAGCGTGTCGGTGTAGGTGCGGAGCCGGGCCGCGAGCCGGCCAGGGTCCGGGAGCCGGGTGAGGTTCCGGAGGATGAGGGCGGCGGCAACCAACTGGGCGTACCGGCCGCTCGGCGTGTTCAGCTCGTCCGCGAGTGCCTCATAGACCTGATCGGCGACGGCGGGGACTTCCAGTGACGTGAGGTAGAGGTATGCGGCGCCGTAGCCGGTGACGGCCGAGCACCAGTGCTCCATGTCGAGGATGCAGAAGCGCGGAGCTGTGATGTTCTGCCAGTTCAGGTCGATGTGCTCGGTCCCGAACGCCGGAACGCAGTCGGCGGGGACCGGACGGCGGTAGGTAGCGCCGAGCAGGTAGCCGTACTCCTCGGCATCATGGACCGGGAACTGGCGGTCGGTGGGATACGTGTGCAGCGCTCTAAGCGACGTGCGCAGGTCGCTGAACCAGTCCGCCGGCAGGTCAGGGGCTGTCCGCAGGAAACGTTCCCGGGAGGCGGGCGGGTCGGTGACGAGCGTGAGGACTTCGGCGCTGACCGGGACGGGCGGTGGTCCGTCGGTGTGCCACTCGATCCGGTGGAGCAGCGCGGGCTTGCTGACTCCCGGGATTGCCGCCGCCTCGGCGGTGCCGCGCCATGCCTTTCCGCTCATCTCATGTTCGAGGAAGGGGCTCACCCGCAGCCAGGCACGCTGCCCGCGGAACATAACCGGCGAGCCGACAAAGCCCCAACGATGGACGTGCCCGCCAGGATCCAGTGAAGCGCCCACTCGCCTTGCCGATTCTTCGAGAAGGGCCGACTGCCATTTCTCGAAGTCATCGATTCGGACCGGCAGCCAGCGGTACCTGGACGTTCTCGTGATACGCATGGCCTAGTTCCTCTTCTCATCCCGGCCGAGTTCGCACCAGGTGACCTTGCCCTCAGGATTCCGCGTCGGGTACCAACCCCATCGCTCGCTCAGCGTTTCCACGAGGAACAGGCCTCGACCGCCCTCCTGGTCCAGTGCGGGGATGCCGTCTTCGAGTTCTGCAGGCTCGGGCGGGCTGGCGTTACCGTCCCAGACCTCAATAAGGGCAAGTCCATTGGCTGCCGACAGCCGCAGACCCACCGGCGGGTTCCCGCCGATAGCTACGGCCGCTTGCACTCCGTTGGTAACAAGCTCCGAGACGAGCAGTTCGGCCGCAGCGATATCAACGGGGGACGCCCGTTTCCAAAGGACCTGCCGTGCGTGGAGGCGGGCGCAGGGCACCGCAGTGGGGAGCGCCCCGAGCACCAAGGAGCTCCGGCGATACGCCCATGGAGCTGCTGTCGTCATCGGGCCGCTGATGACGTCACCTAGGGAGCGGCGCCGGGACTCGTGGACGCCAGCCAACGACGGGAAATAACCGGCATCAATCGGACAATCAGGACGCGAGAACGGGCCGCCCGACTCATGGGTCCGGCAGCCCGTTACGCGTAAGGCAGTTCCGAGAAATTGCAGGTCAGCGCCCCGCGATCACCCCTTCAGCAGCTGCCGGGCCATGACCACGCGCTGGATCTGGTTCGTCCCCTCGTAGATCTGGGTGATCTTGGCGTCGCGCATCATGCGCTCGACCGGGTAGTCGTTCACGTAGCCGTAGCCGCCGAGCAGCTGCACCGCGTCGGTGGTCACCGACATGGCCACGTCGGAGGCCAGGCACTTGCAGGCCGAGGAGAAGAACGTCAGGTCGCCGACCTTTTCCCCGGCCATGGCCCGGTCCGACCTGGCCGCCGCCGCGTAGGTGAGCTGGCGGGCCGCCTCCAGTTGCATGGCCATGTCGGCCACCATGAACTGCAGGCCCTGGAAGTCCGCGACCGGGCGGCCGAACTGCTTGCGCTCCCTGATGTAGCCGAGCGCGTAGTCCAGCGCCCCCTGCGCGATGCCCAGGGCCTGCGCCGCGCTTCGTACACGTCCCAGGGGAACTCGGAGGTGCGGTCGATCTCGGCGGCTCGGGGCGCGATCTTGTCGTCGGCCAGGGCGCGCACGGCCTCGCGGAGCGCCTCGTGCTCCTCGGACAGGGCGAACGCCGGGAAATCATCGCTCATGGCTCGATGGTAGATCGCAGGCAGCGGGCCTGCCCGGGTCAGGGATGGGTCAGGGCTGGCCCTGGACGGCGATCTTGTAGACGCGGGCCTGGTAGGTGCCCGCGTTGTCGGGCGGCAGCTTGGTGAACCAGATGAGCAGGTAGCGGGCGCGCACCGGCGCGCTGAGGTGGAACGGCACGGTGCCGCCCGCGTTCGAGGCGCTCGCGACCTGAGGCAGATCCGCGTGGACGGGACTGCTCCCGGCCCGGAGCTGGATGTCGGCGCCGGAACTGCTGACCAGCGAGACCCGCACCGAGGAGACGGTGACGGCGTGGCCCATGTCGAGCAGCAGGCCCGTTCCAGCCTTCAGGTTCCCGAACTCCGGTGTGGCGTACCACTGGCTGTACCAGGGCGTGGCCGGGTTCCCGGCGATCGCCAGCGCCGCGTTCTGGGGATTGTCGCCGTCGGCCGTCCCGGCCGGGCCGAACGCCGCCACGCTGGCCGGGGCCAGCGCCTTCGCCGCCGCGGGGGTCGCCGACGGGGTGGCCGGGGTGGTGGCCGGGGACGAGGTGGCGGCCGGGGAAGCCTGGGCGCTGCTGCCCTGCACCGCCGGGACGCTGGTCGGCGTGCTGGCGTGGCCGCCCGGCGGGGAGGGGTGCGAGCTGGCGGCGGCCGCCGCGTGCCGGTCCCGGCCCAGGCCGGAGACGAACTTGTAGCTGGCGAAGCCCAGGACCACCAGGACCAGCACGGCCAGGACCGCCGTCCAGCGCACCCGGCGCCGCTCACGCCTCCTCAGCGGCATGCTCGGCTGGAAGGCCTCCGCCGCCGTGATCTCCTTTTCTGACCGCCACGCCGAGTCGAACTCGTCGATCAGCGGCACGGGATCCTCTCCCACGGCGCGGGCGATGGCCCGGATATGGCCCCGCGCGTAGAAGTCACCGCCGCACGCGGCGTAGTCATCCTGCTCGATGCCCTGGATGATGGGCTCCGTGACCCGGGTGCGCTGACTGACGTCGTGAACGGTGAGCCCGGCCCGGCGGCGGGCCGCGGCCAGCGTCGCGCCGATGCTCACGCGCGCCTCCTCGCACCCCCCGGGGGCTGACTCCCTTGCCTACGGTAGCCCGAACGTACCCGCTTCGAGGTGCCGTTACCCGGGCACGAGGCGTTGCCAGGGCACGCACGCCACTCGTTCGGCATGAAAACTACGGGCGCTCGCCGCGCAGGGCGGCACCCTTGGCGCGGGCCTGGTCGGCCAGGACCTCGGCGAAGGAGACCAGCCTGGCGCGCAGCGCAGCGCCCTCGCCGGTCCCGGCGGCGCCGAGGATGCGGACGGCCAGCAGCCCGGCGTTGCGGGCGCCGCCGACCGCGACGGTCGCCACCGGGATGCCCGCCGGCATCTGCACGATCGAGAGCAGCGAGTCGAGGCCGCCCAGGTTGGCCAGCGGCACCGGCACGCCGATCACCGGCAGCGGCGTGACCGAGGCCAGCATGCCGGGCAGGT
>Ga0335082_10007284_pt1 | contig 12025 bp, 11 predicted proteins | sample Lox_Sample_41_FD_206718 | JGI IMG/M metagenome (GOLD analysis project Ga0335082, IMG submission 206718) | Soil microbial communities from Loxahatchee National Wildlife Refuge, Florida, United States - Lox_Sample_4.1 | ecosystem: Environmental > Terrestrial > Soil > Wetlands | place: USA...
TTCGGATTAACAATCAGCCATTATACGGCGCTATCTTCAGGGCAAGCTGGCAGCCTGTTGTAAAACGACTTGCGGCCGGGCGCGCACACGAATGTCCTCGGTCAGATTCATCCAGCGGATCTTCCCAGCGCTATCTACCAGAAACTCGGCCGGGCGGGCGATGTCCTGGCCATTTTCGCCAGCTTTGGGGTGTAACACGCCGTAGCTGCGGATGACCTCGGCTTTCGGGTCGGAGAGAATCGGAAACTTGTACCCCTTGGCATCGCTGAGCTTTCGCGACTCTTCGGGTGAGTCGACACTGATGGCTGCAACCTCGATACCATGCGCGTGCAGCTCATCAAGGTGTTGCTCAAAACCCCGCAACTCGGAGTTGCAAAAAGGTCACCAATAGCCGCGGTAGAAAATCAGAACCGCACCGCGGTGGCCCTTTAGCAGATCGGCTAGCGAGACTTGTCTTCCGGCGGCGCTCGCGAGCACAAACGGCGGCGCAGCCTGGCCTATTTGCGGCACTCCGCTGGAACTGGGAATTTGTTTGCTAGCGTAGACAGTTCCGAAAAGGAAGACCCCAATCATCAGCAGACTAAGCACACTCAGAATCGGCCCGCTGATCTTGCCGCGATGGTGCTCTGGCTGCCCATAAGCCCGCTTCAGACCGATCGCGAGAAACGCGGCGCCGGCTGCCAGCATCAGGTAATTCGCCCAAGGAACATCTCTGGTGATCGGAAATAGGATGAAGAGCGGGATATAGCTCGCAAACCCGAGGATTACGATCCCAAATCCCGCCCAAAGCGCGACGTTCCTGCTCTTATGCATCCCGTAGGGCGAGCCTCCGGCTTGCCTTGGACCATCTTACGCGAACCGTTGCTCTATTGGTTAATATTCTGACCCGACGAAAGCGTCTTGACCATGGCTTCCAGGCTCTGCTTGTTCAGCGCATCGGGCGCTTGCGTCAACGCCTTCTGCGCATGCTCCAGCGCTTGCTTGGTATCGCCGACCGCGGCGTACCCGCGCGCAAGACCGACATGGATCGGCCAGGCATCACCATTGCGCTGCTGATTGTACTTGAACACCTCGAGCGCCGCCTGGTTCTGCTTCAAGCCGATGAGTTGGCGCCCATACTGGTGAATCTCGAGCGCCGTAGTGCCGGGCAGCTTGATCGCGTCGTCCATGATCGCCTTCGCCTCTTGGCCCTTGCCCATCTTGGTTAGCACCAGCGCCTTCGTACTCAGGGTATTGAACGTCTTCTCGCCGACGAACTGCAGGTTGATCGCAGTGTCCGCCCACTTGAGGCCTTGGTCCAAGTGCGTGTTCGCCTGCACGCAGAACTGTGCCGCGGCGTCGTAAGCACGCGCATCGAACGCCGACGCACTCGTCAGCTCCTTGCGCAGCTTGCTGATATAGATGTCGTTGGCATTCTCAACCTTGAGGTTCAACGGCACGGCGAGCTCTTCCCATTGCAACTCCACGCGCGCCTCGGAAGGCTTTCGCACGGTGAACTCGTACGCCAGCCACTCGCGATATTCGTGCTTCGCAGGCTTCACATTGACGCGGAGGGCATCATCGGCCGGGTCGTAGAAGAAGCTGCCCCATTGACCGGCGTTCTTGGAAAAGATGACGGTCCATTCGTCCTGGCCTGGAATAAAGTGCACGCCATAGTGCCCGGCAGGCAATGTCTGACCCTCGACCAGCACCGGGTCGGAAATCGCAAAGACCGTATTCTCGTTAGCGCCGCCGCGCCACGGACTCTGCTTGCCGCCGTTGAACCCGAGGTCGCTCATCCCATAAGGGACCAGCTTGCCCCAGATCTGTCCACGCCGATCCTGACCGTTCGGAAGATGAACCGCGGGACTGGAATAGTCGATGGTCACTTTCACCGGTCCGATGTACTGCGTGACCGACGCCTTTTGATTGTTTCCGCTCGGCGGCAGAGTCAGGCCCACGAATTGAGCGCATAGGGCTCCCGCGAAAGTAAATGGCAATAGAGAACGTAGCAGCGAAGTCATGTGCGTATAGACGAAGATGATCGAAAAATGTTCGATTTTGGCTCGAAAGTAGCTCTTTTGGGATCGTCTTAGCGCGTCCGTGCAGCGCTGGCGTTTGCCGGCTTCGTCACTTCCACAGGAACCGGAACAGGCTCCGCTGCAGCTGCTTCCTTGCGCGTCATGCCCAGCGCTTTCCGCAGTTCCGTGTCCACTTGCTGGCGGATGTCCGGATTGTCCTTCAGGAATTGGCGTGCGTTTTCGCGCCCTTGGCCGATTCGATCACCTTTGTAGCTGTACCAGGAGCCGCTCTTCTCGACGATATTCTGCGCTACCCCGAGATCGATCAAATCGCCTTCGCGCGAAATACCTTCGCCGTAGATAATGTCGAACTCGGCTTCGCGGAACGGCGCCGCAACCTTGTTCTTCACGATCTTCACCTTGGTGCGGTTGCCGGTGACCACCTCGCCTTCCTTGATGGCCGCGATGCGGCGAATGTCGGCGCGAACTGAGGAATAGAACTTGAGCGCGCGGCCGCCCGTGGTAGTTTCCGGATTGCCGAACATCACTCCGATCTTCTCGCGAATCTGGTTGATGAAAATCAGGCAGGTATTCGATTTCGACACGTTGCCGGTAAGCTTGCGCATGGCTTGCGACATCAGCCGCGCCTGCACGCCCATGTGGCTGTCGCCCATCTCGCCGTCGAGCTCCGACTTGGGCACCAGCGCGGCTACGGAATCAACAATCAGAACATCGATCGAACCTGAAGTAATCAGCGCGCTGGTGATTTCAAGCGCCTGCTCGGCATAGTCCGGCTGCGACACCAGCAGGTTGTCGACGTCGACGCCCAACTTCCGGGCATAGATCGGATCGAGCGCGTGCTCCACATCGATGAACGCCGCCATCCCTCCAGCCTTTTGCGCTTCCGCCACCACTTGCAATGCCACCGTGGTCTTACCGGAGGACTCCGGACCGAAGATCTCGTTGATACGGCCGCGCGGAAATCCGCCCACGCCGAGGGCGTAGTCGAGTGAAATGGAGCCGGTCGAGATCACGGAAACCGGCACGAGCGCTTCCTTCGATCCAAGGCGCACAATCGAGCCTTTGCCAAACTGCTTTTCAATCTGGCCGAGGGTGAGTCCGAGAGTGCGGCTGCGTTCTTTTTCGTCCATGCTTGCGATGATCCTTGGGAACTGCTTTTTCGGGGGAAACTCTATTGTACCCGGCTTACAGCTTGGGCGCGTAGTAGCCTTTGCGGCAGCGGACCACTAGATCCTTGTGGCCCTTCACTTTGATCTCCACCGGATGGTAAAGACCGTCGGTTTTCAGCGGCTCCGGCCGGTAGAAGATGTTGTACTGGTGACGCAACTCGTTCGAAATGTTTTCGAAGGACTGGTTCAAGTCGGACGCTTCGAACGGAAAGAACGATTGCCCGCCCGTCTCAGACGCGAAATACCTCATGACCTTGTCGCCGTCACTCTCGATGCGCGACCGATTGGTGGAAATGGCATAAATGGTCACGTCGGCTTTTTGCGCCATTTCGAGCGCCTGGTCGCGTGTATGCAGGCTTTGGTTGTCGTCGCCGTCGCTCAGAACGACCATCGCGCGACGAAACTTGTACAAAGGTTGATCCTGCATCAGTTTGTCGCGGCAGGCAAAAAAGACGGCATCGTAGAGCGCGGTGCCGCCGCCCGGCCGTAGACCGAGGACAGCTTTTTCCAAATCGCCGATGCTGTCAGTCAGATCGGTCACTAATTCCGCGGCAGTGTCGAAGCTCACTACCAGTGCTCTGTCCTGTTTAGGGCGCACCGTACCATCGATGAACGATACCGCGGCTTCCTGCTGGAAGCGGAACCGTTCCCGGATGCTATTGCTGGTGTCGATCAAGATCGCCAGCCGCAAGGGCAAATCAGATTCGGCGGCGAACTCCATAATGGGTTGCGGCTTCTTGCTTTCGAACACCTCGAAATCGTCTTTGGTGAGGTCCGTGACGAAGCGATGCTTCTTATCCGACACCGTAAACAACATATTGACGCGCGAAACATCGAGGGTGATGCGGGTCTTATCCGGCGCTTCTTGAGGCGCGGTTTTTTCGAGCTTTTGTCCCGTTAGGACGGCTGCAAGGCCGAACAGAGCGGCGAGGGGGAACAACCTGTTTTTCATGGGAACTGTACTTTCAATTATAGGCCGTTGAACCGGCCCGTCACGGCGTGAAACGATACCCTTTGCCGCGGATGGTTTGAATATGTTTCGGGTTGTGCGGATTATCCAGCTTCTGGCGTAGCCACGCGACGTGCACATCCAAAGTCCGCGAGCTAACGTCGCTGCTATACTCCCAAACCTTCCGAAGAATCTCCTCGCGCGGAATCACGCGCTCGCGATGCTGCACCATATAACGCAGTAGTTGCAGCTCCTTCGCGGCCATATTGACTCGTTGCCCGCCCTTGGTGACCTCGGCGCGTTCGAAATCGATTTCCACGTCTCCGAACTTGAAGCTGCGTATAACAATCCGGTGCTCCTTCCGCATCCGGCGCAGCAGCGCTTCGGCTCGCGCCAGCAGTTCCGCCGGATCGAATGGCTTCCCGAGATAATCATCAGCGCCGAGTTTCAATCCGACTACGCGATCCAGTACCTGCGTTTTGGCGGTCAGCATCAGGATCGCCACGTCGTTGCCGCGCTGGCGCAACTCGCGGCAAACATCATGGCCGGTGCGCTTGGGAAGCATCACATCCAGGATCATGAGATCGAAGTTCCCGCTCTCCGCCTTGGCAAGCCCCGCATCTCCGTCTCCGGCGGTCTCGACTTCGTAGCCTTCGGCGGTAAGCAGGTCCGAAATCGTCAGCACCAGTCCGGGTTCGTCTTCAACTAAGAGAATGCGCGAGCTCATTTTGGATCTCCGGCGGCGCGGCAGGAATTCGAATGATGAACTCGGTTCCCTGCTCCGGTTCGCTCGTCACTTGAATGGCGCCTCCGTGGGCTTCGACAATCTTCTTCACGAGATTCAATCCGAGGCCAGTGCCGTGTACTTGATCGCGTGTTGCACTCCGGCCCCGGTAGAACGGATCGAAAATATGCTGGCGCTCCTCCCTCGGAATGCCTTTGCCGCGGTCAGCCACGCGAATCTCGACCGCGGGCCCACCTGTATCAACTGACGCGAAGACGCCAATCCAGTGATTGCCGTCAGTGCCGTATTTTAGGGCGTTGTCGAGCAGGTTCTGGATCGCGTGCTTCATCGCCACTGCATCGGCCAGCACCATCGGCAGATCGGGCGCCACTCGTTTCTCGATCACGACTCCGGCGCCTTCGATAGCAGCCTGGCTCGACCGCAGGCTGTCTTCGATTAACTCACCGACCGCGACCGGCGTGCGCTCCTGAATCACGCGGCCCGCGTTCGTATTGCCGTAGCGCAATACCTGCTCGACGAGCGCACCGAGCTTCTCACTCTCATCCTGGATCAGCTTTCCGTATCGTTCGACATGATCGGGCGACTGAGCCAGCTTGCCTCGCAGGTTATATGCGGCCGTGCGGATGACCGTCAGCGGCGTCCGGAGTTCGTGCGACACTCCTGCCACGAAGTTCATCTGGATCTCGGCAACCTGCTGCTGCTGCCGGCTCAGGCGCATCAGCAAAACCACAGCAGCCAGAATCAGAAGCAGTATGCCACCGGAAAGAGCGATATTACGCCGCCGGGCCTGCGCAACGATCGCCTCAAGGGAGCCGGCGTGATGATGCACCGTCAGCAGCCATGCACCCCGGCCAGGGTCTCCAGGTTGTCCAACAACCAAAATCGCTTGCATCCGGCTCGGTGCCGGGACATTGCGAGGCGGAGGCGCCATGCGGGGCTCACCACGATTCGGCGGCGGCAGCATCGTTAGTCGACGCGAAGGCGGCGTCCCGCTGTCGCGAGGTTGCGGTATCGGCATACCGCGCCGGATGTCCAGTAGGGTCACGGCAGCATCAGCAGCCGTGATTCGGTCGCTGCCGGGCGTTTGGTAGATTTCTTCCCAAGGACTTCCGCTCACCACCACCTTCGCGTCGTAGTCGAGTTTCCCCGAATCGCCCAGGTAGCGTTGGATCATGCCCGGAAGAATCGTATCTCGGATGTAGGCGAGATTCAGTTGCAGGATCAGCCATTCCTGCTCGCGCATACGAGGAAGCTCCCCAAGGCGCCCGGAGCGGACTTCTGAACTGCTCTCGACACCGAAGCGCGGCAGTTCAACCAGAGCCGTATTTTCAGTTCCGTGCGTATCAAATGGTCCGCCGCGCCAGCGCGATGAGACGTGTCCCTGCATCCCACGCCAATCGGCGGGCCAGTCCGCCGGAACAAAGCGACCTAGATTTGTATCGACCATCAGCAGATCGACTGACTCTCCCCGCGGAACGGCGAGCGCGACACGTGCGATCACCTGACCGTGCGATTCCACGGCACGGCGGTACTGCTCCAGGTACGCTTCTTCCCTCCCCAGCTTTTCGATCGCGGAATTCGGTGGCACAAACGCGTAGCAGGAATTCCCGATCTGATCGTCGAAATTCCTGCGCAACAGGTTGAGCCGTGATTGTAGATCCTCGTGCAACCTGCTTTTTTCGGCGCCGGCAACTTCGCCGATCCAACGGTATTGGAGAAAGGCCAACACGCCGCACAGAACCGTGAGCAGGCCCACGCCCAGCCAGGGAAGCCACGCACGCTGTCGAATCTTCTCTTTCACACCAATGCCTCGGACGGACACTACTGGCCGCTCGATCTCAGCTTACCCGTAAGACGCAGGGCCGGCGCGACACGCTTTCGTTAAGAATGTAAATTCTGAAGGGAAAGTTGACGGCTGCTACCACTCGGAATACGGCGTGCCTTCGAGGCTGGTCTTGTCCGAACCGCTTCGAATATCGAAAATGCCCGGCTCGTTCTGGTTCACCGTATTCCCGGGATCCTCCATGATCAACTTCCAGGATTCGGCGGTTCCAGTGATGGGATCCACGGGAACCTGGCGGAGATATCCTTCGCTCACCAGATCTTCGAGCGATTGCGGAGCCTTCTGCTTGTCGTAGGTATACTCGTCGATCACTGTTCGCAGCGTGTAGATGTTGTTCTTCAGCACGCTTTCCTTGGAGCGGACGATAGAGCGGGTATAAATGGGAATCGCCACGGACATCAACACGGCAATGATCGCCATCACGATCATCAGCTCGATGAGCGTGAATCCGAGAACACGTCGTTTCCGCATCGCTATCATGCGCGTGTCACCATTCCGAGTAAGGCGTGCCGTCTTTTGCCTTGTCGGTGCTCTTCGTGTAAACGTCGAAAACGTTCTGCCCGCCCCAGGACTTTGACGTAGGATCGTCGCGCGTGCTCCGCATACCCCATTCTTTGGAATTTGTCATTGGATCTTTGGGAATGCGACGCAAATAACGGATCTTCTTGTCCACTGCGCCAGTCGCTTTCACGCCTTCCACCAACTGCTCCAACTTCTCGGGATAGTTGTCTGAATCGATCTTCGCCGGACCGATCTTCCCAGCATCCATGTCGTCTTTGAACTTATCGATAGCGGTGCGGATGTCCCGCAAAGCGTTCGAGAGATCGCGCTCGTGATCGCGCTGAACCCGGTAGCGGGTGAGCGGCAGCGCCATCGTGGTGAGCACCATGAGGATGGTGAACGACACAATCAGTTCCACCAGGGTCATTCCACGCTGCCGTCGTCGTCTCATACTCCCTCTACTGCACAGTAACATTGGCAACAGGCGCGGTTACCGCAATCGGCTGTTGCTTCGAATTTTTCGGATTGATTTCGGTGACGGTAATCGCCGAGGATCCCTTCGCCGTTGCCAGGAACGTGAACTGCAACAGCGGACCCGAGCCATTCACGCCGGCCGTCCCGGCCGCACGATTCACCTCGATGGTGGCGTCGCCGCTGTCGTTCCTAATATCCAATGTCGGCGCACTTGCATTCCCGTCGCGCGACAGGAACGCTGCCGAAGTAACCGACATCAACCTGAGGATCTTGGGATCCCACTTGACTTTCACTTGCACCGCCGCCAGGTCGGCCATGTTGTTTCCTTGCAGAGCAACGACCACGGGTCCGCTCAACGGAGCTTGAACCGTGGCTGGAGCGAAATTCACGCTAGCGGGCCCGCTTGCTTCCGCCGGAGCCGCGGGTGACGTAGACGCTGGAGCCGCAGGAGCGGGAACAGCGGGAGCAGTTGCGGCAGGAGCCGCTGGCGCACCGGTTTGCGGAGGCGCCGACGGCGCAGGCTCATCCTTCTTTGGCGCGTAGATCAGCTTCACGGTTTGATCCGTGCCCGCCGCGATACCCTTCAGATCGATATTGCTGATGTCCGGGGTCCGCACGATGTGCGGGATCAGTGCGATCAACAACTCGCCTCGCGATTTATCTTTCGAAGAGCTCGACAGGAAAAATTTGCCAAGAATCGGAATGTTGGTCAATCCTGGAATCCCATTCAATGAGTTGCTTTCCTGGCTCTGCATCAACCCTCCCAGCAGGCTGACTTCGCCGCTGCGGACTCGAATATCGGCTTCGTTCTTGCGTTGGGAAATCACCGGCTGGTCGACGCCGCCGATGGTCACCGTCCGGCTTACGTTCGAGATGTTAATGCTGACATGCATGGTCAATTCATCCGTACCATGCACGTGCGGTGTAATCTCCATGTCCACGCCAGTGTCTGCAAACTGGAATTGCGTGCTCACCAGTGGGCTCACGCCCACCGTCCCAATGCCCGGCTGAAAGCTTCCGCTCGCGTACGGCACTCGATCACCGATCTTCAAAGCGACCTTCTGCCCGTCCGAGGCTCGTACTTCCGGAGACTGCATCACGCGTGTGCTGGTATCCGACATCACCGCTTTCAGTAAAGCTCCCGGCAAACTCGTCGAGAAGTCGTTCCAACTGACCTTGCCGATTTGAGCAAGCGAAATAAAACTGGAACTCGTGGTTGTCCCTGTCCCCGTGCCTGTGCCCGTTCCCGTGTCTGTACCTGTTCCACCCGTCCCACCCGTTCCGCCTGTACCACCCGTGCCAGATCCCGAGCCTTGTAATACCGGATTCCGCGGCGTGAATGCAACCGGAACCGATAGCGTTCCGACTTGCCCCCCTGAGACCAGCGCTGATGCCAGACTCCTGGTGCGATCGCTGTTCGATTCCATCACCACGACATCGATCACCACCTCCGCCTTGGGCTTGTCCATGTTTTGAAGAAGCTTCTCCACAAGCGCCACCTTGTCCACCGTATCGCGTACCAGAATCGCGTTCTGCGCGTTGTATGTGAACATCCGCCGCACATCGGAGACCGAGCGGACCGCGGTCACGATCTCTTGGAACTCCTGTACCGACGTCGGATTCTTCAGGTAAAACACCTTCACCACTTCGTCGTCATAGTCGCGGTGCTTGGTGACGTTATCGTCGGTTATGAAGATGGCATTGGCACTGATCGGCTTCCAGAACGTTTTCGTCAACAGGGCAATATAGTCAAGCGCTTCGGCCAGAGTCGTATTGTTGATATCCAGGTTCGCGTTTTTCCCCGACGGCTGAAACTGCGGATCGAACAATACATTCACTCCAGCCAGTTTGCCTACTGTTTCGTACAACACTTTCGGCGGCTGATTGTTCATTTTGAGCGAGGTGATCACATTGGTGACGGGCTTCAACTCCGGCACCGGGAGCATCGATTGGATCAGCGCAGCGCTCTCCTGGCGAGCCTTCTCAACGGGACTCAACGTGGCCTGACCCGGCGGCAAGCCGCCGCGGTTTTTCTGATCGATCAGTTCGGTGGTCTGCTTGATCTCTTGCAGAGCGATTGTTGATCCGGGGTCAACGTTGAACGCTTTCTGAAACTCGACCAGCGCCTGGTCCAACTGACCGGCCTGCCGCAGTCTCAATCCGGCCTCCACATGTTTCTGGCTCGCCTGAAAACGAACACGGCGCGCGCCTAAGGTGTATGCGGGGTCCTGCGGATCTTGGCTGATGGCCTGATTGAAGTATTCGAGCGCTTGGTCATAATCTTGACGTGCCTCGGCCGCCAGGGCCAGTTTTTCCAGCTTGTCGCCCTTTCGTGTCGACGCTTCCAGGGCGTCTGTTGGTAGGAGGAGGAGTACTGCCATTACCGGGGCAAGACTCCGTAAATTATTAAAAGCAATCATCTTATTCTCTCGAAACGCCCTGTGATAGAATGATCCTGCACTCCGTTGAGAACTACCACATAAGTACTTGACGAACTGTGTTTTCCAGGCGTTGAGTTCAAAAAGCCGGTCGACCGTGGAATCAAAACTCAAAATCTTGAGCGACAACCGTCATGCCGCGCACAACTACCACTTGTTCGACAGGTTTGAGGCCGGCATGGCTCTCACCGGAACCGAAGTGAAATCGGCCAAGGATGGTAAGATTCAACTCAAGGATAGTTTCGCCGAGGTCGTCGGCAATGAAGCTTGGCTGTTGAATGCTCACATCAGCCAGTATTCTCATGGCAATCGCGAGAATCACGAGCCGGAACGCCGCCGCAAACTACTGCTGCACCGCGAGGAGATTGACAAGTTACTTGGCAAGACCCGGGAAAAAGGGCTTACCCTCATCCCGACCAAGATCTACTTAAAGAATGGGCGCATCAAGTGCGAGTTGGCCGTAGCCAAGGGAAAAAAGCTGCACGACAAGCGAGAAACCGAACGCGCGCGGGAGATGGAAGCCGAGGCTCGTGCGGCGATCGGCCGTAGACGGTAACCCCAGTATCTTCGCATTAAGATTGACTAATGGAGTGACATGGAAATAAAGCTGGAAGCCAGAGCCGTGCCGGAGATCGAGACTGATGCGCTCGCTGTTATCGGTTTTGAGGGAACGTCGCCCCCGGGCGATCAAGCGAAGGAGCTATACGATAGCGGAGAGTTTTCTGGTAAAGCGCTTGAGATCTCCATTGTGCATCGCCCCGTGGGTTGGAAAGCCAGGCGACTGGTTCTCGTTGGCGGTGGCAAGCGTGAGGAGTTCGATTCCGCAAAATCGCGAAAAGTTGCGGGCGCGGTTCTACGATCGCTCAAGAGCAAGGGCGCGCGAAGCATTACTTTCGTCCTGGACGAAGGCTTCAAGACGGATGACTTTGCTGCCGCTGCTGTAGAAGGCGCGGTGCTTGGCAATTTCGAAGGCGATCGTTATAAAACCGATCCGAAAAAAAATGACAAGCACGTGGATTCGTTCGCTGTGGTGGGCGCTTCGCAAATGGCGCTCGATCGTGGGCGTATCCTGGCTGAGGCTCAGAATTTCACCCGCGGCCTGGTGAATGAGCCGGGCAATCTGCTCACGCCCACTGGCCTGGCCGACCACGCGCGAGAGCTCGCGGGGGCTTATGGTCTGGAGTGCGACATCCTCGATCGCGATCGCATGGCCCAGCTCGGCATGGGCTCGCTTCTCGGCGTCGCGATGGGCAGCGCCGAACCTCCCGCACTGATCGTGCTGCACTACAAACCGGCCAAGGCACCGTCATCCAAGGACCATCTGGGACTGGTAGGTAAGGGCGTTACTTTCGATACCGGCGGCATCTCCATCAAACCTGCCGACGACATGGACAAGATGCGCTACGACATGGCCGGGGGCGCGGCAGTGCTCGGAGCGATGCGCGCTATCGCGCAGTTCAAGCCATCCATTCCGGTCACCGCTCTCATTCCGGCGGTCGAAAATATGCCCGGGAGCCGCGCTCAACGTCCGGGCGACATCGTGACATCTTTATCCGGTAAGACCGTCGAGGTTTTGAATACCGACGCTGAGGGCCGCTTGATCCTTATTGATGCGCTCACCTATGCTCAACGTCTTGGCTGCACGCACCTGGTCGACGCCGCGACATTGACAGGCGCGATCGTTGTCGCCTTGGGTGAGATCTACGTCGGTGCGTTCACCAACAACCAGCCGTTCCTGGATAAGTTGCTGAGCGCTGCCAAGTCGCGCGGCGAGAAAATGTGGCAGATGCCGGTCGACGACGAGTACAAGGAACAGCTCAAGAGCTCGTTCGCCGATATCCACAATATCGGCGGGCGGCCGGGTGGCGCGTGTACGGCAGCGATG
>Ga0335082_10007285_pt1 | contig 12025 bp, 9 predicted proteins | sample Lox_Sample_41_FD_206718 | JGI IMG/M metagenome (GOLD analysis project Ga0335082, IMG submission 206718) | Soil microbial communities from Loxahatchee National Wildlife Refuge, Florida, United States - Lox_Sample_4.1 | ecosystem: Environmental > Terrestrial > Soil > Wetlands | place: USA: Florida...
CCTCCCGCTGGCCGGCCCCCTGCGGCTCTTCTTCCTCGGCTGCGTCCTGGTCGCCGCGGTCTTCGGTGCCGCGACGGTCTCCCCGCGGATCCTGGTCGTCCAGGGCATTCCCGCCGCCCTCGCGCTGCTGGTCACGTTCCTGGCCTGAGCGCGGGCGGCGTCACGTCCCCGCGCGGCGGCTCACTCGAAGTGCTTCTCCTCCACCCAGGTGGCGACCGGGTCCGTCTTCCTCCCGCGGCAGAGGTGGATGGGCCGGTCGCTCTCGTAGGGCATCGCGTGCGGGTCCCGGGGCGTGCGCCCGACCTCCACCACCTCGCGATAGTCCTGGGAGAGCCCCCGGCGAGTCCCTCCGATGACCAGGAGGGGATCGAGGTTCGAGCCCCGCAGCCCCCAGAGCCAGTACTGGTTGTGGCCCGACACCACGGTGGGGAGCCCACGGCCACGTCCGAGGAACTCCAGCGCCGTAGTTGAAGGTGTAGATGGCCCCGGTCGCTCGCTCGGCCGGCGTGAGACGTGCAGATGCCGCGGCGAGCGCGTCGACGATCCCCGGCCAGCCGAACTCGTCGGCGAGGTGCTGCGGGAGGGCGTTGAACTCGTGCCGCTCGTCGCGGGGCGGCTGGAAGTGCAGCGCGGCCTGGTACCGGAGCAGCGTGTCGACCGGAAGCACCGGGACGAACAGCGGCAGGAGCAGGACCCCGGCCGCCGCCACCAGGGAGGCCACGGTCCAGCGGGCTGCCGCCGAGCGGATCCGCGTCTCGATCTCCACGGCCCCGAGCGCGAGCAGGGTCGGATACGCCGGCGCGACGTAGTAGGCCTTCGCCTTTCCGAGGAACATCAGGGCGAGGGTGGCGAGGAAGGTCACCGAGAGGACCGCGGTCGGCCGGTCGCGCCGGGTCAGCCCCGAGAGAAGCCCGAGCAGCCACACCGGTGCGGCGAGGGGGCCCACCAGCAGCAGCTGCTGGAGGAGAAAGCCCACCGGCTCGAAGGGAGCGTTCTTCCGGAGCTGACCGTTGCGCAGCAGCTCGAGCATCGGAAGCCCGTGCCGGACCTGCCAGAGCACGTTGGGAGCCAGCAGCACCGCCGCGACGAGCCCCGCGATGCCGATCCCGCGCCAGCTCAGCGCCCTCCGGCCATCGCGGGTCAGCAGGACGCCGATGCCCAGCCCCAGGAGCCAGAAGGCGACGTCGTACTTGAAGTTGAAGCCCACACCCACCAGGAGCCCGAGCAACCCCCATCGACCGGTGGCGCGCCGTCCATCCTCGACGAGTGACAGCGCGGTCCAGGAGATCGCCGTCCAGACGAGAGGCTGGAAGGCGTTCATCGTCAGCAGGTGTCCCCCGACGGCGAAGACCGGGGCGAGCGCGACGGTGAGCCCGGCGAGCACCGCAGCGAAGACCCCTCCGCCGAGCCGGACGGCGAACGCCCCGCTCAGGGCGACCAGTCCCGCTGCGGCGAGGGCGGCCGGGACCCGGATCCCCACCAGCGAGCCCGCCAGCTCCGTCGCCAGGCGCGCGACGAGCGCGATTCCCGCCGGCTGATCGACGTAGCCCCAGTCCAGCCGCTGGCCGCAGACGAGGAAGTACAGCTCGTCCCGGAAGAAGCCGTAGCGCCCGTTGGTCGCGAGATGGAACGCCAGCGTGACGAAGGCGAGGAGGGCGATGGCCACCGCCGCCGGGCGTCGGGTCACGCCCGCGAAGACGATCCGCGGCGCCCGCGATTTCGGGGTCCCTACCCGACCGGGGTGCGCCGCCGGCGGAGCAGGAGCCACGGCAGCAGCGCCAGGGGGCCGAGGGGCAGCGCGCCGCCGGGCGTCCCGCAGCCCGAGCTCCCGGACCCGCTCACCCCCGCTCCGCGGATCGACAGCTCCTGGGGGCCCTGGCCGTCGTCCGCGGTCAGGATCCACCGGTCCTGGACGTCCCCGGTCCTCGCCGGCTGGAAGGTGACCTCCAAGGTCATGTCCGCGCCCGCATCCAGCGTGGTGCCCTCGGGCAGCTCGACGCCGGCCGCGAAGCCCACCCCGCCGCCGGGAGGCTGCGACTTGTTGACCCGCAGCCTCGTGCCTCCGCCGTTGTGGAGGGTGAACGCCCGTCGCGCGGTCTGGCCGAGCTGGACGTTGCCGAAGTCGATGCTGGACGTCGAGAGCTCGAGCTTGCCGGGACTGCCGGCCAGGCCCGACATGTTCACCGCCACGGTCCCCTGATCGCTCTGCACCGTCAGGACGTCGCTGAAGTCGCCGGAAGCGGTGGGCGCGAACTGGATGGTCACCGTCACCGACGCCTGGGGCTGGAGCACCGTCGACGGCGGCGGCAGCCCGGTGGTGTCGAACGGTGGGCCCGGCGGAGTCACCGAGAGGATGGTCGCCGGCGCCCCGCCGACGTTGCTCAGGGTCACCGCGCTCCCCACCACCCGTCCGACGGCGATCCCCCCGAAGCTGAGGGAGCTGGGCGCGGCCTGGATCTGGCCGGTCGTGCTCTGCCCGAATCCGGTCAGGCTGGTGGAGACCGGACCCTGGTCGGTGTCGGCCACCAGCGCCGCGGCCCGGACGCCGGCCTGCGCGGGCGTGAACCGCACGGTGACCGTCAGCGTCTGCCCCGCCGAGAGCGATGCAGGGAGCGACGGCTGCGTCCCCTGGACGGTGAACTCGCCCTGTCCGCTGACCGCGGTGACCTGGACCTGGCGCTGCGCGGTGAAGACCGCGTCCTGCATGCTGGACTGCCCGACCCGGACCGCCCCGAGATCCACCGGCGGCGCGGTGAGCACCGGGTCCACCGGCGCGCCGAACGCCTTCACGTGTCCGTCGCCGGTGGCCACGTAGATCCGCCCGTCGCCCACGCCGGGCATGGCGTAGCGGGTCGCCTTGCCGATGGAGGCGCGATACCTCTGGGCCAGCGTCCCTCCGACCGGGACCGCGTCATAGGCGCGCAGCTCCGCTCCGTAGCCGGTGTTGTTCGCCGACCACAGCAGCCAGACCAGCGCCGAGCCGGGCGTGGTGCCGTCCGAGGTCACCAGCGGCGGACTGGTCCCGAGCCCGAAGGCGCCCCCCGCCTGCGCCACCCGCGCCAGGGTGGGCGTGCCGGAGCCGTCGACTCCCGCCTGGTACACGTCGAAGCTGCCGCTCGATCCGCCGGGCGTGCTACCCGAGGACGCCGTCGGGATGTACACCCAGCCGCCCGCGCCCGGCCACGCGGCGGGCTTCCCCCACACGCCTCCGTAGGGCCCCAGGCGCTGGACGACGTCGTCGCCGCCGGATGCGCCCTGCCGGAACCCGCCGAGGTGATCGCGATCGACCAGGTACACGTAGCCCTGCTTCCCGGTGACGACCGAGAGATGCGGGACGGAGCTGGTCCCGAAGCTGTCCGGCAGGCCCATGGGCGCCCCGGATCCGAGGTCGCCATCCCAGTCGTTCAGCAGGCTCGCGTCGTAGGGCATGAAGAAGTCGGTGGCGGCCAGCGTGCCGGCGCCACGCACCCCGAGCCGCACCCAGGCCTCTCCCAGGGCGTGCGGCGGCTGGTTGCCCGGCGTCGCCTGCGAGGGCACCGGGCCGTTGCCCGTGGAGACGACGAACGTTCCTGGCCCGTCGGTCATGGGCGCGCCGCCGGTCTGCCAGATGCCGGCGCCGTTGCTCTGCACGTCCTCGGACGTCCACCGGGCGGTGACGGCCCCCGCGCCGGAGATGCCGAAGATCCATCCCTGCCAGGGGTTCACGTCGCAGATGCCGGCGAACGCGGCGTAGACCACGCCGTCGAGGAGCAGCAGGCCCGCGCGCTGGAGCTGGTGGGTCGCGTCGAAGCTGACTCCGCCCACGTTGTCCGCCGGGCCCTGGATCAGGAGCGGGAAGCCGGGGCGCTCGGCGAGCGAATCCACGTCCACCGCGTGGGCCCAGTACGCAGCGGGCCCCGAGGCGCCGGAGGCATAGGTCTTGGCCGTGAAGTAGGCGGTGTTGCTCGCCGGATCCACCGCCGGCGTTCCCATGATCCCCACGTTGGGCTCGAGCGGGATGCAGTTCAGGTCCGAGGGCTTCCACGGCGGGTGCAGGGTGCGGTGGGCGAGGACCGCGCCCGTGGCCGGGTCGAGCGAGTAGACGTCGTTGGTCTCGGTCACCACCAGGAGCCGGTCCCCGGCGAGCAGCGGCTGGGCGTGCACCTCACCGGAGATGGCGGTGTCGAAGAGCTGCCCGAAGTCCGGCGCCGAGACCCGCGCCGGGGCGAGCGCTGCCTGGTTCGGGTACCAGCTGGTCCGCAGCCCGTCGGCGGCGATGCCCAGACCGTCGGCGCTGCTCCGTCGTGCGACCCCGGACCAGGGAGCCGGTCCGCCCCCGGGAACCGAGCTGCCGCACGCCACGCACAGAGTCACCAGCCACAGGCCACCGCCGCGCATCCAGTCCGCCTCCCTGCTTCCCCCAGGAGCACTGGAAGGGAGGGACGGTGGACCGGCTTGAGAAGCGGCAGCTCGATGCGAGCGTTGGGCGCCGGACGGATCCCCGGTCCCCGGGCGCGGTCAGAAGTCGATGCGGGTGATCTCTCCGCCCTCGCCGACCAGCCAGCCGGTCCGCTCGTCGGCAAAGGTCACGGCCCAGAAGCCCGCCAGGCCAGTGAAGGCGGTCCAGGTCCGGCCCTCGTCCGCGGACCAGGCGCTGCCGGCGTGCCCGGTGGCGACCACCCGGATGGGGCCGGCGTGCTCGTGTTCGCGCCGGTGCTCGCGCTCGCGCTCGCGCTCGTGCTCACCTCGGCCGTCGTCCTCGCCGTCCTCGCTCTGGCCGTCGCCCGCGTAGGCGAGCCCGTAGATGGCGCCCGGGACCGGAGCGGGCGTCCCCAGCGTCCAGGTGCGGCCCCCGTCGTGCGACCGGGCGAAGTTGGGCACCACGCCCGTCGCCCCGAAGTCTCCACCGCCGACGATGCCGTGGCGGGCGTCGCGGAAGGCGATGCTCGCGCCGCCTCCGAACGAGTCGCCGGGGGCGGTGATGGGCACCGTGGTCACGCCCCAGCTGTGCCCGCGATCGGTGGTGTAGTGGACGCGCGTCGTCCAGGGGCTGCTCACGTCTGCGGGCGGGACGCCGGTGACCAGCCAGCCATGGCGATGACCCTGCGTGGCGGCGCAGGTGCCGCTCGCGGCGAAGCCGGACTCGCCGGGCAGCGCCGGAGCCAGGCGGTCGCCGATGTTCACCCAGGTGTGTCCGTCGAGCGTCCGCCGGACCGGGATCTGGTCACCGACGGAGTCCACCATGGTGATCGCGCTGTGCGAGTCCCAGAAGGCGAAGCAGTCGAAGAACTCGGCGGCGTCACGCCCCTCGGTCTGGAGCGTCCAGCTCTTCCCCCCGTCGGTGGTCTTGTAGATGCGCGAGCCCTCGGTGCCGTCGTCGCTCGGGATGGCGAGGAGGTAGGCCACCTTCTCGCTCACTCCCTGCACGTCGCGGAACTGGTGACCCTCGGCTCCGGCCACCACGCCGGGACGCCAGGTCTTCCCTCCGTCGGTGGTGACGGTGAAGGTGCCGAACCTCCCCGAGGCCCAGACCACCCTCCGGTTCACCGCGCTGACGGCGATGAGGCTGCTCGAGGTCCCGCTGTTCTGGGTGGTGAGCGTCGGCCCGTGCTGGCCGTGGAGCGCGGCGTCCCGGGAGGCCAGGGTCAGGGCGGTCCGGTTGCTCGCGCCGGCGGAGTCCCCCGCGCCACCGCCGCAGCTCGCGACGGCGAGCATCCCTGCTGCGGCGAGACATCCCTTCAGCGTCCGAACGATGCGAAGCATGCGTCCTCCTCCCCGGGGCGGGCCCGTGCCACGAACGAGGGCGGAGTTGTCCGACTCCGCCTGGCCCCGGTCAAGCGCCGTTTCTCTGGCGGGGGGCGGGGGCACCACCCCCCGCTCACCGCTCGACCAGCCTCCGGAGGCGGCCCAGCGCGTCATCCCAGTCGCGGGAGATCGCCTCCAGCGCCCGCCGCGCCTGCTGCACCTGTCCGGGGGCGAGCGTCCAGAGCCGCTCCCTGCCGGCCCGGGCGCTCTCCACCAAGCCCGCCCGGGCGAGCACCTCGAGGTGCTTGGTGACCGCCTGGCGCGAGATCCGGGTGCCCTCGGTGAGCGCGGTCACCGAGAGGAAGCCCTCGAGCGAGAGGCGGCGCACGAGGGCCAGACGGATCGGATCCCCGAGCGCGGCGAAGACGGCGCTCGCCTCAGGCGCGCGGTGACGGGTGCTGGGCGACATGACGCTCGACGTTCTGGAGCTGCTGCTCCCACCCACCCGAGTTCGCCTTGAAGGCCGCGGCACGACGGGCCGCGGGCAGCTGCTGGAACCCGGACTCGACCACCGTCAGGAGAGTTCCCTCCGAGACCTCCTCCAGCCGGAACTCGACGAGGGTGGTGGGCTCCTTCGAGTAGTCGGCTCCGGCGTCCACCGCATTGGGGTGCCAGCGCAGGCTGAAGAGCGTCTCGGGCTGCATCCGCTCCACGGTGGCGGTCATGGTGAGGTGCTCGTATCCGGGGTAGGTCACCGGCCCGCGCACCGTGTGCCCGGGGCGAAACTCGCCGCCGAGCTTCACCCGGAACCAGGCGTTGAACTCCTGGACATCGGTGACCGCGCGCCAGACGCGGGAGCGAGGGGCGCGGAGGACGATCTTCTTCTCGATTCGGTCGGGAACCTCTTCTGCCATGAGCAACCTCCTGGTTGCTCGACTCTGCACGATCACCGGCTTCGATGCAACCAGAAGGTTGCCGAAGGTGTAAGACACCTTGCGCACCCCGCTGGTTGCGCGACGGGCCATCCTCCCCGGGAAGACGCCGGACGAAGTGCGACCGGGGGGTTGCGCGTTTCGCCCTATCCGGCGCGGCCGCCCTGCTGGGCGGGGGCGAGCAGCTGGAGGAGCTCCGGGCCGACCTGGGTCACGTCCCCCGCCCCGAGCGTGACCACCAGGTCCCCGTCCCTGAGCCGGGGGAGCAGCGCCGCCGCCGCCTCCGCCCGCCGCTCCACGAAGGTGACGTCGCGGTGACCGTGGCTGCGGATCGCCTCGGCCAGCGCCTCGCCGGTGACCCCGGGGATCGGCTCCTCGCTCGCCGCATAGATGCCGAGCACCACCAGGAGATCCGCGTCGTTGAACGCGGTGGCGAACTCGGAGAGCAGATCCCGCGTTCGGGTGTACCGGTGCGGCTGGAACACCACCACCAGCCGGCGCCCGAAGGCCTTCCGCGCTCCGGCCAGCGTCGCCATCACCTCCGCCGGGTGATGCCCGTAGTCGTCCACCACCATGACGCCACCGGCCTCCCCACGGACGGTGAACCGGCGCTGGACGCCGGCAAAATCGGCCAGGGCCCCGCGCACCACCGGCAGCGGGATCTCCATCTCCTCGGCCACCGCGATGACTGCCAGCGCGTTGAGCGCGTTGTGGGCGCCGACCATCCGCACGGTGAAGTCCCCCAGCGGCTCCTCCCGGCGGAAGGCCTGGAAGCGGGTGGAGAACCCGTCGAGGCTCACTCCCTCCAGCCGGTAGTCGGCGGTGTGCGAGCTGCCGTAGGTCACCACCCGCTTGCCGACCTGCGGGAGCAGCGCCTGCACGTTGGGGTGATCGAGACAGAGCACGTTCAGCCCGTAGAAGGGCACCCGGTTGCAGAACTCGGCGAAGGCGTTCCGCAGCGCCTCCAGGCTCCCGAAATGATCGAGGTGCTCGGGGTCGATGTTGGTCACCACCGCGATGCTGGGGTGGAGCTTGAGGAAGCTCCCGTCCGACTCGTCCGCCTCGACGACCATCAGGTCGGACTTCCCCAGCTTGGCGTTGCTCCCCAGGACGTTGACCTTTCCGCCCACCACCGCCGTGGGGTCCAGCCCGGCGGCGTTCATCACCGTGGCCACCATGGAGGTGGTGGTGGTCTTGCCATGGCTCCCGGCGACGGCCACCGCGTACTTCAGCCGCATCAGCTCTGCGAGCATCTCCGCCCGAGGAATGACCGGGATCTTCCGGGCCTGCGCGGCGAGGACCTCCGGGTTGTCGCGGCGCACCGCCGAGGAGATGACGACCACGTCCGCGGAGACGAGGTTCTCCGCCCGGTGGCCGATCGCCATCCGCGCCCCCATGCGCTCCAGGCGCCGGGTGAGGTCCGACTCCTTGAGGTCCGAGCCGCTCACCCGGTAGCCGAGGTTGAGCAGGACCTCGGCGATGCCGCTCATGCCGATGCCGCCGATCCCCACGAAGTGCACTTGCGCGGCGTGGCGGGTCTTGAACAGGCTGACCACCGGCGTGCGGCGGGTCATCGGGACGCCACCTGTCCACTGTTGCCGCTCGGCCCGGCCACCAGCTCCGCGCAGACATCCACCAGCTCCCGCGCCGCCTCCGGCCGGCCGAGGCTGCCTGCGGCCCGCTCCATCCGCCGCACCGACTCGGGATCGGCGGCGAGCCTGCGCAGCGTCGCGGCCAGCGCCTCGCCGGTGAGCTCCGATTCCCTGAACATCAGCGCCGCCCCCGAATCCACCAGCGCCCGTGCATTGACCGCCTGGTGGTCGTCCGCGGCGAAGGGGAAGGGGACGAGGATCGCCGCCTTCTTGCAGATGGTCAGCTCGGCCACCGTCGTCGCCCCCGCCCGGCACAGCACCAGCGAGGCCCGGGCGTATGCCGAGGACATGTCGTCGACGAAGGGCACCACCTCGGCCGGCACCCGCGCCTCCGCGTAGCCCGCGCGGACGCGCTCCACGTCCGCCGCACCGGTCTGGTGGACGATCTCCATCCGCCCGACCAGGTCTCCCAGGTGCGGCAGCGCCTCGAGCATCCGGGTGTTCAGGCCGCGCGCGCCGAGCGAGCCGCCCACCACCAGGAGGCGGAAGGGGCCCTCGGTCGCCGCCGTCCGGCTCCGGAGGTAGTTGTCCATCAGCTTGCGGCGGACGGGGTTGCCGACCAGGTAGGTCTTCGCCGGCGGGAACGCGGCACGGGCCTGCTCGAAGGCGATGAACACCGCCCGGACGATCCGGCCCAGGATGCGGTTGGTGATGCCCGGCAACGCGTTCTGCTCCTGGATGGCGGTGGCCACCCCGCGGATCCACGCGGCGAGCACCACCGGCCCCGAGGCGTAACCGCCCACCCCCACCACCACGTCGGGCCGGAACCGGCCCACGATGCGCCAGCTGGTGGCGAAGGAGAACGGCAGCAGCAGCAGCGCCTGCAGCGCCCGGAGCAGGCCCATCCCCTTGAGCCCCCGGACCTCGATCGTCTCCAGCGGGAACCCGGCGGCCGGCACCACCTTCGCCTCGAGCCCCCGCCGCGTCCCCACGAACAGCACCCGGTTGTCGGGGTGCCGCGTGGTGACCTCCTCCGCCAGGGCGATGCCCGGAAACAGGTGGCCTCCGGTGCCGCCTCCGGCGATGAGCATCCTCATGCCGGCAGCTCGCGGAGAGGACGCGCGCGCGACGGACCGGGATTGCGGAGCGGGGCCGAGCTGGCGCTCAGGGAGAGGAGGACTCCCGCCGCCGCCATCGAGACCACCAGCGAGCAGCCCCCGTAGGAGACGAAGGGCAGGGTCAGCCCCTTCGTGGGAAGCATTCCCATGGCGACGCTCATGTTCACCGCCGCCTGCACCCCGAGCATCGAGGTCAGGCCCAGGCCGAGGTAGGTCCCGAACGTCTCGCTGGCCCGCAGCGCCGCGCGCGTCCCGCGCCAGACGACGATGCCGAAGAGGACGATGGTGGCCATCGCGCCGAGCAGCCCCAGCTCCTCTCCGATGATGCTGAAGATGAAGTCGGTGTGGGCCTCGGGGAGGAAGAAGAGCTTCTGCCGGCTCTCACCCAGCCCCAGCCCGAAGAAGCCGCCCGAGCCCACCGAGATGAGCGACTGCGCCACCTGGTAACCCACGTCGTGGCGGTGGGCCCAGGGGTCGAGGAAGGCGGTGATCCGCGCCAGCCGGTACGGCGAGTGGGCGATGGCCCCGAAGGCCAGCGGCAGCGCCAGAAGGACCGACCCCACCAGGTACGACAGCCGGGTGCCAGCGGCGAAGAGGAGGATGAAGAGCAGGACCAGCAGCTCCACCGAGCTGCCGAAGTCGGGCTCGGCCATGCAGAGGGCGACCAGCAGCCCGGCCAGCGCCAGATGGGGCAGGAAACCGATGGAGAACGTGGCCACCTTCTCTCGCTTCTTCGCCAGCGAGTAGGCCAGGTACACCACCCAGGTGAACTTGGCGATCTCCGCCGGCTGGAGGCTGACCCCGGGGAGCCGGAGCCAGCGCCGGGCGCCTCCCACCACCGTCCCCACTCCGGGCATCAGCACCAGCACGAGCAGGGCGAGGCTCAGCGCCAGCATCGGGAACGCCAGGCGGGCGAGCCGGCGGTAGCCCACCCGCACCGCGAGGGCCATGGCCAGCAGCCCCACGCCCGCGGCGAGCAGCTGGCGCTCGAGGAAGTAGAAGCCGTTGCCCTGCTTCTCGGCGGCGGTCACCGCGCTGGCCGAGTACACCATCACCAGCCCCAGCGAGACGAGGGCCAGCACCGCCCCGAGCAGCACCGGATCGACGGCCATCCGCACCGGCTCGGAGCGGGCGTCGGGAAGCAGCGGCGAGGGTGTCGCCCGCCGAGGAGTCAACGGAGCGCCTCCACCAGCGCGCGGAACGTGTCGCCCCGGTGCTCGAAGTTGCGGAACTGATCGTAGGAGGCGCAGGCCGGGGAGAGGAGCACCACGTCACCGCCGCGCGCCACGGTGCGCGCACGGGCGACGGCGCCCTCCAGCGTCTGGCAGGGGTAGACGGGCAGCACGGGTGAGAACTCCGCGTCGAGAAGAGGAGCATCCTGCCCAACCGTCAGCACCCCCGCGACTTTTCCGACCGACGCCTCCACCAGTGGACGGTACGGGGCGCCCTTCCCCTTCCCGCCGGCGATCAGCCACAGCCTCTGCCCGGGGGGAAAGGCGGCCAGCGCGGTCAGCACCGCGTCCACGTTGGTCGCCTTGGAGTCGTTGACCCACTCCACCCCCTCCAGCACCCGGACGGACTCCAGTCGGTGCGGCAGCCCGGGGAAGGAGTCCAGGCCCTTCTGCACCGCCCGTGGGCCAACGCCGGCGTGGAAGGCCAGCAGGGTGGCCGCCATGGCGTTGGCCAGGTTGTGTCCGCCGCGGAGCGACCGGCTCGCGAGGCGGAACCTCAGCCCGGCGAAGGGGAGGTGGAACCCGCCGTCGGCCGGCTCGGCCAGAGCGTCGATCCCGGCGGGAGGAGCGAACCCCGGGCGGAGAGTGAAGCCGAAGCGGCGGGCCCGGGCGCCCTCCAGCATCCGGACCGTCGCCGGATCGTCGGCGTTCACCACCGCGACGTCGCCCGGCTCCTGGGTCCGGAAGATCCGGGCCTTCGCCCGGGCATAGTCCTCCAGCCCCTCGTACCGGTCGAGGTGATCGGGGGTGAGGTTGAGGACCGCGGCCCCGTGGAGGCGGAGCGTCTCCAGGCCCTCGAGCTGGAAGCTGGAGAGCTCGAGCACGTAGGTTCGCCGGGGCGGCCCGAGGACCGCCTCGGAGAGCGGCGTTCCGAGGTTCCCGCCGACGAAGGGGTCGAGCCCCCCGGCCCGGACCAGCTCCCCCAGCAGCGCGGTGGTGGTGCTCTTCCCGTTCGTGCCCGTCACGCCGAGCACGGTCGCGCCGGGGGGGAGGAAGCGGCCGGCGAGCTCGATCTCCCCCCAGACCGCGACCCCGGCCTCCCGGGCCCGGACGATCGAGGGGAGCCGGAGCGGCACCCCGGGGCTCACCACCAGGAGATCCGGCCGGCCGAGGTCCGCCACCGCGGTTCCGCCGCCGGCCCGCAGGATCACCCCGCGCCGGGCCAGCCCCTCCACCGTCGCGCCCAGCTCGGACGCAGACCGCTCGTCCCACAGCGTCACCCGGGCGCCGCGAGCCAGCAGGAGCTCGGCCGCGGCCGTCCCGCTCCTGCCAGCGCCCAGCACCCCCACCGTCCTGTCCCGGAGCTCCACGTCAGCGCAGCTTGAGCGTCATCAGCGCCACCGCGCCGCAGACGATGGAGACGATCCAGAAGCGCACGATGATCTTCGGCTCGGACAGCCCCTTGAGCTCGAAGTGGTGGTGCACCG
>Ga0335082_10007286_pt1 | contig 12025 bp, 6 predicted proteins | sample Lox_Sample_41_FD_206718 | JGI IMG/M metagenome (GOLD analysis project Ga0335082, IMG submission 206718) | Soil microbial communities from Loxahatchee National Wildlife Refuge, Florida, United States - Lox_Sample_4.1 | ecosystem: Environmental > Terrestrial > Soil > Wetlands | place: USA: Florida...
TACCTCGGCATGGCCGCGCCGTCGCTCGACGCGCGCGCGGTCGAGCAGTACGCCGCGCGTCTTGAGCTCCGCTCTCCCGAGCATTAAAGGATTCCAGTGACGGATTTTCCCGACCAGCTCAACGCCCCGCAAGCCGAGGCGGTGGCGCACACGAGCGGCCCGCTGCTCGTCTTCGCGGGCGCCGGGAGCGGAAAGACGCGCGTCATCACGTACCGCGTCGCGAACCTCGTGGCCGAGGCGCGCGTGCCGCCGTACCGCATCCTCGCCGTCACGTTCACCAACAAGGCGGCGGGCGAGATGCGCGAGCGGCTCAAGCGTCTCGTCGGCGAAGAGCTGGCGAAGGAGCTCTGGGTCGGGACGTTCCACGCGACGTGCGCGCGCCTCTTGCGACGAAACGGCGAGGCGGTCGGCGTGCCGTCGAACTTCGTGATCTACGACGCGCAGGACCAGAAGACGCTCGTCACGCGCGCGGTGAAGGAGCTCGACCTCGACGAGAAGCGCTACCCGCCGCGCCAGCTCCTCCACGCGATCCAAAAAGAGAAGCAAGAAGGGCGCGACGCCGAGACGATGCGCGGGACGGGCGTCGGCTACGTCGACGACGTGGTCGCGCGCGTCTTCCGCCGCTACGAGGCGCAGCTCGCGGCCGCGGGCGCCGTCGACTTCGACGACCTCATCGGCAAGACCCGCAAGCTCCTCCAGATCGAGAACAACCCGCTCGAGCGCAAGTTCTGGCACGTGCTCGTCGACGAGTTCCAGGACACGAACTTCCTGCAATACGAGCTCGTGAAGCTCCTCTCCGCGTCGACGCGGAACTTGTGCGTGGTCGGCGACGACGACCAGAGCATCTACAAGTGGCGCGGCGCGGACCGGCGCAACATCCTCGGCTTCAAGCGCGACTACGCGGACGCGAAGGTGGTGAAGCTCGAGCAGAACTATCGCTCGACGAAGCGCATCGTCGCCGCCGCCCTCGCGGTCATCGAGCCCTCGCGCGAGCGCGAGCCGAAGTCGCTCTGGACGGAGAACGACGACGGCGCCGCGCTGGACGTGGTCGCGGTGCGCGACGAGCACGAAGAGGGGCTCCTCGTGGCCAACGCGATCGCCGAGGCGCGCGCGGCCGGCGTCGAGCTCCGCGAGATGGCCGTCTTCTATCGCGTGCACGCGCAGTCGCGCGTGCTCGAGGAGCGCCTGCGCGCGGAGCGGATTCCGTATCGCATCGTCGGCGGCACGAGGTTCTTCGAGCGCGCGGAGATCAAGGACGCGCTCTCGTACTTGCGCGTGATGACGAACGACAAGAGCGACGTGGACCTCTTGCGGGTCATCAACACGCCGCCGCGCGGCATCGGGCAGGCGACGATCGACCGGCTCACGGCGCACGCGACGTCGAAGCACTTTTCGGTGTACGAGGCGCTCGCCGACGCGGGCTCGGCGGCGGAGATCGCCGGCGCGCCGCTGAAGAAGCTCCGCGCGGTGCGCGAGCTCTTGGTCTCGATGAAGAAGGCGATCGCGGCGATGACGCCGAGCGACGCCCTCCTCCACGTGCTCGACACGACCGGCTACCTCGTCGCGCTCAAGGAAGAGGGCTCGCCCGAGTCCGAGTCGCGCCTCGAGAACTTGCGCGAGCTAGTCGGCTCGGTGCGCGACTACGAGACCGAGGCGAACGCGGCGGGCGACACGCCGACCCTCGACGGTTTCCTCGAGCGCGTGACGCTCCGCACCGACGGCGACGAGACCGACGCGAGCGGCTCGGTCACGCTCATGACCGTGCACGCCGCGAAGGGCCTCGAGTTCCAGAACGTCATCATCACCGGCATGGAAGAAGACATGTTTCCGTACCGGAGCATGCAAGACGCGCGGCCCGACGATCTCGACGAAGAGCGCCGCCTCGCGTACGTCGCGGTCACGCGCGCCCGCTCGCGCCTGACGCTCATCCACGCGCGCACGCGGCAGATCTTCGGCAACACGCGCTGGGGTCGCCCGAGCCGCTTCTTGGCCGACATCCCCGCCGAGATGAAAGTGGAGCGCGCGACGCGCGGCGCGCAGGCCGACTCGATGCGCTTCTTCGAGGGCGCGCCGCGCTCGGCGCCGCGGCCCGGCGCCTTCCGCGACGGCGAGATCGAGCACCCGCAAGCTCCGCGGAGCGCGCCGCGCGACGAGGCGACGCCCGGCCGCTACGTCGACCGCGAGTACTTCTCCGACGACACGAACGACGACGGCGAGTCGCGCGGCCTCCGGCGCGGCGCGCGCGTCAAACACGACCGCTTCGGCGAAGGCGTCGTCCGCGAGGTCCTCCCGTCGGCCGATCCCGCCGTGGTCGCGTTCTTCCCAGCGTGGGGCGAGAAGAAAGTGCTCCTCCGCTACCTCCGCCTCGCGTGACCTATGCGGGCGAGAGATGAGAGCGGTTCGGTGGAGTCTCGAGCGGGAGCGTCGGGCCGAGCGGGACGATGCGCGTGGGGTTCACGTTTTCTTGCGACCAGTAGTAGTGCGTCTTGATGTGGTCGAGGTTGCACGTGGGGCGCACCTCGGGGAGCTGGTAGACGTCGCGCACGAAGCCCCAGAGGCTCGGGTAGTCCTGCATGCGGCGGACGTTGCACTTGAAGTGCGCGTAGTAGACGAGGTCGAAGCGCAGGCACGTCGTGAACATCGCGACGTCGGTTTCGGTGAGCGCGTCGCCGCATAGGTAGCGCTGCGTCGAGAGGACGCGCTCCCAGCGATCGAGCTCGCCGAAGAGCGTGGAGCACGCGTGCTCGTAGGCGCGCTGCGACGTGGCGAACCCCGCGCGGTAGACGCCGTTGTTGATGGGCGCGTAGATGGCGTCGAGCGTCTCGTCGATGCGGGCGCGCAGCGACGGCGGGGCCAGCGAGCGCGGATTTTTGGCGAGCGGCTCGAGGTCGGTGTCGAAGAGGCGGATGATGTCGCGCGACTCGTTGTTGACGATCGTCCCGCGTTTCTTGTCCCAGAGCACCGGCACCGTCACGTTGCCCGTGAATTTCGGCGACGCGCGCAAGTAGACGTCGCGGAGAAACGGGGCGCCGAAGAGCGGATCGGGCGAGTCGGCGGAGAACACCCAGCCGTCGGCGCCCATCTTCGGATCGACCACGGTGACCGAAACGGCGTCCTCGAGGCCGCGCAGCGCGCGCACGATGAGCGTCCGGTGCGCCCACGGGCACGCGTACGAGACGTACAAGTGGTAGCGGCCGGGCTCCGCGACGAGCGCGGTCTCGCGAAACGTGGTCGGCGCGCGCTCGAAGGCGCCGCTCGCGCCCGGACGCGCCCACCCGGACTGCCACACCCCGTCGACGAGCCGGCCCATGTCGCCTCTTATTTCTTGAAGAACTTTTGGAACAAGCCGGGCTTCTGCGGCGGCGGCTTCTGGGTGACCGCCTGCATCGAGCCCGGCGTGATGCGCTTCGGCGGACCGCCGCGCATGTCGTAGAGACGAAGCTCGCGCTGCGCGTCGATGTTCTTCGGGTTGAGCTCCGCCACCTTCTTGAAGTCCTTGAACGCGAGCGCGTCGCGGTGCTGCCGCTTGTAGAGCATCGCGCGATAGAAGTAGGCGCGCTCGCAGCGCTCGTTGAGCTTGATCGCGCGATCGAGGTCGCCGATGCGCGCCTGCGTCGCCTCGGGCGTCTGCGACGTCGGCTTGAGCGCCTCGAGCCACGCGAGCAGCGCGATGTAGTCGGCCTGGTCTGGATCGAGCTGCACCGCGCGGCGCGCGAGCTCCTCGGCTTGCGCGAGGTCGTTCTTGCGGAGGCAAATCTCGGCCTTCTGGAAGTCCACCGTCGCGCCGACGACGTTCGCGATCTCTTGTTGTTGCTCGGGCGTCTCGCCGCCCTCCTTCATGAGGCGCAGGTAGCGCTTGCGCTTCTCCTCGTCGGTGAGCGTCTGCTGCGCCTCGCTCATGCGCGCGAAGACGCGCGCGCACGCGTCTTTCACGTCGGCGAGCGGCGGAGGCAGCCGATCCGGGTGCCACGTCTTGGCGAGCTGGATGTACGCGACCTTCACGTCCTCGAGGCTCGCGTCCACTTTCACGCCGAGCATGTCGAAGTAGTTCTGCTTGTCGATGATCTCGGCGCGCTCGAGGATCTCTTTGCGACGAGCATCGTTCGAGAGGGGCGCGGCGGGCGGCGGCGGCGCCGCGGTCGGAACGGGGGGCGGCTTCGGCGGCGCGACCGGCGGCGGCGACGCGCGCCGGTCCGGCATCGGAATGCGCGGCGAGCTCTGCTCCTCGACGACCGAGCTCATCGTCGGCACGCGCTGCCGCTGGAGCGCCACGCGCCCCACCGCGTTGATCGGCTGAATCGGCGTGAGCGGTCGCTGGAGCGGCGCCTCGACCGGCAGCGGCTTGCTCGACGACGGCGGCGGCGCGTCCGCGTCCTCCTCGCCGACCATGTCGACCTGCTTGGTGATCGCGAGGCAGTAGACGATGAGCCGCGCGATGCGCTCGTTCACGTCGGGCCCGGCGCCGAAGAAATGGTCGAGCCGCATCGGTTTGATGCGCAAGAGATCGATCCAGCGGCGCTCTTCCGGCGTGAAGCCGAACCGGTCGATTTGCGCCGTCTTCGTGAGCTTGAGGCGCCCGCGCACCATCCGCTCGAGCGCCGACTTGACGTGCTCGAACGGCGGTTGCTCGCGAATCGACGTCCACACCGCCGCCATGGCGTCGATGGGCGCCGGGTCGCCGCCGAAGTCCACGAGCCCGTCCCAGTCGCCGTAGAACTCGAAGACCGTCGCCGCGGGCATGGCGGCGATCTGCGCGACCTTCTGGAGCATCTGCGAGCGAAGACCCTGGTCGAGCTGCGCGAGCGTGATGGCGCCGCGCTCGAGGAGGAGCTGCCCGTGGAGCTTTCGCTGCGGCGAGGCGGCCCACTCGCGGAGCGAAGTGTCGAGCGCGGCGGCGTCGAGCGCGCCGATCTCGACGAGCACCTGGCCGAGGTAGATCGACGTCGCGCTGAGGCGCGCCTTCGCCGGACGTCCGTCGAGCAAGAGCATGGCCGCGCTCGCGCCGTCGGGCGCACGGAACTCGAACGTGCCCGTCAGCTGACGGTCGTGCGTGTACACGAGCAGGTGCGGCAGAGGCGTGCGTGCGAACTGCCCGGAAGATGTGGGAGCAGGACGTGCGTCGAGCATCGGATCCGCGCGGACGAGCCGCGCTGGTGGGAATTTCGAGCATACACCTCTTGCCGAGTTTGGGGCATGCTCGCCTTCTGAGCACCGCTGCGCCCAGCAAACTCGCTCAATTCGAGATCGTGCGCCGGCTCGGCGCGGGCGGCATGGCCGAGGTGTTCCTCGCGAAGAAGCCCGGCGCGGAGGGCACGTACAAGCTCCTCGTCCTCAAGCGCATCCTCACGTCCGGGCAGCAAGTCGTGTCGCGGCGCCTCCGGACGATGTTCGTCGAGGAGGCCCAGCTCGCGACGCGCCTCAATCACCCGAACGTCGTCCAGGTCTTCGACTTCTTCGACGGCGGCGAGGAGGGCCAGCTCCTCTCGATGGAGTACGTCGAGGGCCCGGACCTCGGCATGCTCATGTCGAGCGCGAAGGCGAAGTCGACGCGCATCCCGCCGTGGGTCGGCGCGTGGATCATCGGCGAGGCCGCGAAGGGCCTGCACTACGCGCACGAGAAGAAAGACGACGCCGGCGTGCCGCTCGAGATCGTCCATCGCGACGTCTCGCCGCAGAACATCCTGCTCTCGCACGAAGGCTCGGTGAAGATCGCCGACTTCGGCATCGCGACGGCGAAGCTCTTCACCGACGAGCAGGGCGTCATCAAGGGGAAGTTCGGGTACATGTCGCCCGAGCAGGCGCGCGGCGAGAAGGTCGACCGGCGGAGCGACGTCTACGCGCTCGGCGTGATTCTGTGGGAGATCCTCACCGGGCGGCCTCTCCACGGCGGCCTTGGCGGAGAAGCGCTCCTCGACATCGTGCGCTCCGGGTTCGTCGAGCCGCCGAGCACCTACGCGCGCGACGTCCCGCCCGAGCTCGAGCAGATCGTGATGAAGGCGCTCCAGCCGCGCAAGGAGGACCGTTACGCGACGGCGCGCGAGCTCGGGACCGAAATCGCGCGCGCGCTCATGGCGAAGCAGGAGCTCGTCGACGCGTCGACGCTCGAGGCGGTCATCGCGCAGCTCGTCGTGCGCTCCGCCACGGAGGCGCCTCCGCCCGCGCCGCCGAAAGAGGAGGTCTCCGAGCCCGCGTCGCACACGAGCGACAAGCCGGCCGGCGGCAGCGAGACCGACGATCGCGACGGCGAAGCGTCGAGCGCAGAAGACCAGCCGCGCGCCGCGCCCGCGCGCGAGGTGCGCCACGTCGCCGTCGTCACGCTGCACCTCCACGGCATCTCGCGCCTCAAGGAGCAGGATCCGCTGCTCGCGACGCGCACGCTCGAGCGCCTCCGCACGATGCTCGGCGACATCGCGTACAAGCGAAACGTCCGCGTGTGGATCTGGTCGAACGACGAAGAGGCGCAAGCCGTCGCCGGCCTCACAGCGAACCCGACGCGCGCCGCGGCCGACGCCGCGTGGCTCGCGCTCGACACGCACGAGGCGATCGCCGGCCTCAACGAAGACCTCCCGCTCCCCATCGGCGCGTCGATCGGCATCGTGCGCGGCATCGCCGCCGGCACGCGCGACAAGCAGGGAAACCTGATCCGCTTCCGCTTGCACGATCCGGCGCCGTACCTCGCCGAGACGCTCGGCAAGGCGACGCCGCTCTATCGCACGTGGGTCGCGGGCGGCGTGTATCGCATCGTGCGGCGCGAGTTCCGCTGGGGCGACGCGCCGGCGCTCGCGCTCCCCGACTCGGAGAAGCACGCCGACGTGCCCGCGCAGATGCGCATCTACGCACTCGAGCGGAGCCTCTCGCGCGAGGAGCGCCTCGCGGCGAGCGCGGGCGGCGGGAGCGATCTCGTCGGGCGCGACGCGGAGAAGGCGGACCTGCAAGCCGCGTATCACCAGGCCGTGAGCGCGGCCGGCGGCGGCGGCGAGGTCGTGCACCGCGCGATCGTCGGCGAGCTCGGCATCGGAAAATCGGCGCTCGTGCACGCGTTCATCGCCGAGCTTCCGCCGAACGCGCGTCTCGTGCGGACCGAGTGCTCGCCCGTGCGCATGGAGGTCCCGCTCAGCGCCATCGCCGATCTCGTGCGCGACACGATCGGCGTGACCGGCGAGGAGCCCTTCGACGAGGTCGCGGACCTCATCGCGCGCGCCGGCGGAGGCGCCGCGCACGGCGACGCGTCGACGCCCATCGTCGCGCGCCTCGCCGAGCTCGCGACCAACCGCCAAGTGGGCGACGCCGACGAGGACGCGCAGTTCCGCCGGCGCAACATCGTGAGCGGCCTTCGCAACCTGCTCGGCGCGATCGCGCTCTCGCAGCCGCTCGTCGTGCTCGTGGAGAGCCTGCAGTGGGCGGACAAGCAGAGCCTCGAGGTGCTCGGCGACCTGATGCGCCAGCCGGACCCGCTTCCGATTCTGTTCGTGCTCGTCACCCGCCCCGACGATCGCGTCTCCGGCATGCTCGAGGGCGTCGTGCGCATCGAGCTCTCCGGGCTGTCGGCGGACGAGCAGGTGCGCTTGGTCGAGGCGCGGCTCGGCGCGCGCGACGGCGTGCGGCAGGTGCTCGGCGATCTCATGCCGCGCGTCGGCGGCAACCCGTTCTTCCTGCTCGAGATGGTCGACGCGCTCCTCGAGCGCGGCTCGCTCGAGCTCCGCGAGGTGCCCGGCGAGGACGGCGAGACGCGCCCGGTGCTCGCGTACGCGAAGAACCTCGGCGGCCGCGAGGGCGCGGTGCAGCTCCCGTCGACGCTCGAGCAGCTCCTCAGCGACCGCCTGCGCGAGCTGCCGACCGAAGAGCACACCATCGTCGACTGGCTCGCGATTGCCGGCGGCCCGCTCGCGACGACCGACCTCGAGAAGCTCGCGCCGAAGATCCAAGAGGACGCCGTCGTCCGCCTGTGCGCGCGCGGTCTGTGCGATCGCAAAGGCGACCAGGTTGACTTCCGCCACCCACTCACGCGCGACGTCGCGTACGCGTCGATGGCGCCCGACGACCGCGTGCAGATGCACCGCGCGCTCGGCGAGCACCTGAAGAGCACGTCGCTCGCGCGCGGCCTCTCGGCGGCGATCGTCGCGCGCCACCTCGCGCGCGGCGAGGCGGGCGAGCAAGCCTCGGATCTCTACGCCGAGGCCGGCCACGCCGCGCGCGCCGGCAACCAGACGCAGCTCGCGCTCCGCTATTTCCGCCGCGCGTCGCACCACCTCTCGCACAACGACCCGCGCCAGCTCGCCCTCCACGCCGAGCTCGAGACGCTGTACCGCATGCTCGGGCGGCGGCGCGATCGCATCACGCACCTCGGGGACCTGCGGCGCGTCGCGCGTCGCATCGGGACGCCGCGCGCGACGTGCTTCGCGCTCCTCCGGACTGCGCGCTTCTACTACGACGAAGGTCGTCTCTCGGCCGGCCTCCCCGTCGCGAAGCTCGCCGCCGAGATCGCGCACGGCGCGTCCATCACGCAGCTCGAGATCGAGGCCGAGGAGCTCGTGAGCGAGCTCTTGCGCGAGCTCGGCGACGTGCAGGGCGCTCTCGCCGCTTGCGATCGCGCGCTCGCGACGTGTAACCCCGCAGTGAACCCGCACCTTCCGCCGCGCCTCCGCGCCGACGTGCTCCGCTCGCAGGGCGTGCTCCTCCGTCGCGTGGGGCGCGTGCGCGAGGCGATGGAGGCGCACGTGCAGGCCATCGCGGTCTTCCGCAAGACGGGCGCGCGCCGCCAAGAAGCGCGCGCGAAGAACTCGCTCGCGTTCGCGCTCTTCGTGCAAGGTCGCTTCGAGGACGCCATCGCGCTCGCGGTCGAGTCGATCCAGATCGACTTGTCGATCGGCGGCCGTTTCCAGATCGCCAACACGCTCACGAACATCGGTCACGCCTACGCGAAGGTCGGGGACCTGCCGCGCGCGCTCGCGTATCTGAAGCGCGCGCGAGAGACGCACGAGCGGTACGGAGATCAGGACAACCGCGCCGACACGCTCATCGTGAGCGCCGAGACGATGATCGAGGAGGGCCACATCGAAGAAGCCGAGGCGTTTCTGCGTGACGCCGCGGCGCTCATCGAGGTCACCGACAACGCCTACGCGGCGACGCACCACGGCGTCATCCGCGCCGTCCTCGCGCGCGAGATGCGCGAGCCGACGCAAGCCGTGAGCTACGCGCTCGAGGCGCGACGCGCGGCCGAGGATCAGACGCTCGTGTCGTTCCACTTCTACGGCATGGCCGTCGAAGCCGCCGCGCACGTCGACGCGGGCGAGATGCACGCCGGCACGCTCCTCGCGACGACCGCGCTCGGCGCCGTCGAGACCATCCAGGGCTGCGAGTACGGCCTCGAGATCCGCGTCCTCTGCGCCGACGCGCTCAAGCGCGCGGGCTCGCCGCAAGCGCCGCTCGCGCACCAGCGCGCCGTCGACCACGCGCACGCCCTCTTGAACGGCATCCGCGACGCGCGCCTGCGCCGCATGTTCATCAAGCGCCCCATCGTCGCCGCGCTCTTCGACACGACGCCCGCGCCTGCCCTCGAGGGAGGCGGCTCCTGAAACCTCGTCGTGTGGCGATCATCCTGTCCGGCGGCGGCGCGCGCGGAGCGTACGAGGTCGGCGTCCTCTCGTATCTCTTCGAGGACGTGACGCGCATGCTCGGCAAGCCGCCGCACATCGACGTCATCTGCGGCACGAGCGTCGGCGCGATCAACGGCTGCTTCGTCACGGCGCACATGAGCGATCCCGTGCTCGGCCTGCGCCGTCTCGTCGAGCTGTGGACCGAGCTCGAGCTCGGGCGCGTGCTCGGGTTCGGCGTCCGGCAAGTCGTCGGTTTGCCGCGGCTCGCGCTCGGCGGGCTCGGAAACGGAAGCGGCCTCTTCGACGTGACGCCGATGGCCGAGCTCATCTCGAAGGAGATCAGCTGGCGCGCCGTCTCGCGCGCGCTCCGCCGCCGCCACGTGCACGCGCTCAGCGTCTCGACGACCGAGGTCTCGACGGGCCGCACGGTGGTCTTCGTCCAGACCTCGCCGGACCAAGCGATGCCCGCGCACCCACCGCCGCGCACGCTCTTCCGCGCCGATCACATCGGCCCGCACCACGCGCTCGCGAGCGCGGCGATCCCGCTCCTCTTCCCGCCCGTGCGCATCGACGACGAGATGTACCTCGACGGGGGCCTCCGCCAGAACACGCCCATCGCGCCGGCGCTCCGTCTCGGCGCGACGCACATCTTCGCGATCGGCGGCTCGCGCGAAGTTCGCGGCCTCCAATCGAACGAGGACGGCGCGCAGCGCCTGCGCGCGCCCGGCGCCGCGTTCCTCCTCGGGAAGATTTTGAACGCTTTCTTGCTCGATCACATCGACGGAGACCTCCAATTGCTTCATCGTCTCAACGACGTGATCCAAGACGGCACGCGCGCCTACGGCGACGGATTCCTCGACGCGATCAACGGCCACGCCCAGCGCCGCGGCGCGCCGACGTACGAGTACGTCAACTGCCTCGCCATCCGCCCGAGCGAGGACATCGGCCGCCTCGCGAGCGCGCACGTCCGCAAGGGGCGCTTCAAAGGAGAAGCCTTCGTGACCAAGCGCGTCCTGTCACTGCTCGATCTCGGCGTCGGCACCGAGGCGGACCTCGCGTCGTATCTCATGTTCGACGGCGTCTTCTGCCGCCAGCTCATCGAGCTCGGGCGCGCGGACGCGCAGGCGCGCAAGCACGAGCTCGTCGCGTTCTTCGAGGAGCGCGCGTCGTGAGGCTCGCCGTGGCGGCGCTGATCGCGCTCTGCGCGTGCGGGAAAAAGGACGCCGCCGCGACCGGAGGCGCCGCGAGCGCGAGCGCCGCCGCGCCGGTCCTCGGCAACGCGCGGCCCAAGCTCGACGCCGCCGAGATCGCGGTGCCGCCGGGCAAGTCGGACCTGCACGTCGCGTGGTCGGTCCCCAAGGGCACCGAGATCAACGACGAGGCCCCGTTCGCGGTGCGCTGGACCTCGAGCGACGGCGTGGTCTCGCCCCCCGCCGACATCAAGGGCCACGGAAAGGACGCCGCGTCCGGCTTCGACGTGCCGATCGAGATCATGCCGGACGCCTCGGGCGGCAAGCTCGCCGGCGATCTCGACATCGTCGTCTGCGACAACGTCACGCATTCGGTGTGCGTCCCGATCAAGCGGAGCCTCGAGCTCACGTTCGCCGTGGGCGCCAAGGGAAGCGCGCCAGGCCGCGTCAGCCTCCCGCTTCCCAGCGCGAAGCCCTGATCGGTCAATCCGCGCAGCGCAGCGTCGCGCCGAACACGGTCGGTTTCTCCTGCTCGGTCGAGCGCACCCACACCACGAGGAGCGCGCCGCCGGACCAGACGGCGCGCGCGCCGCCGTAGTACCCGTTCGTCGTGTCGACCGTCAGCGACGCCGTCGTGGCGCCGTCCGGTCCGATGATCGTCGCGCCGAGCGGGCCCGCGCCGAGGAACCCCGAGCTCTGCGCTTGCAACATCACGAGGCCCATCGGCGTCGCGTAGAGATCGCCGCCCGCGCTCGCGAAGCGCGACGCGCCGCTCGGCCCGACGACCTCGAGGAACGTCGGGCCGCTCGTGAAGGCGTCCGGCGAGATCACGAAGGCGACGGACGCTCCGTCGTACGGCCACGGCGTCGGAGGGAGCGCCGCGATCATGTCGCTCGCGGTGTCGAACGTCGCGAGGGAGCTCGGCGCGTCGAAGTCCGCTTGGAGCGCCACGGGCGGCGTGAGCCATGACGTCTCACCGACCGCGACGAATCCGCAAGCCGTCCGCGCGAAGGACCCCGGCTCGGAGACGGGGTCGACGAGGAGCTCGCCGTCGGAGCCCACGGTGGCCGCGAATCCGTCCCACGCGGCGAGCCACGACGACGGACCGCCCACGATTTGCTGCGCGACCGACGGCGTCGCGATCTCCTTCTCGAGGAGTCGGGCGTACGAGCCGTCGTAGACGCGCACCACCGTGTACGGGTCGTTGCACAGCGACGCGAAGAGACCGCCGCTCGGCGC
>Ga0335082_10007289_pt1 | contig 12024 bp, 11 predicted proteins | sample Lox_Sample_41_FD_206718 | JGI IMG/M metagenome (GOLD analysis project Ga0335082, IMG submission 206718) | Soil microbial communities from Loxahatchee National Wildlife Refuge, Florida, United States - Lox_Sample_4.1 | ecosystem: Environmental > Terrestrial > Soil > Wetlands | place: USA...
GATCGATCACGACCGGCTCCCCGAACCGCCCGCATTCTGACAGATCCCGGAGGTCTCAGCGCCTCCGTCTTCGCAGCAGCGCAGCGATTCCGGGGGCGAGCAGCCACTCGATCCCCAGCAGCCCGCAGTAGGGCCGATCTTCGTAGTACTGGTACGGGGTCATGCACTTCGGGTCGTTGGGGTAGTCCGCGAGCCCGTCGCCGTCGTTGTCGATGCCGTCCGAGCAGCCCGCGTACTCCGACCAGACCATCACCTTGTCCGACCCCGCGCAGGTGGGGTCGTCGGAGTCGATGCGGCCGTCGCCGTCGTTGTCGATCCCGTCGGAGCACTCCGGCTCCTCCGAGGGGTCGTCTGGGCTCGAGCAGCCGAGGTCGCTCCCGTAGTCGACGCGGCCGTCGCCGTCGTTGTCGATCCCGTCGGAGCAGGCCGGGAGCCCGCTGTCGAGCTCGACGTCGATGCGGGTGTCGCCGTACGGCGTCCGCACCCAGAGCTTCTCGCCGGCCGGCGGCAGCTCGTCGCCCGATTGGCCCCACAGCAAGGTGAGCTGGAACGTCCTCGTCTCTCCGGCAGCGACGCCCAGCTGCGCCGACGGGTTCACGGCCGCGACGTATCCGTGGACGTCGCCCTCGACCGAGGGCTCGATCCCATAGAGCATCGCGCCCAGCCCCGCCTCGATCGCGCCGCGCACATTGGTGCCGTTCTTGCCGAGGGCGACCGCCGATCCGAAGCCGAGCTGGGTCACCAGCGATTGGTAGGTGGGAAGGCTCGTGCCGAGCACCGCGAAGATCGGGAGTACTCCGTGGGACAGAAGCGCCGCGCGCACCTCGTCGATCGAGGGGTAGCTCTCGCCTGCTCCCGGCGGGGTCCCGTCGAGGATCTCGTCGCCGTTGTTGGGTGGCAGGCCCACGCGGAGGCCGTCGACGTCGAGGTGGGGGACGGTGTCGGTCGAGAGGACGGCGAGTCGGCGCGCCGCGGGGCGGAATCCCACCTCGTCGAAGGCGCGCAGTCCCACCTGCATCAGCGCCTCGAGTTGAGAGTCGGCTAGATCGCGCCCCCACCGGGTGGTGAGCGCGGCGGCGGCGGCTGACAGCTCGGCCGGGGTCGGCGAGAGGGGAAGGTTGGTCTCGTAGACGTAGTCGAACGAGGCGTTGCCGAACGGAGAGAGGGGCTTGTCGACGAACGAGCCGAGCCCGAGCTGCGCGCCCGGATGGTCGGCCTGGAGCCGCGGGCCGAGCGCGCCGACCTCGCCCTGGAAGCTCAGCAGGCCGCTCGCGAAGTTGCTCGAGGCGTCCTCGATGAGGAAGAAGTCGAGTGGCTCGGCGCCGAGCGCCGGGACCGCGACGGCCACCGGAACCGCCAGCGCGTCGCCGCGGGTGAGCTCGACCAGGATCCGCCCCGGGCTGCTCAGCACCAGGCGGCTCGCGTCCGCCCCCGGCGCGGCCAGGCCGAGCACGGCGAGAGCGACGGCGAGCGGCAGTCGCGACGGGAGCGCGCGTCCTCGCGGCATGGGGATCTCCTCGCGGTGGACCCCCTCCGAAGCCAGGTGTCGGCAGGGCGCACGCTGGGCATGAACCGCCCTGTGCGCGCCGTCACCACCGACGCGTGCGCCAGATCACCGCGCGCCGCGCCCCGGAGGATCGCCGCGTCCTGGATCGCGCTCGTCAGGCGTAGTGGCTGCGTCGCTTCACGACGAGCGAACGCTCGAGCTCGAAGATCTGCACCTTCTTCCAGCCGTCGGGTGCTTCGCCTGCCTGCGGGCCGGCGACCTCTCCCGGCTTCGCGCGGACGAACTTGTGGCCGAGCAGCCTCGTGTCGAGCAGGCCGACGTCCTCGCGCTCCGGATGGTCGCGTTTGCCAAGCACCTCGGTGGCGGCGAAGACGGTGTCGCCGGCGAAGAGCGGCGCGGTGTGGCGGCCCGTCCGGTAGACGGCGTCGGCGAGGGCGTTGTCGCCCACGTTGGGACAGGAGAGTCCGAGGCAGAGCACGAACGGGATCCCGCCGAAGATGATCAGCTCGCCGCCGACGTACTGCTCGGGGTCGAGGTCGATCATGAACTGGTTGCAGTGCACCTGGCTGGTGTTGTCGAGGACGGCGGTCAGGTGGATGTGCTCGGAGGTCATCGTGCGGCCTCGCGAGTGCTCGATGCGCGTGCCCGGCTCGAAGTCCTCGAGGTAGGTGTCGGCGTTGGAGAGGTGGGCGAGCGACTTGTAGTCGCGCGCGCGGTCGTAGCGCGGCAGCCAGAGCGGGCACTCGATCGCGTCCGGCTCGACCTGGCCGCTGTGCAGCTCGGCGCCCTCGTCGCGCTTCCAGACCTGCACCTTGCGCTGCCAGGTGAGCACGACGGCCGCATCGCGCGCCCCGAGGTTCTTGCGCGCGGTCGACTGCACGTGCACGACGCCGAGCCGCGGGTTCGACTTCGAGCCCGTCACGCCGAGCACCTTCGTCTCCACCTCGACGGTATCGCCCACGTAGAGCGGCGCGCCGAAGCGCATGTCGATGTACTCGAGGTTCGCGCGTGCGTTCTCGGACACGTCTTCCACGGTCTGGCTGAACGCGATCAGCATCACCAGGCCGGGCGGACAGACCAGCCCGTCGAACCCGTAGGCGCGCGCGTAGCGCGCGTTCTTGGCCAGCGGGTTGGTCGTCATCGAGAACTCGGTGAAGGTCGTGAAGAGACCCTCCGTCGCGGTCTTTCCGCCCTTGTGGCGAAAGACGTGACCGGGGACGAAGTCCTCGAGGAAGTTGCCGATCGACTTTCGGAGGATTCGCTGGGCCACCTGCGGACTCCCGGCTTGGCGTTCGAGGGCGCGCAGTTTAGCCTCCCCGCGTGCGCTCGCTCACGCCCAACGCCCAGCGCGTGCTCGAGGCCCGCTACCTGACGCGCGGCCGCGACGGACGGATCGTCGAGAGCTGGGAGGGCCTGTGCCGCCGCGTCGCGCGCGGCGTCGCCGCCGCGGAGAAGGAGCACGGCGGCGACGCCGCGCGCTGGGAGGCCGCGTTCCTCGACGCGCTGGTCGCCTGTGAGTTCCTTCCCAACTCGCCCACGCTGATGAACGCGGGGACCGAGCTCGGCCAGCTCGCCGCCTGCTTCGTGCTGCCGGTCGCGGACACGCTCGAGAGCGTCTTCGAGGCGGTGAAGCGCATGGCGGTGATCCACCAGTCCGGCGGCGGCACCGGGTTCTGCTTTTCGTCGCTGCGCCCGGCCGGCGACACCGTCCAGGGAACCCCGGGCGTGGCCTCCGGGCCGGTGGCGTTCATGCGCGTCTTCGACGCGGCGACCGCGGTCGTGAAGCAGGGCGGCCGGCGGCGCGGCGCCAACATGGGCGTGCTGCGGATCGACCATCCTGACGTCGTCGAGTTCGTGCGCGCCAAGGCCGACCGCTGCGAGCTCACCAACTTCAACGTGTCGCTGACGGTCCCCGATCTCTTCTTCGACGCAGTGCTCGCGGGCCGCGAATTCGAGCTGGTGAACCCGCGCGACGGTCGGGTCGCCCGCTCGGTCGACGCGCGCTGGCTGCTCGACGAGATCGCCCACTACGCCTGGGCGACCGGCGATCCGGGCATGATCTTCATCGACGCAGTGAACCGCGCCAACCCGACCCCCCAGCTCGGCCCGCTCGAGGCGACCAACCCGTGCGGCGAGCTGCCGCTCCTCCCCAACGAGGCCTGCAACCTGGGCTCGCTGCGCCTCGACGCCTTCGCGCGCGAAGGGGCGATCGATTGGGAGCGGCTGGACCGCGCGGTCGATCTCGGCGTCCGCTTCCTCGACGACGTGATCGACGTAAGCCGCCATCCCTTCGACACGGTCGCGGCGATGGTGCGCGGAAATCGCAAGATCGGCCTCGGCGTGATGGGCTTCGCCGACCTGCTCGTGGAGCTCGGGGTCCCCTACGACGACCCGGCCGCCGTCGAGCTCGGCGAGCGGCTGATGGCGCGCATCCACGCGCGCGCCGAGGCGGCGTCGGCGCGGCTCGCCGAGGCGCGCGGCGTGTTCCCCAACTGGCCCGGATCGCGCGCGGCGGCGCGCGGGCTTCGGCTGCGCAACGCCACGGTGACGTCGATCGCTCCGACCGGCACGCTCTCGATCCTCGCCGGCTGCGCCGGGGGAATCGAGCCCTTCTTCGCGCTCGCCTTCGTGCGCCACATCCTCGACGGAGAGCGCCTGCCCGAGGCCAACCCGCGCTTCGAGGCCGCCCTCCGCCGGAGCGGGGCGTGGAGCGAGGCGCTGCTCGCCCGGGTGCGCGCCGAGGGCTCCGCGCGTCGCATCGCGGAGGTGCCGGCGGCCGTCGCGCGCCTCTTCCCGACCGCGTACGACATCGCGCCGGAGCGCCATCTGGACATCCAACAGGCCTTCCAGCGCCACGTCGACAACGCCGTCTCGAAGACGATCAACCTGCCGCACGAAGCGACACCGGGCGATGTGCGCGAGATCTACCTCTCGGCGTGGCGCCGCGGCCTCAAGGGCGTGACCGTCTTCCGCGAGGGCTCGAAAGGGGTGGCGGTGCTGGTCCGCGGAACGGGCGGGGCGCTCGAGGTCCCCGACCACTACGCCGGCGACTGCAGCGACGCGCTCTGCGGTTAGCGCCCTGCGCCGTCCTTCGCCTATGCTGCGCCCTCCATGCTGGTCGCCGTCCCGAAGGAGACCGCAGCCGGCGAGCGCCGCGTGGCGCTCGTGCCGGACGCGGTTCGCCAGCTGGCGCGCGCGGGCCTCGAGGTGGCCGTCCAGGCGGGGGCCGGGGCCGCTGCCAGCTTCGAGGACAAGGCCTACGAGGCCGCCGGCGCGCGCCTCGAGACCGATGCGACCTCCCTCGTCGCCAAGGCCGACCTGGTGCTCCGCGTGCAGGCCCCGAGCGACGCGGAGATCGCCTCGCTGCGGCGCGGCAGCGCCCTGATCGGCTTCCTCCGTCCCCTCGATCATCCAGCGACAGCCGCGCGCCTGGCGGCCGCGGGGGTCACGAGCTTCGCGGTCGAGCTGATCCCGCGCACCACGCGCGCCCAGGCGATGGACGCGCTCTCCTCGCAGGCCTCGCTCGCGGGCTACCGCGCGGTGCTCCTCGCGGCCCTCGAGCTCGCCAAGATCCTTCCGATGATGACGACCGCGGCGGGGACCATCGCCGCGGCGCGCGTGCTGGTGATCGGCGCCGGCGTCGCCGGCCTTCAGGCGATCTCCACCGCGCGCCGTCTCGGCGCGCTGGTCGAAGCCTACGACACGCGCCCCGCGGTGAAGGAGCAGGTCGAGAGCCTCGGCGCCCGCTTCGTCGAGCTCCCGCTCGACACTCGCGACGCCGAAGGCGCCGGCGGCTACGCAAAGGCGCAGAGCGACGAGTTCCTCGCGAAGCAGCGCGAGCTGCTCGGCGAGCGCGTGCGCGCTGCCGACGCCGTGATCACCACTGCGCTGGTTCCCGGCGCGCGCGCGCCGCTCCTGATCGACGCCGCCGTCGTCTCCGGGATGCGGCCGGGTTCGGTGATCGTCGACCTCGCGGCGCCGAACGGGGGCAACTGCGCGCTCACTCGACCCGACGAGACCGTGGTCGCGAGCGGGGTCCACGTGCTCGGGCCGACCAACCTCCCGTCGCAGGCCGCGCACGACGCGAGCCGCGTCTACGCGCGCAACCTGACCGCGCTCTCGCAGCACCTCGTGAAGGACGGCGCGCTGCGCCTCGACCTCGAGGACGAGATCACGCGCGGCGCGCTCCTGACCCACGACGGCAAGGTCGCGAGCGAGGCGGTGCGGGCGAAGCTCTAGGGACCGTCCCCGATGCGCGCCTTCTCGCGCGCGAGGAACGCCTCGACGAGCGCCGGCGGGCCCGCCGCCATTCCCGCCTCGATCAACGTCTTCGCCTGGTTGTAGACGCGCCGCGCGCCGTCGAAGCCGACGTAGATGCCGCCTGCCTCGCGCACGAGGACGTCTCCCGCGCACACGTCCCACTCGTTCTTCGGCGCGACGGAGACGTTGAGATCGCCCTCGCCCGAGGCGATGCAGGCGAGCTTCCAGGCGATCGAGCCCACCGGCCGCAGCTCGCGGAACCAGCCCTGGTAGGGCAAGAACTGGTCGCGCGAGATCTCGGTGCGGCTCGCGATCACGACCGCCTCGGAGAGCTTGGTCACCTGCGACACGTGCACGCGACGGCCGTCGCGGAAGGCACCTGCGCCCTGGCTCGCCCAGATCGCGCTTCCGGCTGCCGGGTTCAGGATCACGCCCACCACCGGCGCGCCGGCGACGGCCAGGGCGATCGAGACGCCGAACTCGGGGATGCGCTTGGTGAACTCCTTGGTGCCGTCCATCGGGTCGACGATCCAGACGCGCTCGCGCGCGAGCCGCGAGGCGTCGTCGGCGGTCTCCTCGGAGAGGATCGCGTCGCCCGGGAAGGCGGCCCGCAGGCGCGCGCCGACCGCGCGGTCCGACTCGAGATCGGCGAGCGTCAACGGGTTGTCCTTCGACTTCTCCCAGTGCCCGGCGTCGCTCCGGTAGTGGCGGAGCAGGATCGCGCCCGCCTCCTGCGCGGCCTCCCGCGCGACCTCGAGCTCACGTTGGAAGGGCATGGGGCGGCAGTATAAGACGCGCCCGTTCAGTCGCTCGCCGCGCCCGCAGGCGGCTCGATCGCAAAGAGCCTCGCCGCGTTGGCGCCGAGCACGCGCGCCCGCGACGCGGTGGGGAGCTCCGCCAGCGTCGCCAGCGTCTTCTCGAGGACACCCGGGAAGCACGCGTCGGGGTGCGGGTAATCCGAGGCCCAGACCAAATTCTCGTCGCCGAAGCGCGCGGCGACATGCACGGCCTCGCGCTCGTCCGGATCACAGGAGACGAAGCACTGGCGGGCGAAGTACTCGGAGGGGCGCAGGCGCAGCTCCGGAAACGACGAGCGCCAGGTCTCGAAGTGCGCGTCCAGACGGTCGAGCAGATACGGGAGCCAGCCCGAGCCGGACTCCAGGAAGGCGAAGCGCAGACGCGGATGGCGCTCGAGAACGCCCGTCGTCACCAGGCCCGAGAGCGCAGCCATCTGCTCGAAGGGGTGCGAGAGGGCGTGCAGCGCGAGTGGGTTCTCGAAGCGCTCGCGGCCGAGCGTCGGCAGTGAGTCCGAGAGGCCCTCGTGCACCGTCACGGGAACCCCGAGCGACTCCGCGCAGGCCCAGAGCGGCTCGTAGGCCAGGTCGTGGATCGGGCGGCCCGAGTAGGGATTGGGCCGGGCGAAGGCCGCGCGGAAGCCGTGGCGGTCGGTCGCCCGCTCGAGCTCGCGCACCGACGCGCCGACGTCGCGCAGCGGGAGGAGCGCCACGCCGAAGAGCCGATCCGGGGCGGGGCGGCAGTAGTCGGCGAGCCAGTCGTTGTAGGCGCGGCACAGGGCAGCGTCGAGCGCGAGATCGGAGGTCTCGCAGAAGAAGAACGCCATCGACGGGAAGAGCACTGCCGCGTCGATTCCCTCCGAGTCCATGTCGGCGAGCCGCTGCTTCGGGTCCCAGCCGCCGGCAAGCGCCGCGCGGGGGATGCCGCCGTTGGTGGCGCGCGTGAGCTCGACGCCGAGGCGGCCCGTCCAGACGTCTCCCACACGGATCCCGGCGCGCCCGCTCTCGTCGAGCCCGAAGCGCGGCGCGCGCTCGCGGAAGGCGGGCTCCAGGTACTCCGGCCAGATCGTCGGGAGCTCGAGGACGTGTCCGTCCGCGTCGATGACCGCGCAGCCCGCGCGTTGGCTCATGGATCTCTCCCCCCTTTACAGTCCACGCAGCGTACCGTGCCCGTCGAGATTGTCCCGCCGGCTCTGGACCGCGCTAGCGTTGATCGGGTGAAGAGCGAAGCGCTCGAGCTCGGCTACCTCGCGCACGCGGACGCCGGCCCGAAGCCCGGCGTCGTGGTGATTCCGGACGTCTGGGGGCTCTCGGACCACTATCGAGGCCTCGCGCGTCGCCTCGCGGGCGATGGCTTCCCCGCGCTCGCCGTCGATCTCTACCGTCGCGAGCCGCAGCGCAAGATCAGCGATCCGGGCCGCTGGATCCGCGGCCTCGACGACCGCCGGGTGCTGGCCGACGTGCAGGCCGCCGCGGATCTGCTCGCCACCCACAAGGCGGTCGGTGACCGGCGCGTCGGCGTGACGGGGTTCTGCATGGGCGGGCAGTACGCGATCCTCGCGGCGGCCGGATGCCGCGGGCTCTCCGCCGCCGTGCCGTTCTACGGGATGCTCTCGCACGAGCACGGACTCCTCGCGCCGGCGGCGGGCGAGTCGCTCGACCCCGCGCGCAAGCCGCGCTCCCCGCTCGAGGCCGCCGCGTCGGCGCGCTGTCCGGTGCTCGCGCTCTTCGGCCGTGACGACCCCTTCATCCCGGCGTCCGACGTCGAGGCCTTCGCCCGCCAGCTCGAGAAGTCGGGCCAGCCCCACGAGGTCGCGGTCTACGACGGCGCCGGGCACGCCTTCATGAACGACACGCGCCCCGAGATGTACCGGCCCGAGGCCGCGCGCGACGCCTGGGGCCGGATGATCGCCTGGTTCCGGCGGCACCTCGGCTGAGGACCCCGCTTCGCCGGTGTCAGAGCACCCGCGCCAGCACCAGCGCGAGCACGCGCTCGCGCGAGGCGGTGCGCGTGGCGTGCACCTCGACAGAGACCGGGCGCTCGCAGGCATCCAGCAGGACGGCGCGGAAGCGGCGCGGCTCATCGCTCTCGACGAGCTCGGCCAGCTCGTCGCGCCAGGCGGCGAGCGCGTCGCGGCGGACGTAACGCTCGGCGTGGGCGCCGAGGAGCGCCTCGCGGGCGACGCCGAGCAGCGCGGCGGCAGCCGGGTTCGCGTCGACCAGCTCCCCGCTCTCGAGATCGACGGCCAGGAAGGCGTCGGCGATGCGGTCGATGGCGCCGACCACCGCGCGACGCGCCACGCGCGGCGCCTTGGACGCCTTGCGCGCGATGCGCTGTCCGACCAGCGCGGCGCGGAATTGGGCGGCGAGCGGCTCCAGGAGCGCGCGCAGCTCGGCGCCCTCGTCTCCCGCGAGCGCCACCGCAGCCTCGCACCAGCCGGTGAGGAGCCGGAGCGCGCGCTCTGGATCGACGCGGATCCCGTCGAGCGCCGGGGCGGCCGGCTCGCCGCGGCGCAGCGCCGAGGCCGCGAAGGAGCGGAAGCGGCGCAGCGCCTCGCTCTCCGGATCGCCCGCGCCGGGCGCCGCGCCGCCCTCCCGCAGCGCGAGCGCGCGCTCGATCGCCGCGCGGCGCGACACGATCCAGCTCGACCACTCGACCTCGCGCGACCCCAGCATCGGACGGAACGTAGCCTGGGCGGCGCCGGCCGCGACCGGGTAGGCTAGAAGAACGCAGAGGAGCGCAGCGTCTCCATGGCCGAGCTCGACCTCTTCGCGCCGACGCCGGAGCACGCGCTCCTCGCGGAGACGCTGCGCGAGTTCGTGGCCCGCGAGGTCGAGCCGCAGGCCGCCGAGCACGACCGCAGCGAGCGCTTCAACCTCGCGCTCTTCCGCCGCGCCGGCGAGCTCGGCCTCCTCGGGGTGACGGTGGGCGAGGAGTACGGGGGGAGCGGTCTCGACGCAGTCGCCGCCGTGCAGGTGTGCGAGGCGCTCTCGACCGCCGACCCCGGCTTCGCGCTCTCGGTGCTCGCGCACTCGATCCTCTTCGCCCAGAACGTCTCCGTCAACGGCGACGAGCTGCAGAAGAAGCACGTGCTGCCGCGCGCCGTCACCGGGGAGTGGATCGGCGGGCTCTGCATGACGGAGCCGGAGGTCGGGACCGACGTGCTGGCGCTCCGCACGGCGGCGCGCCGCTCGGGCGACGGCTACCGCCTCGACGGCGTCAAGACCTTCATCACCAACGGCGGCGTCTCGGACGACGAGCTCGGCGACTGCTTCATCGTCTACGCGGCCACGGCGCCCGGCGAGATCTCCTCCTTCCTGGTCGAGAAGGGCATGCCCGGCTTCCGGCTCGGCCAGAAGTGGAAGGACAAGCTCGGCATGCGCGCGTCCTTCACCGCGGAGCTCGTCTTCGAGGGAGTTGCGGTGCCGCTCGCCAACCGCATGGGCGCGGAGGGCGAAGGCGCGCTCCACATGATGCGCAACCTCGAGATCGAGCGGCTCGCGCTCGCCGCGATGTCGCTCGGCATCGCCCAGCGCTCGCTCCAGGTGATGGTCGACTACGCGAACCAGCGCCGCGCCTTCGGCCAGCCGATCCGCGAGTTCGGGCAGATCCAGCGCCACGTGGCCGAGCGCTTCGCCGAGTGGCGCGCGGCGCGGACCTTCGTCTATGACGTGGCGCGTCGCCTCGACCTGCGCGGCGCAGGCCAGCGCATCGACGCCGACGCCACCAAGCTCTTCGCGGCGCAGGTCGGCAAGCGCGCGGCCGACGCCGCGATCCAGGTGCTCGGCGGCTACGGCTACATGGGCGAGTACGTGGTGGAGCGGCTGTGGCGCGACGCCAAGCTGCTCGAGATCGGCGGCGGCACGCTCGAGGCGCACCACAAGAACCTCGCGAAGGAGCTCGCCCGCAACCCGCAGATCCTGCGCTGAATGGCGGGCGAGGACCTCGGCGAGCGCGTGGCCGCCTTCGTCGCCCGGGAGGAGGGCCTCGCGGCGGGCGACGTGCGCCTCGGCGGCTTGCGGCGGCTCGCCGGAGGCGCCTCGCGCGAGATCTGGGCGCTCGATCTCGAGATCGAGCGCGCGGGTGGCGTCGAGCGCCTGCCGCTCGTGCTGCGCCGCGATCCGCCCGGGCGGGTCGGCGACGGCGGCGACCGCGGGCTCGAGTACCGTCTGCTGCGCGCGGCGCGCGCGGGAGGCGTACCGGTGCCGCGCGTCCATTGGGGGAGCGGCGACGCCACGATCCTGGGTTCCCCCTTCTTCCTGATGGAGCGGGTCGAGGGCGAGACGCTGCCGCGCCGTCTCCTGCGGGACGAGCGATACGCGAAGGCGCGGTCGGTGATGGCCGCCGAGCTCGGCGCGGTCCTTGCGCGCATCCACGCGCTCGACCCGGCTCAGGCGGACCTCCGCGGCCTCGCCGCGCCGCCGGCCGATCGCGCGCCCGCGCGCGCCGAGGTCGAACGCGTGGCGGACGGAATCCGCGGCCTGGCGGTCGAGCCCCATCCCGTCCTCGACCTCGCCGAGCGCTGGCTCCTCGAGCGCGCGCCCGAGCCGGCGCGCCGCACGCTCGTCCACGGCGACTACCGGATCGGCAACGTCCTCTTCGACGAAGGTGGCGTGTGCGCCATCCTCGACTGGGAGCTCGCCCACCTCGGCGACCCGATCGAGGACCTGGGCTGGCTGTGCACGCGCGCCTGGCGCTTCGGCTCGCCGCTCGCGGCGGGGGGCGTCGGCACACGCGAGTCGCTCGTCCTGGCCTACGAGTCCGCCAGCGGCGCGAAGGTCGATCGCGACGCGCTGCGCTTCTGGGAGGCCTTCGGCAGCTTCAAGCTCGCGCTCGTCTTCATCACGCAGTCGCGCGTCTATCTGGACGGCCGGGTGCGCTCGGTCGAGCTCGCCTCGCTCGGGCGCCGCACCGTCGAGGCCGAGGACGAGCTCTTGCGCTTCCTACGAGGCGAGGCATGAACGACCGCCCGAGCGCCCGCGAGCTCCTCGCGGCCGTGGAGCGCTTCCTCGAGGAGTCGGTGGTGCCGGCCCTCGAGGGCCCCGCCCGCTTCCACGCGCGCGTCGCCGCGAACGTGGTGCGCATCGTGGCGCGCGAGCTCGAAACCGAGGAGCTGCACCTCGAGCGCGAGTGGGACGGCCTCTCGGTGCTGCTCGGGTCCGTCGACGAGGAGCCGCCGCGCGATCGCGCCGCGCTGCGCGAGTCGATCCTCGCCCGCAACCAGGAATTGGTGCGTCGCATCCGGTCCGGGGACGGCGACGCCGGGGCGTGGAGGGCCGCGCTCCTCGAGCACCTCACGCGCACCGTCGCCGACAAGCTCGACGTGGCGCAGCCGCCGAGGAAGGGGAGGGGCGAGTGAAGACGCTGCGCGAGGAGACGTCGAACGGCGTGCGCCACCTCGTCCTGTGCCGCGCCGCCGAGTACAACACGATCACGCCCGAGCTGCGCGACGAGCTCGGGGC
>Ga0335082_10007292_pt1 | contig 12022 bp, 13 predicted proteins | sample Lox_Sample_41_FD_206718 | JGI IMG/M metagenome (GOLD analysis project Ga0335082, IMG submission 206718) | Soil microbial communities from Loxahatchee National Wildlife Refuge, Florida, United States - Lox_Sample_4.1 | ecosystem: Environmental > Terrestrial > Soil > Wetlands | place: USA...
TGCTTCGCATCAGGAAACCGTGGAGTTCTTCACGCCAGATGTGTGTATTGAAGAAGCTCTTCGGCACATTCCGGCAATCGCACAGCACAAACGGGTCGATCCGGTACAGGTCACGGCGGATCTTCACCAGCTCGTACACCTGTGCGTGAGTATCGTAGACCGCACCCTTTACGAGGAATACGAAGAAGCAGCGCGCATCCGCATCTCCGCCCGCGATCCGGACGATTGGCCCATCGTCGCCACTGCGCTGCTGCTGAACGCGCCAATCTGGACCGAGGATCAGGACTTCTTTGGCTGCGGCGTCGCCACATGGAACAGCAACAGCGTCGAGCAGTTCTTGCGTAATTCGTAGTTTGCCGGCTGATTGTACCCCGGCGCGCTCTACAATCATCTCTTGCTCACGCCTGTGCTCGATCAGGACCAACGCGCCCGCCTCGACATCGTGCTCGTCTCGCCGCGCAACCCGCTCAACATCGGCGCCGTCGCCCGCGCCATGGCCAACTTCGGCTTCGCGCACCTCACCGTCGCCGCCCCATACGCGCCGAACTGGCGAGAAGCGAAATCCGCCATCGGCGCCCCCGAGCTGCTCGAACAAGCGAGCGAAATGCCGTCTCTGCGGCAAGCCGTCGCAGCCTGCTCCTTCGTCGCGGGCACCGGCACGCTGACACACCGCAAGCCGGAGCAGCCCGCCGTCCCCCTGCACGCCCTCGGGCCCATCCTGCAGCGCGAACTGGCGCGCGGCGGCCGCGCCGCCCTGGTCTTCGGAGCGGAAAAGCACGGCCTCACCCGCGACGATCTTGCCTTCTGCAACGTCCTCGTCGAGATTCCCACCGACCCGCACCAGCCCTCGATGAACCTCGGCCAGGCGGCCGCCGTCTGCTTCTATGAACTGGCCGGCCGCCCCATGCCCGCTGACGCGCCTCCCGCCGGGGAAGCAGCCGGGTCCGCCCCCGCTGGACTGGACGCACCGGCGCCAGCCTCCGCCGATCTCGATCGCCTTGCCGGTCTGATTGAAGAGACGATGGCTGCGGCCCGCTATTCGCCGCAATCCATGCAGGCAGCCAACCGCCAGGACCTGCGCCTGCTGCTGCGCCGCCTCGCCCTCTCCGCGCACGACACGCGCCGCATCCTGGGCCTGTTTCGCCGCATCCTGTGGCGACTGGCCCGCACCCCGTCCCCGCCTGAATCCTGACCCGGCACTCCACCCCAATCCCAACCCGATCCGGCTCCAATGTGCAATTCGTGATGTCAGGCGGACGCCGATGCTGTTAAAGTGGCCCGTAGCGGACCCCCTATGCGTACACCTGGCCAGGTTTCCTCCCTCACTTGCTCCCTTGTTTTCGCCGCAGTCATCCTCGCTGGTTCCTCTCTGGCCGCGCAGCAGCCCGCAACGCCGCTGCCTGACCAGCCGGCCACCCCCTCGCCCGCAAGCGAACCCGCGACCCAGCAGCCAGCCCCCGCACCACAGCCGGCCCCGCAAGAAGTCCAGCAGGCGCCCCAGCCCGCGTCCCCCGCAGCTTCGTCTTCCTCGTACTTCACCCTCCCGGCTGCCGAGCAGGCTGCGGACGCGCCTTCCATCAGCGAAGACGAACTCCGCCGCCAGCTCGAAGGCAAGACGTTTTATCTGCGCAGCGGCCATCTGGACAACGCGCTCCACTTCGACGCCAAAGGCGCGCTCAACGGCAGCTCTCCGCAGGCCTCGCACACGCTCAGCCTGGTTGAAATCGACCACGTGCGCATGGACAAGCACCACCTCGAGCTCGAAGGCGTGCGCTACGGCCTGCACTTCCTGGGCGCGCTGCCCACGGAAGATCAGACCCAGGCCGTGGACAAGGTCCGCCTCACCTCGAAGAAGAAGCCGCTGAAGATCACCATCGATCGCGAACAGGTGGTCAAGCCGAAGAAGGACAAGCCAGGCAAGCCGGAGAAGAAGAAGCCCGCCAGTGCCGCGGCATCACCGTCCAATGCAGCCGCCACGCAGCCTGCCGCCGTTCCACCCGCAACGCAATCAGCCGCCGCGACCCCGGCTGCGCAGACCGCCGCCTCTCCCGCGGACGATCGCCATGACGCCGTCACCACTTCGCAGGGGCATGCCAATCGCACCCTTGTCGAGGCGCTCGACCGCATCTTCGCCTCCGGCATGGATGAGCGCATGATCGCCACCCTGCCCGATTACTGGAAGCTCTTTTACAAGTCCGTCGCCGAGCGCCAGGACTACCGCCCCTCCGATCCCTCGGTCCTGCGCCAGAGCCAGGTGGAGCAGAAAGCTCGGTTGCTCTCAGCCTTCGAGCCGCCGTCCAACGAGTACGCCCAGACCAACGGCGTGGCCGGAATGGCCATGTATCACGTGGTGGTGGGCGCCGACGGCAAGCCGCAGGAGATCGCCGTCGGCCGCCCCATCGGCTTCGGCCTCGATGAGAATGCCGTCGCCGCCATCCGCAAGGCGTCGTTCCAATCCGCCACCAAAGGCGGCCAGCCCGTCCCCGTGGTCCTCGACCTGGTGGTCCAGTTCCGCATCTTCTCCAGGCGTACCGCCGTGACCGCGAATACGCCGGCCGCCACGCCCGCCGCCACGCCGGCGCCGGCGAACTCCCCCAGCCTGCCCGGCCCTTACACCGCTAACCAGCCCACGCCCTCCGGCCAGTCGCAATAGAGCCTGCGCCCTCAGACCTCCGTCGCCGGCTGCCATAGCTCCACGCGGTTCCCCTCCGGGTCCCACACCCAGGCAAACCGCCCATACGACTCATCTTGTCGCTTTGGATCGATTCGCACCCCGGCCTCGCCAAGTTCCTTCTGCAGCGCGTCCAGATCGTCCACGCGCAGATTGATCATGCTCTGCTGCGGTCCGTCCCCAAAGTACTTCGTGTCCGCCGGAAAATGCGCAAACACCGTCATCCCCATGGAGTCCGGCCCGTCGAACACCAGCGACCCGTCGTCGGACTTCTGGATGCCGAAGTGGACCGAGTACCACTGCGACAGCGCCTTTGGATCGCGCGCCTTCAGAAACACGCCTCCCACGCCCGTTGCCATCGCCATACGAGTGCCTTTCCTGTGATCACTCTTCCTGCTTGATCACATCTTCCAGTTTGGGCTTGTACTTGGTACGGCGGCCGGTGCGTGGCGTATCATCCACCACGCGCGCGGGCTTGGGCTGCCCCACCCGTTCGCGGGCGTTGGCCTTGACCGCCTTCGCGGCTAAGAACTTGCCCGGCTTCTTCTTTGCCATCCGGCCCTCTCCCTGACCCCTGATTCCTGAACCCGGTCTTGCGTTTCAAAACCGCAAGGACGAGTATGGATGAGAAGCTCGCCGGAGGGGAAGTCCCTGGGGCGAGCGCTCGCGGGAGACTACGGGACCATGGAAGAGCGAGATTTCTTCACCGAAACGATTGAGCAGCGCACCCACACCCTCACCTGCCCCAAATGCGGCCAGACCGGCGAATACAAGGTCACCTGGATCGTCCGGCGCAAGCGCGCACAACTGCCACGCCACGCCGACGAGCGCGACCGCGCCAAGTTCGCCAAGGCGCAGTCCTACATGGTGCGGCGGGACGACAAGCTGGGCTGCACCAACATCCGCTGCCGCAAGCCATTCGAAATCACCAGCCTGCAGTCCCTCGCCTTTCTGCAGGAGTGACCGTCCCAGGGAGGCATCCCTTCCTGGAAATCGCGGGTGGAAATTCCCGCCCCGGGCATCTCCGCACGGCAATCCACTCTGGCGCACCTCCGCCGCCCTGTGATTGAATCGAGACTGTTAGCGGCTGCCCTCAAACCCATCGACAAAACCCTCTCGATGGGGATCCGGTTGCGGAGGTCAAGGCGGCCCGCGAAGGAGAACGAAAGCATGTCGAACCCCTTGCTTCCCCCGGAAGAGCGCGACCTGACCCCCGACCAGGTGGAAGCGCTCGACAAGCGCCGCGAACTGGGCCACACCTTCCTGGTCATCGCCGGCCAGTTCGCCACCATTGCGGTCGTGCTGCTGCTCTGGATAGGCCAGGACCTCACCTACTCTCCCGGCTGGAAGCACCCCATGGCTTATTATTTTGCGGTGATCTGCGGCCTCATTACCTTGTTTGGCCTCTCCGGCCTGGTGCTGCGCCGCGGCACTCCCCGCATCGACTGATTGCTTTCTGCCTCCAGCCGGACCGCTCCCGCACCATGGAGACAATGGTTGGTCCTTCTTTCACCGGCCTTTCCCGCCTTGGCCGTTTAAAGTACGCCTGGGTGCCGGGCCAAAAACAAGATAGGCTGTTGACATGAAGATGGCTTCCCCTTCCATCTCTCGGTCAGAAGCGCGCTCCGCCCGGCTCACCGACAGCCATGGGCGGGTCATCCATGATCTGCGCGTCTCCATCACGGATCGCTGCAACTACAAGTGTGTTTACTGCCGCACCGGCGAATTCGGCGCGCTGTTTCCCGAGTTGCCGATCGACGCGTACCTGCGCCTGGTCCGCATCTTCGTCTCCCTCGGCATTACCAAGGTCCGCCTCACCGGCGGCGAACCCCTGCTGCGCCGCAGCCTTCTCGACCTGGTCCGCGAGCTCTCCCGCCTGCGCACCATCGACGGCGAGCCGCTCCACCTGGCCCTCACCACCAACGGCCACCTGCTCGACACGCTCGCCCAGCCCCTCAAGGACGCCGGCCTTGATCGCATCACCATCAGCATGGACGCGGTGGATGAAGCCGTCTTCGAGCGCATCACCCGCGTCCAGGGCAGCTTCCAGGCGGTGCTGCGCGGCGTGCGTGCCGCCCGCGAAGCCGGCCTGGCTCCGGTCAAGATCAACTGCGTTCTGTTGCGCGGATTCAACGACGACCAGATCGAAGGCTTTGCCGAGTTCGCCCGCCGCGAAGACGTGATCGTGCGCTTCATCGAGTTCATGCCGCTCGAGGAAGACCGCCTGTGGTCCCCCGAAATCGTTATCCCGCTGCGCGAGATCGTCGAACGCATCGGCCGCCGCATGCCGCTGGTCGAACTGGCGCCCAACGAAGCCAGCGAAACCGCGCGCCGCTACACCTTCGCCGACGGCAGGGGCGAAATCGGCATCATCGCGCCCGTAACCCAGGCCTTCTGCGGAGCCTGCAGCCGCGTCCGCCTCACCTCCGACGGCAAGATTCGCACCTGCCTCTTCTCGCAGACTGAGCACGACCTCTACGGCCGCATGCGCGCCGGCGAAAGCGATGACGAACTCAGCGACTTCATCGTGCGCACGGTCGACGCCAAGGAGGCGCGCCACCACATCGGCGAACCCGGCTTCCTCAAGCCCTCCCGCTCCATGGTCCACATCGGCGGCTGATCCGTCCTGGCCCCCGCATCAGGATCGGGGCGCCCCTCGGCCGTGTTCTATCGCATCGCGCATGGGGTTCCTTCGGCCCGCCATCAAGGACGACAAGCCAGGAGCGCGTGCGATGAACATCTGCCACCGCGGGGAATACTCATCTACTCAGTGGTTTTATTCAAGAACTCAATGATCGCGGGCGAAACAACCTTGGCCTGGAAGTTGTGATCCTGGCCCGCCAGCACCAGCGAGCGTCCATGGGGCAGTGCGTGGGCCACAAGCTGCGACGCATCGCGCAAGCCCTTGGGACTCTTTTCTCCCTCAACGACGAGCGCCGGTGCGGACACCAGCGCAACCCGCTCATTCAGAATCGTCCTGTCGTCCAGGATGGTCAGATCGTATGGAATTGTCTGGGCCACCGACTTGCACCGCTTCCAGGAACCCGGCATGATGAGCGGCATCGCCAGCGCAAAGGCCCTGGGGGCTCCAAAAACATCGGTGAGGAAGAACCTGACCGCGCCACCTCGATCTCCCGATGCAATCAACTCTTCCACGCGCGCCTTCTTGCTCGCAAAGGAGCGGGGAATTCCGTCGTCGGAGATAAATGGCGGTTCGTAAAGAATCAGCTTCTTGATCGGCACCCCGCTCGCTGCAGCCTGCATTGCGAGAGCGCCGCCCGACGAAATGCCGACGACATAAACCGGCCCGCCCGTCTGATTCACAACGGCCGCCAGGTCATCGATCTCCGATTGAATGCTGTACGGGGAATGGTCGCTGCTTTCCCCCCTCCCCCGCCGGTCGTAGGTGTACACCGTAAAACTCTCTGCGAGGCGAGCCGCCAGTTCAGTGGAGGGACCGTTTTCGCGGTAGCAGAACGCACCGTCTACAAGAACGATCGACGGACCGCTGCCAACTTTTGTGTACGCAATCCGGGTCTTGTCCCGCGATACCACAGTGCCGTTGATTGCCATGGATTTGATCGTCCTTTGCTGATTGATGTCGAGAACAAGGATGACAACAGCCGTGAAGATCCCCATGGAGAGAAGCAGTGAGACGGCTCTCCGGGTTTTCATTGGCTTCTTCATGCGTCCTCCCGTCTCACCTCAACGCCTCTCTCATTCCCTGCCGCAGACATGCACTTCCGCCTAACCGATTTGCTGGAGATAAGCAGCCAGGTTTTCCAGCGTCCGAGCCGCGCCGGCATCAACGCGCATCTGCAGCAATGCGTCGCGATCCTCCTTCGAGGCGCACTCAAGGATCATCTTGAGCGTCGTCTTGCCGCTGCTCTCGCTGAAGATCAGCGTTGCCGCCGATTCGGGGCCCGACGAGAATACGAGACGTTCGGGTGGCACGATTTCACGGTAAGTGCCTGTAAACGGAGACTCCATTCCGTTGATGATGTTGATCCATCGGAATGTGCCGCCTACGCGAAGGTCGATCTCGCATACGGTGAGCGGAACGCCGCTCGGATCCCACCATTGCGCAACGTGCTCGGCTTTGGTCCAGGCTTCGAACACGAGTTCCCGAGGCGCATCGAACGAGCGCGTCATCACGATCTGACGATCGGTCGGTGTCGTGACACTGAATTCTCCAGCGTTGTTCATCTGAGGCTCTCCTTATCGCTTCCCGCGTGACCTTCACTTCTTCTTTTGCATCACCTTCAGATAGTCGTCCAGACTGGAGAGCTTCCGCTCCCAGAAGCGCCGGAACGGCTCCACCCAGTCAGCCACTTCCTTGAGCGGAACCGCCACCAGCGTGCGCGGACGCCGCTGCGCATCGCGGCCGCGCACCACCAACCCGGCTCGCTCAAGAACCATGAGGTGCTTGGAGATCGTCGGCTGGCTCAATGCGAACGGCTTCATCAGCTCCGACACGTCCGCCTCTCCCGACGCCAGTCGAGCGAGGATCGCTCGCCTCGTGGGGTCCGCAAGCGCGGCGAAGGCGAGGCTCAGACGGTCGGTATGCGCTTCCATTTCCATGTGTCTATATAGCCAAATGGAAATATAAAAGTCAAGCCCGAATTGCAGACTGAATCCCCAATCAGCGCCAACTTCGGGATTCCACCCCTCCGTAGCCGTTCGGGCATGTTCGACCCGGACCCCGGCTCCCCCTGTCACCAATTCCAGTGCACGCTTCCTTCCCGCTGTGCCACAATGCAGTCTGGACACTTTTTACCCCGACCTGGCGTTTACATGCCGCAAGAGACGGAATCCCGCATCCCGCTCGACGATCTCCTGGTCTTTCACCGGCTGGCGCGGTCGCTGACCTCCAGCTTCGACCTGGATACAATCCTGCGCACCATCCTCGACCACATGGAGCGCATCATCGACGCCGAGTTGTGGACGCTGCTCATGCTCGACGAAAAGAAGCAGGAGCTCTACTACGCCATCGCCGGCGGCGGCGAAGAAACCGCGCTCCGCGAGCTGCGTGTCAAGGTCGGCGAGGGCGTCGCCGGATGGGTGGCACAGCATGGCGAAGCTCTCATTGTCCCTGAAACCGTAAACGACCCGCGGCTGTCAGAGCTCAACCCGCCCCGCCTGCGCCGGGTGCGCTCGGTCATCGCCCTGCCCCTGCTTGGCCGCACCGGCACGCTGGGGGTGATCGAGATCCTCAACCCCCGCTCCGGCCAGCTCAACGATTACGCCATCGCGTTTCTGCACATCCTGGCCGACCACGCCGCCATTGCGATTGAGAACGCCAACGACGTGGCCCGCATCCAGCAGCTCACCATCACCGACGACACGACCGGCCTCTTCAACGTCCGCCATCTCTACGACGTGCTCGGCCGCGAGCTCGAACGCTGCGCCCGCAAACGCATGCCGCTGAGCCTGGCTTTTCTCGATCTCGACCGCTTCAAGCTGGTCAATGACGAACACGGCCACCTGGTTGGTAGCGAGCTGCTCGCCAAAACCGGCGAGCGCCTGCAGCAGCTCAGCCGGCCCCAGGATGTCTGCTTCCGCTACGGCGGCGACGAGTTCGTCATCCTGATGCCGGAAACCGGCGCCGACGCCTCCATGGCCCAGGCCCTCTCGCTGCACGCCTCCCTGATGACCACCGAGTTCCACATGAAGGCCGGACTCAGGCTCCATGTGAGCGCCAGCATCGGCGTCTCCACCGCGCCCCGCGACGGCGCCTCGATTCACGCCATCATCGGCGCCGCCGATGCGCGCATGTACAACGTGAAGACCGACGGCCGCGGGCAGGTGCGCGGAGCGTAAAGCCAGGGCATCGCCGCCACGGATCAAAATACCGGCCCGGCTGCATCCGCCGACAAACGGACCTCGAAACAACAGAAAGCCTCGGTCGAGCCCGCCCAAAGTTCGAATGGGCTCTCTCGCCGCCGGCGGGTCCCGGGTCCCCAATCCCCGCCCCTGAGCCCCTGCCTTTCTGGTCCCTGTTTTTCGCTTGTCAAGCCCCTGTGCAAATGTGGAAATCTATAAACCCAATCATCCCATATACCTGCAGCTAAAAATAAATTTCGAAACCATTGCGTGATTTCCCCTCGTTTCTGCCATGCTTATATCAAGAGACAAATCAGTGCCCGCATTGGCTTCCGTCCAGTGCGGGCATTTTGCTTTTAGTCCCCCAACGGCGTGGCCGACCCACGGGGAATGAAACCAATGCTGATGGCCGATCCTCTGTTTTGTTGAACTTGCATTCTTGTTTCTTCCTGGGCCTTTTAACCGGCCTTGCAAAAGGCCTTGTAACAGGGCACGACTTCAGTCGTGCCGCTAAGTGTCTGAAAATGGAGAGGGATTTAGCCCCTGCCCGGATACACCAACTCTGAAAATGCTCGAGCCTTTGCCTTTTTGTCTGTCTTTCCCGCAGGGAATCTGCTTTCAGCCTTTGCCTTTCTGTCTGTCCTTCCCGAAGGGAATCTGCTTTCAGCCTTTGCCTTTTTGTCTGTCTTTCCCGCAGGGAATCTGCTTTCAGCCTTTGCCTTTTTGTCTGTCTTTCCCGCAGGGAATCTGCTTTCAGCCTTTGCCTTTTTGTCTGTCTTTCCCGCAGGGAATCTGCTTCGAGACCGGATTCCGAGTTGATGGATCCAACCCAAGCCCCGTAACAGTCCCCCACCGGCGTTGCCGACCCACGGGGAATGAAATCAATTCTGGTTACCAATTCTTTGTTTTGTTGTACTTACAATCTTGCTTCTCGTCAGCGCAATCCCGCTCCGTCGCCGTCAACCGCAAACCCAGCCAGCCCGGTAGCGCCCCTGACCGCCGCCGGCTCCGCTGCCCATCAGACCCATCCGAAAGGACCACACACCATGTCCGACCCAACCACCACTGCCACCGCCGCTCCGTCCCCTGCACCCGGAGTCACTCTCAACTCGGCCGTCCAGAGCTGCGTTGCCGCCTTTAACCAGACCCTCGCCGCTGAACACGCCGCCGGACACACCACCTCCGCGGCCCGCGACAAGGCCGTCGAAGCCTTCTGCAAAGCCATGCCTTATCTCACCAGCCATGGAAACATCCGCGGCTACATCGCCTGTGTCGGCCAGGGCATGCTGCTCAAGATCATTCGCTGCGAAGAGGGCTCCAAGCTCCTCTACGCGGCACAAATCGCCATGGGAGCCCTTCCCCGCGAACTGAGAGCCGTCGGGCGGCCCGGCGATCCATGCAAAACCCAGTAACCAGAAAATAAATACCCCCTACCCCACCCCCCCCGGATGCGAACAAGCGCCTCTCTCCGCCAAGTCCTTCAAAAGAAACAATGAAGAAAAGGAGGAACAGTCAAGACTGCGAAGATTCGCCGTATATTCGCCCATGTTGGAATCTCGGGAGAGTTACTGCAAAGGTACTAGACGCCCGCGCCGGTCGAGTTCCAATTGATCCCGCCTCTCGAGCGTGACTCCGGAAAACATCGCAATGAACATCGCCCCGGGGACAGATGACACAGAATCTGTCCCCGTCCCTGGCCTCGTGACCGGTCTCGTCCCTGGTCCGGTCACTCGGTCTCTGGGTCCCTGTCTTCCGCCAGCCTCTCCAGCTGATTTCGCCAGTCCAGCTGCTCGACAAACGCCCTTGACTCGCGCCAGTCCGGTTGCACGATGACGTGCAGTTCGAGATACACCCGCGTGCCCAGCAATGACTCGATCTGCCTGCGCGCCCCGGTGCCGATCTCCTTCAGCTTCGACCCGCCCTTGCCGATCAGGATCGCCTTCTGCCCGTCGCGCTCGCAGTAGATGGCCGCGGCAATGCGGGTGAGGGGAAGCCTCTGCGGCGCGCCTTTCTTTCTCGGGCGTTCCGGCTCTGCGGGCGGCTCCTCGAAGCGCTCGATCACCACCGCCGACGCGTACGGCACCTCCTCGCCCGTCTCCACCAGAATCCGCTCCCGGATCAGCTCCGCCACCATGAACCGCTGCGGCTGATCGGTGTACTGGTCCTTCGGAAAATAGCGCTCGCCGTTGGGCAGCTTCTCGATGATCTTGCTCACCAGGACGTCCAGCCCGTCCTTCTTGCGCGCGCTCACCGGGATCACCTCGGCGAAGTTGTGCTGGTGGATGAGCGCGTCGATCATGGGCAGCAACTGCTCCTTGGCCACCAGGTCAATCTTGGTCAGCACCAGGAACACCGGGCAATCCAGTTTCTTTACCAGCCCGAACAGAAACTCATCCTCGCTGGCCCACGACGGCGCTTTCGATCTCTTTTCAACGACGCCCCGCTGCGCCGCATGAGTAGCGGGCGCCCCGGAACCGGGTGCCCCAGAGCCTGTCCTGAGCGCGTCGAAGGATCCCTCGCCTTTGGGGACCGGGGAGAGTTGGTCGGGTGCCCCCGGTCCCTCGCCTTTGGGGACCGGGGAGAGATGCCCGTCTCCCTTATTGCCGCTCCCGCTTCCAACGCTGTCATCCTGAGCGGAGCCGCTCGCGTCTTCTGCGAGCGGCGCAGTCGAAGGATCTGCGGTTGTTTCCATTCCCTCCAGCTTCACTCTCCGCGTGGCATCCATCAATACCAGCACCACGTCGCGCGCCTCCAGCGCCTCGTAGACCTCCTGCAGCATGCGCCGGTCGAGCTGCGAGCCGGGCTTGTGCACACCCGGCGTATCCACAAACACAATCTGCGCGGCCGGGTGCTTCCCCTTCCGCGCCGGCACCTCCACCACGCCGGCGATGCGGTTCCGCGTCGTCTGCGGCTTGGCCGTGACGATCGCCACCTTCTCGCCCGTCAGCGCGTTCAGCAGCGTGCTCTTGCCCACATTGGGCCGGCCCAGTATGGCAACAAATCCACTTCGCAAGTGCGTCTCCGTTCTCCTGATCTCATTATCAGGGAATCCACAGCAGCCCGGCGCTACCATGAGCCATGGCCCCCGCAATTATTCCCGAAGGCCGCACAGCCCGCCTTCTGCTCAGGCCGCTTTCGCTCGCCGACGCCCCCCAGATCCAGCGCCTCTTTCCCCAGTGGGAGATCGTAAAATACCTCGCCGCCAGGATCCCCTGGCCCTACCCGCCCGATGGCGCCGAGCAGTTCATCCGTCACAACGCCCTGCCGCAGATGGAGCGCGGCGAGGCCTGGCACTGGACTCTCCGCCTGCGCATCGACCCCGGACCCCTCATCGGCTTCCTCAGCCTGGTCGCCGGCGAAGACGAGAACCGCGGCTTCTGGCTCGCCCCCGAACACCAGCACAAGGGCCTCATGACCGAAGCCTGCGCCTGGGCCAACGACTTCTGGTTCGACACCCTTGGCCAGGCGCGGCTCCGCGTCCCCAAAGCCATCGCCAACCGCGCCTCGCGACGCATCTCGGAAAAACAG
>Ga0335082_10007293_pt1 | contig 12020 bp, 11 predicted proteins | sample Lox_Sample_41_FD_206718 | JGI IMG/M metagenome (GOLD analysis project Ga0335082, IMG submission 206718) | Soil microbial communities from Loxahatchee National Wildlife Refuge, Florida, United States - Lox_Sample_4.1 | ecosystem: Environmental > Terrestrial > Soil > Wetlands | place: USA...
TTCACGCTGAGCGTCAATTTGAGCCAGACTTTAACCGTGGTGTCATCGGCCACGGGCGATTCTATCGGTTTCACTTCAGGAGTGGCTGCGACGACCGCTACGTCGAAGGCGATCAACGGGGTGAGCGTATCGAACGTTTCTGGAGCCAACGACGCGATTCAGACGATCGATTTCGGACTCAGCCAGTTAAACCGAATCCGAGGCGATATCGGCGCGGTTCAAAACCGTTTTACTTCGGCCATATCGAGTCTATCCGTGGCGTCGGAAAACCTCTCGGCTGCTCGCTCGCGGGTCCAGGACGCAGACGTGGCCCAGGAGACCGCGAACCTCACGAAGAATCAGATCTTGATTCAGGCCGGCGTCGCGGTCTTGGCCCAAGCCAACCAGTTGCCGTCGGTAGCGCTTTCGCTTCTCAAGTAAGCACAACGATAAGAAATCGGGGGAGGGTGCTGTATCCTCCCCCGTTTCTGAAGGGAGGCCAAGGTGACTATCAATTCGATCCCCACTGAGATCGGTCTCACCCTAAACAGCGCGGCAGCGAAAACAGTCCCTGCGGGATCTTCCAGTGCAAACGCAGAGCGTCCTATTTCAGCCGAAGCGATTGGGGGAGAAAGCAGTCCTCAGGACACGCAACATCCTCCAGAGCCGGTCGTCAATGGCACAGAGTTAAGCCTGGATTTTTCTGTCGACAAGGATACCCACACCCAAGTGATCAAGGTCATCGATCGCAAGAGTGGAAATGTAGTTCGGCAGATCCCGCCCGAAGAGGTCCTTAACTTTTTGCGTCAATTCCAGAAGAGTAAGGGACTCTTTGTCTCGCGCCGGATTTGAGGAAACCAAAGAAACTGCCGCAGTCTTGGTCGTTGTTCGAAGGCGACGAATGCCAATTCTCCATTAAAGGCTTGCGGTGATTTTCCGATTCAAAAGATAAGGAAGTCGCGTGTCAACAATTCAATTCGGCGGCCTCATTACGGGCCTCAATACCAATTCTTTGATCCAAGGCTTGGTGCAAGCCGAACAAGGCCCCATCAATATTTTGCAGGGTCAAAAGACAACCCTGCAAGCGCAGCAGGCGGTCTACACGACTCTGGTTAGCAGCTTGGGTACTCTAAAAACTGATGCACAGAGTCTCTCCTTGGCGACGGACTTTAACAAAAAATCCGCCGCGGTCAGCGATAGCACAGTGCTCACCGCATCTGCTGACTCTACAGCTTTGGCTGGTTACAATACCATCCAGGTCGATACTCTGGCCAAGGCGCAAAGTATCGAATCTACATCTTTCACGAGTGCCACAGACAGTATCGGTACGGGCACACTAACCATCCAGCTCGCTGGGGTAAATACCCCCATCACGATTGACAGCACAAATGATACGGTGACCGGCCTGAAAGATGCGATCAATAGCTCCGGCGCGGCGGTAACGGCGGTTATTGTGAACGTTGGAACCGACTCTAGCGCGGACTATCGCCTCATTGTACAGAGTAAAGATACAGGCGTCGCAAACGCCGTTAACATTACGGGGACGTTGGCAGGCGGTACTGATCCGTTCGCTGGAGGCGGGCAGGTCGTTCAATCCGCTGCTGATGCCGTTGTGTCTGTTAGCGGACTTACTGTAACGCGCAGCAGCAATACAATTTCCGATGTCATCCCGGGTGTAACATTCGTGCTGCTCAAGGAGGGTAATCACGATGGCATCGTTACCAGCGCTGATGCCTCCGCCAACGTAACGGTTTCGACTGATGGCACCGCGATCCAAAGCTCGATCAAGCAGTTCGTGGACAGCTATAACGCTGTCAATAAGATTGTGAATGATCAATTTACTTTAAATCCTGATACCCAGCAGCAAGGCGTTTTAGCCGGAGATGCCGCGCTCCGGGGTGTTACCAGTCGTCTCCGTAGCGAACTCTCTGCTCCTGGTGGCACAGGAGCCGGTTTCTTATACCTCTCCGATATCGGGATCAACTTTCAAAACGACGGTTCACTGACCATTGACGATGCGAAATTGAGTAACGCTTTGGCGACTGACCCGAACGGGGTTAGCAACCTTTTTGCGTTGGTACAAAACGGTATTGGTAAGCGGATACCCGATGCGGTAGATAGTTTCATCAGCACAGTCAACGGCAGTTTGGAGTCTCGTCAGCAAGGTATACAGGATAGTATCAATCGTATCGACCAAAACGTCGCGGATGAACAAGCGCGAATCACGGCTTATCAGAACCAACTGACACAACAGTTTGCTACGCTGGAACAGACGGTTAGCCAACTGCAATCCCAGAGCAACTTTCTCCTTCAGAATTTCGCTTCGACGTTACTAAACTCAAACTCACAAAGCTTGGTCTCAAGTCAGCAAGGGGCGAGCTTGGTTTCCCCGAATATCAGCACAACGGGCGCATGAGCAACTTGCGTCAGCTTCAGGTTTACCGGGATAATCAAATCAGTACTGCTGACCCTGGTACGATTCTGCTGATGTTGTATGAGGGCGCCATTGATGCCCTTAAGCGGGCGACAGAGCATCTGGTCTCGGGAAACATGGCTGAGAAGGGAAAGTACATTCTCCGAGCCCACGACATCATTACGCAGTTTGTCGTCAGCCTCGATTATGATCTTGGCGGAGAACTCGCCCACAATCTTGAGGCTCTCTATCGCTACATGCTGGATCAAATCCTGCGCGCCAATGTGGAAAATGACCCAGGTCCGCTCGGAGAGGTTATGTCGCTTTTATCCACACTCAAAGACGGGTGGGAGTCAGCCGTGGTTGCTCAGAGAAAAAGAGTGGCTCAAGGAGGCGTGTGATGGCGGGCGTGATGCGAGATCTCGAAGCGATCCGAGATGAGAACCTTAAACTTCTCGCTGTTTCCGGCGATGACAGCGGGCAAATTCAGAAATGGGGCGCGCAACGCGAATTAATCTTTGCTCGTCTACGGGAAAAGAATTTGCAGTTGTCCACCGATGACCAAGCCGCCGCGGCTTACCTGCTCAAAGAGATCCTCGAATTGGATGCTGCGGTCCTTGCCAGACTACAAGAGTACCAGGCGAGGTTAAGTCGAAAGATGACCGGGGGAGTCAAGATGCAGCGGGCCCTCGCGGCCAGCGAGCGGTGCCATCCCTCCGTATTGCTGCAGCGGGTTGCATAAGTCTGCCCATTGTTTCCTCCGGTTGCAGTCACCGCAGTGGTCTGACGCCCGGTGTCAAAATCTGATCGGCAGTGAGACAAGCTAGAAAGAAGCGGTTGCGCTGCCGAGCCTTTGCATCCGAACCTCCTCCGTCTTGCTGGCACGGAGCATCGCGCCTCGTAGTTGTTTTTTTCCTACGTGAACCCGTTGTTTCCTTCCCACCGTAGGAAATTCTTTCCACCCGGGTGGTGGTCTAACCCCATATTCCGTCAATCTTCCGTGCCTTCGCAGCTGGCACGGTTCCTGCGGCGACCCTCTCCATCCTGCTTATAGGGCGGTCAGGAGGGGTTTGTGCTGCGAGCTGTTTTCGTTCCCATCATTATTGTTTTGGGAACCGTATGGGGAATCATTATCCGGCCTGAGTTCTTTGACGTTCCTTCCCTGGTCCTTACGCTTGGCGGAGCGATCGCAGTTACTTGTTTTTCATATCCAAGGAATCAACTGCACGATCTTATCCGCGCAATTCGGGCACTGTTTACCGCGCAACCGCAGCGCCTTCAGGGGCACATTGACGAATTGGCTCGGCTCACGCATCTCTATCGGCTGGAAGGCTTGAGGGGATTGGAAAATCAGGAGCGCGATCTCTCCGACCCATTCTTGCGACAGGGCGTCATCATGTTGGTAGATTTGCAAAAGGGAGACATCATTCAAGCAAGACTCGAGCGCGAGCTGGCGAGCACGCTCATTCGGCAGGAGATGTCGCGGCAGATCCTACTGACGCTCGCGAAATTGCTCCCGTCCTTTGGTCTCATCGGCACATTGATAGGCATGGTCTTGTTGTTGAAAAACATTTCGGGCGAAGATGTTCGATCTTTGCCCGCTGCTCTTTCATTGGCTGTTTTGACTACGCTTTACGGCGCGGTTCTCGCGAACGTTGTCATTGCCCCACTCGCTGCGAGGCTTCACGCTGTGGCCGTGGAGCAAGAGACCCAAATGGGTCTAACGTTGGAGTGGGTGTTGACGCTGCTGCGCGGCGAAGGGACAGCGAAGAGTAAATTAAATAGACCACTTCTTCCCAGCGACACAGTGATCAGCCGTGCGCCGGATTGGGCGCCGCCGGCTTTGGCGACGCAACGTTAATCCATGAAGGTCTTATCAGGTAAGTTTGTCAACGCGCGGCCTTTGTCCGTGCGCGTTGATGGGTCGTCGCCAAATCTTTTGTCGACTTCTCGTTGGGCAAACGACGATGCAAATTGGATGATCACACTATGTGATCTTACTTTTTTGCTATTGGGCTTTCTCGTCGTGTGGTATGTAAGTGATAAGAAAGAATCAATTAGCCCGCCCAATCCGCCAGTGGAGGTCAGCGAGTCACGGAAAACAGCGCCGATCACACCTCAGCAGAGTACTCTAAATCCTGATGAATGGCACTCAGTGCGCCAAGAGATGGAGCGTTATGTAGAAAAGTTGGGATTGAAAAGCGAAGTGCGCGTCGAGTCCGGCCAGAATGAAATTCTCATCTCGCTCGAGGACACAGTTCCCTTCGCATCCGGGAACGCCGATTTGCGGCAGCGGGCGCTTCCCGTAATGGAAAAAGTTGCTGCCATTGCGCTAAGCCAAGGAAATCTCCAGTTGGAAGTCAGGGGGCACACCGACGACCGCCCTATTTCCACCGTGGAATTCCCTTCGAATTGGGAACTTTCTGCGGCGCGGGCTAGTCGTGTCGCCCGCTATTTGATTGAAAGGGGCGTGCATCCATCGCGCATCGCCATTCAGGGTTATGCGAGCCAGCGGCCACGCGTTGCGAATTCCAATGCTGGAAGCCGCCGCGAGAATCGACGTGTCGAAATCCGCCTCTATCAGAGCGCGGAGTCAACAGCCGTGAAGCCCTGAACGGTTTGCGTGAACTTGTCATGACCGGTGTTAACTCTGGATATATCTCGGCCTTAGGGGCACGCGACATTAAGTATTATCCGAACGAGATCACGAAAATTCCCAATCGAGGGTCTGTAGATGCCGATACGGATCGTGATCTGACGTTTTCGGAAATCGCTGCCGACGTGGCCACCGAAGCTCCCAATACACCGGTCACCGAACCGACTCCATCCAAAGCCAAACCTAACAGACCCTTCACTTTGTGGGAGAAGAAAGAATTCGGCTTTGGCGATTTCGTCGATATTATCAATCCTCTGCAACATATTCCGATCGTCGCTACGATCTATCGCAACATGACGGGCGATAAAATCGGCTTTGCTCCACGGGTCATCGGAGGAGCCATATGGGGTAGAATCGGCGGCTTCGTGTCAGGAATCGTCAATGCTGTGGTGGAATGGATGAGCGGTAAGGACATTGGGGACCATATTTTCAGTGCCCTGTTCGGAAAACCTATCGGGTCTGTAGATCAAACAGTCGTCGCCCAGCCGGTTAATCCGGTGACTCAAGGAAAGGCGTCGGAGTCAGCAACGGGGCAAATTGGCTTCGAACAGCCTATGGAATCGGCAACGTGGAACAACCCCTTTGCTTATGAGGATCGTTTTGCCGAACTTACCGGTCATTTGGTCGTGCCATTAGTAACCAGCGCAGCACAGTCAGCTCAACCCACAACTCATATTGCCACAACTGAACTTTCAGCGTTAAGTTCATACGGTCGCAACGCCGTCAGGGACGATTCCGCAGTAAACTCTAAATTTCGTGCCGTCGCTTAAGGTTCTTTGACGGTGACGCCGTGGACGTCGTAAACTTGGTCTACGTAAAGATTCCCAGGAAAATCTTTCGCAGCAATCCCGATTACTGGTTTCCATCTTAGATTTCCGCTGCGCAATTCTGTTTTTCACGATAGAGCAAACTGCGATCCTCCGGTTGCAAGCCGGTTGACGCGCTGGTGCATCTGTGTGAAATATGAGTTCCTAACTTGAGATTGAGCAGGAGGGAAAAGTATGTCTAACGTTGCTCCGATCTATGAGAAGACGCCTTACATGCGCTGGATAAGAAGCCAAGGAATCCCCGTTCATGAGGGACATGGAATGCACGATCTGCGTGACCTAGAGATGGCCCGATGGGACCGCCTGGGCGGCAAAGCGGCGTTCATTCACCTTTACGGAATGCAAGGTATTACAGCGGGATACATCGGTGAGATCCCTCCGGGCGAAGCCTTGAAGCCGGAGCGCCATCTCTATGAAGAAGTGATTTGCATCTTGCAGGGACAGGGCGCCACCGAGGTTTGGGACGATCATGGTCACAAGCAACTGTTCGAGTGGGGGCCATGGAGCCTCTTTGCGCCGCCACTGAATACGTCGCATCGCTTAGTGAACGGCAGTCGCGAACCGGTAAAGTTCCTCGCGGTCACCAATGCGCCGCTGGCTTTTGATATCTACCGGGATCCCACCTTTGTCTTCAATTGTCCTTACAGTTTTGCGGATCGTTTCCGTGGTGAAGAGGATTATTTCAACGTGGGCAAGAAGCGCTACGTGAGCGGCTTGATCAATATTTGGGAGACCAATTTTATTCCCGATATAAAAAACGCGACGTTGGAAAACCTTGAAGTAAAAGGCGCTGGGCTTCGTCTTAGCCAATTTGAAATGTCGGGCAATGCGCTCGTCGGTCACCTGGGCGAGTGGCCCGTAGGCAAGTATCACAAGGCACACTATCACGGCCCGGGAGCTATTATTGTCGGACTTCAATCCGTCGGTTACGTTTTGCTTTGGCACAAGGAGTTAGGAATCCGCCCTTACGAAAATGGACATGAGGACAAAGTCATCGAGATCAAATGGGGCGAAGGAAGTATTTATTGCCCGCCGGGAGACTGGTTTCACCAACACTTTAACTCCGGCAAGGAGCCGGCGCGGCATCTCGCGGTTCGTTATGGTAGCCGCATCAACCCGCTGGGATTCAAAGTGTCCTATCAGCGCCAAGACGACGACGTTTTCATTCCGGTCGAAAAGGGCGGCTGGATGATTCCGTACGAATCCGAAGATCCTCAAATCCCGCGTCGCTATAAAGCTGCCCTGCAAGTGAACGGAGTGATTGCCTAGCATCTGTTGAACACGATTTTTAGACCGCTTTAAAGTGCTTCTGCGGTAACCCTGGCACTTGCACCCCGTTGAACGTTTGAATTGGTTGAACTCTTTAAGTTCTCGAGGAACCCATGGCCTATTACAAAGATGTCCGGGAATATCTGAATGCGTTGGAAGCGGCAGGAAAGCTGATTCGCATCAAGCAGCCAATCAACAAGGACACAGAAATGCATCCGCTCGTGCGTCTGCAATACCGCGGTCTCAGCGAAGAACAGCGACGCGCTTTTTTCTTTGAGAAAGTTGTTGACATCAGAGGCCGGAGCTTCGACATCCCGGTGGCGGTCGGTTGTTATGCGGGCAACCTCGACATTTACGCGTTAGGGATGCAGTGCAAGAAAGAAGAAATCTACGATAAGTGGACCCGCGCGCAATCGCATCCTATCGAGCCCATCGAGATTAAATCCGCGCCGTGCCAGGATCGGCTCATTTCAGGTGACGAACTAAAGGCACGTGGGTTAGACATGTTACCCGTCCCCATCTCCACTCCCGGTTTCGATAACGGTCCCTACACTACATCGTCTCACTTCGTCACTCGCGATCCCGAGACCGGCCAGTACAACATGGGCAACTATCGCGGGCAGATCAAAGCAACAGACCGTATGGGTTGTTACGCGGGGAACTTTTCCGGCCTGCGGGCGCATTGGAACAAATGCCGCGCGCGCAAACAGCCGTTGGAAGTCGCTTGCGTGATCGGCGTGCCGCCGAATCTTTCCTACGCCGCGGTGGCACGCATCGCGCCGGAGCTGAGCGAATTCGCCGTTGCCGGCGGGATTTCCGGTGAACCGGTGGAGTTAGCGCGCTGCAAGACCGTCGATCTCCTCGTTCCCGCTCAAGCGGAGATTGTTATTGAAGGAATCATTCCAACCGATGAAAGCGAATGGGAAGGGCCGTTTGGCGAATTTCCCGGTTACATGGCGCACGAAGGACTCGGCTTCTTCGTTAATGTCAACTGCATCACGACGCGCAAAACTCCGACTTACGTCGCCTTCCTAAGCCAATTTCCTCCCAGCGAGAGCAGTAAAATTCGCGGCGTCGCCGCGGAAGGCGTCTGTCGGAGACGTTTACTTGCGGCTGGCATGGATAACGTGCTCGATGTCGCAATACACGAGAGCAGCGGCAGCTGGGGCTACTTGGTCGTAAAGATCAAAAAGAAGTCCGATAAAGACTTCGATAAAATCATCGGCGCGCTCCGGCTGGGCGCGGACGCGGGAAAGATTTTGGTGGTGGTCGACGAAGACATTGACGCGCGCGATCCGGACTCCGTAAACTGGGCATTGTCATTTCACATGCAACCGCACCGAGACGTGCGGATTTTGGACGGCGGGATGATGGGCCTTGACCCATCTATTGTGCCTTCCGAAGACTTCGGCGGGGCAAGATCAGCGCTGTTAAAAACAGGCCGGTGCAGCGTCCTTTGCATCGACGCCACTCGCCCTTGGGCTTACAAACCCACGTCATTACCCAAGCGCGAGTTCATGGAAAACGCGTTGCAGCTTTGGAACCGACTCGAATTGCCGCCGCTTCACTTGAAAGCGCCGTGGCATGGTTATGAGCTAGGCTACTGGTCGGACCGAAACCGCGAAGAAGCGGATCTCGCTCTTCAAGGAAAACATTTTGAGGTCGGCGAGCGGGCGAAAAAAGAACGGAAGAAGCTGGAATAGCCGAAGTCTCCTCAGTTGCGACTGCGGCAATTTGTGCCGGAGCTGAAGGAAGAGTACGAGCATTCTTTGCCGAGTGGAATTCCAAGCATCTCGGCTTTGGATAATCTGGGTACTTCAAGCCTTCTCCATCAGCGATTCACAGCAGAATTATTTGGCATTGGGATTGCGGAAAGCGGGGTTGGATGGAGCAGGCTCGCGCGGAAAGAGCCCGTTCAAGCCCGGTTTGCCGTTGACGATGATAATTATAGGAAGAGAATAGGCGATCCAACAGGAGGCGCGTCATGTCTGTAAATGGCATTTCCAGTAGTAGCGTCTATCAGAGCAACAGTGCCCAAAATTACTACAGCAAGTTCGACCAGATCAAAGGCGTCTTTCAGAAATTGGGTCAGGATCTGCAGGCAGGCAATTTGTCCCAGGCGCAACAGGACTTTACATCATTGTCTCAAAGCATCTCTCCCGCACAGCCGAATACCAACAGTCCCGTAAGCCAAGCCTTCGCCACTTTGGGGCAAGATCTCCAGTCAGGAAGTCTCTCAGGCGCCCAGCAGGACTATTCGAAACTTCTACAGGGCTTGCAGTCAGGCGCCGGTCAAGTTCACCGGCATCACCATCACCACCACCATGCTGGAGCAAACGGCCAACAGAATAGTGCTATTTCTCAAGCCTTCGCCACTTTAGCACAAGACCTTCAGTCAGGCGATCTAGCGGGCGCCCAGCAGGCTTATTCGACGATTCAGAGTTACTTGCAAAACCTTAATTATAACTCGAGTTCCAGTTCGAGCAGCGGCTCAGCAGCGCAGTCAAGCGGCAGTAATGTGAATGTGACAGTTTAATCGTAAGCGAAAGAACGCTTTGCAATCCCCATCGTCGTCGAAGGCGTCTTCTCGGCGGTTGCCCCGGGAGGTTACAGGGTAGATCGCCCCGTCAAATTCCGCTCTCAGAGGACCAGTCATTATTTGTTGAAACTATCACATAGTTGATGAACCGCAAGATCCAAGACCTGACCCCTACGCTCTTGTTCAATAGTTCTTGCACCGTTCTGATATCGTAATTATTTTCCAGCAAATGGATAGGCGACGAGATTTATCGAAGCGCATGCGCTGCGCTTTTCAGCAACCTGTGAACGTTTCAATTCCAGTTTTGAGTTCGAACGCGGTACCTTGAACTCACTTGGCGGCGATCTCCTCCAATACCGGCATCAAGTATTTTTTGAAAAGGGGAAAATTTTCCGCCATGGGAAAGTGGCCGAGGCCTTTCATCTCGACGAACTTTGATCCTTCGATTTGCTCCGCCAGGATTCTCGTTTGGTCGGGGGAATTGCCCCAGTCGTATTCGCCGGTTAGCAGGTAGACCCCAATGCGCGAAGTGTCGATGCGCTGCGCTTCGCCGCCGGTCAGGTTGTGGTCGATGAAATTGTAATAGAGATCACCCTTGGCAACCGGCGGCGCGCTTTGGCCGTAAGTCCAGGCGATCTCGCGGCGGTTGGCTTCCGGGTTGCTAGGGGCGGTCTTGCAATACATCGACTGCATGCGGAATTCGTTACTGATACGCGGGTGGTCGTGGAAGTCCAGCGTCGGCGCCATGCGCGCGCGGCTCAAGCCGGATTCCAACCCGATGACGGCGCGGAATTCATCCGGGCGTTCGATGGCAAGCTCGACGGCCAACTGACCACCCATGGAGCAGCCCATAAATACCGGCCGGTTTAGGCCAAGCGTGTGGGCAAGGGCGACGTGAAAGTCCATGAAAAAACTCTTCGTCAATTTATAGTCTTCCCGCCACCATGGGACGGAGTCCGGCGGCAGCGATTTGCCGTGGTAGGGCAGATCGGGGACGATGACTCGAAACCTGCGGGTGATGTCATCGTCATTTAGCGCGTGACGCCACAGGCGCCCGTCCGATGCGGCAGTGTGCTGGCAGATCAACGGAATGCCGCTGCCGCTGTGCTCGAAGTAGACTCGATACTCGACGCCCTGGATGTCCAGATAAACGTAATTGCCGGTTACCGGTTCAATCTTTGCCGGCCGGGATTTTTTGATAATCTCACGCGGCTCACGCGGCTTCTCCGGCATGCCGTTTTGCACTTCCCGAAACAGTTCTAACATACGATTGACCGCCCAAAAGTGCGCCAAGGCGGCTTCGATGTCGCCGCCCAACTCGAAATTTCCCCGTGACATGCAGCCGTAAAGATCGGTGAAGAAGGGCGGCGGCATGGGCCGCAAAAACTTTTCCCACGCGTCGACCGAGCCTTTGATGAAAAAGCTCCAGGGATTCATGAACGTCGGATTGAGCTCGATTTCGGCAACGACACCGTCGCGCACTTTGACGATGCACTTGGTTTCCCCCACGACGATCAGGATGTCTTTGGAAAAAAACCGGCCGGCGAGCGTGAATTCTCGGTCCGCGTTGATCGTCCGGCGAACGGCTTCGATTTGGCTCGGCTCGATGAATCGAATGCTCATGGTGGATTCTCGTTGTGGCCAGCGCGCTAATTTTGGATACTGGCGTTGCAGCGCTTCCTATTGCTTGAAGAATATCGGTCGAAGCTCGGCGTTAAGTTTTTTAAACTCTTCGGGTGTCGGTCGGTCCATGAGGATCGAAGTCGCAACGACTTTGGCGGCGTCGTTGATGGGCGGATAAATTCCCGGATAAAGCGGGAACTCGCCCTGCTCGGCCACCAGCCTTTGGCCTTCGCTCGAACAGAGGTATTCCATATAGAGGCGCGCGGCGTTGGGATTGGCGGCTTTGCTGCCCAGACTGAAAACGTTGGGGTCGGTCAGATGCTTGTCCAACAAAACATAACCCAAGGGACCTTTGTACTGCTTGAGATATTTGATGTAACCAATGCCCAACTGAGCCTCGCCGCTGATCAGCTTGTTGGGCACGGGCGCGAACGACTCCACCAATAAGGGCTCTTGTCTGGCCAGCGCTTTGGCGAAATCGAGCCACTTGTCGCCTCTGAATTTTTGCAGGTTCCACAAGAATTGCGTCGTTTCGGCATGTTGGAGCGGATTTGGCATGCTGACTTTGCCTTTCCACTTCGGGTCGATGAGATCGTCGAGACTCTTTGGCCGGTCCGCAGGTTTTACCGTCTCCGTGTTGTAGAGAACGCTGATTGGAATCAGTCGCCAGGCGATTAAGACGCCGTCTTTATCCATGAACTGGGTTGGGAACTT
>Ga0335082_10007294_pt1 | contig 12019 bp, 9 predicted proteins | sample Lox_Sample_41_FD_206718 | JGI IMG/M metagenome (GOLD analysis project Ga0335082, IMG submission 206718) | Soil microbial communities from Loxahatchee National Wildlife Refuge, Florida, United States - Lox_Sample_4.1 | ecosystem: Environmental > Terrestrial > Soil > Wetlands | place: USA: Florida...
CTTCGCGTCATAGGTGATCGGCAGCCAGCGGAGCAGCGCCTCGTATTCCGGCCCGTCGAGCGGGTAGGTCACCAGTTTGTCGCGATCGAGATTGGTGACGGTCGGGATGTCGACGGGACGTGGCATGACGCGATCTTAGCTCGCTTCCAGCCGTGCCGGGAAGCCTGGTGCGCGCAATTCCTCCCCGACGGAATCCTCCAGCAGCTTCACGATCATCGACGACCATGCGCCACCGCCGTATTTGGCGCGGCCTTCGATGAAGGTCTGCTCCATCAGGCCGGCGAGCTTCAGCGGCACGCCGAAGCGGCGGCCCATGTCCATGGCGAAGCCCGCGTCCTTGCAGGCGAGGTCCATGGTGAAGCCGATGTCGTAGGAGCCGTTCAGGATCACCTGGCTCTCGGTCTCGTGCACGAAGCTGTTGCCGGAGCTGGCCTTGATCGCGCGAAACGCCGTGGCGAGATCGACGCCGCCCTGTTTGCAGAGCATCAGCGCCTCTCCTGCCGCGATCAGGTGGATGAAGGCCAGCATGTTGGTGACGACCTTGGTGACCGAGGCCTGGGCGTGGCCGCCGAGATGGATGACCTCGCCGCCCATGGCCTCGAGCGCCGGCCGATGGCGCTCGAACAAGGCTTTGTCGCCGCCGACCAGCACGGTGATCTCGCCGGCCTCGGCGCGATGGACGCCGCCGGTCACAGGGCAGGCGAGGACCTCAACCTTGCGCGCCGCGAGCTTGGGCGAGAGCCGCGCGAGGGTCGGCTCATCGACCGTGCTCATCTCGATCCAGGTGGCGCCCGGCTTGAACCCGTCGAGCGCCGCCTCGATCACGGCTTCGCTGGCCTTGGGCGAGGGGAGGCAGGTGATGAGGCCGTCGGCATCCTTCGCCGCTTCCGCGGGCGTGGCGGCCCAGGTCGCGCCGAGCTTCAGCAGCGGCTCTGCCGCCTTGCGATCGAGGTCGTTGACCGCGACGGTGAAGCCGCCCTTGACCAGGCTGGCCGCGAGATAGCGGCCGAGATGGCCGAGCCCGATGAAGCCGTAGTGCATGCTCATCTCCTCACGACCCGCCGGCGAAGCGGTTCTCCGCGGAATAGTTGACCGGCGTCGTCTGCACTTCGAGGTGCAGCTTGTCGCCGGTATAAGGATGAGCCTTCGCCACCGCTTCGTTCAATTCGACGCCGAGGCCCGGCGTGTCGGGGACGATCACATAGCCGTCCTCCCAGCGGATCGGCGTCTTCAGGATCTCGGCATGGAAGCCGCCCCAGGTCTGGATGCTCTCCAGGATGAGGAAGTTCGGCAGCGTCGCCGCGAGCTGGATGTTCGCCGCACCCTCGATCGGCCCGGCATAGAGATGCGGTGCCATCTGCGCGTAATGGGTCTCCGCCATGGCCGCGATCTTCTTCGCCTCGAAGATGCCGCCGACCCGGCCCAGGGCCGGCTGCAGGATGGAGGCCGCGCCCAGTTCCAGTACGCGGGCGAATTCGTACTTGGTGGTCAGGCGCTCGCCGGTCGCGACCGGCACCTTGCAGGCGCGGGCGACCTTGGCCATCTCCTCCGGCATTTCCGGTGGCGTCGGCTCCTCGTACCAGAGCGGGTCATAGGCCTCGATGCGCCGCCCGAGGCGGATCGCGCCGGAGGTGGTGAACTGGCCGTGGGTGCCGAACAGGAGATCGGCCTTGTTGCCCACCGCCTCGCGCAAGCGCTTGCAGAAGAGCTCGGACTGGTCCATGTCGCGGAGCGAGGGCTGGTGCGGATCGTAGATCGTGTAGGGGCCCGCCGGATCGAACTTGATGCCGGTGAAGCCCATGGCGACGTATTCCGCCGCGCGCTGCGCCGAGGCCTCGGCATTGTTGTAAAAGTCGCCCGCCGCCTGCTTCTCGTCGGGATAGAGATAGGTGTAGGAGCGGAGGCGATCGTGGATCTTGCCGCCGATCAGCGCGTGCACCGGCTTCTCCACCGCCTTGCCGATCAGGTCCCAGAGCGCCATCTCGATCGCGGAGAGCACGCCCATCAGCGAGATGTCCGGGCGCTGGGAATAGCCGCGGGAATAGACCTCGCGCCAGATCTGCTCGATCTTGAAGGGATCGCGGCCGAGCACATGGCGCTCGAACACGTCCCGGATCATCGCCTCGACCACCTTCGGGCCGAAGGTCGCGGCATAGACTTCGCCGATGCCCTCGATGCCGTTGTCGGTCACGAGCTTCAGGAACACGAAATAGCGCCCGCCGAAGCCCGGCGGCGGATTGCCGACGATGAAGGTCTTCAGGTCTTTGATTTTCATGCGGCTCTCCCCCGGTGCTGCGGCACCGTTATATCAGGACTTCGCGTCTTCGACGATCATCGCGCCCATCTTGCGGGCGACCATGATGGTGGCGGCGTTGGTGTTGCCGGAGGTGACGGTCGGGAAGATCGAGGCATCGACCACCCGGAGGTTCTCGATGCCGAACACCTTGCCGCGGGCATCGACCACCGCCTCGCCGGCTGCGGCGCCCATGCGGCAGGTCGAGGTCGGGTGGAAGACCGTGCTCGCACGGGCGCGGAAGTCGGCAAGCAGCGCGGCATCGCTCATCGGGCCCAGCACCGGCGGGATGGTCTCCTGGATGATCGACGTGATGGCGGATGCCGCCTCCAGGCGCTGCAGTAGCCGGCCGCCGGCGATCGCTTCCTGGATGTCCTGGTCGGTCGAGAGATAGTTGGGCGCGATCCGCGGCGGCGTGTCGATGCCGGCGTCGCGGATGGTGATGGTGCCGCGACTGGTCGGGCGGCAGGGCTGGAAGGAGAGGATGAAGCCGGAGAAGGGATCGGGATCGATCCGTCGCACCTCGCCGGGCTTCGGCGAGGGATAGGTGATCGGGTTGAAGTAGAGTTGCATGTCGACCCGCGGCGCCGCCGGCGAGGAGCGCACGAAGCCGCCGCACTGGTTCACGCTAAGGCTCAACGTGCCGCGGCGGGTGAGCACATACTGCGCCGCCGCCTTGAACTGGCCCCAGAGCGAGTTCAGCTCGTCGTTCAGGGTCGGGACCCTGGACTTGTAGTAATAGGTGACGGCAAGGTGATCCTGCAGATTGGCGCCGACCGCCGTGTTGTCGAGCACGACCTCGATGCCGAGCTGCCGCAGCAGCGCGCCGGGGCCGATGCCGGAGAGCTGCAGCAGCTGCGGCGAATTGACGGCGCCGCTCGAGAGGATCACCGAATTCCGCGCCTTCGCCTGGAAGAGATGGCCATAGCGGCGGTACTCGATGCCGGTCGCACGTTTCCCGGCGAACAATACGCGGGTCGCGATCGAATCCGTCTCCAGCCTCACGTTGCCGCGCTTCAAGGCCGGGCGCAGGAAGGCATCGGCGGCCGAGCAGCGGAAGCCGTTCTTGGTCGTGATCTGGTACAGGCCGGCGCCGACCGGCTCGGTCACCATGTCGTCGGTCACGGGAAGTTGCAGCTCGCGCGCCGCCTGGAAGTAGCGCTCCTTCAGCGGATGTGCGTCGGAATCGATGCGGGAGACGCCGAGTGGCCCGTCGCCGCGCCGCCGACCGTCGCGGCCCTCGCGACTTTCCATCGCTTCGAAGACCGGGCGCACATCGTTCCAGCTCCAGCCGGCAGCGCCCATTGACGCCCAATCGTCATAGTCGTGGGGCAGGCCGCGGTAATAGACGAGGGCGTTGATCGAGCTCGATCCGCCGACCACCTTGCCCCGCGGCCAGTAGAGCGACCGGTTGTCGAGGGCGGGGCAGGGCTCAGTCTGATAGGCCCAGTTCAGGGTCTCGTCATAGAAGAGGCGGCCATAGCCGATCGGCAGCTTGATCCAGAATCGCCGGTCGCCGCCCCCGGCCTCCAGCAGCAGCACGCTCCAACGCCCGTTCTCGGAAAGCCGGTCGGCCAGCACGCAGCCGGCGGAACCGGCGCCGACCACGATGAAATCGAATTCGTCCATGGAGAGAAGAGGTCCCGAACCCTTGATCGGGCTTGAAAATCCATCGAAGCCCCGGGGTTTTGGAAATGCGTTTTCGGCGCTGGCGGGATGAGTTTCGGGGCGCTGGACCCGTCAGGCGTGCTTCCGCGCCTGCCAGACGCAGAGAACGACGGCGAGAACAACCAGGAGGATGTCCGCCGAGATACGCTCGCCGAGGATCGCGGCGGCGAGGCCGAGGCCGAGGAAGGGCTGCAGGAGCTGGACTTGGCCGACCCGCGCCGCGCCGCCGAGGGCGAGGCCGCGATACCAGAAGAAGAAGCCGATCAGCATGCTGAAGAGGGAGACATAGCCGAAGCCGAGCCAGCTCGACGCCGGCACGGCGCCAAGCGTCACCGGCCATCGCGCGATGGTGAAAGCGAGGCTGACCGGCAGCGACAGCACCAGCGCCCAGCAGATGATCTGCCAGCTGCCGAGGCGGCGGGAGAGCCGGCTGCCCTCGGCATAGCCGAGGCCGCAGACGATGATCGCCGCCAGCATCAGCAGGTCGGGCGCCACCAAACCACTCGCCGCGTGATAGAGCGCATAGCCCGCAACTGCGATGCTTCCGGCGATGGCCCAGGGCCAGAAGGCGGCGCGCGGTCGCTCGCCGCCGCGCCAGACCGCGAAGAGCGCGGTCGCCAGCGGGAGCATGCCGACGAAGACGATGGCATGGGCGGCCGGCACGGACCGGAGGGCGATCGCCGTCAGCAGCGGGAAGCCGAGCACCACACCGCCGGCGACCACGGCGAGGGCGAGGAACTCGCGCGGCGTCGGCAGCTTCGGACGCGTCGCCAGGAGCAGCGCCACCGAGATCAGCCCGGCGATCGCCGCACGCCCCGCCGTGACGAAGCCGGTGTCGAGCCCGAGCACCGCGAGTCGGGTCGCCGGAAGCGAGCCCGCGAAGATCGCCATGCCGACGGCGCCATGGATCATGCCGTGGAGGTGGCGGCGGTTCTGTTCTCGGACGGCGATTCCGGCGGGGGTGGCTTGCACGGTCATGCCGCCATTGATCGTCGCAAGCCCTGGCCGCGCCATGGACAGATGCGGTATAGTTGATCGATCTGTACCGGTACAAATGGCATAACAGATGGATCTGGCGCTCAATTCCGAACGGCCCGAGCCGCTGCAGGCGCAGCTCGTCGCGGCCTTGCGGGCGGCGATCGCGGCGCGCCGGCTGCTGCCGGGGGAGAAGCTGCCGTCGATCCGCAGCCTCGCCGCGGCCAACCGGGTCAGCAAGTTCACGGTGATCGAGGCCTATGATCGGTTGGCGGCGCAGGGCGTCATCGCGGCGCGGCCGAAATCCGGCTTCTTCGTCGCCGGACGCGAGCCGCCGCTGACCCTGATCGAGCGCGCGCCGTCGGGGCGAGAGAGCGCCGAGGATCCGGCCGCGGTCGATCCCGTGTGGATGATGCGGCAGTCGCTCACCCTCGGCGACAATGTGGTGCATGCCGCCTGCGGCTGGCTGCCGGATCCCTGGCTCCCGGAAGCCGCGATCCGGCGCGGCTTGAGCTCGGTCGCGCGCCGGCCGGCGGCGCAGTTGCTGGATTACGGCCCGCCGCTCGGCTACCTGCCGCTCCGCCAGCAATTGCGGCTGCGCTTGGCCGAGCTGGAGATCGAGACCGCGCCGGAGCAGATCCTGCTGACCGACGGCGCCTCGCAGGCGATCGACCTGGTCTGCCGGCACCTGCTGACGCCCGGCGACGCGGTGCTGGTGGACGATCCCGGCTACTTCAACTACCACGCCGTGCTGCGCGCCCATCGCGCCCGCGTCTTGCCCGTACCCTACACCCAGAGCGGCCCCGATCTCGATGTGCTGGAGCAACTCGCGGCGGCGGAGCAGCCGAAGCTCTATCTCGCCAATCCGGCGCTGCAGAATCCGACGGGCCTCAGTCTTTCGCCCGGCGGCGCGCATCGCCTGCTCAATCTCGCGCAGCGCCACGACTTCCGCATCGTCGAGGACGACGTGTTCCGCGATATCCAATCGGCGCCGACGCCGCGTCTCGCGGCGCTCGATGGGCTCCAGTCGGGGCGGGTGCTGCATCTCGGCGGCTTCTCGAAGACGATATCCGCGGCGCTCCGGGTCGGCTTCGTCGCCGGGCCGGCCGAGACCATCCGGCACCTCGCCGACCTGAAGCTCGCCACCACCTTCGGCAACAACCAGGTCTCGGCGCAGGTGGTGCATCGCCTGCTGGAGGACGGGTTCTACCGCAAACATGTCGCCGCCCTGCGCACGCGGATTGCCCGTGCGGCCCCGCCGCTGCGCCGGCGCCTCGAGGGGCTCGGCCTCTCGCTCTGGGCCGAGGCGGAGGAGGGCATGTTCCTCTGGATGCGGCTACCGGCCGGCGCCCCGGACGCGGCGACGCTGGCGGCCCGGGCGATCCGCGACGGCGTCGTGCTGGCGCCGGGCACGGTGTTCAGTCCGGCACATCGCTGGCGCGACTTCCTGCGCTTCAACATTGCCCAGTGCGCCGGCGCCGCGCCGCGATTGACCGCGATGCTGAAAGCGGCGATGTCTCGGAACTGAAACGAGCGCAGGCCGAAACGCTGCCTGCTGGTCTTGCGGACCCCTCCGGGTTGCAAAACCCCTGCAACACAGGTACATTGCGCGCTCCACTCAACTCGAGAACGCGCGAGAAGCAAGGCCGGAGGATCAGCATGAGTAAGCCATTCATGTCCGTCTCTTACGGCCGGGCCCTCGAGACGCCGTCGATTACGATCCGGATGGGTCGGATGCGGCTGGCGGGGTCGCGTCTCGGCACGGGAGTCATCGGCACAGGGTTTCGACCTCCCTGTTAAGTCCGAGCTAGGCGCCGCCGACCGGCGGGTGCCAGGGGGCCGCGATCGCCGCCCCCCTCCGATCTAGATCGGGGCTGACTTACCCGAGACGTCTCTTGACCCCGCGTGAAGGCGCCGCGCTCTGCGTGCCTTCGCGTCCCGTCAAACCATGTGAGTGGAGCGGCGCCTGACTCCATCGGAGCAGCGCCGATGAAGACATGAAGACCAATCTCTCTTCCATCCAGGCCGAACTACGCCGCCGCGCGGCGCCGTTCCGGAACGTGCTCGGCTTCACCTTCCGCCATTGGGGCCGCCACCCGTTGCTGGTGGTGGCGGTCTGCGGCGCGATCCTGCTCTCGACCATGGCGGATGTGCTGGTGCCGCTCTATGCCGGCCGGCTGATCGACGCCACATCGATAGTGGCCAGCGACCGCGCGACGGCCTTACGCGCGGCGATGTGGGCGTTGGGACCGATGATCGGGCTCGGCGCCATGATGGTGGCGTTCCGGCATCTCGCCTTCCTTGGCGTGGTGCGGATGACGCTCTTCATCATGTCGGACGCGATGCGGGAGGCCTTCGCCCGGGTGCAGCGCTTCGCCACCGACTGGCACGCCAACACCTTCTCGGGCTCGACCGTCCGCAAGATCACCCGCGGCGTCTGGGCGCTCGACCTCCTGAACGACACGCTGCTGATCGCCCTGCTGCCCTCGGCGGTGGTGCTGCTCGGCACGACGGTGCTGCTCGGCGCGCGCTGGCCGATGATGGGGGCGATCGTGCTCGTCGGTGCGGCAGCCTTCGTGCTGATGGCGGCCCTGGGTTCGGTCACCTATGTCGGACCCGCGGCGCGACTCTCCAACCAGTGGGACACCAAGGTCGGCGGCGCGCTCGCCGATGCGATCTCCTGCAACCCGGTGGTGAAGTCGTTCGGCGCCGAGAGCAGGGAGGATGAGCGGCTGGTTCGGGTGGTGGCGAAATGGCGGCGGCGCACCACGCGCACCTGGACCCGCGGCACCAACAACGGCTCGGCGCAGCTGGTCGCCCTCCTGGCGCTCCGGGCGGCGATCATCGGCACGGCGCTCTGGCTCTGGTGGCGCGGCATGGCGACGCCGGGCGACCTCACCTACGTGCTCACCGCCTATCTGGTGATCCACGGCTATCTCCGCGACGTCGGCTGGTACATCCGCGACCTGCAGCACGCCGTCAACGAGATGGAGGAGCTGGTGGCGATCGGGGTCGAGCCGTTCGGCGTGGCGGATGCGCGGAACGCGCGGCCGATCGCGATCACCGACGGCCGGATCGCCTTCGAGAACGTGCGCTTCCACTATCCCGGCCACGAGACGCCGCTCTATGACGGCCTCGACGTCACGATCGCGGCGGGCGAGAAGGTGGGACTGGTGGGGCTCTCCGGCTCCGGCAAGACCACCTTCGTGAAGCTGATCCAGCGGCTGCACGACATCCACGGCGGCCGGGTCCTGATCGACGACCAGGACGTGGCGCTCTGCAGCCAGGCTTCGCTCCGGTCGCAGATCGCCATCGTCCAGCAGGAGCCGATCCTGTTCCACCGGTCATTGGCGGAAAACATCGCCTACGGCCGGCCCGAAGCCACTCCGGCGGAGATCGAGGAAGCGGCGCGCCTTGCGAACGCGCACAGCTTCATCGAACGCCTGCCCAAGGGCTACGGCACCCTGGTCGGCGAACGCGGCGTCAAGCTCTCGGGCGGCGAGCGCCAGCGCGTCGCCCTGGCGCGCGCATTCCTGGCGGACGCGCCGATCCTGATCCTGGACGAGGCGACCTCGAGCCTCGATTCGGAATCGGAGGCGCTGATCCACGAGGCGACCGAGCGGCTGATCGAGGGCCGCACCGCGATCGTGATCGCGCACCGGCTCTCGACCGTGCGGGCTTTGAAACGGATCCTGGTGTTCGACCGCGGCCGGATCATCGAGGAGGGCGACCACCGCGCCCTGATCCGCCGACCCGACGGCGTCTATCGCAAGCTGTTCGACCGCCAGGTGCTGGGCTTGGTGGAAGCGTAACGGGATGCGGCAGGAGACCCACGGGTCTCCTGCCCCTCTCACCAATGGAACGGGTCGGTCGCCACCCGCTTCCCGACCAGGAAAGCATCGGCCACGAGCTGCAGCGGGGCGGTGTGCATGTCGCTCTCGCCCTTGTCGAGCAGCGCGGCGAAGTGCTCGTAGATCCGCTCGTACTCCTCCATCGGCTGCGCGACGGTCTCCTTCCCATCGACCGCGAGCTTCGAGCCGCCCTCACGCAAGACGAGCTTCCTGCCTGCTCCCGTCTCGATGTCGATGTTCCAGCTCTGCGGACCGGTCTGGCGCCAATCGACTTCGGCGGTGAGGGACGCGCGAGGCAGGGCGGCCGGGCTGTGGAAGGCGACCTTGCCGGCGATCGGCGTCTCGCGATTCGCCGGCGTGATGAGCTCGGCGGCGGTGACGAAGAGCGGACCGGGGAGAATCTTGGTCAGGATCGATAGGGCGTTGATGGTGGGATCGAACACGCCGAAGCCGCCCGGCGCCCAGATCCATTCCTGGCCCGGATGCCAGCGCCGCACGTCTTCCTTCCATTCGACCCGCAGCCGGGCGATGCGCTGGCCCTGGAGCAGTCGGCGCGCCTCATCCACCGCGGCGTTGTGCTGCGAGTGCCAGGTGGCATAGGCGACCCGCCGCTTCGCCGCGGCATAGGCGACGAGGTCGGCGGCCTCGAAGGTCGTGGCGGTGGTCGGCTTCTCGAGGAGCACATCCTTGCCGGCATCCATCGCCAGCCGGGCGATGGCATGGCGGGCATTGGGCGGCGTGCAGATCGCCACAACGTCGACCGGGATTCCAGCCTGAAGGAGCGCCTCCAGGGTCTTGAAGGTCGGAACGCCGTTCCGTGCTACGCCGCGCTGGCTGACCAGGGCGGCGAGGCGGAAGCGGGGGTTCATGGCGATCACCGGCAGGTGCTGGTCCTCGGTGATCTTGCCGATGCCGACGATGGCGATCTCATAGCGGCGGGGGCCGGTCATATTGCTTTCCTGTTCCGGATGGCAGAATGGGGCGTGCTGGGTCGGATGGGGGCTTGGACAACCGAAGGCTCGGGGATAACCTATTCTTAAGAATGAATTCCGTATTAGCGGTATCGGGATGAGTACGACAGATTCCCCGGAAGTTCCATGGACCCAATTCCATGGCAGCCGAGGGGTGGGGGGCCACGGTGGCCGAAGCGAATAGTCCCGCCGCCGACCGACGAATCACGGACCGGCCGCGTGCGAACGGGCATGGGCGGCCCTGGTACCAGGGCGTCGGGCTGATCGGGCTCGCGGCCCTGCTGCTGATCGGCGGCGCGGCGATGCTGGTGATCAACCAGAACCGGCTGCGCGAGAGCATCCAATGGGTCGAGCACACCGAGGGCGTGCTGTTGCAGGTGACCGACCTCGACAACGCCCTGGTCGACGCCGAGTCTTCGGTTCGCGCCTATATCCTGACCAACAACGACCAGTATCGCATCGCCTATCTGGACAGCCGCCATGCCATCGGCGCCGATCTCGACGGCCTCGCCCGGCTGGTCGCCGACAATCCGGAGCAGGCGCAGCTGGTGGCGGAGTTGCGGCCGCTGGTGGAGCGGCGGATCGACCGCTTCGAGACTGCGATTGCCGCGGATCAGGCGACACGAACCGCGCTTTATGCGCCCCAGCAGGTCGAGGCCGGGCAGGCCTTGCGGCGCGAGATTCGTAGCCGGCTCGACCAATTCAGGGCGAAAGAGGTCGAGCTGCTGCAGGCGCGAAATGACGAGGCCAAGTCGACGGCGTCGCTGTTCTCCGCCCTCGCGCTCATTACCGGCGCGATCGGCATGGTGGTTGCCGTCATCGGCATCGCGCTGCTGCAGCGGGAACGCGGCCAGAATCGCATCCGCGAGCTCCAGACCGAGCTCCACCACATGGACCGCATGACCACGATCGGCCAGACGGCGTCGATGCTGGCGCACGAGATCAAGCAGCCGCTGACTGCCGCCATCACCTATCTCGAAGCCGCAAACCGCCACCAGGAGGTGGCCGGTGCCGGCGCACTGCCCAAGGTCACCGAGAACCTGCAGAAGTCCGGAGCCCAGGTGCGTCGTGCGGTCGAGATCGTCGGCCGGCTGCGCAGCTTCGTGGACAAGCGGGAATCGGTGCGCGGCATCGAACCGGTCACCGGATTGATCGAGGACTCCGTCCTGCTACTCGGCACCATCAGCGGCTCGGTGCGCCTGGAGACCCGGGTGGCGCCGAACCTGCCGGACCTGGCCGTGGACAAGGTCCAGGTCCAGCAGGTGCTCGTGAACCTGATGCGCAACGCCATCGAAGCCATGGCGGCGAGCCCGCGGCGCGAGCTCCTGGTCTCCGCCAGCGGTGAGGGCGGCTGGGTACAGATCAGCGTCGCCGATACCGGCCCGGGTTTGCCGGAGGAGGTGCGCCGCAACCTCTTCAAGCCGTTCGTCACCACCAAGCCCGAGGGGATGGGCGTCGGCCTCTCGATCTGCCGCACCATCATCTCCGAGCATGGCGGCAAGGTCTGGAGCGACAGCACTGTCGGATTGGGCACGGTGTTCCATTTCACACTGCCAGTCGCGCACGCCGAACCTCCTGCCGAAGCCGGCGCCGCCTGACCATCGCATATCGCCGGATCGCATAGCAGCCAGCACGGATGCGCGATTTGCGCGCGCTATGCCGAGCGTGCAGGATGGCGAGAGGGTCGGGACGTCGCACAGGAGACGAAGATGAGAGCCGTCCGCCTTTCCGCGCTCTTTGCCGGTGTCATGCTCTGCGCAGCCGGCGCATTCGCCGCCGATCCCGCCCCGGTCCATCTCAAAGGCCAGATTACATCCGTAGCATCGTCGAGCTTCGACATGACCTCCTCGACCGGCGACGTGCAGGTCGAGTGGAACGCGAAGACCCGCATCGCCTCGCTGGAGCCGGCCAAGCTTGCCGATCTCACCCAGGGCATGTTCGTCAGTACCGCGGCGATCCCGGAACCGGATGGCAGCCTGAAAGCGGTCGAGGTCCACATCTTCCCCGAGGAGCTGCGGGGCACCGGCGAGGGCTTTCGCCCCTTCCCGCAGCTGCCGCAGGGCACCATGACCAATGCCACGGTGACCGACATCGTCGGCACCCAAGGCTCGGTCAGCGACGACGACCTCACGCTCACGCTGAAGTACAAGGACGGGGAGAAGAAGGTCCGCGTGCCGAAGGGCACGCCGATCGTGCTGCTCGGCGCCGGCGACGCCTCACTGCTGAAGCCCCAGGCCAAGGTCAGCGTCACCGGTGCCAAG
>Ga0335082_10007295_pt1 | contig 12018 bp, 7 predicted proteins | sample Lox_Sample_41_FD_206718 | JGI IMG/M metagenome (GOLD analysis project Ga0335082, IMG submission 206718) | Soil microbial communities from Loxahatchee National Wildlife Refuge, Florida, United States - Lox_Sample_4.1 | ecosystem: Environmental > Terrestrial > Soil > Wetlands | place: USA: Florida...
CCGCGATACGGGCTGTCGTGGAGGTGCTTGGATTCAAGCCAGGCGCATAGCCTGGGATCGTAGATTTCAGGCCGTCCGTCCCAGAAATCGGGCTTCAAGCCGCACTGGATTCTCAAATGGCCCAACTTCAGTTCGATTGCCTTCGTGCCTTTGGGGAAGTAGCGGCGAACATTGCTAGCTCCCACGTGGAGGCCGGTTATTCCGCGAGCTTTGCTGTGTGTTGTTACTAACATGATGGCACCCTGCGCTTCAACGCCGGTTAGGTGTGGAAGGTGAACGGCAGTAGTAGCAGAACCCCAACTTCGCGGCACGTATCCAGGTTTAGGAAGAACGAGCGACGAAGGGAAAAGAGGTAAATACTGCGCTTTGTTGTTCATCCGGCCTAGACCCTGCCGTTTTGAATCAACATTTGGAGTTATGAACTTACTTGGAGGACGTGGACGGAATTGTTGCACACGTCCGCACTGGACTAAGATGCAAGCTTCACGTGATCGGGTTGTAAAGATCTTGATAATTCACGGGAAAAATTACTGAACCGCTCTCATGCGGTGGCTGAGCACGATACAAAATCGGTTTATCGCATTCGCGTTTGTGCCTCTAGCTCGTCGTTCAAGGCAGACGCAACTTCCTGCTGATCTTCAAGACGTATGCGGCTGAAAAACGGAAGCGCCAACGCCCAACTTGCAATTGCTTCAGTGATCGGCAACGATACGCCCGTTGCGCTGGGGTGATTCAGCCACGCTGGTTGCCGGTGGATCGGCGCGAAGTAGCGTCCAGTCGCGATTCCTCGCTTTATGAGCACGGCTTGAAGACGGCCCCTGTCTGCGTGCTCAGGAAGCAGAACGACATAGACGAACCAACTGATCGTTCTGCCTGGAAGACTCTGCGGCGGCAGCCTCATTCCATCAATGTTGATGAGAAGCGCATGATAGCGTTCTGCCACGCTGCGCCGTGCTGCCAGGATCTCGTTGAGGCGGCTCAACTGAACGATACCGAGCGCGCATGCCATCTCGGAGAGGCGGTAGTTATACCCGATCCGGGCGTGGTCGAGCCAGTCCAGTTCGGAACTCCGACCTTGATTACGAAGACTGCGCAAGAGCGCGGCGAGATCGGCGCTGCGGGTCAGCACCGCGCCGCCTTCGCCGGTCGTGATCTGCTTGTTTGGATAGAACCCAAACACAGAGACATCACCAAAGCTGCCCACCCGTCTACCGTGGAACTCCGCGCCAATTGCTTCGCATGCGTCTTCGATCAATGCGAGATGATGGCGCGTCGCTATCCATTGCAATTCGGCCATCTCAGCAGGAACTCCAAAGGTGTGCACTACGAGAATGGCCCGCGTGCGTTGGGTGATGGCCTGTTCAACTGAGGCAACTGCGAGGTTGAGCGTGGTGGGATCGATCTCTGCAAACACAGGAGTCGCGCCCACGTGGAGCACAGCGTTTGCCACGGCAACAAAAGCAAATGAGGGAACAATGACCTCGTCCCCCGGGCCGATTCCGAGCGCAAGCAACGCAAGATGCAACCCCGCGGTTCCGGAACTGACACCAACGGCGTGCGGCACTGAGTGGTATTGGGCGAGCGCAGATTCGAAGGCGACGAGTTCCGGACCTAGGCTGAGGCATGGCGTACGCAACACCCGTGCGACGGCATCAATCTCTGCCTGCGTGATGTCTGGCGAAGAAAGGGGTATGCGTGCAGTCATTTCGTTTCGTCCCCCGAGAGAATTGGCGCAGGTTGCTTGATGAGCAACCCCTCAAGAGACACTGAAGCGAGAACGTCGGCGATCGTACACGCTGCGGTTCCGTTTCCGTAGGGATTCGTCATTCCTGCCAGAGATTGGTGGAATTCAGGATCAAGGGCGCGCCGAAGCGCAGAGCGGATATGGCCGGCTTCAGCGGGTACATCAATGACGTTCCGCGCCCTCTCCCGGCCTTGTTGGCGCATTCCCACATTGACGACCGGAAGCCCAAAGGACGCAGCTTCCATGATCCCGCTGGAAGAGTTCCCGACGAGAACGTCAACCAGGCAAAGGAGGCTCCAGTAAGCGACGGCTTCGAGGTTCACGAAGACATGCGTGGAAGGCCGAGAGGCTGCAAGAGCCCTCGTTCTCTCGATGAGCGCGCGACTTCCCGCGTCCGCGTTGGGGTAGACAAAGATCAACTGGCCTTGCGTTTGCTCAAGCGCGGCAAACAGTGAGTCTGCCTCGGTGTTTGTGTCTCGCAGAATCGTGACAGGATGCCAGGCGGCGACGATTGCCGGATGCGATAGTGCAAGGCCGAGGCGCCTTTCGAGCGCTGCACGGTCGAACAGCTTCGAGCGGCGCAGATGATCGAGCGAGGGTGCTCCGGCATGATGGACGCGACAAGGCTCCTCGCCCATAGAAATCACGCGGCGGCGCGCGGTTTCTGTCGACGTGAAGTGAATGTGCGACAGCTTGGTAAGCGCATTTCGCACGTGATCATCGATAGCTCCCTGGCTCACCTCGCCGCCCTCGATGTGCGCAACGGGAATCCGCAACGCAAGCGCGACAGATGCGGGTGCGAGCATCTCGTATCGATCTGCGATCAATAACAGCAGATCGGGGCGCCACGCCGTAAGCGCGTCGGCGAGACTGAGGATGGCGATGCCGATGGTCTTGGCCATGCCCGTGTCTGTATCCGAGCTCAGCAGGCATTCGATGCGAGCAACGATCGGGAAACCGTCGCGCTCGATCTCAGCGACCGTGTTTCCGAATTCGGGGGAAAGGTGGGAACCAAGTGCGATCACGCCGAGTTCGATTTCAGAGCGGGCAGTCAGCTCCCGCAGCGGCCAATAGAGATGGCCATAGTCCGCGCGCGACGTCGTGACGACAGCTATCCGACGCTTCGCTGGCTGTGTCTTACTCATGCCGAACCCTTGAATCCACACGCGCCTCAAGTGCGCGCACGGCGAGACTCGGGGTGTAGTCAGGCACCATAGCTGTGAGGCAATCGATCACCGCTTGAATGTCCCGTGCGTCGGCTGCGACACGAAGTGGCTGGAGCCAGCGGCTCAGAGCTATGGGGTCCATCGATTTCGAATCGATGGAGCAGATTCCAGGCGAGTCGGCGTGCCTCGCCGTCTCCTTCATGGACCAGAGCTGCTCCGATTCCTTGTCGCCGGGTCGCAGCCGAGTGAATTCGATCGGAATCTCAACGCCGGGGGCGAGCTCTCGGATCATGAATTGCGCGAGGTCTGCGATGAAGTGAGGCACAGCCAGATCAGGGGTCAGGAGCGTTGGATGTTTCCTTGTTGCAGCAACGAGCAGCAGGTTGACCGCCTCATCGATGGTGACAAAAAACCGGCGAGCAGCGGGATCGGTGACCGTGATGGGGCCGCCTTCCGCGATCTGCTGTGCAAATACCTCGGCAACACTATCGCGCGAAGCGAGCACATTGCACAGGCGCGTCACACTGCCTCCGCCAGCGAGCACAATCTGTTCGGCGATGCGCTTGGTGGCTCCCATGACAGAGCCCGGAGCGACAGCCTTGTCGGTGGACAGCAGAACGATCTGAGCACCGTTGGCCGTGGCTGCTTCTGCGAGGTCTTCCGTTCCAAACACGTTGTTCGCGACTGCTGCCAAGGGCTGCTCCTCGAGGAGCGGAACCTGCTTGAATGCTGCTGCATGGAAGACCAGGCGGGGAGTATGCACGGAAAAAACATGATCCAGAATTGCGGGGTCCGCGACGCTGCCAAGAATGAATGTCACCGCCGCGGGCGTGCCGCTGAGCTCAAATTGACGTCGCAGGGCGAAGAGATTGCTCTCGGACGATTCGAGGAGCGCAAGGCGCGATCCCAGGGACCCGAGGCGCGATACGAGTGCGCCTGCAATCGAGCCGCCAGCTCCGGTGACGAGAACCGGCAATCCGCTCAAGGCATCAAGCGTCTCCGGAGCCGGAGCGGGCAATGGCTGCCGAGCCAGAAACTGGTGCCAGCGGATGGTCTTGAGCGATGAAACCACATCCTCGAGTATAGATGGTGCCTTTTCATGCGGTGCGCGAGGAGCGTGTCCCGGTATCGTAGGCCCGCATGCACCCGCTCAAATACACTGGATGGTTCCGCGGTGATTCGGAATTTGACGAGGCGGCCGCGCTGGAGAGTGACTTGAGCACAATGTGTATGAGAGCTGTCGGGTTCGTGGCCCTCACGGTATTTTCGATTGCTGCCGGCGCGGTGCCGGCCCCGCATTTCGACACCGACGCGATTCGCCTCAACAATCGAGGCGTTGCCCTCATGGGGCAGCAGTTTACCGAGAAGGCTGCCGATAGCTTTACCGCGGCATTCAAGAAGGACCCGAAACTTGCACAGGCCGCCATCAACGATGGCATAGCGCTGATGACGCTTCAGAAACTCGACGAAGCGAAGAGGTCACTCAAGGACGCCATTGCTCTCGACCCAAGCAACCCGCAGGCGTGGTACAACCTCGGCCTCGCGCAACATGCAGACAATGAACTGGAAGCGGCACTGGCCAGTTTTCAGCAGGCGACGAAGCTCGATCCTCGCGACGCCGATTCGTTCTACTTTGAAGGTGTCTGCTACCGCGAATTGAAGCAGTTTGACAAAGCCGTTGAAACGCTCAGGCAGACCCTTGCCATCAACCCTCTGCATGCATCGGCGGAGTTTGCCATGGCTCGTGTTCTGCAGGCCATGGGCAATAAAGACGAAGCGAAGGAGCACTTCAAGCTCTTTCAGCACATGACGAGCACCAAAATTTCCGCACCTATCGGGCTTGCATATGGCGAGCAGGGACACTACTCAACCGTGACTCCCGTGGAAGAACCACAAGCCCGACAGAAGGCGATGATTCCCGTAAAACTGGTTGCCACGACGCTCGCCGGGAAGGACAAGCCGGAAGAGACCGGCGGCGCGTGCATGCTCGATGTTATTGGTTCCGGGCAGATGGATCTTGTTCTCATGGAATCGGGGCCTCAGGCGATTCGCGTGCTCCATCGCCATTCCGACGGGAGTTTCGAGGAAGTCGATACTGCAGCCGCAGGTTTGAAAGTGTCCGGCAATGCCATCGCCTGCGCAGTGGGAGACTACGATGCCGATAATCTGAACGACCTGGCAGTGGCGCTCGAAGAGGGAGTGCGTCTGTTTCGGAATCTCGGCAACGGGAAGTTCCAGGATGTTACGTCGGAAGCCGGACTTGCGCCACGAAACAAGCCCTCCGGAATCACATTCATTGATTTCGACCACGACGGCGACCTCGATCTAATGCTCTCCGGTGCGGGGTTGAAACCGGGTGATCCGCCGAACGTACTCTGGCGAAACAACGGCAATAAGACATTCACAGAGTGGACAGAGGCAACGGGTCTTGGCGGCACAGGCGTGACATCAGGGGTAATCCTCACCGATTTCAACAACGACCGAGCAGTGGACCTTGCCGAAACCGGCGACGGACCCGCCCCCGTGCTCTTTGTCAATCCGCGCGAGGGCAAGTATCCCACGCAGCTGCTCTATCAGAATGAGAAGCTTCCAACGACAGTAGGTATCGCCGTACTCGACTACAACAAGGACGGCTGGATGGACATCGCCGTCACGCACTCCGAACCGCCGGGCCTTACCCTGTGGCGCAATGCTGCAGGGTCGCAGAATATCGGAAGGCGCTTCGAACGGGTTGCGCTGCCCCTGACTGGCGGATTGCGCGGATGGGGAGTAACTGCCGTTGACATCGACAATGACGGCTGGATTGATCTCGCGGCAATCATCGAAACCAGTGCAGGTCCGCAGGTGAAGGTGTTTCGCAACCGCGGGGACGGCAGCTTTGAGGATGTGAGCCGTTCCCTTGGCCTCGATGCTGTCATTCTGAAGGCGCCGCGCGGACTCATTGCCGCTGACATTGATGGCGACGGCGCGCCGGATCTGATCGTGACTCAGCTCAATGCACCTCCAGTTCTGCTGCGCAATCAGGGGGCCAGCAAAAACCACTTTGTGCGCCTCGATCTGAGTGGTTACGCCGACAACAAGACTGCGCTCGGATCGAAGGTGGAAATCTTTGCAAACGGGCAATGGCAGAAGTGGGAGTTGTCGGGAGCCTCGGGATATCAGACGCAGGCGCCGCCGCAACTTCTGATCGGACTGGGCGAAGCTGAGGGGATCGACCTGCTGCGGATCCTGTGGCCGACGGGCATCCTGCAGGACGAAATCGACCTTCCGCATACCCGGGTCATCGCGATGAAGGAAGCCGATCGGCGCGGAAGCTCCTGCCCGGTGCTCTTCGCATGGGATGGGCACAAGTACAAACTGGTTACCGATGTGATCGGCGCGGCTGTTGTCGGTCACTGGTTCACCCCTACCCGGCGCAACATCCCGAATCCAGGCGAGTGGGTCAAGGTGGACGGGGAGACGCTTGCGGATGTGAAGGGCAAGTTGAGCCTCCGGTTTATCGAGCCGATGGAAGAGGTCAATTACATCGATGAATTGCGGCTTGTCGCAGTCGATCATCCCGAGGAAGTCGAGGTGAACCCGGACGAACGCTTCCTCGACAATCCACCGTTCGCTTCGGGCCGCCCTGTGGCCTCGGTCGCGGCACGGCTGCCTGTTGGCGCGTGGGATGGCGAAGGAAGCGATGTGCTCGACGTTCTCAGCCGGCGCGATCACAGATTTGCCAGCGGATTCACAGCGACGCCCTACGACGGTTTTGCTAACAACCATTCCCTGACGCTCGATCTTGGCGAGCTCACTCCCAATGCACCGCTGAAGCTGCTGATGACCGGCTACGTAAACTACTTCAGTGCGACGTCACTTTATGCGGCCTGGCAGGCAGGCATCAAGCCCATCTCCCCATATGTCGAAGCACAATTGCCGGATGGCACATGGCAGACAATCCCAGGTGAAGCAGGGTTTCCTGCAGGCCTTGAACGCACCATTGTCGTTGACCTGACCGGCAAACTGCCGACCGGCACGAAGCGCATCCGGCTCGTGACGAATCTCGAGATTTACTGGGACCAGGTGCTGATCGATAACCGGACGGAGGCAGAGGTTCGCACCGCAGAGGTGCCGCTGGTTCTCGCAACGGAGCGGTTCCGCGGCTATCCAAAGCAGATCGATGGCGCCAGCCCCGGCGATCTCGACTACGACTACAACCGCGTCAGTCTTACCGGACCGTTTCAGCATCAGCGCGGAAACTACACACGACTGGGAAATGTGACGGAGCTCGTCAAGGGCATCGATGACCGTTTTGCCATCTTCGGCAGCGGCGAAGAGATTGCTACCGAGTTCGATGCGACGAAGCTTCCAGCGCTGCCGCCGCACTGGAAGCGCGACTACTTCTTCTATGCCAATGGATATGTGAAGGACATGGACTGGTGGGATGCTTCTCCGTTTACCGTGGCGCAACTGCCGTTCCATGCGATGAGCACCTATCCGTATCCGGCAAGCGAGAGGTTCCCGGACGACCCCGACTCGACTGACTACCAATTGAATTGGAACGACCGCTTCGATTCCGGTGAGCCGGTGCGCTCGTACCGGTTCGACTACCGTCAACTGCCGTCGACGCCCTCGGACGATTTCACCTGCGGTGCGATCAGCAATACCTGCCCGTCAGCCTTGCCTGCGAAACCATGAGGAACGTTTCCGCATCGAGAGAGTGTCTCCCGCCGGAGGCCCGACGTGATTGAGCTTGTCCTGCGATCTGCCTCGCAGCAGCTTGCAATGCTTCGCGCCGGTGAGATCTCGGTTGTCGAATTGGCCGAAGCACACATCCGACAGATCGAACGCCTCGATCCCCAACTGAACGCATTTGCAGACTTCGACGCGGATCGCGTACGCACCGAGGCCAGACGACTCGAGAGCATGCGGAACGCTCGCGGCGCCTTGCACGGCCTCCCGGTTTCAGTGAAGTCCTCCATCGCAACGGCAGGATATCGATGCGAGATCGGGAGCCTGCTGCAAAAGGGCGATGTACCTCTCGAAGACGCTGTCGTTGTGGCCCGGTTGCGCGCAGCGGGTGCACTGATTCTGGGCACGACCAACTGCCCCGAATTCCTCATGGCATACGAGACCGCAAACCTGCTTCACGGCCGGACCCGAAATCCGTGGGATCTGGAAAGGTCGCCGGGCGGCTCGAGCGGAGGCGAATCGGCAGCCATCGCAGCGGGTCTGTCTGCGGCCGGGCTGGGCAGCGACAGCGGCGGTTCGGTGCGCGTGCCCGCGCACTTCACCGGGATCTGCTCGCTCAAGCCGACCCCGGGCCGGATTCCGGGAACAGGCCATCTCCCTCCCTGCGTGGGTCCATTCTCCATCCTTGGCGCAATCGGGCCCATGGCACGAACCATCGAGGATGTGTCGCTGATGTTTCAGGCGCTCAGTGGGCAGGATGCAACCGATCCTATCAGTCCGCCTGTCGGCTTGCGCGAATTGCGGCTGGAGGATCTGCGCGGAAGCGCGATTGGATATTTCGAAGACGACGGCCTTGTTCCGGTTACTGCTGAGACTCGTCAAGCGGTGCAAGATGCAGCCCGAGCACTGCGCAAAGCAGGCTTCCGGGTGGAGGAATTCCGACCGCGAACGCTGGAGTCGCTTCGCAAGCTCTGGTGGACGTTCTTTGTGAAGTGCGGAGCGATGTTTTACGCGCCGACAATCAGAGGCAGGGAGAACCATCTGAGCCCGATCTTCAAGGAGTTTCTTGAGATCGCCGGAGACACGCCCCCTTTGACTGCAACAGAGCTGCTGAACGCATGGGCTGAGCTGGATGTGTTGCGCGCGAAGGCACTCGAGGAGATGAGCGAACACCCCGTGCTGCTGTGCCCGGTTGCCAGCATTCCTGCATTTCGCCATGGCGAGCGGAGATGGAACATCGACGGCCGGAACGTGGACTACCTCGACGCTGTCCGTCACACGCAATGGTTCAATGCGCTCGCGGCGCCGGCCGCAGTTGTTCCAGTGGGCCGTTCGCCCGAAGGCCTGCCGATTGGTGTGCAGATCGTCGCCCGGCCGTTCGAGGACGAGACGGCGCTGGGGGTTGCAGCGGTCGTCGATACGGCATCTGGTTATCGTCCGCCGCCGCTTGCTCACACGACGTAGAACCGTCGCTGTGATTCCATCAAAAATCGAACGCCTTCTGTTGCGATACAGTCAAGTTCATCCGTCACAGACAACCGGTCGTCAGCACTCCTACAACCGAGGAGGTGGTGTGGCAAGTTGTTGATTCCGCACTCCACCTTTGGATTGAGGCGGGGGGGCAAGCGATAGCGTTACTCTGAGGCTTCCCCGGATTGGAGCGCAAGGGTGCGCGTAAGTTGGCATGACCGTTTTGCCGAGGCCGCAGGGGTTTTAAAGAGTTCCGAGCACCAGCAAACCATCATAAAGGTGCGGGATCTCGAGATAGGTGGCAGCGACTTCATTCTCATGGCCGGGCCATGCTCGGTCGAAACTCAGCACCAGATACTCAGCACAGCGCACCACGTTCGTCGCAGAGGCGCTCGCATTCTTCGCGGCGGAGCATTCAAGCCGCGCACATCCCCGTACGCGTTTCAAGGCCACGGTGTGGAAGGGCTGAAGATGCTGGCTCAGGCCCGGGAAGAGACCGGGCTCGCCATCGTCACCGAAGTCATGTCGGAAGACGATGTGCCGCTTGTTGCTCAATATGCCGACATTCTGCAGATTGGCTCTCGCAACATGGAGAACTTCACGCTGATTGAAGCGGCTGCGAGAACCGGGAAGCCCATTCTGCTCAAGAGGGGAATGATGGCGACGGTGGCCGATCTCTTCCGTTCGGCGCAACTCGCACTCGATAACGGCAACCCGAACGTCATTCTGTGCGAGCGCGGGATTCGCACCTTTGAGACAGCGCTTCGGAATACCTTCGATGCTGCTGCCATTGCACTGATCAAGCAAATCTCTCATCTCCCGGTCATCGCGGATCCCAGTCATGCGTGCGGCGATCGCGACCTGGTGCCAGCCCTGGCTCGTACCGGCGTTGCTGCCGGCGCCGATGGGCTGATTGTCGAAGTACATCCGAATCCCGAAAAGGCCTGGAGCGACGGAGATCAGTCGCTCGACTTTGCCGAATTCGACGCAATGGTGACGTCACTTCAGCCCTTCATTGCAGTGCGGGAAGCAATGCTTGATGTATGGCCGATGGAGGCTGTTGGATGAGGCCTCGGGCCAGTTTCTCATTCGCACTGGCGTTTTTCGCAATACTGATTCCGATCTGTGGATTCGCGCCGGATTCGTCACACGGTCTCAAGAACGATGTCATTGTCACCGCCGCTCCCACCTATGACGCGTTGGCGGCGCTGCGTGGCGGCGAGCGATTTCCGAAAGGCGCGCACCTTCTGATTCTCCACGAAGGCAAGGTAGAGCCGCTGGTTCCCGATTTTGCTGTGAGCGCGGACGCGAATGTCGCCTTTGATGCAAAGAAGGTTTTGTTTGCAGGCAAGAAGGCAGCAACTGATCCCTGGCGAATCTGGGAGCTTACCCTTGCCGATCATTCTGTGCGCCAGGTTACTACGGACTCGAAAGACGCCATTCAACCGAAATACCTGCCGGCGTGGCACCTGGTCTATTCGCTTCGTGCCGACCATGGATTTCAACTGCAGTCCGCGCGGTTGTTGGACTCAAAGGCGCTCGAGGAGATTGAAGGACCGGCAACGCGGGCGGTTCTTCCCCTCACTTACATGAATGCCAGCGCTGTCCCCGCAGATGTGCTGGCAGACGGGCGCATCCTCTTTGAATCTGGATTTCCACTTGGCAGCGGATCAACTCCGGAATTGTTCCGGGTCTATTCCGACGGCTCCGGAGTGGAGTCGTACCGATGCGACCACAGCTCGACCGGAAGCGGGCGCTGGGGTGGAAAGCAGTTGGCATCGGGCGACGTGATCTTTACGCATGGCGACTCGCTCGCACGTTTCACTTCACCCCTGGCACACGAGGTACGGTTGAACGCTCCTCGTGGTGAATATGCCGGTGGATTCGCGGAAACAGAATCAGGAGCGCTGATCGTGAGTGCGCGCGAAGATGCCAAAGCCAGATATGCGCTCAGTCTCTGGGCTCCCGGCGCTGCAACCTTGCGGCCAGTGATGAGGCAGCCGGGCGAGGACCTTGTCGATCCGGTGTTGGTCGTCGAGCGAGACAGGCCGCGCAGACATCCTTCCGCTCTGCATGATTGGGACTATGCAAACCTCCTCGCGCTCGACGCCCGTGTTTCGCGCGATGGAGCGCTGAAAGGCGCGCCTGCATCGGTGCGACTCGAAGCACTGGATCAGCGGGGCAAGGTCACGACACTCGGTACGGCGCTGGTTGAATCGGACGGATCCTTTTTCGTGAAGGCTCCGGCAGACAGGGCTATTCGATTTGCGCTGCTGGATGCGAAGGGAATCGTCCTCCGCCAGGAACGAGGCTGGTTCTGGAGTCGTGGCGGAGAGCAACGGATCTGCGTCGGCTGCCATGCAGGGCCCGAGCACGCGTCGGTGAACAAAGTTCCAGCGGTACTTCTAAGGACCACAACGCCCGTTGATCTCACAGGCAAGATTCAGCAAGCGATGCCGGTGACCCCTGGTACAGGTGTTCATCCTCGCGGCGATGTGCCGGGAGGCAATTGAGATGGTTATTTGTCTTCATTACAGGTTTTCGACCGCATTGCTCCTCATCGCCGGGCTGGCGGCAACGTGTGCATCCGGGCAGCAGGGGCCTGTACCATCGGCTCCGTCGAAAGAAGCCGTCAATCCGGCTTCAGCTATCAGATTTGAAGATGCGAGCGACAGGGCCGGCATCAACTTCGTGCATAGCTTTGGCTCGCGGCAATTAGGGTCGCTGCTCGAAGGCACCGGCGCGGGTTGCGTGTGGCTTGATTACAACAACGACGGCCTGCCTGATCTCTATGTCGTGAATGGCCGGCCGCTCGATGATTCGATGCACCCTTACCCGCTGAAAGACAAGCCGGCGGTTCTCCCTCACAATCATCTTTACCGCAATGACGGCAACGGCCACTTCACCGACGTGACCGACAAGGGGGGACTGAATCCAGACCTGTATTCGATTGCCGTAACCGCA
>Ga0335082_10007296_pt1 | contig 12018 bp, 11 predicted proteins | sample Lox_Sample_41_FD_206718 | JGI IMG/M metagenome (GOLD analysis project Ga0335082, IMG submission 206718) | Soil microbial communities from Loxahatchee National Wildlife Refuge, Florida, United States - Lox_Sample_4.1 | ecosystem: Environmental > Terrestrial > Soil > Wetlands | place: USA...
CGTCCGATGCAGAGGGACCAGGTCGGTAAGCGGCTTCGGCGCAATGACTACTCCGGCAGCATGCACGCCGGAGTTGCGTACCAGCCCTTCGAGACGTTTGGCAGTGTCGATCAATTCTTTGGTTTGCGGCTCATTCTGGTATGCCGACGCGAGCGGCGGCGAATCCTTCAATGCCTGCTCGAGCGTAATGTTCAGAGTATTCGGCACCATCTTGGCCACCCGATCGACATCAGCATAGGGAATGTCCATCGCCCGGCCGGAATCCTTGATGGCTGCCTTGGCCGCCATGGTGCCGAAGGTGATGATTTGAGCCACCTGATCACGGCCATACTTTCGGGTGACGTAATCGATGACCTCGCCGCGGCGATTCATGCAGAAGTCAATGTCAATGTCGGGCAGGCTGATGCGCTCGGGATTGAGAAAGCGCTCGAACAGCAATTCGTTTTGCAACGGGTCAATGTCGGTGATGCCCAGCGCATAAGCCACTAACGCTCCTGCCGCCGAACCACGTCCCGGACCCACCGGAATGCTTCGTTCTTTCGCGTACCGAATGAAGTCCCAGACGATCAGAAAGTATCCGGCGTACTGCATTTGCCGGATGATGGCGATCTCGTGCGAGAGACGCTGCTCGTATTCCTGCAGCGAATGTTTCACCCGGCCGTTTGCCTGCAGTTCGCGCAGCACTTCAAGACGCTTGGCGAAGCCTTCGCGAGCGACATGCTCAAAGTAGTCGGGCAGGGAATAGCCGGCGGGCACCTCAAACTGCGGGAACGGGTCATGCACCTTCTCCAGACGCACGTTACAGCGTTCGGCGATCTCCAGCGTGTGCGCCAGCACCCGCTCGTAGCCCGAGAAAACCTGGGCCATCTCCGCCCCACTCTTCACATAGAACTGGTTGCCATGAAACTTAAGCCGCTGATCATCGTTGATGGACTTTCCGGTCTGAATGCAGACCATCACGTCCTGGGCGTGTGAATCGTCCTCACATAAATAGTGACTGTCGTTGGTCGCCACCAGCGGAAGTTCAAGCTCCTGTTCGAGCTTCAGCAGGTCGGGCTGGATGCGCTTCTCATCGGGAATGCCCTGGTCCTGGACCTCAAGATAGAAGTTTCCCTTGCCGAAGATGTCACTGAAGGTCCCTGCGGCATCACGCGCGGACGCATATTTCCCCGCCACTAGGCTCTCCGCGACTTCCCCTTTCAGGCACGCCGAGAGACCAACCAGCCCTCTTGCGTGCTCGGCGAGGAAGCGCTTGCTCACGCGCGGCTTGTAGTAGAAGCCATGCAGCGACGCCTCGGAGACAATCTTGACTAGATTGCGATAGCCCTCCTCGTTTTCGGCCAGCACTACGAGGTGGTTGTAGGTGTCGCCTTCCTTGTCAGTGCGATGGTCTTCCTTCTTACAGATGTAAAGTTCACAACCAATGATCGCCTTCAGGCCCTGCTCTTTGGCCGCGTTGTGAAATTCCACCGCACCAAAGATGTTCCCGTGATCCGTGACCGCTACTGCGGGCATGTCAAGCTCCTTGACGCGGCGCACCAGGCGCTCGATGTTACAGGCGCCGTCGAGCAGGGAGTAGTCGGTGTGCAGATGGAGATGGACGAATTGCGGTTGTGACATGCGAAACTCAGGCCTCTGGCTTGCTCCTTCTATTCTAAGCGTTCAATGCCGTGGCTACGGCCTGAGGAAGGTGTGGAAAAGAAGGGAGGAAACCTCAAACCACGGATTGACAACGGATTCCACGGATCATTTCAGGTAGGCCCGTGGCATCACTCGGCTCATATCGTCATAACCTGTGAGAATCCGTGGTTGCACGCCGCTCGCTTTAGTTTGACGGTTCGGTTGGTTCTCCCGGAGAGATCAATCGGCCGCCGGTAATCACCTGCCCAGGCGGGGTCTGCCGCGGAACGTCCGGCATCGCTCCCTTGTTATGTGCGCGATAGGCGAAGATCACCGCCAACAGCGGCGCAGCCAGGAGCAATCCCCAGAAGCCAAACACCAGCATCAATAACAACGGGACAATGAGCGACGCCCAGATGGGTACCTTCGCGGTGCGGCGCATGATGACCGGCTGTAGCACCAAACCATCCAGAACTACGATCCCGCCATAAAGCATGATTACGTAGAGGAACTGCTCGAAGCCGCCGGCAAAAAGAGCGACCAGCGCCGGGCCCATTACGGCCAGCGTGGGCCCGAAGTGCGGAATGAATTGCAGAAGTGCTGCCAGGATCGCCCAGAACGGGGCCCACGGCACATGCAGATAATCAAGCCCAAGCCACCACAGCGCGCCAACCGCAGCCGAGTCGTAGCATTGTGCGATGAACCACCGTCGAAGTGCGCCGCCTGTGATGTTGATGTGCGTCGAGAACTGCATGACTGATTGGATGCCTGCCCGTTCTTGCGGTCTCGAACGGGATGCTACACTCAACTTTAACGCTGCAACGGAGAGTCTGCCGCATGAAATTCGGCGTCGTCATCTTCCCCGGTTCCAATTGCGACCACGACGCGTATTGGGCCATTGCGGAAGTCGCGAAGCAGCCTGTGACCTCCCTGTGGCATGACTCGCCTGATCTCCAGGGCTGCGACGCCATCGTCGTTCCCGGCGGATTTGCCTACGGAGATTATCTCCGGACGGGGGCGATCGCCAGGTTCTCTCCAGTGATGGAATCCGTACGCAAGTTCGCCGCCGAGGGCGGCCTCGTACTCGGGATCTGCAACGGATTCCAGATCCTGTGCGAAGCCGGGCTTTTGCCCGGCGCGCTCATGCGCAATGCCGGACTGAAGTACGTCTGCAAACCGGTCCACATCCGCGTGGAAAGCACCAACACGCCGTTCACGCAGCAACTTACGCGAGGCGAGGTGCTGGAGATCCCTATCGGCCACATGGAAGGGAACTACTTCTGCGACCATACGACACTCGCCGAACTGAAGGACCAGGATCGCGTGATCTTTCGCTACACGACGCCGGGTGGTGAAGTTACCGCCGAAGCGAATCCCAACGGCTCACTCGACAACATCGCGGGCATCTGCAACACAGCACGCAATGTTCTGGGCATGATGCCGCATCCCGAACGCGCCGCCGCGCCTGAGCTGGGCATGACCGACGGAGCCAAGCTCTTCCATTCACTGGTTGGGGCGATGCTAGAAAGGCAGCAACTAGCGCCTAGCAATTAGCTGCTGACCGTCCGAATTGGGGCCCGTATGTGTACTGCTTGCTAATTGCTGGTTGCTGCTAGCCGAACGCTTCCTTGTTCACCACATACGGCATCTTCGTTATATCTCCGCCGTAGTTGTGCTCGAGCACGTCAATCAGCCCCTGCGCACAGCGGCCCGCCATGCCCAGGTTGGGATCGACCGACAATCGCGTAATGCGCGCGGCACTGGCGAAATGCGGGTACAGTCGGCAGCGGTCTTCGATTTCAGGATCGCGCAGCGGAGAGTCCGGCGGCAGCGGTTCGGTCTCATAGACATCCAGCGCCGCTCCGGCAATCCATTTCTCTTTGAGCGCCTTGGCCAGCGCCTTCTCCTCCACGACCGGCCCGCGCGAGGTGTTTACCAGGTAGGTCGTCGGTTTCATCATGCGCAGTGTGCGCTCGTTGATGAGGTGATACGTGGGGGTGTCACTTTCCCCTTCGCGCAGCAGCGGGACGTGGATGCTGATGAAGTCGCTCTGTCGTAGCACGTCGTCCAGCGGGAGGTACTTGATGTTGGTGCGCTCGCGTTGCATCCCGCTGCCGTAACGCAATTCCATCTGATACTGGACATCGCGAAGCAGCTTCTCGTTCGCCCCCCTCGCTTCGTAGCACAGGATGTTCATGTCAAAGCCGATGCACTTCTTGATGACGGCCTGTCCGATGCGCCCGGTGCCGAGCACGCCGATGGTCTTGCCGGTGACCTCGTCGCCGAGAAACGGCAGGTACGGATGCCAGTAGCCCCAATTGTTCTCGCGCACGAGATGCTCGCCGTTCCACAGTTTGCGCGCCAGACCTGCCAGGGCGAAGAGGGCCAACTCCGCGGTCGCCTCCGTCAGAACTTCTGCGGTGTTGGTGACTGGAATCTTGTAGCGATTGGCGTCGGCGCGGTTGATGTTGTCGAGGCCCACGGCGTACTGCGCCACAGCTTTAAGCGTGCCTTGACCGGCCTCGAAGACTTCGGCGTCAATCTTGTCGCGAAGTGTGGTGATGAGGCCGTCGACGCCGCTGCGGACTTTCTCGATGATTAAGCTCTTCGGCGGCGGCTCAGGCTGGGGATAGACCTCGATTTCGTAGCCACGCTCGCGCAGGCGCTGGAGGGCCGCCTCACCAATGTCAGCCGTGACGAAGACGCGGAACTTCTGTGACATTCAGTCCTCTGTTGTCCCCACGAAAAAGGCCCGCTTGCCGGCGGGCCTCGCAAGCCAAAACCCAAACCCTACAGATGCTTCTTCGCCCACTGGTCAATCCGCTCGAGCGCGATCTGGATGTTCTCGATCGAATTGGCGACGCTGAACCGCAGATACCCTTCACCAAACGCACCAAACGCGGTTCCTGACAGCGCCGCGACGCCAGCTTCTTCCAGCAGGGAATCGGCCAGCTTCTTCGACGGCCATCCAGTCTGTGTGATATTCGGAAAGGCATAGAAAGCGCCTTTCGGCAGACGGCATGAGAATCCTCTGACCTTGTTGATGCCGTTCACGAACACATTGCGGCGGTGCTCGAATTCCTGCCGCATCTTCTCTACTTCACCCTGATCGCCACGTAACGCCTCGATGCCCGCCACCTGGGTGAACGTTGCGGTGCACGAATTGGAATTGGTCATCAGCCGTGCCATATGGGTGGCAAAATCGGGCCGCATGATGCCATAGCCCATACGCCACCCAGTCATGGCATAGGTCTTCGAGAAGCCATCCAGAATGATGGTGCGGTCTTTGAATCCGTCCACCGCAGCGATGCTGTAATGCTCGCCTTCGAACAACAGGCGGTGATAAATCTCATCGCTCATGACCATAATGTCGCGGTCGCCGATGGCCGCCGCCAGGCCCTGTACGTCCTCCTTGGTCATAACGCCGCCGGTCGGGTTCTGGGGGGAATTAATGATGATCAGCTTGGTGCGATCAGTGATGTCGCCGACCATCTCGTCAACATCGAGGCGGAAGTCGCGATCTTCCCGCAGATGGACCGGCACCGCCTTTCCACCGAGGAAGTTGATCATCGATTCGTAGATGGGAAAGCCGGGATTGGGATAGATGACCTCATCGCCTTCCTCGATGAGCGCCAGCATGGTAAAGAAGATGATCGGCTTGCCCCCGGGCACGACCACCACCTCATCAGCACTGACCTTGATGCCGCGCGACTTAGAGACGTCCTCGGCGATCGCCTCGCGCAGGTCGGGCAGGCCCGCTGATGGCCCGTAGTGGGTGGCCCCCTGGTGAAGCGCGTCCACCGCCGCCTCCACGATGTTGGCCGGCGTGTCCTGGTCGGGCTCGCCGATCTCGAGATGGATAATATGTCGTCCCTGGCGTTCCAAAGCGCGAGCACGTACCAACACTTCGAAGGCCGTTTCAGTCCCCAGCCGCGACATACGTTGAGCCAGGCGCAGTTCAGTCTGTGTAGTCGTCATAGGCAAACCGGATGATTATAACCCTGCCTTACCGGCGGGGGTAGCAACATAGATGGTGGCGTTCCCAATCGTGCGGCCCGGTTCATACCCGTGAGCTTTCAGGATGCCTGCGATCTGTGGGGCGCGCGGGTCCTTCTGAAGAACATCGTTGCCCAGGACCACGATGCGCGGCTCATGCGCGGCAAAGCCCCTCACTATGTCTTCCGGAGAGAGGATGTGATACTTTGCCTTTTCCTGCGGGGTGAGCTGCCAGGAGACGGACCACCCGAAGTTGTTCTCAAAGCCGGGGTAGGGAACCGTGTGGGATTCGAAAACGTACCCCGGCCAGAAGCTCCCGACCTGCTCTGCGGGCACCGTCAACCCGTCGATTGCCTTTGAAACTTCACGCACTCCACGCAGCGTCCAATTGGGCGCATCGTCGGCGTCGTCTATTCCGATTACGGCACTGGCGGTGAACAGGTAGTTGCGGAACCCGGCAACACCCAGTGCAACGTAGCCTGCGAGCAGGACGGCGAGCGTTACAGTTGCCATCCGCCTTACCGCCGGAGAATGCAACCAGGCAAAGTAATCGCTGACGAGGCAGACCGCGCTCACGATGACAAACGGGACGGACAGGCAGAAGTATTGGGAATAAACCGGATTAGGCAGGATGGAAATGAGACCCAGACAGAATGCGATGAGAAACGCCAGGAAGGAAGCGCTCATTCTCTTGCGCCAGAGAAAAGCAAGCGCGACGCAGGCTCCGGACAACATTCCGAATTGAAGACCGTTGTTCTCGGGACCAACCAGCGCAAGGCGCACAGCACCCAGCTTCGCGCGCCAATCGCCGAACGTTCCCTCGGCCGAGCGTATCGCGTGGTATCCCAGGTTGTTGAACCAGTACCGGTCAGGGGAGAGCGCAAAGAGGAGGGCCGACGGGGCAAGGCCCACAACCCAGCCGCCGAGAAACCACAGCGTGTTCGCCACCCGACGCGACTCCCCGGATCGCCGAATGATCCACCAGACAAACACAGGCGTGACCGCGACAACGTAGGAGCGTGTGTCCGCGCTCAGGCCCAACAACAACCCGCTACAGGCAATCCACCCGGGCGGCAAGTCCTGAGGGAGACCGCTGAGGATTGCATAAGCCGCAAAAAGACATAAGCCTGCCAGCGAGAAGGTCTTGGCAATGGGATACCAGGCGAAGATGAATGTGGTTGCAGCAAACAGCCCTGCGGCTGACAAGCCGGCCAGAACCTTTCCCGTCAGCCGGCAGACATTCCCAAACACCAGCAGTCCCAGCAGGGCAGTCAGCAGGGCGGACAGCGTCCTGCCGGCAATCCAGGTCACGCCGGCGAACTTCATCCATATCGCATAGACGTATGGCAGCAGCGGCGCCTGGGTGTAGAAGAAGTCCAGATACGGGGTCTTGTGCAGGAGCACCAGTCGCGCCGCCAGCAGGTAGAAACCCTCATCGCCGTCAATGAAGCGGTTGCGCGAAACGTACAGAAAGTAGACCAGGAGGACAAGGAAGACCGGCGCCAGCAGCAACCAGGAAGTGCGATTTGCTCGCGCCAGGTTCGAGGGTCGTTGTACGGTTGTGGTAGCAGCCACCTGGGTATTCCATCTCAATCCGGCAGGTTAATCAATAGGAGGAAAACTGCCATAGCCTCCTGCCTCTCATGCTCAAAACGCACGATCATCACAAGAAGTTGCGACGGTTGACGCACTGGAGAATCCCTTAAGTTATGCGAACCAGCGTTGAGCGACGAACGGTAGATCTCTCGCACTACCCGGACTTGGTGGTGGTTTATCTGGGAATGCGCGTCAACCAAATCACCGGGATCAAGACACTGCTGGGGTTCGGGCCCAAGATCTCCTCTTCGGTCACGGCCCAGCCCGAAGGGTTGCTGCGACACGAGACGGTCATTTATTCACTGTTTCCCATGCACGTCGGAATGCGGCAATACTGGCGCGACGTTGACGCGCTCTTGAAGTGGACGCGCTCCGACCCTCACCGGCAGTGGTGGCACGGCTTCCTGAAGGATTCAGGTGGGACGGGCTTCTGGCATGAGACCTATTTCCGGCGGGGCGGAATGGAAGCCGTCTATGACGATGTTCCGCAGCCGATTGGGTTTACGGGATTTGCGCCGGTGGTGCCGGCCCGGGGACCCATGTTCGGGGCTGCTAGCCGGGGCGGAATGGAATTCGCCGGCCCACCGGTCCTGTCGGAGCAGGAGCTGTACGAAGACCGTGCATCGTGAAAGTGGGAACAGTCTGAGGCGTGGATTTCCAAAACTCTGCCGCACGGTTCCCAGGAAATTCTTGGGTCCCCTTTTACCCGGAGTGGCAGTTAAAATTCCTTCTTCGAATCCAGCAGAATGGTGACCGGGCCGGCGTTGACCAGTTCGACCTCCATCATCTCCTGGAAGCGGCCGGTTTCGCAGCGCAGGCCGCCGGCGCGAACGCGTGCCACGAAATACTCATACAAAGCTTTTGCCGGCTCGGGACGAGCCGCTGCGTCAAACGACGGCCGCTTGCCGCGCCGCACATCACCGAACAGCGTGAATTGCGACACCGCCAGCACCGACCCGCCGACCTCGGCGACGCTCAGGCTCATCTTTCCGGCATCGTCCTCAAAGATCCGCAAGCCGGCGACTTTGTCAGCCAGATAATCGGCGTCGGCCTCCCTGTCGTCCTGGGCCACACCCAAGAGCACCAGCAGACCTGTGTCAATCTTACCGGTAAGTGTGCCGCCGACTTTGACCGAAGCGCGAGTGACGCGTTGTACGACGGCACGCATGGACGATCAGTGGCTATTGGACAGTGACAGTGGCTGGAAAGAGCGTGTGGGAAAGGGCTCACTCATTTGACCTTGGAACCTGGTTTCTAAACTAGCCACTAGCCAGGAGTCACGGGCCATTACTCTTACAGCTTCTTCAGAACCTCAAACACCTCTTCGTTGCCCGGGACTTCGCCGATGGGATAGACCTTGCCGAACTTCAGCTTGCCGTCCTTGCCGACCACAAAGAGGGCGCGCTCGGAGACGCCGGGCAGCGGGTCGCCTTCCCGCAGGATGCCGAACTGGCCGATTACCTGACCATGAGGATAAAAATCGCTGGCCAGCGGAAAGTCGATGAGGCCGATGTCTTTCTTTTGCCATGCGGTATGGCTGGGGATGGAGTCGGCGCTGATGCCCACCAGTTGGGCATCGTAAGCCGCGAACTTTTCCAGATCGGTATTGAGCGCGGGCAGTTGTGAGGCGCAAACCGGCGTCCAGTCGGCGGGATAAAAGGCGATAACCACGTTCTTCTTACCCCGGTAGTCGCTGAGTCTGAATCGCTGCTTGATGTTGCCGACAACTGCCGGCAGCTCGAAATCCGGAACCTCTGCGCCAACTTGCAGGATTGCCATGCACTCCTCCGCCCACAAAAGGTAATGGCGATTCTAGAGGGAGGAGCGTTGCGGAGCAAGTGAATGGAGGAAATGTTAACGCTCGGTGAATTGTTCCCGGAGTGAGTTGCCCGTTAGTGAGTGCCGGCTATTTACTGGTACGTCACCTTTTTCTCGCCCTTGACGATGCGCCCGATCACGTAGCCCTTTTCGCTGCATCGGTCCAGGATGAGTTGGGCCTTCTTAAACTTGTTCGGCGGCACCACCAGGATCATGCCGATTCCCATGTTAAAGGTGCGCAGCATCTCGTCGGGCAGCACGTTGCCGATCTTTTGCAGGTGCTCGAAGATGGGGGGCACCGGCCAGGAATGGATCTCGACGATTGCGCCCAGGCCCTTGGGTAGCACCCGCGGCAGGTTCTCCGTGATGCCCCCGCCGGTGATATGCGCCATGGCCGAAACCGCCTCGGCGTCGACCATGCGCCGCACAATCGGCCAATAGCTTTTGTGGGTCTTCATCATTTCAGTCCCCACTTTGCCTTTGATCTCGTTGACGTAGGACTCCGGCGTGTAACGCGCCACCTCGAAGAACAGCTTGCGCGCCAGCGAGTAGCCATTGGTATGCAGGCCGGTTGAAGGCAGCCCGATGAGCACGTCGCCGGCCTCCACCGCTTTGCCGGTGACGAGCCGCTTGCGGTCCGCCACACCCACGATGAATCCCGCCAGATCGTATTCGCCATTGCCGTAGAAGCCCGGCATCTCGGCGGTCTCGCCCCCGATCAGCGCACAGCCATTCTGCTTGCACGCATCGGCGACGCCGGAAATCACCTTCTCTACGATCTCCGGTTGCAGCGTGCCGGTGGCGAAGTAATCCATGAAAAACAGAGGTGTGGCGCCTTGCACAGCTACATCGTTCACGCAGTGGTTCACCACGTCGGCGCCGATGGTGTGGTGCAGCTTCATGGCAAACGCCAGCTTCAGCTTGGTACCCACGCCGTCCACGCTGGAGACCAGCACCGGGTCGGGAAACTTCTTGCGGTCAATGGAAAACAGAGCGCCGAAGCCGCCGAGTTCGCTCAGCACGCCGCGGTTAAATGTCTTCTGTGCCAGATACTTAATGCGCTGTTTAGCGCGGCTGGAGCGCTCGATGTCCACACCGGCATCGGCGTAACTAATCGTCCGTTCTTCGAGCATAGAGTAAGCCACGGCTGGATCCAGAAACCGCTGCGGGCATGCTTTGCGCGGGAAAAGGCATTGTATCATTCCGCTGCGCAATCGGATGGCTGCCCCGCCGATTCAACCTCGCTTGGCGGCACGGACAGGTGGCGCTCGGACTCCGCGGTCCTTCCTAAATGCTTATGAAGGATTTGCAAAACTTGGATCAACAATTGCTGCCCCGCGAGTCCCATGCCTCCCCTCCGCATCAAAATCGTTGTAAAATTTCGCAATCTTACGGGCAGAAGGAGGCCTCGTCATGGCTGTGGACATGGACAAACTCAATGCGTTTATCGGGCAGTTCGTCGGGGATTTAGGGGCAGCGGTATCTGCGGGGATGGTGGTCATCGGTGATCGGCTGGGGTTGTATAAAGCGCTGGCGGAAGGGCCGATGACGTCGGCGGAGCTTGCGGCCAAGACCGGCACCGACGAGCGCTACGTGCGCGAGTGGCTGGCCTCCCAGGCGGCGGGCGGCTACATCACCTACGATGACAAAACCAACAAGTTCGGCATGACCGAGGAGCAGGTCTTTACGCTGGCCAAGGAAGACAGCCCGGCTTACCTGCCGGGAGCGTTCCAGCTGGCGCTGGGAGCGCTGAACGCGGTGCCGCGCATCGCCGATTCCTTCCGCAGCGGCGCCGGCATGGGCTGGCATGAGCACGATGACGGCGTCTTTCACGGCTGCGAGAAATTCTTCCGCCCGGGCTACGCTGCCAACCTGGTGAGCGCGTGGATTCCTGCACTCACCGACGTCAGCAAGAAGCTGGAAGCCGGCGCTCGCGTCGCCGATGTAGGCTGCGGCCTCGGCGCCTCCACCATTCTGATGGCCAAGGCCTATCCCAAGTCCCAGTTCTTCGGCTTCGATTATCACGACAAGTCCATCGAAGAGGCGCGCAAGTCCGCGGAGCGCGAAGGCGTGGCCGATCGCGTCAAGTTCGATGTCGCCAAGGCCAAGGACTTTCCCGGCAAAGGCTACGACTTCGTGGCCGTCTTCGACTGCCTGCACGACATGGGCGACCCGGTTGGCGCCGCCCGGCACGTGCGCGAATCGCTGGCCGGCGACGGCACCTGGATGATTGTCGAGCCTTTCGCCAAAGACACGCTGAAGGACAACCTGACGCCGGTCGGCCGCGTGTACTATTCGTTCTCCACGCTGCTCTGTACCCCGTGCTCACGCTCGCAGGAGGTGGGCCTGTGCCTGGGCGCGCAGTCGGGCGAGGCGCGCATTCGCGGCGTCGTCACCAGTGCCGGATTCACCCGCTTCCGCCGCGCCACCGAGACGCCGTTCAACCTGGTGTACGAGGCCAGGCCGTAGAGCCCCGAAGCTTTCTCTTGTTCTGTCATCTTGAGCTGCGGTGCGAACCGTAGCGAAGGACGGTGGCTGGAAAGAATGCGGGTGCCCCACCCTTTGCGCGTAGTGGGGCGAAAGGGTGGGACCGAGCAGCTACGCTCCCGCCGGCGCTGCCTTCTTCTGTTTGAACCAGGAGAACAATTCAAACGCCAAAGGCACAATCTGTGAGGCCAATTGCGCCGACGCCACTGCTTCTGCCTGCACGTTCTTGTCGCTGCTTTCAGCCGCCACCCCCGCGCCTGCAATCTGCAGGATCTGCTGCGTCGCCGCCACGTGGTCGGAGCTGTATTGTTCAATTTCCGGCACAGCCGCTTGCGCGATCTGTGCGCCGGTCGAGATTTTGGAAAGTACGGTCGCAAAGTCCATGGTTATGTCCTCTTTTTCTTGAATTAGCAACTAGCAACTAGCCAGTAGTGTCCGGTTAAGGACTGTTGTGTTTCGCGTAAGTCAGTGCGTTAGCAAAGGTTAAGTATGGTGAGGCTC
>Ga0335082_10007297_pt1 | contig 12016 bp, 13 predicted proteins | sample Lox_Sample_41_FD_206718 | JGI IMG/M metagenome (GOLD analysis project Ga0335082, IMG submission 206718) | Soil microbial communities from Loxahatchee National Wildlife Refuge, Florida, United States - Lox_Sample_4.1 | ecosystem: Environmental > Terrestrial > Soil > Wetlands | place: USA...
CCGCGCGCCACGGCGAGGGCGCGACGGCAACCGGCTTGATGCGGCGGCGTCTGAGCCACGGCTCGACGATCAGTGCATAAGCGAGCCGGCCGAGGGCGACCACAGCGACCATCGAAAACAAGAGCCGCCCGCGCCAGGCGACGACCAGATTATTGTGAAAGTCGGTGTAGGTCTGGAAGCCAACCAGCGGCAACAGCAGCCCGAACGTCAGCAGCGCGGTGAAGCCTGCGTCACGCAGCGCGCCGACGAGCGGGACGCGCTTATCTGGCGCGCCGACTGTCATCTCACACCTTCTCGACGTCCGGCCGCCCGAACAGGCCTTGCGGCAGGAAGATCAAGGTGATCGCCAGAACGGAAAACGCCGCGACGTCCTTGTAGTCGATGGAAAAGTAGGCCGACCACATGGTCTCGATCAGCCCGATGAGGATGCCGCCGATCACCGCCCCCGGCAGCGAACCGATGCCGCCGAGCACCGCGGCAGTAAACGCCTTCACGCCCGGCACGAAGCCATCGGAAAAGGTGACGACGCCGTAATACATCAGGTACATGGTGCCGGCGACGGCGGCGAGCGCGGCGGCGATGACGAACGTCATCGATATGGTCTGGTCGACGTTGACGCCGACCAGCGCCGCCATCTTCTGGTCCTGCTCACAGGCGCGCTGCGCGCGGCCGAGTTTGGTCTTGGCGACCAAATACCAGAATGCCGCCAGCAGCACCGCGGTGACGCCCCAGATGATCAATTGTTTGAGAGACAGCGTGACGGGATAACCGTGGCCGTTGAGCAGCACGAATTCGCCCTGCACCATCGGTGGGATCGGCTTGTTGCGTGGGCCCTGGCTGACCTGGACGAAGTTGGACAGAAAGATCGACATGCCGATGGCCGAGATCAGCGGCGCCAGGCGGAAAGAGCCGCGCAAGGGCCGGTAGGCGACGCGCTCGATCGCCCAGTTGACCAGCGAGGTGAACAGCATCGAGACGATCAGCACGATGAACAGAGCGAGCGCGATCGAGGTAATGCCGAGCCAGGTGGTGAGGATGAGGAAGGCGATCAGGGCGATGAAGGCCGAGACCATGAACACGTCGCCATGGGCGAAATTGACCATGCCGATGATGCCGAACACCATGGTGTAGCCGATGGCGATCAGGCCGTAGATCGAACCGAGAGTGATGCCGTTGATGAGCTGCTGGAGAAAGACTTCCATTGTCCCCCATCGCCTTTCCGACGTCGCCCCGGCCGATTCTTAACGATTAACAGGGACTTGCCGCAGCGGCAACGCCGGGCGGCGCATGTTATGAAGCTGTTGAAAGGACCGATCCCCATGTCCCCCGGCACCGCCATCGCCATCCGTATCGGCGCGGCCGCGGCCGTTTTCGCCGTCATGGCGCTCTGGGAGTGGCTGGCGCCGCGACGCCGGCTCGCGGTCGGTCGGCAGCCGCGCTGGCCTGGCAATCTCGGCGTCTGGCTGATCGATGCGGCCGCGATCAAACTCTTGGGGCCGGTGACCGTGGTCGGCGCGGCGCTTGTTGCGGCGGAGAAGGCCTGGGGGCTGTTTTCATGGTTCGACCTGCCGTACTGGGCGGCGGTGCTCTTTGGCGTCATTGCGCTCGACCTGACGATTTACCTGCAGCACGTCGTCTTTCACCACGTGCCGTGGCTGTGGCGGCTGCATCGCATGCATCATGCCGACCTCGACATCGACGTCACGACCGGCGTGCGTTTTCATCCGCTGGAGATCATGCTGTCGGTGCTGATCAAGATTGCGGCGGTGCTCGCGCTCGGGGTGCCGGCGCTTGGCGTGGTTATTTTCGAGGTGCTGCTCAACGCCACGTCGCTGTTCAATCACAGCAACATCGCGCTGCCGCCGCGGCTCGAGCGGCTGGCGCGCTGGATCGTGGTGACGCCGCAAATGCACCAAGTGCATCACTCGATCGAGCGTGCGGAGACTGACAGCAATTTCGGCTTCAATCTGCCGTGGTGGGATCGTGTGTTCGGCACCTACCGCGCCAAGCCGGCGGCCGGCGAGCAGGACATGACCGTCGGCCTGCCGGCGTTTCGCGATGTCGCGGAATTGAAGATCTGGCGGCTGTTGACGCAGCCGTTCCGTAGCGAACGTTAGTGCAGCCCGCCGAACAGCCAGATCAGCAGCAGGATCGGCAGCGGAATTCCCAACAGCCAAAGCAGCAAATACCGTCCCATCGTACGCCCCTTTGTCTTGATGTTGCGCGTCGAGGAGGGAACTCGCGGCAGTACGCGACGGTTCCCAGACACCGCGCGGCATTTTATTTGGAACCGAATAGGACTCTGCGATGTTGACGCGACGTTCGGGCGGGGAGCGTTCGACAATCGTTGGAAGGAAGCGAAATGAACCAGAACCAAAACCCCAACCAAAATCCGAACCAGCAGCAGCAGGGCGGACAGCAGGGTGGCCAGCAGCAACAGGGCGGGCAGCAGCAGAAGCCCGGGCAGCAGCAACAGCAGAACCGTCCGGGTCAGGGCGGTCAGCAGGGCCAGCAGAACCGCTGACGCACCGCAGCACGAAACACGACAGCCCCGCCGTCTGGCGGGGCTTTTCGTTTGCGCGGCGGTGGACAGCGTGTAGTGGCTCTCCGCCGGCGTTGGCCTGACCGCAGGCCTCGCATATGCTCGTACCATGGCATCGTCTCCGCTCCCGCTGTTTCATCTTTACGGCGACCCGCCGGACGACAGCGCGTTCGACTTCATCCACATCGAGACCATTTCCTCGCGCTCCTCGGTGCACGACTGGACGATCCGCGCGCACCGCCACCGCAACCTGTTCCAGATTCTCGTGATCGAGCAGGGCGGCGGCGAGATGAACTTCGAGACCGCAACCGTGCCATTTGCGGCGCCGTCGGCGATCCTGGTGCCGGCGACCACCGCGCACGGCTTCCGCTTCACGCCGCAGGTGACCGACGGCTGGGTGGTAAGCTTCACCGAGGACGTCGCCGACGCGCTCGGCGATCAGTCGGGGGAGGCGCTGGCGCGGCTCAAGGCGGTTGCCGGCGATCCGGTCATCCCGCTCGCCGATGCGAGCGAGGCCAGGCGTCTGAGCACGCTGTGCGCCGACCTCAACGAAGAAGCCTCGCTGGCGCGTGAAGGCTACCGGCTGGCGATGCGCGGTCTCTTGGCTTTGATCGCGATCGAAGTGGTGCGGCTGGCGGTGAGCCGCGCGCGCACCGGCGCGGTGACGCTCACCCGCGCCGATGCGCGGGTCGAGGAATTACGCAAGCTGCTCGACGAGAATTTCCGCAAGGAGCGGCTGATCAGTTTCTACGCCGAAAAGCTGGCGATGACCGCGGACCGGCTCAACGATCACGTCAAGCGCGCGACCGGCGTGACCGCCGGCCATCTGATCCGCCAGCGCGTGCTGACGGAAGCCAAGCGGCAACTCGTGTTCACCAACCAGCCGATCCACGAGATATCCTACGATCTCGCCTTTTCCGATCCCTCGCACTTCACGCGGTTCTTCCGCAAGCAGACCGGCATGACGCCGCAGGCGTTCCGCGAGGGCCGCGGTGGTTAAGCTTAAGCGGCGGGCTTAACGGGTAAGGTAAAGTTTCGGTTTCCTTTGAAATTCACATTTGAAAGACTTACGCATCACGTCCAGCTTGAGGAGGACGCCATGCGTAAGTTGTCCGGCGCGGCGGTCGCCATCATCATCGGGGTTGCGTTCTATTTCACGCTCGCCTGGGGTTACGATGGCGTGCGCGTGCTCACGTCGCCGAGCTATGGCCTGGACGACGTCTGGCGCTCGCAGTTCATTTTCGGCATCGGCAGCATCTTCGGCTTGAGCCCGATCGGGCTGATCAAGCTCGCCGCCTTCTTCGGCGCGGTGAAACTCGCGGTCGCCGCGGTCTGCGCCGCGCATATCCTCGACCGGCTGCGCTCGCTCGCCGGCGGCAAGCCCGATTCGGAAATCCTCGAAGGCGGCCTGATGCTGGTGGTGCTGGTCAGCATCGTCTCGGTCGGCCCTGCGGTCTGGTCGCACAATGCCGGCCTGGTCCGCGAAACGACTATCCAGCTGGCGCTCGCCGCCGTCGCCACCGCGCTGTCTCTGCTCGAGCACAATAGCGCCGAGGCAGTCAAACCGCTCGTCACGACCGAGCTGGCCGCCACGCCGCGCGGCGCGCCCTGGTATTCGCCGTTCCGTTAAGACGTTATTTCGGCCGCGCCTCATGGAGGCCGCGGTCGGGCGGCTGCAGCTTTCCGCTGCGGCGGTCTTTGACGGCCTGCACCAGCGACAGTGCCGCATTGCGCACGTCCTGCTGAAAATCGGTGTCGCGGTCGAGATCGTCGTGCGCGGTCGCGTAAGGCGTAAGATAACCGATATAGCGGTCGATCTGGCCCTGATGCCCTGCCGGGATCATGCCGATGTCCTGCAGCCAGTCGGACAGGATGCGGCGCAGATTCTCGGTGCCGGCGGCGTCGCCGTGCACCACGACCGAGAATACGCGGCCTTCGAGGTGTCGCGGATAGGGCCAGCCGGCGAGTTCGAGTTGCTTGGCTTTCGCCGGGTCCTTGCCGCCGGTGGAGGTGAAATCCGGGTTGCCGCCGTCGGCGCAGACGAGGCGGTCGATCATCAGCTTGAGCGAGGAGGGGGCCTGGTACCAGTTGACCGGACAGATGATCATGACGCCGTGCGCCGCCACCCATTTCGGATAGATTTCAGCCATCCAGTCGCCGGTCTGGCCGAGCGCGTGGTTGGGATAGCAGGTGCACGGCCAATGACACAGCGGCTGGGCGGTGGAGACGCAGCCTTTGCACGGATAGATCACCTTGCCGTATTCAGCGGTCAGCCGTGACAGGTCGAGGATGTCGACCTCGAAGCCGCGCGTCTTTTCGATCGCCTGTTTAGCGAGCGTCAGCATGCGCCAGGTCTTCGACATTTCGCCGGGACAGGTCTGGTCGTTGCGCGAGGAGCCGTTGACGATCAGGACGCGCGACGGCGATTTCGGATTCCTCTGCTTACGCTCGGCGGCCTGCACGTTGGCGCGCGTCTCCAGCCACTCGATCGGCACCTCAAAATCGGGATCGGCGAAGCCCTTGCCGGCTTTCTTGGTGCGCGGGCTCTTATGGTAGCCCTCGTAGGTGAGCCACGCCGTCTCGACGATCTTGTCGAGCTCGGGCATCAGCGGATCGTAATCGGGATCGTAGAAGCGTGCGAGAAACCGCTTCTTGAATTCGCGCTTGTCGAGCGCCACGCTCGGCATGCCCTTGCGCACTTTGATCTTGGTCGTCTTGGCCATGGCGGTCCCCCTGCAATGGGCGCATGGCTACATTGAAGGCCATTCAACCGGAAATGACGAGATCGCGACCGATCCGTGACAGAGCTATTTCTTCGCCAACTCCGCCATCACCTCGGCGGCTTCCTTGAAGGCGTGGTTGGCCGCCGGCACCCCGCAGTAGATCGCCTGCTGCAGGATGACCTCCTTGATGTCGGCCTCGCTAAAGCCGCCCTCTGCAAGTGCGGCGCGCACGTGCAGACGGAATTCGTCCCACTGGGCGAGCGCGATCATGGTGCCGATCACCAGCACGCGGCGGGTGCGTTCGTCGTAATGCGGTCGAGTCCAGATTTCGCCCCAGGCGTAGCGGGTGATGAGGTCCTGGAATTCCTCGTTAAACGAGGTCTTTTTCGCGTTGGCGCGATCGACCCATTCGCCGCCCAGCACCTTGCGGCGCTGCGCCATGCCTTTGTCATAGCGGTTCTTGTCGTCCATCGCCTCATCTCCGTTCGTCCTCGCGAAAGCGGGGACCCAGAATTTCAATGACCGGTTCAATCGTTCGCTGCTCCGGATTCCCGCTTGCGCGGGAATGAACGGAGGGAATGATGACTAACCTAACAGGAAATTGAGCACGGCCTCGGTGAAGGCCCGAGGCTGCTCGACGTTGGAAATGTGCGCGGCGTCGAGCGCCACGACCTTGCCGTTCTTCACGGTGCGGGCGATTTCCTCGCCCGCAGCCGGTGGCGTTGCCGGATCCTGCTTGCCGACGATGACCAAAGTCGGCGTCGCAATCCGTGGATTGGTCTCGCGGAAGTCCATGTCGCGCACCGCCTCGACGCAGCCGATATAGCCGTCGAGATTGCTGGCGACGAACATCTTGGTCATGCGCTCGATCGTCTGCGGCGCGCGCTCGCGGAACCCCTTGGTGAACCAGCGTTCCATGTTCGGCCCGACGATGTGAGCGAGGCCATGCTCGCGCACGGTCTTGATACGGTCAGCCCACGGCGACTTGTCGGCGTAGTAGAAGTTGGTGTTGGCGAGGACGAGCTTCTCGACGCGATCGGCAGCGTTGGCGCCGAGCCACTGGCCATCCATGCCGCCCATCGACAGACCGCACCAGTAGGTCTTGCTGACGCCGAGCGTGTCGAGAATTTTGAGGATGTCGCGGCCGAACAATGCGAAATTGAAGGGGCCTTTGGTGGTGCCGGATTTGCCGTGGCCGCGACGGTCGTAGCGGACGAGCCGGAAATGCTTGGCGAACTCTGGAGCCTGATCGTCCCACATATGAAGGTCGGTGCCGAGCGAATTCGACAGCATCAAAACCGGCGCACTCTCGCGCCCCTCGACCTCGACATTGATTGGGCAACCGTCGTCGGTCGTGATCGTCGGCATGAATTTCCTCCCCCGAACTTCGGTTTTGTTTGCAGACTTGCGTCGGCCGCCACACTTAAAGCGGTCTGTGGCCGCTGCAAAGCTCTTTTCAGCGGACCCGCGAGGGCTTAAGCCGTGGATCGGGGATTATAAGGCGCGCAGAAGGAGACGCCGATGGCCATGGTCATGACTGGGGAGGTCCAACTCCCGGCCAGCCGCGAGATTGTGTATGCAAAGCTCAACGATGCCGAGGTGCTGAAGGCCTGCATCCCGGGTTGCGAGGAGCTTAACAAAATCTCCGATACCGAATTGCAGGCGATCGCCGTCACCAAGATCGGGCCTGTGAAGGCGCGCTTTAAAGGCAAAGTGCACCTGACCGATCTCGACCCACCCAACGGCTACAAGATTTCGGGCGAGGGCGACGGCGGTGTTGCCGGCTTCGCCAAGGGCGGTGCCACCGTGGCATTGACCGAGAAAGACGGCGGCACGCTGCTCACCTACAACGTCGAGGCGCAGATCGGCGGCAAGCTCGCCCAGCTCGGGCAACGTCTGGTCAATGGCGCCGCGAAAAAGATCGCCGATGACTTTTTCAAGAACTTCGCCGCGACGATGAGTCCGCCTCTGGTCTGACGAATTAAGCCGTCAGCTTTACGCGGGCGGCCTAATTCCAGTGCGATGACTCGCGCCGAGGCCAACTCACGGGCAGGGATGACGATACCCGTCGTAGCCGAGATAAGTGCCGGATGCCGGATCGTAGGATTTGAATCGCGACATGCAGTACCTCACGTCGGCGCCGGCCGGCGCCGATTCATAGGCGTAATCGGGTTCGTAGGCGTAGCCAGGCCCGTAGTCATAGCCATAGGGTCCACGCGCCGCGAGACCGCCCAAGATGGCCCCGGCAGCAAAACCTGCAATTGCGCCGCCACCGCCGTACCAGCCGTGATGCCAGCCGTGAGCGTCCGCTGACGAAACAGGCAGCGCGCTCGACGCCGCCAGCGCCAGTGCTGCGACGCCCGCCATGATTTTGATACGCATGAGAAATCTCCTCCCTCTTGCCAGGTCATGGAATTAAGCCGCGACCGGCAACTCTGTTCCGTTAAGTTTTCGTAGGTTGTGGCGACGCGACGCACCAAACCGGCATTTCGCCCTTGGAATCTCTTGACCCGGCCCGCGGTCGGGGTTCAGAGTTATTTCCGATCCACGGCGCAATCGGGTCGAAATCGGCCAGATTTCAAACCCGAGCCGCCGCCGCCCCCGCCGGGCGAAGCGAAAAGAGGGCTTTTGGCCCCGAATTTGGGAGGAAGGTCATGCCGAAGGTGTCGATGACGGTGAACGGGAAACCGGTCACCGGCGATGTCGAAGCGCGCACTTTGCTGGTGCAGTTCCTGCGCGAAAACCTGCGGCTGACCGGCACGCACGTCGGTTGCGATACCTCGCAATGCGGCGCCTGCGTTATCCATCTCGACGGCATCGCCGCAAAATCCTGCACGCTGCTCGCCTTGCAGTGCGAGGGCGCCAAGATCACCACCATCGAGGGTCTGGCCGAGCCGGGCGGACCTCTGCACCCGATGCAGGAAGCGTTCCGCGAGAACCACGGCCTGCAATGCGGCTACTGCACGCCGGGCATGATCATGGCGGCGCTCGACATCGTGCGCCGCAAGGGCAACGACCTCGACGAACACACCATCCGCGAGCAGCTCGACGGCAACATCTGCCGCTGCACCGGCTACCATAACATCGTCAAGGCGATCGCCGCCGGAGCGAAGGCGATGGCCAAAGGCGGCGCGCGTCAAGCTGCCGAGTAAATAAGAAATACAACGGGAGGAGACCGCCATGAGCGCGACCGGGATCGGCGCGGCGGTGCGCCGCAAGGAAGACTTCCGATTTGTCACCGGCTCGGGACAATACACCGACGATGTGGTGCGACCGGGCGAGACGCGCGCCGTGTTCGTGCGCTCGCCGCACGCCCGCGCCAAGATCAAGAGCATCGATACGGGCGCCGCCAAGAAAATGCCCGGCGTGCTCGCGGTGCTCACCGGCGCCGATCTCGCCAACGACAAGATCGGCAATCTCATCTGTGGCTGGATGATTCATTCGAAAGACGGCTCGCCGATGAAGATGGCGCCGCACCCGGCGCTCGCGTCGGGCACGGTCAACCATGTCGGCGACGCGGTCGCGGTGGTGGTCGGCGAGACGCTGGCCGCGGCGCGTGACGCCGCCGAAAAGGTCAAGGTCGATTACGAAGTGCTGTCGGCGGTGACCGATCCGGCCAAAGCGAAGTCGGGGCCGCAGATCCACGACGTGGCGCCGAAGAACACGATCTACGAATGGTCGCTCGGCGACGCCAAGGCAGTGGAGGCGGCTTTCGCCGCCGCCAAGCACGTCACCAGGCTCGACATCATCAACAACCGTCTGGTGCCGAATGCGATCGAGCCACGCGCAGCGCTCGCCGAATACGACGCCGGCACCGATCAATTGACGCTTTGGAATACCACGCAGAATCCGCACGTCTCGCGTCTTGTTATCGCCGCCTTCGTCGGTATGGCGCCGGAACACAAATTACGGGTGATCGCACCCGACGTTGGCGGCGGCTTCGGCTCGAAGATTTTTATCTATCCTGAGGAAGTCGTCTGTCTCTGGGCCTCCCGCAAAGTGCGGCGCCCGGTGAAGTGGGTGGCGGAACGTGCCGAGTCTTTCGTCACCGACGCGCACGGCCGCGACCACATCACCCATGCCGAGCTAGCGCTCGATGCGCACGGCAAGATCCTGGCGCTGCGGGCCCGGACAATTGCCAATCTCGGCGCCTATATGTCGACGTTCTCGTCGTCGGTGCCGACCTACCTTTACGGCACGCTGCTGTCGGGCCAATACGACATCCCGTCGATCTATTGCGAAGTCGACGCGGTCTATACCAACACCGTACCGGTCGACGCCTATCGCGGCGCCGGGCGCCCGGAGGCGACCTTCGTGGTCGAGCGCCTCGTCGAGGTCGCGGCGCGCGAGATGGGGCTCGAGCCCGCTGAAATCCGCAAGCGCAACTTCATCAAGTCGTTCCCGCACCAGACTCCGGTGATCATGGCCTATGACGCCGGCGACTATCACGCCTCGCTGAAGAAGGCGCTGGAGCTTGCCGACGTGAAGGGCTTCAACAAGCGCCGACGGGACGCGGCGCGGCGCGGCAAGCTGCGCGGCATGGGCTTCTCGACCTATATCGAGGCCTGTGGTCTCGCGCCTTCCCAAGCGGTCGGCTCGCTCGGCGGCGGCGTCGGCCTGTGGGAGAGCGCGGAGGTGCGCGTCAATCCGACCGGCAGCGTCGAAGTCCTGACCGGCAGCCACGCGCACGGCCAGGGCCACGAGACCACGTTCGCGCAAGTGGTGTCGGAGCGGCTCGGCATTCCGATCGAGAACGTCTCGATCGTGCACGGCGACACCGACAAGGTGCAGTTCGGCATGGGCACCTACGGCTCGCGCTCCGGCGCGGTCGGCATGACCGCGGTCGTCAAGGCGCTCGACAAGATCGAGGCCAAGGCGAAGAAAGTCGCTGCCCATGTCCTCGAAGCCTCAGAAGGCGATATCGAGTTCAAGGACGGCAAGTTCACCGTTGCCGGCACCGACAAGTCGGCGGCCTGGGGCGATATCGCGCTCAACGCCTACATCGCGCACAAATTCTCCGGCCAGGAGCTGGAGCCCGGACTGAAGGAGACGAGCTTTTACGATCCGACCAACTTCACCTTCCCGGCTGGCTGTCACATTTGCGAGGTCGAGGTCGATGTCGACACCGGCAAGACCGAGGTCGTCAATTGGACCGCGGTCGATGACTTCGGCACCGTGATCAATCCGATGATCGTCGAGGGTCAGGTGCACGGCGGCATTGCGCAAGGGGTAGGGCAGGCGCTGCTCGAAGGCGCGATCTACGACAAAGACGGCCAGCTCGTGACCGGCTCGCTGATGGACTACACCATGCCGCGCGCGCACGACCTGCCGTCGTTCCACGTCGGCCTGACGGAAACCAAGTGCCCGTCGAACCCGCTCGGCATCAAGGGGTGCGGCGAGGCCGGCGCGATCGCTGCGCCCGCTGCGGTGATCAACGCCATCACCGACGCGATCGGAACAGAAAACCTCGCCATGCCGGCGACGGCCAATGCGGTGTGGACGGCGCTGCAGAGCGCCAAACCGCGCCAAGCTGCTTAAGGGAGACCACGATGTACGATTTCGCTTTCCATCGTCCGACCACCGTCCGCCAGGCGGCCGGTCTGCTGGCGCGCAATCCGGAAGCCAAGCTCTTGGCCGGCGGCCACTCGCTGATCCCGGTGATGAAGCAGCGGCTGGCAAAACCGTCGGCGCTGATCGATCTTTCGCTGGTCGAGGGGTTGGCCGGCGTCGAGCAAAAGGGCCGCTCGATCGTCATCGGCGCCATGACGCGGCACGCCGACGCCGCTAACTCTCCGGTGTTGCAGCAGGCGCTGCCGGGTCTTGCCATGGTGCCGGCTTCGGTCGGCGATCCGCAGGTGCGCAACCGCGGCACCATCGGCGGCTCGATCGCCAACAACGATCCGAACGCCGATTATCCGGCCGCTTGTCTCGGCCTCGGCGCGACCATCATCACCAATAAGCGCCGCATCGCAGCCGACGATTTCTTCACCGGCATGTTCACGACGGCGCTGGAAGACGGAGAAATCATCACCAAAGTGAGCTTCCCGATCGCGAAGAAAGCGGCCTACGAGAAGTTCAAGCATCCCGCCTCGGGCTTTGCGCTGGTCGGCGTATTCGTGTCGAAGCGTGGCGCGGACATCCGCGTTGCGGTAACCGGTGCCGGCGCCGACGGGGTGTTCCGGGTGAAGTCGTTCGAGGAGGCGCTGAAGAAGCGTTTCGCGGCCAAATCGCTCGAGGGCATGAGCATTCCCGCGACGGGCATGAACAGCGACATCCATGCCAGCCCCGAATACCGCGCGCATCTGGTCGGCGTGCTGGCGCGCCGCGCGGTGGCGAAGGCGACGGCGTAACGCAGCGCCCACCGTCATTTCAGTTCCCTTGCCGGGTAGGCCGTTCAACGCGAACGCAAGGCTGGTCCTCGCCGCCGGCTTCCTTGTGCTGTTCATCGGTGGTGGCGCCCGCTTCGCGGTCGGTCTGACGCTGAAGCCGATTGTCGACGACCTCGGGTGGGGACGCAGCGACCTCGGCCTCGCCGTCGCGCTGTTCCAGGTGATATCGGCGGCGGCGATGTTCCTTGCCGGAAGTCTGACTGATCGTTCGGGGCCGCGCCTGGTTCTGGGCGGGGGCCTGCTGGTCAGCAGCCTCGGCATCGGCTTGATGAGCGCGATCAGCGCGCCTTGGCACGCGCTCGCTCTCTATGGCGTTGTCTTTGCGCTCGGCAATGGCGCAGCTTCGATGGTGCCGGTTGGCG
>Ga0335082_10007299_pt1 | contig 12013 bp, 10 predicted proteins | sample Lox_Sample_41_FD_206718 | JGI IMG/M metagenome (GOLD analysis project Ga0335082, IMG submission 206718) | Soil microbial communities from Loxahatchee National Wildlife Refuge, Florida, United States - Lox_Sample_4.1 | ecosystem: Environmental > Terrestrial > Soil > Wetlands | place: USA...
GAGAAAGCGCGATCGGAAGCCGATCAGGCCGCGCGACGGCACGTCGAACTCCAGCCGCACCCGGCCGGACCCGGTGTGGGTCATCTTGGTCATCGTGCCGCGGCGCATCGCGAGGAGCTGCGTGACCACGCCGATGTAGTCCGCCGGCACGTCGACGAGCAGCAGCTCGACCGGCTCGTGCACGACCCCGTCGCGGGTGCGGGTGATGACGGTGGGCTTCGATACCTGGACCTCGTAGCCTTCGCGGCGCATGGTCTCGATGAGGATGGCGAGCTGCAGCTCGCCACGCCCGGTGACGCGCAGGGCGTCGGGCGAGTCGGTGTCCTCGACGCGGACGCTGACGTTGCGCCTCTTCTCCTGTTCGAGCCGCTCGCGCAGCTTGCGCGAGGTGACGTAGGTGCCCTCGCGGCCGGACCACGGCGACGTGTTGGCGCCGAAGATCATGGCGATGGTCGGCTCGTCGATGCGGATGCCGGGGAGGGCGTGGGGACGGTCGCGGTCGGCGATGGTGTCGCCGATGTTGATCTCCTCGATGCCCGCCACCGCCACGATGTCGCCGGCCTCGGCGCGCTCCGCCTCGCTGCGCTTCAGCCCGCGCCAGGTGAAGAGCTGCGCGATCTTCACCGGCCGCTGCTGGCCGTCGGCCGTGCACAGGGTGTAGAGGCCGGCGGTCTGCAGGGAGCCGTGCTTGACACGCCCGATGGCGAGCCGGCCGAGGTAGTCGTTGTAGTCCAGGTTGTTGCATTGGAACTGCGTGGGTTGGTCGGGGTCCACCACGGGGCCGGGCAGGCTGCCGACGATGAGGTCGAACAGCGGGCGCAGATCGCTCGATTCGACCGCCAGGTCGCGGGTGGCGATGCCGGCGCGGGCGTTGGTGTAGACGAGCGGGAACTCGAGCTGCTCCTCGGTCGCGTCGAGGTCGATGAAGAGCCCGTAGACTTCGTCGACGACCTCGGCCACGCGCGCGTCGACACGGTCGATCTTGTTGATGCACACCAGCGGCGGCAGACCGGCGGCCAACGCCTTCTGGAGTACGAAGCGCGTCTGCGGCAGCGGTCCCTCGGAGGCGTCGACCAGCAGCATCACGCCGTCCACCATGGCGAGGGTGCGCTCCACCTCGCCGCCGAAGTCGGCGTGGCCGGGGGTGTCGACGATGTTGATCTTCACGCCGTGGTACTCGACCGCGGTGTTCTTGGCCAGAATGGTGATGCCGCGCTCGCGCTCGAGATCGAACGAGTCCATCACCCGCTCCATCACGTGCTGGTTGGCCCGGAAGATGCCGCTCTGGTGCAGCATCGCGTCGACGAGCGTGGTCTTGCCGTGGTCGACGTGTGCGATGATGGCGATGTTGCGAACGTCGGCGCGGCGCGTGATCGGCGGGTGCATGGCAGGGTCTCGCGTGTGAATCCAACACCGTACCAGTGCGGGTGGTCCGGTGCCAGCCCAGGGAGGTGTGCGCGTATCCGGGTATGCGCGTGGTCGGGTGTGTGCGTGGCGCTGACGCGCCCACGCGGATACGCGCACACGCGGCGCAAACCAGCCCGCCGCGGCGCGCACCGTTCGTATCGCCTATTTCGTCACCTTGATTCGCAGCTCGTCTTCTCCGAGCGCGCCGGAAGCGTTCGAGACTTTGAGGAGCACTTTGTAGATGCCCGGCTTCTCGAACGTGTGCGACACCGATTGGCCGGTCGCCGGCGCGGCCCCGTCGCCGAACTGCCAGGTGTACACGGGATCGGTCACGCCCGACGGCGGGTCGGCGGTGAACGCGACCGGCAGCGGCGCGGCGCCGTTGGTCGGCTTGGCCTCGGACCAGACGATCAGCGTTTCGATCGCCTGGTTGGGCAGGGTGGTGAGGTCCTTCTTGACGCTCTTCTCGTTGGGAAGCTGCTGGTAGCCTTCGAGCACGTCGAGCTGCTTGAGCTCCTGCTTGGTGTCCTGGGCGCGCACGGTGGCGATCGGCGCCGCGATCAGCACGAGTAGCGCAACGCTGGTCCAGAGTCCGATTCGGAACATCTCTTCCTCCCTAGGTTGTGGGCGAACCCGGCCTGGTCAGGTGGCGAATGCCGTCGGTCCCGGCGACGATCAGGTCGGTAGCGATGCCCAGAAACATGCCGTGCTCGACCAGGCCGGCCCGGGCGGCGAGCTGCCGCGCCAGCGCGGCGGGCTGGGCAATGGGACCGAACGCACAGTCGAGCACGAGATTGCCCTGGTCGGTGCGAAACGGCGCGTGGTCCGGCCCCTCGCGCACCACCACCCGAGCACCGAGCGATTCGAGATAGCGCGCCTGCGACCGCCAGCCGAACGGGATGACCTCGATCGGCAGCGCGCAGTGCGTGCCGAGCACGGGCGAGAGCTTGCTCTCGTCGACGACGATGATCTCGCGCCGGCTCGCTTCGGCGACGATCTTCTCGCGCAACAGCGCACCGCCGCCGCCCTTGATCAGGTCGAGCTGGGGATCGACCTCGTCGGCGCCGTCGATGGTGAGGTCGATGGCGCGCGGACAGTCCTCGTCGAGCAGCGGGATGTGCAGCGCGCGCGCGGCGTCGGCGGTCGCCTTGGAGGTGGGGAAGCCGACGATGTCGCGCAGGGTGCCCTGCTGCAGCCGCGCGCCGATGCGGCGGGTGGCGAAGATCGCGGTGCTGCCGGTGCCGAGCCCGACCACCATGCCCGACTGGACGAGGTCGGCGGCGCGCTCGGCCGCGGCCTGTTTGAGCGCGGCGTGCGGATCGTGGGTCATGCGCGCCGCGTCCGTCAGCTCGCGCCCGCGATGGCCTGACTGACGATGGCCCGCGCCTCGGCCTGAATGCGGCGCAGATGTGCTTCGTCGCGGAAGCTCTCGGCGTAGATCTTGTAGATGTCCTCGGTGCCCGACGGCCGCGCCGCGAACCACCCGTGCTCCGCGATGACCTTGAGGCCGCCGATGGGTTGCCGGTCGCCGGGCGCCGTCGTCAACATGGTGAGAATCTTCTCGCCGGCCAGCTCGGTGGCGCGCACGCGGTCGGGCGAGAGGCTGCCCAGCGCCGTCTTCTCCGCCGCGCTGGCGGGCGCATCGATGCGTTCGTACAGCGGCGCGCCGAACTCGCGCGTCAGCTCGCCATACACCTCGCCGGGATCGCGTCCGAGCGCGGCCGTGATCTCGGCGGCGAGCAGGCAGGGGACGATGCCGTCCTTGTCGGTCGTCCACACGCTGCCGTCGCGGCGCAGGAACGAGGCGCCGGCGCTCTCTTCGCCGCCGAAGCCGAGCGAGCCGTCGAGCAGGCCGTCGACGAAGTATTTGAACCCCACCGGCACTTCGTGCAGCCGGCGTCCGAGCGACGCCGCGACCCGGTCGATCATGCTGCTGCTCACCACCGTCTTGCCGACCGCGGCGTCGGCACGCCATTTCGGCCGGTGGCGAAACAGATAGGAGATCGCCACCGACAGATAGTGGTTCGGCGGCAACAACCCGCGGCTCTTGGCGACGATGCCGTGGCGATCGTGGTCGGTGTCGCAGGCGAAGGCGATGTCGAACCGGTCCTTCAGCGCGATGAGCCGTTGCATCGCCGGCGGTGAGGACGGGTCCATGCGGATCTTCCCGTCCCAGTCGACGGACATGAAGCGGAAGGTCGGGTCGACCTCCGTGTTCAGGACGCTGAGATCGAGCCGGTAGCGCTCGGCGATCGGGCCCCAGTAGTGCACGCCGGCGCCGCCGAGGGGGTCGACACCGAGATGCAGGCGGGCGCCGCGGATGACGTCGAAGTCGATCACGGTGCCGAGGTCGCTCACGTACGCATCCAGGTAGTCGTGCGCGTGCGTGGTCGAGGCGCGCTGCGCGGCCGCATACGAGACGCGCTGGACGCCCTGCAGCCCGCCGTCGAGGAGCTCGTTCGCCTTGTTCTGGATCCAGCGCGTGATCTCGGACTCGGCGGGCCCGCCGCTCGGTGGGTCGTACTTGAACCCGCCGCTGTCGGGCGGATTGTGCGACGGGGTGATGACGATGCCGTCGGCCCGCGCAGTGGTGCGGCCGCGGTTGTAGGTGAGGATGGCATGCGAGACTGTGGGGGTCGGCGTGTACGCTTCGTGGCCGGCGATCATCACGTCGACCCCGTTGGCGGCCAGGACCTCGAGGGCACTGGCGAAGGCCGGGACCGACAAGGCGTGCGTGTCCATGCCGAGGAACAGCGGCCCGCTGATCTTATGCGCTTTGCGGTAGAGACAGATGGCCTGCGTCATCGCCAGGATGTGCCACTCGTTGAAGGCCGCCTCGAACGATGAGCCGCGATGCCCCGAGGTGCCGAACGCGACCCGCTGCGAAGCGACGGCCGGATCGGGCCGCTCGGTGTAGTACGCGGTGATCAGCCGCGGCACGTTGACCAGCATCGACGGGTCGGGCGGCTTGCCGGCGAGTGGGCTCACGCTCATGGGCACCTCGTTGCGGTCCTTCTTTAGTCGGAAGCCCGCAAAGGGTCCACGGGTTCGGGGTGGTGGGGTTTCGGCGGCCGTGTCGGCCTGCCGTTCACCTGCCGCCGTGCATGCGCTACGCTGCAACGGCATGCAGGCGGCCCGGGCGGAGTCGGTGGATCTCGACGCGGTGGCGGCAAGCTTCCGCGCCGCGGCGCCGGCGGCGGACTTCTGCTCGTTGCGGCTCGTCGAGGCGCGCGACGAGCATCTCGCGGTGCGCCGCGGGGTGGTCCAGCCGCCGCACGTCACCTACGACTGCGGCGCCATGGTCACCGTCTGGGATGGCGGGGGCGTCGGCTACGCGGCCACCTCGGATCTCAGCTCGAGCGGGCTGCGGCGGGCCGCCGAGCAGGCGCTCGCCTGGGCGCGGCGCACCGCCGGGAGCCATGTCCTTGGCGCCTCCGGCTGGCGGCCGCAGGTCGGCGACGGCGAATACGCCTCGCCGGTCGAAACGCCGTGGGCGAGCATCGCGCTGGCCGACAAGGTCGGGCTGTTGCGCGGCGAGGCAGAACGGTTGCACACCGATGCGCGCATCGTCGACTGGGAAGCCGGGCTCTGGCACACGGCGCTCGACACCCTGCTGGTGACCGCCGGGGGCGGGCGCGTGCGCCAGGCCTTCCAGTTCCTGGTGCCGACGCTGAGCGCCACGGCCAATGCCGGTGCCGAGACGCAGACGCGCACGTTCGGCGGACACGCTTACTGCCGGCAGGGCGGACTGGAGATCTTGCGCGCCGTCGGCTTCTTCGACGCGGCGCCGCGGCTCGCCGGCCAGGCGCTCGAGCTGCTGGCGGCGCCCAACTGCCCGTCGGGGGCGATGGACCTGGTGATCGCCCCGGACCAGATGATCCTGCAGATCCACGAATCCATCGGCCACCCGCTCGAGCTCGACCGGATCCTGGGCGACGAGCGCAACTACGCCGGCCGCAGCTTCGTCACGCTCGACATGTTCGGCACCTATCGGTACGGCTCCGAGCTCCTCAACGTCACGTTCGATCCGACCCGCAGCGAGCAGCTCGCCAGCTACGGCTTCGACGACGATGGCCAGCCGGCGCACCGCGAGGACGTCATTGGCGCCGGCATCCTGCTGCGGCCGCTCGGCTCGGGCTCGTCGCAGGCCCGCGCCGGCCTGCCGGGGGTGGCCAACGCCCGCGCGACGAGCTGGAACCGACCGCCGATCGACCGCATGGCCAACCTGAACCTCGAGCCCGGGCAGCACACGTTTGACGAGCTCGTGCGCGGCGTCGAGCGCGGGGTGTACGTGGAGACCAACTGCTCCTGGTCGATCGACGACTCGCGCAACAAGTTCCAGTTCGGCTGCGAGTGGGGGCGCCGGATCGAAAACGGCGCGCTGCGCGAGGTGGTCAAGAACCCGAACTACCGCGGCGTCTCGGCGACGTTCTGGCGCAACCTCCGCGCCGTCGGCAACCGCGACACCCTGGAGGTGCTGGGCACGCCCTGGTGCGGCAAGGGCGAGCCGAATCAGGTGATCCGGGTCGGGCACGCCTCGCCGGCGTGCGTGTTCTCCGACGTCGACGTGTTCGGTGGCGACGCGTGAGCAGCGCCGGCCGCCGATAGTGGAACCCACCGGTACGCCGCGATCGCTGAGCCCATGCGCGAGTATTTCGACGAGATGGCGGCGGCGATTCAGCCGCTGCTGCGCGGTGCCGAGCGCTACACCGCCACCTTTCGCGGCGAGGAGTCGGACTTCGTCCGCTTCAATCGCGGCGCCGTGCGTCAAGCCGGCGCGGTGACGCAACGGGCGCTGACCGTCGATCTGATCGAGGGCCGCCGCCACGCGGCCGGCACGCTGACGCTGCGCGGCGACGCCGGGGGCGATCGTGCGCGGCTGGCACGGCTGATCGGGGAGTTGCGCGAGATGCGCGGCGAGCTCGCCGAGGATCCCTACCTGCTGTACGCGACCGCGGTGCACAGCACCGACCGGCGGCGTTCCGCGGTGCTGCCCGACCGCGACACCGCCGTGCGCGCCATCGCCCGGGCGGGGGAAGGGCGTGATTTGGTCGGCATCTACGCGGCCGGCTCGAGCCATGCCGGGTTCGCCAATTCCTTCGGACAGCGCAACTGGTACAGCGCGCCGAGCTTCAATCTCGACTGGAGCTTCTTCCACGACTCCGACAAGGCGGTGAAAGCGGCCTATGCCGGGACCGAATGGGATGCGCTGGAGCTCGAGCGCAAGGTGGCGTCGGCCGCCGAGCAGCTCGCCGTCCTGGCGCGGCCGTCGCGCGCCCTGCGGCCGGGGCGCTACCGCGTGTACCTGACGCCGGCGGCACTCTACGAGATCCTCGGGGTCGTGAGCTGGGGCGGGTTCGGCCTGCGCGCGCACCGCACCAAGACGACGCCCCTGATCAAGATGATCGAGGAGGGCAGACGGCTGCACGCGGACCTGCAGATCAGCGAGCACACCGGCGGCGGGATCGCGCCGGACTTCCAGGACGCCGGGTTCATTCGCCCCGACCGGATCACGCTCGTCGACGGCGGCGCCTACCGCGAGTGCCTGGTGTCGCCGCGCTCGGCGGCCGAGTACGGCGTCGAGACCAACGGCGCGTCGGCCAGCGAGGCGCCGGCCTCGATCGAGGTCGGCGCGGGCGCGGTGCCGGTCGACGGCGTGCTGCGCGAGCTGCACACCGGGTTGTACGTCAGCAACCTCTGGTACCTGAACTTTTCCGACCGAACCGCCTGCCGGACGACCGGGATGACGCGCTTTGCCACGTTCTGGGTCGAGAACGGGGTGATCCAGGCGCCGGCCGAGGTCATGCGGTTCGACGAGACGATCTACCGGATGCTGGGCGACAACCTCATGGGGCTCACCGCCGAGCGCGAGGTGATCCTCGACCCGGCGACGTATTTCCAGCGCTCGACCGACAGCGCGCGGCTGCCGGGGGTGCTGGTGGACGACTTCACGCTGACGCTTTAGCGCACCAGGGCGGTGGCGAACGCGTCGATGCCCGCCATCGCGTCCGCGTCGCCGCGCGTGTAGTCGTTCACGATGATCGAGAACACCAGGACGGACCCGTCGGGGGCGCGCGCGTACCCGGACAGCGCCGTGGCGCCGTTGAGCAGTCCGGTCTTTGCCCGGATCACGTCGGCGGCGCCCGCGGCGCGCTTGTCGAGGGTCCCATCGCGCGCCGCGATCGGCAGCGCCGAGAGGAACTCGGGCCCGAAGGCGAACGAGCCGCGGGCGATCCGCAGTGCGTCGACCAGCGTGCGCGGCGTGACCCGGTTGGCGGGCGACAGCCCCGAGCCATCGACCGTCTGGAACCCGTTCGGCGACACCCCCAGCGCGACCAGTTGTTGACGCGCGGCGGCGACGCCGTTCTGCCACGTTCCGGGCGGGCCGTTGCGCGCGGCGCCGAGGTTCTTCAACAGCATCTCGGCGATGTTGTTGTTGCTGTACTTCATCAGCAAGCGCAGGACATCGGCGAGCGGTTTGCCCTCGAAGGCGAGCAGCTCGTGGAAGCCGGGCGGCACCGGCGCGACGCGGTCCTGACCATCCACGGCGATGCCTTGCGCGGCGAGCTGGAGGCGAAACAGCGCGGCGACGTAGCGGACGGGATCGGCGACGCTGCGGTAGAGCGTCACCGCGTCGCCGTCGACCGGCGGCGCGCCGCTCACCACGATGCGTTCGTGTCCGCGGGCGTTCTGGCGCTCGACGTCGAGGGCGCCGCCACCGGCCTTGGTCTGGTCGACGAGCTCGAAGAGCGACAGCGGGGGATCGATGGCGAGACGTGGCGCCCCGGCGCGCCCCGGCTGGATCTCGATCGCGAACGCGCCGTAGTTGGCCGTGAGCGCGCCGACCGGTGCGTGGAAGGCGCGGGCCGACACGCCTTGCCAGCCGGGGTGCCAGCGCTCCTGGTCGAAGTAGGTGTCGTCGAGGATCAGGTCGCCGCGCACGCGCCGCAGCCCGAGCCGGCGCAGATCGGCGGCCAGGCGCCACCAATCCTCGGAGGTGAGGGCGGGGTCGCCACCGCCGCGCACCGCCAGGGTGTCGACCGCGCCGTCGGTGTCGAGCGGGAGGTCGGCCTCGATGCGGGTGGTGAAGCGGTGCGCCGGTCCGAAGGTTGCCAGCGCGGCGAGGGCGGTGAGGATCTTCAGGTTCGAGGCCGGCACCAGCGGCTGATCGGCGCCGCGCTCGAACACCACGCGGCCGTCGTCGGCGCGGACGACCAGGGCCCCCAGCTTGGCGCCGCGGAGACCCGGGTGATCGAGCGCGCCGTTCAGGCGCGTGGTGAGCTCGTCGGCCGGCGCCGCCGAGGCGCACGCGGCGAGCGCCACCAGCCAGGCGGCGACCGCGCGGCCGGCGCGCCGGCGCGGCGTGCTCACTGGCACCCGTTCAGCGCGCCGCGGATGGCGCGGAGGATCTCGTCGATGCTGGGCACGCCGTCGCCGTTCGGGTCGGCGGTGAGACAGATCGCGAGCGGCGCGGTGCCCAGGCTGACCTCGACGTTGGTGACCAGCTCGTTGATGTCGATCTTGCCGTCGAGGTTGCAGTCGCCGGGACAGGCAACCGGCTGGAACGGGTCGGCAAAGTGGGGGTTGCTGACGAAGTCCTGGTCGGTGAGGCTGTTCAGGAACGCGACCAGATCAGCGCGGTCGGCGTCGGAGAGCGTGAAGCCGCGGACGAACGCCCCTTTGCTGGGACTGTCGCTGCCCACCCCGGCGTACGGGCCGTCGCTGACCGTCCGTCCCCCCGCCGCGTAGTGTCGCACGACGTCCTCGAGCGTCGCAATGCTGCCGTCGTGCATGTACGGCGCGGTCACGCCGACGTTGCGCAGCGTCGGGGCCTTGAAGCGTCCCATGTCCTGGCTGTCGTGGGTGATGCTGTACAGGCCGGTATTCGGCGGCGGGTAGCAGCCCATGTCTTGGGGGCCGCTGGCATCGCAGTGGCAGCCGAGGGGCTGCGCGGCCGTCTGCAGCTTGCAGAGGTCGGCGCTCGGCGGGGGATCGCACCAGGGAAGATCGAGCGGCGGGAGGCTGAAGTCCGAACAGCGCACATTGTAGAGGGCGGTGTTGTGGAACGGCTTTGCGGCGACCTGCCCCTGCTGGTCGACGCTGGTCACGAAGTTGAAGCCGGCGTGGCAGTGGAAGCACTCGTGGGTCTCGTCGAAGAACAGGACCTCGCCGTGCTTGGCCGAGTCGGAGATGGCGTTGTCGTCGACGCCGAAGACGAACTTGTCGTACGGCGAGTTGCCGGAGAGCAGGGTGCGCTCGAAGGCGCCGATGGCGCGCGTCGTCGAGGCCAGACTGACAGGGGCCGGATCGCCGGGGAAGGCCTCGGCGAACATGCGCTGGTAGCGAGGGTCGGCGCTCAGGCGGGCGAGCAGCTCGTCCTCCTTGCCGGCCAGCCCGAGCTCGACGGGGGTCTCGCCGAACATCGGCACCAGGGCCTGGTCTTCGAGCGTCGCGAGGTTGGGGTTGGCCCAGGTCAGCGTGGCGGCGTAGACGACGTTGGCCAGGCTCATCGAGCTGCGCGGGTGCATCTCGCCGGTCGAACCAACGGCTTGCGGGAGCCCGTCGGTGAACGCCTTGTCCGGTTGGTGGCAGGTCGCGCAGGCATAGGTCTGATTGCCCGACAGCCGCGTGTCGTAGAACAGCAGGTGCCCGAGCTCGATGCGCTCCTTGGTGACCGGCTTGTCGGTGGGAATGTCCGGACACGGAAACCCGGTCGGCAGCGCGATCTGACACGCGGCCGTCGGCTTCGTACAGCCAGGCGTCCCGGCGCCCTGGGCGCTGCACGAGCAGTTGCCGGCGGTGACGTAGTCGCACGGCGTGTCGGCGCGCGCCATGCGCGGCAGCGACGACGCGCCGACCAGCGACATCAACAGCGCCACACCAACGGCGCTTCTGCGCGACACCATGCCCGTTCCGACCGCCACGAAAACCGTCTTCGATTGTGGGGTCAATCGGTCATTTAAATCAAGGCGGCCCGAGCAGCCATTGCACGCCGCGACGCGCCCCGGGTATACGGAAGCGCGCCGCGACGCGGTGCGAAGCAAACTTCCCGACGAGGAGAGCAATAGCGATGGCCGAGGCATTCGAGCTGACGGACGAGATGCGCGCGCAGATCGGCAGCGCCTCGCCGCCGTGGACCCTGGAGGTTACGAGCACCAGCGTGCGCGCGTTCGCGCGCGGCGTCGGATACAGCGACCCCGTGTACTTCGACGTCGAAGCGGCTCGGCAGGCGGGGTACCGCAACCTGCCGGCCCCGCCGACGTATTTGGGGACGCCGGTGTTCATTCCGGGGCGGTCGGACGACACCTTCAGCCAGCCTCGGGCGGCGCGGCAGGGCGTCAACCACGGCCTCAAGGGCCTGCTCGATGGCGGCACCGAGACGGAGTACTTCGGTGACATCTGCGCCGGCGACACCCTGACCGTGGTGTCGCGCATCAGCGCGCTGGACGTGCGCACCAGCCCGACGCTGGGCAAGATGTTGCTCATGACCAGCGAGAGCACCTACACCAACCAGGACGGCAACAAGGTGGCCGTGCAGCGCGGTCAGGCGATCTTCTACTAGGAGGCGGCCTTGAGCACAGGGTGGGAGACGATCAAGGAAGGCGATCAGCTGCCGGAGCTGCGCAAGCGGCCCGACGTGCCGCAGCTGGTCAAGTACGCCGCCGGATCCGGCGACTTCAATCCGCTGCACTACGACTACAACTTTCCGCAGGCGAAACAGATCGGCTCGATCATCGTCCACGGGCGCTTCAAGTACGCCGCGCTCGGCGAGCTGGTCTCGAACTGGCTCGGCCATCGCGGCCGCATCAAGAGCATCTCCTGCCAGTACCGCGGGATGGATCTGCCGAACCAGGACATCATCTGCCGCGGCACGGTGGCGCGCAAGTGGGAAGAAGGCGGCCAGAAGCTGGTGGAGCTCACCGTCTGGACGGAAAACCCGGAGGGGAAGAAGACCACTCCTGGGAAGGCCGTGGTGGCCTTCACGTAGTTGATGGCGGCGCCGTCGGTTCGGGTGCCGTCGCCGCGGATCAGGACGTGAGCTGGCGTAGGATCGTCGCCGTGTCGAAATAGACGCGCTCGCACACGATGCGCGCGTCTTCGAAGAGAAACAGCGCGATCACCTGGCAGCGAAACGCGCGCCCGGTCGGCTCGATGCCCATCAACGGGCCCCGGTGCGTACCGAGGAGCCAGAACTCCGCGATCACCGCGTCGTCGGTGTGGTGCAGGGCGATCAACTCGTTGCGCTGGTCGGGAAAAGCGGTCCGGCTGTCGTGGAAGTACTGCCGCACGGCCGCCTCGCCGTCGTGGACCTGACCGGTGGCGATCAGCTCGTAACGCGGGTGGGAGAAGGTGTCGATCACCGCGTCGAAGTCGTGCACGTTCTCCGACTCCATGTGGCGGCGAACGATCGCTTCACGCAATGCGCGCAGCTGCTCGAGATCGGTGATGGCCATGCGTCGTTCCCCCGCGGCCCGACCCTACCACGCCCGACCGGTGGTCTCGCCAGCGCCGCGCCGGCCCTCTTCAACGCAGAGGATCACAGAGGACCGCGGAGTAGAGGCGTGGGAGCGGCCGTGCCGGCGAGACCGAGTCCCGAAGTTGGAGG
>Ga0335082_10007300_pt1 | contig 12013 bp, 9 predicted proteins | sample Lox_Sample_41_FD_206718 | JGI IMG/M metagenome (GOLD analysis project Ga0335082, IMG submission 206718) | Soil microbial communities from Loxahatchee National Wildlife Refuge, Florida, United States - Lox_Sample_4.1 | ecosystem: Environmental > Terrestrial > Soil > Wetlands | place: USA: Florida...
GCATCCACGTCGCGGGCCCAGAGGGAGGGACGACATGATCGCATTCCGGCGGGCGCTGCTCTTCGCGGTGGCGCTCCTGTGCGCGGCGAGCCCTGCCGTCGCCCAGAAGAGCCAGGCCCAGGCGGTGCAGGTCACCGGAACACCCGGAGCGCCCAGCGCGACGACGACCGTTCCCGGCAACCAGCTTCCGGCGCCCGATCCCAAGTTCGGCGGCGTGATCAAGGACACGGCGCCGCAGTCGACGCCGTGGTGGCCGCCGCGCGTGGTGCCGCCGAAGGGCGCGCCGAACGTGCTCCTGATCATGACCGACGACGCCGGCTTCGGCGTGTCGAGCACCTTCGGAGGCGTGATTCCGACGCCGGCTCTCGACCGCGTCGCCAAGGCCGGTCTCCGCTACACGAACTTCCACTCGACCGCGCTCTGCTCCCCGACCCGCGCGGCGATCATCACTGGGCGCAACCACCACTCGTCGGGCTTCGGCGTCATCTCGGAGCAGGCCACCGGCTTTCCCGGCTACGACAGCATCATCGGCCGCGACACGGCGACGATCGGCCGCATCCTCAAGGACAACGGCTACCACACCTCTTGGTTCGGCAAGGACCACAACACGCCGGCCTTCCAGGCGAGCCAGGCGGGTCCCTTCGACCAGTGGCCGACCGGGATGGGCTTCGAGTACTTCTACGGCTTCATTGGTGGGGACACCAATCAGTGGCAGCCCAACCTCTTCCGCAACACGACGGAGATCTATCCGTTCGTAGGAAGGCCGGGTTGGAACCTCACCACGGCCCAGGCGGACGACGCGATCGCCTACATGAAGCGGATGCAGGCGCTGACCCCCGAGCAGCCCTTCTTGGTCTACTACGTCCCCGGCGGCACGCACGCGCCGCACCACCCGACCCCGGAGTGGATCCAGAAGATCAGCGACATGCACCTGTTCGACGGCGGCTGGAACAAGCTGCGCGAGACGATCTTCGCGAACCAGAAGAAGCTCGGTGTCATCCCGAAGGACGCGAAGCTCACTCCCTGGCCGCACGACCTCCTCAAGAACTGGGACGAGCTCTCGGCCGACGAGAAGAAGATGTTCATCCGGCAGGCGGACGTCTTCGCCGCCTACGTCGCCTACACCGACCACGAGATCGGGCGCGTCATCCAGGCGGTCGAGGACATGGGGAAGCTCGACAACACGCTCGTCATCTACATCGAGGGCGACAACGGCACGAGCTCGGAAGGGACGCTGATCGGCACGCCGAACGAGGTGGCGATCTTCAACCAGGTGCAGGTGCCGGTCGCCGTCCAGCTCAAGGACTTCTACGGCGTGTGGGGAAGCGACAAGACCTACAACCACATGGCGGTGCCGTGGGCGTGGGCGTTCGACACGCCCTTCTCGTGGACGAAGCAGGTCGCGTCGCACTTCGGCGGCGTGCGGCAGGGCATGGCGATCGCCTGGCCGAAGGAGATCAAGGACAAGGGCGGAATCCGCAGCCAGTTCCACCACGTGATCGACATCGTGCCCACGATCCTCGAAGCCGCGGGAATCCGCGCGCCCGACGTCGTGGACGGGATCCCACAGAGGCCGATCGAAGGCGTCAGCATGGCGTACACGTTCGACGCCAAGGCGGCAAAAGCGCCCTCGACGCACCGGACGCAGTACTTCGAGATGATGGGCGACCGCGCGATCTACCACGACGGCTGGATCGCCAGCACCAAGGTGATGCGCCCGCCCTGGGACACGAACCCGGCTCCGATGGACCCGATGTCCTACCCCTGGGAGCTCTACGACCTCGCGCACGACTGGACGCAGTCGAGCGACGTGGCGGCGCAGAACCCCGAGAAGGTGAAGGAGCTGCAGGCGCTCTTCATGCAGGAGGCGGCCAAGTACCAGGTCCTGCCGCTCGACACGTCGGTGGTGCAGCGCCTCCTCACTCCGAAGCCGAGCCTCACGGCGGGCCGCACCCTCTTCACCTGGACGCAGCCGCTCGCGGGGACGCCGAACGGCGACGCCCCCTCCGTCCTCAACACCTCGTACACCTTCACGGCCGAGGTCGAGATCCCGCAGGGCGGCGCCAACGGCATGCTGATCACGCAGGGCGGCCGCTTCGCGGGATACGGCTTCTACCTGCTCAAGGGGAAGCCCGTGTTCCTGTGGAACCTGCTGGACCTCGAGCGGATCAAGTGGGAAGGCCCCGACGCGGTCCCGCCCGGCAAGCACGTGCTCGGATTCGACTTCAAGTACGACGGGCTCGGCATGGCGACGCTCGCGTTCGGGAGCCCCTCGGGCATCGGCCAGGGCGGCACGGGCGTCCTCAAGGTCGATGGCAAAGCCGTCGCGACGCAGAGGATGGAGCGGAGCATCCCCTTCATCCTGCAGTGGGATGAGAACCTCGACATCGGCTCGGACACGCTGACCGGCGTGAACGACGCCGACTACCAGCCGCCGTTCCCCTTCACCGGCAAGATCGACAAGATCACGCTCTCGATCGCGCCGCCGAAGCTCACGCCGGACGACATCAAGAAGCTCAAGGAGGCGCAGGAGGCCGCGGCGAGGGCACGGGAATGAGCCGGGCCCCTTGCGCTCGTAGACTTTACGGAGGAGACGACATGCTCGATTCGAGACGGGTTCTGGAGATCGCGACGGCGCTCCTGCTGGCCACGGCGGCCGCGGGATGCGCCACCACGCAGGCCACCACTACGACGCAGTACAACGGCGCCGTGCCGCGGCCGAGTCTGATCCTGGTCTATCGCTTCGCGACGTCGGCGGGCGACATCCAGCTCGACCGCAGCCCCACGGCCGTCGCGCAGTGGAAGCTCCAGGGGCTCTCGTCGAGCCAGGAGCGGCACGACGTCGCCGACGCCGTCTCGAAGGCGATGCGGGACAAGCTCGTCGCGAAGATCGTCGCGATGGGACTGAACGCGCAGTACGGCGAGGGGCCTCCGAGCCTCGTCGACGGCCCGGTGGTGGTGATCGACGGGCAGTTCGTCGCGATCGACGAGGGCAGCCGGGCGCTGCGCCTCACGATCGGGCTCGGGGCCGGCCGGAGCAACGTGCGGACGAACGTCCAGGTGGTCGAGCTCTATCCGGAGGGCCGGCGCATCCTCGAGCAGTTCGAGGTCGACGCGAAGAGCGGGCGCAAGCCCGGGGCGGCCGAGACGATGGGCGTCGGAGCCGCGGCGGGAACCGTCGCCACCGCGGCCGCGGTGACGGCCGCGACCGCCGTCGGCTCCGAGGCGTTCGGCGCCGACGTCGACGCCGACGCCGAGCGCACCGCCACCAAGGTCGCGAAGCTCCTCGCCGTCTACTTCGCGGAGCAGGGCTGGATCCCTCCGCAGACGAGCGGCCTGTGACCCGGGGGCCTCGATGAGAGGGCCGTCGCAGCTCGCCGTCGCGGCGCTCGTCGCCACGACGGCCGGGCTCGCCTGCTCGACGGGGCCGACCTATCACCAGCTGATGGCGACGCTCCAGCCCCCGGCCGCCGGCGAGGGCCGCTTGTTCGTCTATCTCACCGACGCGAGCCAGGCGCCGTCGTTCTGGCCGATCATCGCGATCGACGGACAGACGATGGGGCTGCTGCGCACCGGGTCCTTCTTCTACGTCGATCGTCCCACCGGGATCCACCAGGTGGGCGTGGGGACGACCACCGCGAACGCGGCGTTCGGCACCCAGGGACAGACGGAGCCCGTGCAGGTCGAGCTGCTTCCGGGCACGAGCTCGTACGTCCAGGTCTTCGTGGTCGTGATGCCGGGCATGGTCCAGGTGCAGCTCACGCCGGAGAGCACACAGGACGGCCAGCGAGACCTGGCCTCGCTGCACTACCTTGCGCCCACCCCGCCCCTGCCCCCCTAGAGGAGAGAAGCGATGACGGTCTCCAGTTCGAAGGTTCGAGGCACCTTGCTGTATGCATCGGCGGCTGCGCTCGTGGTGTTGGCGGCGACGGCGTGCGCGCCGTCCCGCCAGACGCGCGGCCCCGTCGCCGAGTCGGGATTCCTGCGCGACTACTCGCAGCTCAAGCCCGGCAAAGAGGGGCAGGCGAAGCTCGTCTACATCAACCCGAACGTCGACTGGAGCCACTACACCGCGTTGATGTTCGAGTCGGTGACGCTCTGGCCGGGGAAGGACGGGAAGCTCGCGAGCCTCCCGCCGAAGGACCAGCAGATGCTGGCCGACCGCCTCTACAAGGCGGTCTACGACGCGGTCTCGAAGGAGATCAAGATGGTGAAGGCTCCGGGGCCGGGCGTCATGCGCGCGCGAGTCGCGCTGACCGAGGCGGAGCCCACCAACGTCCCGCTGAACGCCATCGCGACCGTGGTGCCGCAGCTCCGCATGCTCACCACGATCACCGGGCTGGCGGCGGACACCGCCCTCACCGTGGGCTCGGCCACCGTCGAAGGCGACGTCACGGACTCGATGACGGGACAGCGGCTCGCGGCCTTCGTCGACGAGCGCGTCGGCCAGCGGAGCGTCCAGGCGTTCGGCACCTGGAGCCAGGTGCAGGCCGCGTTCGACCACTGGGGCCAGCAGTTTGCATCGCGCCTCGCCCAGCTCCGCAGCGGCGGGACGACGACGGACGTGCCGCAATGAGGGGCCTCCGCGCCGCCGCGGCGCTCTCCGCTCCCTTGCTCCTCGCGGCGGCGACGGCCGCGCACGCGTTCACTCTCGCCGAGATCGAGTCGGACATCGGGCTCACGGCGGACCAGCGCGCCCAGCTCGAGAGCGGCCAGGTCGTGAGCCGCACGGTCTCCTCGGCCAACGAGCGGGAGCTCGCGGTCGGGCTCGTGGTGCGCATCCCGAGCCCCCCTGAGCAGCTCGCGAAGCAGCTGGTCGACGGGCTTACTCTGCGCAAGAACCCGGACGTGCTCGGGCGAGGCGCGATCAAGACCGGCGACGTCGGCGACTTCGCGGGCGTGAAGCTCGCGAACGCGGCCGCCGCCCAGGCCTATCTGGCGGCGAAGCCGGGCTCCGCGCTCAACCTCTCGCGCGAGGAGATCGCGGCCTTCCAGGCGCTGGCACGCGATGCGGCCGCCAAGGCGGATCCCAAGTCCGCCGTCGAAGGCCTGATCCGCCAGCAGCTCCAGGCCCGCTATCGCTCCTACGCGGCGCAGGGCCTCGCCGGGATCGCGCCCTATGCGCGAAGCTCCGGCGAGGCGCAGCCGGCCGACGACCTGCGCGCCGCCCTGAGCGCCTCGAAGCTCTTCGCCAAGTACGCCCCGGCGATGCGCCAGTTCCTGCTCGACTACCCCAAGCAGCCCCCCGCCGGGCTCCAGGAGCGGCAGCAGTGGCTCCTCTACAACGCGCACGGAGCTCGGGCGATCATCCTCGCGGACTACCTGGCGATGCCGGACGGGCCCGGCTGGTCGGCGGCCGTCCGCCAGTACTACGTGAGCACGAACTACAACGCCGAGCAGAACCAGGTCCTGCTCGTGCCTGCCGCGGACGGGACCACGGTGGCGATCGCCCTCTCGCGCGTCTCCACCGAGCAGGTCGCGGGCATGGGGGGCTCCATGAAACGCGGCATCGGCGCGAAGCTGATGGCCGGGACGCTGACCGACCTCGCCCAGAGCGTGCGCGGCGCCGCTGGGAAGAAATAGGCAGGAACCAGGAGGACCGATGCAACCCCTCGTTTTCTCGCTGCTCCTCGTCGGGACTCTCGCCGCGGGCCTCGCGCGCGCCGCTGGGCCCGTGATGCCGATGCCGGCCGCGGATCAGCAGCGCATCAACTCGCTACTCGGTCCCGGAGTCGTCGGCCAGGCGCTGCCGAGCGATCCGATTCAAGACACGTCCGTCTACTTCCCGCTGCAGAGTCGTGAGGCCCGCTACCAGGTGACGAGTGGGCCCAACGTCGGGAAGACCCAGGTGCTCGGGCTCGGCCAGGCGCGCCGCCCGGGCGGGAAGCAGGGCTGGCGCTTCCAGGTGTCGCCCTCGATCGCGGGCTTCATCCGCCAGACCGAGGAGGGCGACCTCCTCATGCCCGCGGTGGTCGATGCGGGCGAGGGCGTCGTGATCGTCACGACGCCGGCCAACCCCTTCGTCATCAAGGGTATGAAGCCCGGCGAGTCGCGCGCCTTCACGCAGCAGGTCGCAGTGAACCACCTCGACGATCCCTCGGACCTCGACTACTCGGGATCGCTCTCCGGAACCTTCACCTACATGGGCACCTACCAGGTGACCGTTCCCGCCGGCACCTTTCCCGCGGTCTGCTTCCGGCTCGCCGTCGATGGCAAGGTGGGTCCGGCCCACACCCAGGACACCGCCTACTACTTCTTCGCGCCGCAGACCGGGGTCGTCGCGATGATCACCCAGGAGGACGCGACGGCGTTCTGGCTGATCCACATCGACAGCGCGAGCGGGAAGGTGCTCAATTCGAAATGAGGCGGGCCTGCATCGCGCGCGGAGCCGCCGTGATTCTGGCGGCGTGGCTGCTCGCGCCCGGTTCGTCGATTGCGCAGGCGCCGCCCGCGCAGGCTCCTCCCGCCCCGGCCGCCGCAGCTCCAGCGCCCTCGACCGCCGCCGCGGAGACCGCTTCCCCTGCTGCGGAGCCCGCTTCTCCGGAACTCGGCCGGCGCGCCGAGGAGGTCGCGGCACAGCTTCGCCAGATGAGCGAGTCGCTCGCCGACGAGAAGGCCTTTACCGAGCTCGAGCGCAACCTCAACACCGAGACGGAGCGGATCGCCGCGCGTTGGGAGGAGACGAAGCAGCTCCTCGAGGACAAGCCGCGCCGCCTCGCTCTCGATTCGCTGGCCGGGTCATGGAATGCGGAGTGCGAGGAGCTCCAGGGCGAGAACGAGCAGATCGGCAAGCGCGCGCAGGGCCGCGAGGCGGACATCGAGGCGCTCGCCAAGATGCGGGAGTCCTGGACCAAATCGCTCGACCTGGCGGTCAAGGCCGAGGCCCCCGGTTGGGTCGTCGAACGCGCGCGCGGCACGATCGCCGCGATCGACGCGACCCGTCCGGCGATCGAGCACCGCCGCGCGCGCGTGCTCCTGCTCCAGGACTCGGTGAGCCGGGCGCTCCAATCCTGCGACGATGCCCTCGCCAAGATCCGCGACGCGCGCCGGGAGGCGGTCGAGCGGATCTTCCAGAGCCACGAGCTTCCCGTCTGGGAGCTCGCGGGTCGCAACTTCGATGCGCGCACCAACCTCCATAGCCTCGAGAACGAGGCCTCGATCGGTCTCGAGAGCCTTCGCGTCTACTTCCGCACCTATCGGACCCAGACCGGGCTGAGCGGCGCCCTCTTGCTGCTCTTCGTCCTGCTCTTCTACCGCGCGCGCGCGCACGCGGAGCGCTGGTCCGCGGCCGACGCCTTCTTCGCGTCCTCGGCCGCCGTCTTCCGCACGCCGATCGCCGCCGCCCTCCTCGTGTCGCTCGTCTTCTCGAAGCCGCTGCGGCCGAATCCCCCGGCCGCGCTCGTCCAGATCATGCTCGGGCTGGCGATGCTCGCAGCCGTGCGCGTCATGCGCCCGCTGCTGGCCGCCCCGGGCGTCGCCTACGGCTTCGCCGCGCTGTTCCTGGTCCAGCTCGCAAGCGATCCGCTGATCAAGACGCCCGCCCTCGATCAGCTCGTCTCGATCCTGAACATGGCCGCCACCGCGGCGCTGCTGCTCTGGGCGGCATCTCGGCTGCGCGAGGAGGAGATGCTGGGGTCCCGCTGGCAGCGCATCCGGACCCTCGGGCCTGCCGTCCTGCGCCTGCTGGCGGCGGGCTGCGCCGTCGCCACCGTCGCGGCCGCCCTCGGCTACGTCGACATGGCGCGCTTCCTCGGCGGGGGTGCGCTCTTCCTGCTCTACACGGCGTTCGCGCTCCTGGCCTTCCGCATCGCCGCCGACGGCGTCCTCGCCATCGCGCTCGTCGAGGGTCCCATTGCGCGGCTGAACGCGGTGGCGCGCCACCGCGCGCTCGTCGAGCGCCGCATCGGAAGGGCCTTCGACGCGGTGGCGGTGCTGATGTGGATCCTCCTCGCGCTCCAGCGCTTCGAGCTTCTGGGTCCCGCCACCGCGGCGCTTCAAGCGATGCTCTCCGCGCGCTTCCAGGTCGGCGACCTGAACCTCGACCTCGGCCGCCTGCTCGGCTTCGCGGCGGTGGTGGTGGCCGCCTACGTGACGACCCGCCTCGTCGTCTTCGCGCTCGAAGAGGACGTCTACTCGCGCATGGAGCTTCCGCGCGGCGTCCCCTACGCGCTCTCGAGCCTGACCCGCTACGCCCTGCTCCTCGCCGGATTCCTCCTCGCGCTCGGCACGCTCGGCCTCGACCTCACCAAGATCACGGTGCTGGTGAGCGCGTTCGGCATCGGTATCGGCTTCGGCCTCCAGCAGATCATCAGCAACTTCGTGTCGGGGCTGATCCTGCTCTTCGAGCGGCCCGTTCAGGTGGGGGACTCGGTGCAGCTCGGCGACCTCGGTGGCGTGGTGGAGCGCATCGGCATCCGCTCGAGCACCGTCCGAACGCCCGAGGGCGCGGAGGTGATCGTCCCGAACTCGCGGATGATCGAGGACAAGGTCACGAACTGGACCCTGACCGATCGCAAGCGGCGCGTCGACCTCGACGTGGTGGGAGTGAAGATGAAGGGCTCCGAGGAGATCCTCGCGCTGCTCGTCGAGGTCGCCCGCCGCGACGCGCGCGTGCGTCCCCATCCGGAGCCCGAGGCGCTCCTGATCAAGTTCGGCGAGGACGAGGCGGACTACCAGCTGCGCGTCTGGACCGAGGACCCCGCCTGGATGCGGCTGCGCAGCGACCTCGGCGTGGCGATCCAGCGCGCGCTCCGGCAGGCCAGGACGGAGACGGCCGATCGGGTTGAACCCGGCGCCGGCGTCGGCCATAATTGAAACACGTTTCAATCCCGTGGAGCCGGAGCCCCCCGACCCCATGCCTCCCCGCCATCGATGAAGCTCGACTTCACGGCCGAGCAGCGCGCGCTCCGCAAGGAGATTCGCAGCTACTACCGGGAGCTCTTCACGCCGGAGGTCCGCGCGGCCTTCGACGCCGAGCGCGAGGACATGGGCGGCCCGCTCTACCGAGAGCTGGTCGGGCGCATGGGCCGCGACGGCTGGCTCGGCATCGGCTGGCCGCGCGAGTGGGGCGGTCAGGGCCGCGGCCCCCTCGAGCAGTTCATCTTCTGGGACGAGACCTACCGCGCGCGCGCCCCGCTCCCGGTGATCATGGTCAACACGATCGGCCCGACGCTGATGCGCTTCGGGACGGAGGAGCAGAAGCGCGCGCTCCTGCCGCGCATCCTGCGCGGCGAGCTGCACTTCGCGATCGGGTACACGGAGCCCGGCGCGGGCACGGATCTCGCGTCGCTCGCCACGCGCGCCGTCGCCGATGGCGAGAACTGGGTGATCAACGGCCAGAAGATCTTCACGACGCACGCCCACGACGCCGACTACGTCTGGCTGGCGGCGCGCACCGATCCCGCCGCGCCCAAGCACAAGGGCATCTCGATCATCCTGGTTCCGACCACCGCCCCCGGCTTCTCGGTGACGCCGATCCGAACGCTCGGCGGCGAGCGCACCAACGCGACCTACTTCCAGGACGTGCGGGTGCCCCTCGCCAACACCGTCGGGCCCGTGAACGGCGGCTGGACGTTGATCACCGCGCAGCTCAACCACGAGCGCGTGGCGCTCGCGACGCCTGGTCTCGCCGACCGCCTGCTCGATGAGGTGTGGGACTTCGCGCGGGCGAGCGGGGCGATCGAGGAGCCCTGGGTGCAGGCCAACCTGGCGCGCGTCTACGCAAAGCTCGAGGCACTGAAGCTCCTGAACTGGCGCTCGGCCTGGTCGCTCGAGGCGGGCAACCCGCACCCCGCGGAGGCCTCGGCGGTCAAGGTGATGGGCACCGAGTTCTTCGTCGAGTGCTACCGCCTGCTCCTCGAGGTCGCCGGCGCGGCGGGCCTCGCGCTGGCCGGCGAGCCCGGCGCGCTCTTCGGCGGGCTCCTCGAGCAGGCCTATCGCGGCGCGGTGACGTTGACCTTCGGCGGCGGAGTCAACGAGGTGCAGCGCGAGATCATCGCGATGGCCGGGCTCGGTCTTCCCCGCAAGCGCACGTAGTGCGCGCGCAGCCTGCAAGGCGCCGAAGGCGCCGCGCAGCAAGGCGAAGCCGAGCGAAGGTCATCGGGACGGAAGGCGAGCGAAGTCAACAGTTGCGCGCGTAGGGAAACATCATGATGGACAAGAGCGAGTTCGAGGCGCGCCTCAAGACCTACGTGGGCGCGTCGACCGGTCCGCCCTTCACAGGGCGCGATCTCGTCAATGAGGCGATGATCCGCCACTGGTGCGAGGCGCTCGGCGATCGCAATCCGGTGTATACGGACGCCGAGGCCGCGCGCCGCTCCGCGCACGGCGGGCTGGTGGCGCCGCCAACCATGCTGCAGGCCTGGATCCTGCGCGGCGTCGAAATGGCCGCGCCCGCGGGCCCCCCGGCGGACGGCCAGGTGGCGCTCGGCCGGCTCTTCGTCGAGGCGGGCTACCCCTCGGTGGTCGCCACCAACTGCGAGCAGGAGTACACGCGCTACTTGCGGCCGGGCGACCAGGTCACGGCCAACACGGTCTTCGAGGCGATCTCGGGCGAGAAGGCGACGGGCCTCGGCACCGGCTACTTCATCGACACGCGCACCACCTTCACCGACCAGCGCGGCGAGGAGGTCGGCTGGATGACCTTCCGCATCCTGCGCTTCAAGCCAGCGCAGGCGGCCAGCGCTGGCACTTCGGCGGCCGCCGCGCCCTCGAAACCGCGCAGGCTTCGGCCGGCGCTCGGTCACGACAACGCATGGTGGTGGGAGGGCATCGACCAGGGCGAGCTGCGCATCCAGCGCTGCGCCGGGTGCGGGACGCTCCGCCACCCGCCGCGCCCGATGTGCGGCCGCTGCCAGTCGATCGAGTGGAACTGGATCGTCTCGAGGGGCGCCGGCGCGGTCTACAGCTACGTGGTGCTGCACCACCCGCCGATCCCCGGCTACGACTTCCCGCTGCCCGTCGCGCTGATCGAGCTCGACGAGGGCACGCGGCTCGTGGCGAACGTGGTCGGCTGTAAGCCCTCGGAGCTGCGGATCGGCATGCGCGTGCAGGCGCGCATCGAGAGCGCGGATGAGGAGCTCAAGATTCCCTTCTTCCATCCGGTCGGCGGGAGCTCGTAGCGTGGACTTCGAGCTCAGTGAGGAGCAGCGCTCGCTCGCCGCGCTGGCGCGCCAGATCTTCGAGCGCGAGGTGACGAAGGAGCGCCTGCGCGAGGCCGAGGTGGATCCGGATCGCATCGACGCCGCGCTCTGGCGGACGCTCGCGGACGCCAACCTGCTCGGCCTGGCCGTCCCCGTGGCGCACGGCGGGATGGGCTACGGGCTCCTCGAGGTCTGCGTGCTGCTCCAGGAGGTCGGGCGTGCGCTGGCACCCGTGCCGGCGCTCCCGACGCTGGTGCTCGGAGGCCTCCCGATCGCCCGCTTCGGAACCGAGGCCCAGCGGAGCGCGTGGCTCCCGTCGATGGCGGCGGGGGAGGCGATCCTGACCGCCGCGCTCGCCGACGGCGCCGGCGTCCGCGCGCGCCGGGTCGCGGGCGGCTTCGAGCTCGACGGAGCGGTCCCGCTGGTGCCCGCCGCGCGCCGCGCGCGGCGCATCCTGGTGCCGGCGTCGACGCCGGAGGGCGGCGGGATCTTCCTCGTCGATCCGCGCGCGGGCGGGGTCTCGCTGCGCGGAAGCCGCATCTCGACCCGCGAGCCGCTCTTCGCGCTCGATCTCGTAGGAACCCGCGCGGGCCACGACGATCTCCTCGGCGGCGACGCGGCCGGCGGCGAGCGCGCCGTTCGCTGGATGCGCGCCTGCGCGCTCGCCGCGATCGCGGCGACGCAGGTCGGCGTCTCCGAGCGCGCGCTCGAGATCACCGCCGGCCATTTGCGCGAGCGCGTGCAGTTCGGCGCGCCGATCGGTTCCTTCCCTGCCGTGCAGCAGCGCGCGGCGGACTGCTGGATCGACCTTGCTGCGATGCGCTGGACGGCGTGGCGCGCGGCTTGGCGCATCTCCGAGGGCCTGCCGTCCG
>Ga0335082_10007301_pt1 | contig 12012 bp, 13 predicted proteins | sample Lox_Sample_41_FD_206718 | JGI IMG/M metagenome (GOLD analysis project Ga0335082, IMG submission 206718) | Soil microbial communities from Loxahatchee National Wildlife Refuge, Florida, United States - Lox_Sample_4.1 | ecosystem: Environmental > Terrestrial > Soil > Wetlands | place: USA...
CGCAGGATAAGGTAGCCCGTAGCAATCAGCGGTCAGCAGTCAGCAAGGAATGTCCGGTATGGTCCCCGACCCCAAGCTGATCGCTCACCGCTGATAGCTCGTTGCTGATCATGGCCAAGCAAGACTACTACGAGTCTCTCGGCGTCGCGCGCGGCGCCAGCGCCGACGACATCAAGAAGGCTTATCGCTCGCTGGCCATGAAATTTCACCCTGACCGCAATCAGGGCGACAAGGCGGCCGAGCACAAGTTCAAAGAGATCAGCGAAGCCTACGAAGTCCTCAAGGACGATCAGAAGCGCGCGGCCTATGACCGCTTCGGCCACGCCGCGTTCGAGAACGGCGCCGGCCGCGGGTTTGGCGGCTTCGAATTCACGGCCGGCGGGTTCGCCGACATCTTCGACGAGATGTTCGGCGAGTTCATCAACCCTGGGCGCAGCAACAAGGCGCGCGGCCGGGGCGGCGACCTCCGCTACAACATGACGATCTCCCTGCAGGAGGCGTTTGCCGGCAAGCAGACGACCATCCGCGTGCCGGGCTCGGCGCCGTGCGACGCCTGCAATGGCACCGGCGGCGAGAAGGGCGCCCAGCCCGTGACCTGCCCCACCTGCCGCGGCGCCGGCCGCGTGCGGGCCAGCCAGGGGTTCTTCACGGTGGAGCGCACCTGCCATGCCTGCGGCGGCGCCGGCAAGATCATCGAGAAGCCCTGCAAGAGCTGCAACGGGGCCGGCCGCGTGCGCAAGGAGAAGAACCTGCAGGTCAACATTCCCGCCGGGGTCGAGGACGGCAATCGCATCCGGCTCGCCGGCGAGGGCGAGGTCGGCATGCGCGGCGGGCCGCCGGGTGACCTCTACATTTTCCTGTCGATCGCGCAGCATCCGCTCTTCAAGCGCGAAGGCCCCCACCTCTATTGCGCGGTGCCGCTGCCCATCACGACAGCGGCGCTCGGCGGCACGATCGAGGTGCCCGGTATCGACGGCGCGCGCGTGAAGATCACGGTTCCCGCCGGCGCCCAGAACGGCCAGCAGTTCCGCCTGCGCAGCAAGGGCATGAGCGTGCTGCGCTCGGACGCGCGCGGCGATCTCTATGTCGAGCTGCAGGTCGAGACGCCAGTCAACCTGACCAAGCGCCAGCAGGAGCTGCTGCGCGAGTTCGAGACCGCGGGCAAGGGCAAGTCCCACAGCCCGGCCTCCGAAGGCTTCTTCGCCAAGGTCCGCGACTTCTTCGAAGACCTGAAGGAATAGCCCGCTACCGGGCGTAGTAGGCGGTCAGCGACGTCCGCCCGATCTCCGCGCTGTGCAGGATGAAGCCGATCAGCGCCGCCGACGCGTCGGCCGGCGGATCGAGCTTCTCGACCTTCAGCGCATGCACCGTGAAGACGTAGCGATGGGCGGGATCGCCGGCCGGCGGACAGGCGCCGCCGTAGCCGGGGCTGCCGAAGTCCGTGCGTCCCTGCTGGGCCCCGGGCGGCAGCTGCTTGCCGTCGGGGCTGCCGGCCCCGGATGGCAGCTCGCCCACCTTTGCGGGGATGTTGTAGACGACCCAGTGCCACCAGCCGGAGCCGGTCGGCGCATCCGGATCGTAGACCGTGACGGCGAAGCTCTTGGTCTCGGCCGGCGCCCCGCTCCAGGTCAGGGCCGGCGAGACGTTGCCGCCGGTGCAGCCGAAGCCGTTGAAGACCTGCTTGGCCGGCAGCTGGCTCCCGGTCGTGATCTCCGGGCTGGTCAGCGTGAAATCGGCCGCTCGTGCCGGCGAGGCGAACAGGGCCAAGGCGGCCATCGCCGCCGTCAGGATTCTGCGCATGCCGATGTCCTCCCTTGCGAGGCGTCGTTTGGGTCGACCGGCTCGTTTGCGCCGAGCCGTCGCGCCGCCCACGGAAGTATCGAGTGCCCCTCCGATGCAGGCAAGGCCCCGATCGGGTCGCCTTGTCGAGCGGGCCGGCAAGGGGCTAGAAGTGTCCTGGCGGACGGCGAGGAGCGGGTCATTGACAACGAAGCGCGCAAATCCCGAGCCTAGGAACACCGGGGGTAAGGCTACGGCCCTCAAGGTCGGCATCGTCGGCTGCGCCGGCCGCATGGGCCAGATGCTCGTGCGCACCGTGGCGGCCAGCGACCGCTGCCTCGTCGTCGGCGGCAGCGAGCAGCCGCGCTCGGCGGCAGTCGGCCGCGACCTCGGCCTGGTCGCCGGCATCGACGCGCTCGGCGTCAGCGTCACCGACGATCCCGCCGATCTCTTCACCCAGGCCGACGCGGTGCTGGAATTCACCAGCCCGGCGGCCACGATCCAGCATGTCGAGCTGGCCGCCAAGAAGAAGAAGATCCACATCATCGGCACGACCGGCTTCGAGCAGCCGCAGCTGGCCGCCCTCAACCGTGCCGGCAAGCAGACGGCCGTGGTGGTGGCGCCGAACATGAGCGTCGGCCTTAACCTGCTGCTGCGCATGGTCGAGCAGATGGGCCGCGCCCTCGATCCCGATTGGGACATCGAGATCCTGGAGATGCACCATCGCCACAAGGTCGATGCGCCCTCGGGCACTGCCCTGGCGCTCGGGCGTGCCGCCGCCGCCGGCCGCGGCACCGACCTCGAGCATGTCGCCAAGCGAGTGCGGGACGGCATCACCGGCGCCCGCAAGCGCGGCGACATCGGCTTCGCGGTGCTGCGCGGCGGCGACGTCGTCAGCGACCACCGCATCATCTTCGCCAGCGAGGGCGAGCGCGTGGAGCTCACGCACATCGCCACCAGCCGCGAGATCTACGCCCGCGGCGCCCTGCGCGCCGCCCTGTGGGCCCAGGGCAAGCCGCCCGGGCTCTACTCCATGGCCGACGTGCTGGGACTGACCGGCTAGCGAGCGCCAGGTCCGATCGCTGTCCGCCGGCCCGGCCACAGCCGCACCGCGGCGAGCCCGCCGAAGATCAGCAGCAGGCCGGCGAGGGCACGCGGCGACGGCCGCTCGCCCAGCAGCAGGGCGCCCCACATCACCCCGAACAGCGGCACCAGGAAGTTATTGAGCGAGGCGAAGCCGGCACCCGCCCGTATCACCAGGCGGAATAGCAGGAGATAACCGCCGGCCGTGTTGAGCACGCCCAGCAGGACGAGCGCCGCCAGCGACAGCGTGGACGGCGCCGCCTGCCAGGGGCGGTCGGCAACGAGGCTGAAGGGCAGCCCGACCAGCGTGGCGCAGAGCAGGCAGCCGGCGCTGATCACCTCGACCGGCATCGGCGGCAGCCGGCGCGCCACGAGCCCGTTCACGGCATAGCACAGCGTCGCGCCGGTGACGGCGATCTCACCCAGCAGCTCGCTATGCGCGCCCATCAGCGCGCCCGGCCCGATCAGCACGGCCACGCCGGCCATGCCGAGGACCACGCCCAGCAGCTTGCCCGGCGTGATCGGTTCGTCGCGCACGAAGGCCGGCGCCAGCATGATCGTTGCCAGCGGCACCGTCGACATCAGGATCGCCGTCAGCCCGCTGTCGATGTGCGTCTCGCCCCAGTTGATCAGGCTGAACGGAATGGCGTTGCCGATCGCGCCCATGACGAGGAGGAGCAGCCATTCGCGCCGCCCGCGCGGCCAGCTGCGCCCGCGCGCCGCCACGATGACCACCAGCATCAGCGCGCCGATGCCGATGCGCGCGGTGGCGACGGTGATCGGCGGGATCGTCGCGACCGCCAGCTTGATCAGCAGGAACGATGATCCCCAGACGAGGCCGAGCGCGGCCAGCAGGCCGTAGTCGTCGCGGTTCGGGTGCATGCAGGATCGGTCGACGCGCGCTCAGATGTCGGCGGCGCCTTGGGTCCGCAGCGCCCGGCGCAGGGCCTGCGCCAGGTCGAAGCGCTCGCCCGGCGACAGGAAGCTGCCGATGGTCAGGGTGCGGCCGTGCGAGCTCAGCACCAGCTGGCTGTGATGCTCGGGCGGATCGTCCATGACGATGCGCAGCCAATAGGGTTGGAAGCTCCAGCTTTCCTTGTGCCCGCGGGCGTCGTGGCGCTCGACGATCAGCTCGTCGGGCAGCAGGCGGACGCGCTCGAACATCTGCGCGCTGCGGTAGTTGAGGCGGAACATGACGTAGAACAGCAGCACGTCGAGCCCGCAGAAGCCGAAGATCGGCCACGCCCCCTGCAGCATGAACGACACGCCCAGACCGATGTTCACGGCCGCGACGACCGTCATGAGGACGGCAAAGCCGAACGGGTTCAGGCTGCGATGCGGGGTCAAGACCGCATCGAAGAGCACGGTGGCTCGTTCCTGGCGTTGGTCGTCGGGCGCCGGCATGACGGCCCCGACTATAAGCAGCCGGCCTGACTGCGGCAAAGCCTGTCGCGGCATGCTGCGGGCCGCTAGACTGCAGCCATGCCGAAGCCGAAGGTCGACGCCGAAGCGTTCTTTCGCCGCCTCGCGGACGCCAATCCCAATCCGCGCGGCGAGCTCGAGTACATCAATCCCTACACCCTTCTGGTCGCCGTCGTGCTTTCGGCGCAGGCGACCGACGCCAGCGTCAACAAGGCCACCGAGCCGCTGTTCAAGATCGCCGACACGCCGCAGAAGATGCTGAAGCTGGGCGAAGCCCGGCTGAAGGAGTTCATCCGCACCATCGGCCTCTATAACACCAAGGCGAAGAACATCATCCGGCTGTCGGATCTGCTGATCCGCGACCACGGCGGGCAGGTGCCGCAGGAGCGCGAGGCGCTCCAGGCGCTGCCGGGAGTCGGCCGCAAGACCGCCAATGTCGTCCTCAACGTCGCCTTCGGCCAGCCGACCATGGCCGTCGACACCCACATCTTCCGGCTCTGCAACCGCAGCGGCCTGGCGCCGGGCAAGACGCCCGACGCGGTCGAGCAGATGCTGATGAAGCGCGTGCCGGAGCATTACCGGCTCAACGCCCACCACTGGCTCATCCTGCACGGCCGCTACGTCTGCAAGGCGCGCAAGCCGGCCTGCCCGGCCTGCGTCGTGCTCGACCTCTGCGCCTACCGGGCGAAGACGCTCTAGCTGGTGGCCGAGCGCTTGCTCGTCAGCACGTCGCTGAGGCAGGGACCGGCCTGCGTCGGCTCTGCCGTCGGCGTGCGCGCCTCCGTGTAGACGACCCGCTGACCGCTCGACTGGTCGTAGAGCACGACGTCGAGCACGCAGCTGGCGGTGCGGTACTGCCAGACCTCGGCCGGCTCCTCGTGCCGGATCAGCCCGGGTTCACCCAGCAGCTTGCGGACGGCGCCGCTGTCCAGCCCGAGGATCGAAGCAGAATGCACGGGATCGGGCGGCGGCGGAGCGGCCTGGCAGCCGGCGAGGAGGGCAAAAATCACAGCGGCCGGCCCGCGCAGGGCCGTCGTGTTCCGCAAGTTCAATCGGCTGATCCGCCCATGCCGGGCGGGGCCGCATCGATAGTCCATGACACGCCTCTAACGGACGCTGCTGTCACCCTACTGCCGGCGTGGCGCCCCGAACGCGTCGCCGTTCATGCCGTGGGTGCCGAGCGTCTTCTTCTTGCCAATCATCGGGAACTCGGTTTCTTCGTTCTTGGTACGCGTACGCTAGGCTGGCGCCTCCCTGCGCCGGATCGTCTCGAAGATATGTACCATGAAGGCGGTGGCGATGACGGGCGCTATCAGGTTCAGGAGCGGCACTGTCAGCATCAGCGCGATGACTACTCCCGCCAGGAATATGCTTCCGTTATTGCGCCGTCTCAGTTCACCCGCCCGTTTCTCATCGAGGCGCCGGAGCGCCACGATCTCATAGTACTCCCGGCCGAAAAGATAACCGTTCAGCGCGTAAAATACAAAGGGGTTGAGGAAGGGCAAGAGAACAAGAGTAAAGATCAAATAGACGAACAAGGCGGCAAGATTAAGCATAATCGCCACCAGCGCGAATCTCAGGCCCGAGCGGATGGCGGCGCCGACCGACTGCCCGGCCGCCGCCGGCAATCCCGGGTAATGGCGGTCCTCGACCGCCTCGGCCACCCCTTCCAGATAGAGGCCGATCGTCGCGGAGACGGCAGCCGGGAACAGCAGCCACAGCAGGATTCCAATAATCAGCCCGGAGCCGATCTCGAAAGCCGTCTCCAGCCAGCCCCAAGAAAACAGGTGGAGCTGGACGACGGCAAACCAGAGCACGACGCCCAGGCCGAGCAGCACGGCCAGCGCCAGACCCAGGCCCAGCAGCAGGATGCGCTGGAGGCGCGGATCGTCGAGCTGGGCGAAGGCTTTGGCGAGGGCGTCGAACAATGGGTGAATAGTTAACGGCGGGGCTGGTGGTTATGTGGCCTTGCCGGTGGGTCGGCGCAAGGCCGCGGCAGCGCAACCTTGGCTTGTACCGGTCTCCTCGGTGGCTATACTCCGCCGCGCTCGGCGGGATCGCCGCAGCTGCACGGCAAGCGGGGCGGATCGCAGCATGACCGATAGGGTCTTCGATGTCGTCGGTATCGGCAATGCCATCGTCGACATCCTGAGCCACGCCGACGACGCTTTCCTGACCGCCCACGGGCTGGCCAAGGGCGCCATGACCCTGATCGATGCCGAGCGGGCCAGCGCCCTCTATCGGGCCATGGGACCGGCCGTCGAGTCCTCGGGCGGCTCGGCTGCCAACACCATCGCCGGCGTCGCCTCGCTCGGCGGCCGCGGCGCCTTCATCGGCAAGGTCAACAACGACCAGTTCGGCGGCGTCTTCCGCCACGATATCCGCTCCTCCGGCGTCACCTTCGAGACGGCGAGCGCCGAGGAGGGGCCGCCCACCGCACGCTGCCTGATCTTCGTCACCGGCGACGCCCAGCGCACCATGCAGACCTATCTCGGCGCCTGCCTCGAGCTGGGGCCGGAGGACGTCGATGTCCAGGTGATCTCCCATGCCCGCGTGACCTACCTCGAGGGCTATTTGTGGGACCCGCCGCGCGCCAAGCAGGCCTTCATCAAGGCGGCGGAGATCGCGCGCAACGCCGGCCACAAGGTCGCCCTCACCCTGTCCGACCCGTTCTGTGTCGACCGCCACCGCGCCGAGTTCCGGCAGCTGCTGGAGAAGCATGTCGACATCCTCTTCGCCAACGAGAACGAGATCTGCTCGCTGTGGCAGACCGAGCGCTTCGACGAGGCGCTGCAGGCGACCCGCGGCAAGTGCGAGGTCGCCGCCCTCACCCGCAGCGCCAAGGGCTCGATCGTCGTGACCGGCGAGGAGCTGCACGTCGTTGATGCCGCGCCGGTCAACCACGTCGTCGACACCACCGGCGCCGGCGATCTCTACGCCGCCGGGTTCCTCTACGGCTACACCGCCGGCAAGCCGCCCTATGAATGCGCCCGCATCGGCGCCCTTGCGGCCGCCGAGATCATCAGCCATTTCGGTGCCCGCCCGCAGACGCCGCTGACCGAGCTGCTGCTGGCGGAAATGCGTTAGGCACCCCATCTGTCGGGCATCATGCAGTTTCACAACTTCGCCATCATCGCCCACGTCGACCACGGCAAGACCACGCTGGTCGACCAGCTGCTGCGCCAGAGCGGCACGTTCCGCGCCAACCAGCAGGTGATGGAGCGCGCCATGGACTCGAACGACATCGAGCGCGAGCGCGGCATCACCATCCTGGCGAAATGCACCTCGGTGGCCTGGAAGGGCCACCGCCTCAACATCGTGGACACGCCCGGCCACGCCGATTTCGGCGGCGAGGTCGAGCGCATCCTCAGCATGGTCGACGGTGCGGTCGTGCTGGTCGATGCCGCCGAAGGGCCGATGCCGCAGACCAAGTTCGTCACCATGAAGGCGCTCGCCCTCGGGCTCAAGCCGATCGTCGTCATCAACAAGGTCGACCGCCCGGACGCCCGCCCGACCGAGGTCCACAACATGGTCTTCGACCTGTTCGCGGCCATCGGCGCCAATGACGAGCAGCTCGACTTCCCCACCCTGTTCGCCTCCTCGCGGCAGGGCTGGGCCGCTGCGCACCTGGACGACGAGCGCAAGGACCTGGCGCCGCTCTTCGACCTCATCGTCCGCCACGTGCCGCCCGCCCAGGGCGATGCCGAGGCGCCTTTCGCCATGCTGGCGACGACGCTGGAATACGACTCCTATGTCGGGCGCGTGCTGACCGGGCGCATCCATGCCGGTACCGCCAAGCTCAACATGCATGTCCGCTCCCTGAGCCCGGACGGCCGCGTCATCGAGCATGCCCGGCTCACCAAGCTGCTGGCCTTCCGCGGGCTGGAGCGGGTGGCGATCGAGGAGGCGGTGGCCGGCGACATCATCGCCATCGCCGGCCTCACCGAAACGACCGTGGCCGACACCATCGCCGATCACCTGGTGGCGGCGCCGATCCCGACCCTGGCGATCGATCCGCCGACCCTGGCCATGACCTTCTCGATCAACGATTCGCCGCTGGCCGGCAAGGAGGGCGACAAGGTGACGAGCCGCATGATCCGCGCCCGCCTGATGCGCGAATCCGAGGGCAACGTCGCCATCCGCGTGCGCGAGGCCGAGGGCAAGGACGCCTTCGAGGTCGCCGGCCGGGGCGAGCTGCAGCTCGCCGTGCTGGTCGAGACCATGCGGCGCGAGGGCTATGAAATCTCCGTCGGCCGCCCGCGCGTCATTTTCAAGACCGATCCGGCCAACGGCCAGCGGCTGGAGCCGATCGAGGAGGTGCAGGTCGACGTCGACGACGAGTTCGCCGGCATCGTCATCGAGAAGATCGGCACCCGCCGGGGCGAGCTCCAGGACATGCGGCCCTCCGGCGGCGGCAAGACGCGCGTGACGTTCCACGTGCCGACGCGCGGCCTCATCGGCTATCACGGCGAGTTCCTGACGGACACCCGCGGCACCGGCATCATGAGCCGGATCTTCCACGGCTATGCCCCCTACAAGGGCCCGATCGAGGGCCGCGGCAACGGCGTGCTGATCTCCAACTCGGGCGGCACCTCGGTCGCCTATGCGCTGTGGTACCTGCAGGAACGCGGGCCGCTCTTCATCGAGCCGGGTACCCAGGTCTACGAGGGCATGATCATCGGCGAGCACAGCCGCGGCAACGACCTCGAGGTCAACCCGCTGAAGGAAAAGCAGCTCACCAACATCCGCACCACGTCGAAGGACGAGGCCATCCGCCTGACCCCGCCCCGCCTGATGACGCTCGAGCGCGCCATGGCCTATGTCGGCGACGACGAGCTGGTGGAGGTGACGCCGAAGAGCGTGCGCCTGCGCAAGAAGCTGCTGAACCCGCACGAGCGCAAGCGCGCCGAGCGCGCCGCCGAGGCCGAGGCGGGCTGAGCGCGCCGTTTTGCGTTTTGACGGCTCCGCCGAATCGGCAGAGATTCGCGATCTCAGAGTCCCCCTCTCCCGCGACCGGAAGAGGGGCAGGGTGAGGGCCTTGTGACCGCTCACGAGACTGCTAGCCAGGACGCTCCGGCCCCTGCCGCGCCGCCCAAGACGCTGCTGCAGACGATCGCGACCTACGCCGAGCCGCGGCTGATCGCGGTGCTGTTCATGGGCTTCTCGTCCGGCCTGCCGCTGGCGCTTTCCGCGGGGACGCTGCAGGTCTGGCAGGCGCGCGCCGGGGTCGATCTCACGACGATCGGCTTCTTCGTGCTCGTCGGCGTCGTCTACAGCCTGAAGTTCGTGTGGGCGCCGTTCATGGACCGGATTCCCCTCCCGGGGCCTCTGGGCCGCATGGGCCGCCGCCGCGGCTGGGCGGTTCTCACGCAGCTGGGCCTGATGGCCACCGTCGTCCTGCTCGGCGCGAGCGATCCCGTCGCCGCGCCGGGGCTGACGGCGCTGTGCGCCGTGCTGGTGGCATTCTGCTCGGCCAGCCAGGACATCGTCATCGATGCCTACCGGATCGACCTGCTGGACGGCCACCAGCAGGGCGCCGGCGCGGCCATGACCCAGATCGGCTATCGCTTCGGCATGATCGCGTCGGGAGCCGGCGCTCTCTTCCTCCACGACGACGGCAATGGGCTGTCGTGGTTCTGGGTCTATGTCGTGATGGCCGCGCTCGTCCTGGTCGGCATGATCACGGTCTTGATCACGCGCGAGCCGCCGGATCGGCGAGATGCGCGCGCCGTTGCCGCGCGCGCCGCGACCAAGGGCTGGTATGCCCTCGTTCTCGCTCTCCTCGCGGCCTGCGCCGTCTGCGCGTTCCTGCTCGTACGCTACAGTATTCTCGGCGCCGTACCGTTCCCGCCGCTGTTCAAGTGGGTTCCTCCGATCGTGGCCACGCTGGCCGCTGCCGGATTGCCGGCCGCCGTGATTCTTCTGCTGCCGAAGCCGACGGCGCGCGCGACCGACTATGCCGAGTTGCATCGCTGGCTGGACGAAACGGTGATCGCGCCCTTCAGGGATATCGCCCGGCACAATGGGTGGTGGCTGATCCTGATCTTCGTCGTCCTGTTCAAGTTCGGCGACGCTCTCGCCGGCAGCGTCGCCAATCCCTTCTACGTCCAGCTGGGGTTCACCGATAAGGAGATCGCCTGGGTCAGCAAGACCTTCGGGCCTTTCTTCACGCTCGCCGGCGTGGCGATCGGCGGGCTTCTGGTGGTCCGCATCGGCCTGCTGTCGAGCCTCCTGGTCGGCGGGGTCGTGCAGATGCTGTCGAACCTGACCTACGCGTGGCAGGCGCAGGTCGGTCACGACGTCGGTTTTCTGATGCTGACGATCGGGCTCGAGAACTTCGCCGGCGGAGTCGGTTCGGCTGCCTTCGTGGCCTACCTCTCGGGCCTGTGCAGCGCAAGCTTCACGGCAACGCAGTACGCGCTGCTTTCTTCCCTGGCTGCCATCGGCCGCACCGTGCTGTCGGCGCCCGGCGGCAACCTGGCCGAGCAGCTGGGCTGGGTCAGCTTCTTCGTCTCGACGACCTTTGCGGCCGTCCCCGGCCTCCTGCTCCTGCTCTGGATGATGCGGCGCTATCCGCCGCCGGTGCGCACGGCGCCGGCGCAATAGCAACGGAGTTGCGCACATGGACATCTCGAAGATCCCCACCGGCCGCAATCCGCCCTGGGACGTGAACGCGATCATCGAGATCCCGCTCGGCGGCGAGCCCGTGAAGTACGAGCTCGACAAGGAATCCGGCGCGCTGTTCGTCGACCGCTTCCTGCACACGGCCATGACCTATCCGGCCAACTACGGCTTCATCCCGCACACCCTGTCGCAGGACGGCGATCCCTGCGACATCATGGTGGTGGGGCCGACGCGGGTGGTGCCGGGCGTGGTCATCCGCTCGCGCCCGATCGGCGCGCTCCTGATGGAGGACGACAAGGGCCTCGACGAGAAGATCCTGGCCGTGCCGGTCGACGACCTGCATCCCTTCCATAGCGGCATTATTTCCTATCGCCAGCTGCCCGCGATCCTGACCGAGCAGATCGCCCACTTCTTCACCCACTACAAGGATCTGGAGAAGGGCAAGTGGTCGAAGGTCGGGCGCTGGGCCGAGGCCGAGGAGGCGACCAAGATGATCACCGAAGCGATCGAGCGGGCGCGCTCCAAGTGAGCGAGCTCACGGGCCGCATGAGCGTCGCCGAAGGCGACATCACCAAGCTCGAGGTCGACGCGATCGTGAATGCGGCCAACGACCGCTTGGCGCCCGGCGGCGGCGTGTGCGGCGCCATCCACAAGGCCGCCGGCCTCCAGCTGGCGGCCGCCTGCATGGAGATCGGCCGCTGCCCCACCGGCCAAGCCCGCATCACCCCGGGGTTCAAGCTGAAGGCCAAGCATGTCATCCATGCCGTCGGCCCCGTCTGGAACGGCGGCAAGCAGGGCGAGGACGAGCTGCTGGCATCGGCCTATCGCGCCAGCCTGGACATCGCCCGCGATCGCGGCATCGAGACGATCGCGTTTCCCGCCATCTCGACGGGCATCTACGCATTCCCTTATGCGCGGGCCACCGCCATCGCGGTCAAGACCGTCGCCGAATTCCTGCGCGCCAACGAGCTGCCGAAGCGCGTCGTCTTCGCCTGCTTCGGCGACGACGTGGCCGCGCTCTATCGCAAGACGCTGGCCGAGGCTGGCCTGTAGACGCTCACGCGCAACGAGAGAACAGATGGTTCACGCGGAGACGGAGGCCCG
>Ga0335082_10007302_pt1 | contig 12006 bp, 8 predicted proteins | sample Lox_Sample_41_FD_206718 | JGI IMG/M metagenome (GOLD analysis project Ga0335082, IMG submission 206718) | Soil microbial communities from Loxahatchee National Wildlife Refuge, Florida, United States - Lox_Sample_4.1 | ecosystem: Environmental > Terrestrial > Soil > Wetlands | place: USA: Florida...
GCAGGAAGGTGCGCTTTGGGATGCCTCGCAGCCAAGCCCCTCTATGTACCCGGAGTCGCGAAGTGCGTGCACATCGCGGGTCTGCGCTACCGCCTATTGCGGACACGCGTACCCCCAGCGACCCGCTGGCAGCGAGAGTACGCCTAGGTCGACCGGTGGGCCGTCGAAGCATGGGGCACTCGCGGTGGTCGCCTGCGCTTGGGCTGCGGCGTCGGCAGTGGGCTATGCTATGGTGAGCGTTGGCATCGGCGTATGGTTACGACGGACTCGGCCCTCGGGCGGGCCTCGATCCAAACACCAACGTCGGGATCGCCGCCGCCGCGCCTTGCTCACCTCGTTGTCGGCACACCGACGGACCGCGGATCGCTAACCAAGGGGGTTGGCTTGGAACCACTGGGCAATCTGCCTGAGCCTGTACGCCGCCAGTTTGCGGAGATCGGACCGATCTGGGGTCGCGATATTCCTCGACACCGCGACCTCGTGCTGCAGGCCTATCGGCCGCTCCTGGCCGCAGCACCAAAGTCCAACGTCCAGGTGATTCGCGACATCGCCTACGGCGCCGATCCGCGCCAGGTGCTCGACCTTTATCGCCATCCCGGCGCGTCCGGCGCCCAGGTCGTGATCTTCGTCCACGGCGGAGCGTTCGTGCGCGGCGACAAGGACATCGACGGCGAGGTGTATGCGAATGTTCTTTTCTACTTCGCCCGGCACGGCTTTCTTGGCCTGAACATGGAGTACCGCCGTGCCCCGGAGTTCAAATATCCATCCGGCGCGCAGGATGTGGCCGCCGCTCTCGATTGGGCGCGCCAGCACGCACGCGAGCATGGCGGCGACCCCGAACGGATCTTTCTCGTTGGCCATTCGGCGGGTGGAACGCACGTCGCCACCTATGCCTACGACCCGGCCGTGCGAAGGCCCGTCGGGCCGGAGGTCAAGGGTCTCGTGCTGCTCAGCGCGCGCCTGCGTGCGGACGCGCTGCCGGGGAACCCGAATGCCGATGCCGTGCGCGCCTACTTCGGTAGCGATGAGTCGAAGTACGAGCAACTTTCGCCGGTCGTGCACGGCGCCGGCTCGAGCTTGCCGGTGTTCATCGCGATCGCCGAATACGAGAACCCGTATCTCGACGTATACGGAGCGGAGCTGTTCTACCGCATTGCCGCAGCCCGCGGGCGCGCCCCTCGCTTCATGCGTCTGCCGCGCCACAACCACATCTCGATCGTGGCCCACTTGAACACCGAAGAGGACATCCTGGGAGCAGAGATCCGGGACTTCATGGCCACCGAGTGCTGAGCGGCCACGGGCCGCCCGTCGCTAACGGGATAGCGGCTGAGTCGATGCCAAGCTCCTCTGGGTCTTGGCCGATGCCGGGTGGGTCGATCACCACTGACAAGTGAGTGGAGCCACTGCCGGCATATCCGAGCGAGAAGCGCCGCCGAGGCATTCGGGTCGAACCCGTTCAAAATACCGGCTTGTGAACTTAGCCTGATACGGCGCGACATGGGGAAGCTCATCTGCTTCTGTGCGGGTCTGCTGGTGACGATCGCCGCTCGCGTCGATGCGTGTCCTCTGCCGTCCGGTGATTCAGGCAAGCCCTACGTCACCTTGGCGGGCTTGCCCGCACGCGAGCTGGATCTGGTGCTCGACGAATACATGTTCGCGCACCGCTGGATCCAGCATTCCGAAGCCGTGTCCGCCGGGTTTCGGGAGGGCGACCGCGTGTATGGCCAAGTCCTCAGGAGCGGAGGCCAGTTCGACCCGGAGGCCACCGCGGCGTGGCGGCGGGCGTACGCGAAGTCCGGGCGGCGCCGATTCCTGGCCGAGCTCGCTTCGAAGGTAGACGTCGCAAGCGTCGACCGGAGGGTCGTGGATTGGATCGTTGGAACCTGCCTGACCGGCCTGTGGAGCAGGGTGAGGATCATCAACGACTGCCGGTTCGTCTTCGCGGCGGGGCTCGCTGCTGGAAACAGCGCCGCTGCGCCGGCGCGACCGATCCGGTTCGAAGTGCGCGGCGGACGCTGCGGGCGCTGGCCGGAGCGCCCGCTCTCGGTGAAGGGCGACACAGTCCAGTGCGTCCGAAGCGGCAGCGGAGCGGTGAACCTGCAGTTGAAGACGGACCGGGCCGGCATTGCGGAGGCAGCGCTCCCGGCGCTCGCGCATGTCGAATTGCCCGCCGAGCCGTCGCAACAAACCAAGCTCTCGGAGCCTGTGTCGGAGGTGATCCAGTTGTCGCGATCCCGCGACTATCACATGCGGCAGCTGGGCCGAGGATGCCCGGCCTGTGCGCTGTATTTCGCTGATCTCCGTCCGTCGGATCCCAACGCAACGATCCTCAGTGCGGCCACGGTCTCATCGAGCGGCGGCAACTGGCAGCCTTGTCCAGCCGCTCTGCGGTGCGGTGTATACGAGTTTTCGCCGCCCGACAATCCGCAGGTCAGCGGGTGCGCGAACGTTGCCGTGTGCCGTGTCTGGAGACTGGCCGAGACCGGCGCGGAGGCATCGGACGTAGTCCAGCTCACCTACCAGCGGTCGGAGGTGGTGTGCGTCAATTGTCCCGATGGGCTCGACTTCGAGACTGCCCATAAGCGATGGCAGGAGTTCGTCGACCGCGGGCATGCTCGCTGCGAGGTGTTCGCGGACGTGCCTGCGCAGTCGATCGAACGCGCCCCGCTGCAGTGATCCGTGTTCTCACGCCACGCCGCTGCCGGACCTTCGACACAGCCGATAGGTTGGCCCAGCCCTCCAACGTCATTCCCGTGCGCTTGCGATGACGTCACGGTTGGGTGGCGGTTGCGATCGGTGCCCGCATGGATTTGCGGTGCGTCTTCATGCATGAGCGAGGCTCAATGCGCCAGGTCCTGTTCGTCTGCACCGGAAATATCTTCCGCAGCCTTACGGCGGAGTACGCACTGCGCGATGTGCTGGGCCCGCGCCGGGACATCGTCATCGCGTCTGCCGGCACCGAGGATTACCCGTACGTGGTGAGTCCCCTGGTCAGGGAGTATCTGCTCGCCCGGGGACTCGACGTGAGCGGCCATCGGCGCCGGACTTTGACTGTGGGGATGCTGACGGAGGCAACCTCCGTGATCGCAATGAGCACGGAGCATCGCGCGGTCTTGGCGCAGGCGTTCGATCGGCCCGACATTCCTCTGTTCACAGAGGCATGTGGTATAGCGGCCGAGGCGCTGCCCGATGTGGAGGAAGCGGTATCGGACTACCGGACGAACCCTGCCGCGGTCGAAGCGCATGTACGGGCGACGATCGACCGGATCATCGAGTTGACTCCGCAGTTGGCGCGGCGGCTGGAATCGTGTTCGTGGTGAGCTCCATCGACCACAAGGCGCTGTCGTACTAGCGGAACAACCGGCGTAAGCTGGCACAGCAGGACGAGGTCCTGGGCGCAGCGCGCGCCGTCCATGAACGGGGCTGATTGACCACTCAGTGGCGCGGCCATAGACTTCGGCTCAATCCAAGAGGAAGGCGTCCTGGCGCGCGGGTCGAGTTGTTCGGGCAACTCTGAGGCGGCATCGCGCAGCCAGTGGATCCGCTCCGGCGAGGCATCGGCCTCGGGTTGGGCGGATCTGCTCGAGTTCGACGCCTGCCACGCGCGGGCCGCCGTGTGCGCGCGTAACGGGCAGGGCGCTTGAGACTTTGTAGTGGTAGCAGCAATGCAGCTCGATCGAGAAGATCGAGTGGGTAGAACAAGGCATGCGTATACCGCAACACCGGGAGGAAACAAGATGAAGAAGAGATCGGCATCACTATCCGTATCAGGGCTCGCTGCACTCACTTTGCTGCTCGCTGGGGTCGACGCCGCGGCTGCGTTCACAACCGGGAATCAATTCAACATTCAGTTCGACCAAACGATTCCGACTCCCATCCAGGACATCGCCGATGGGACCATTGCGCTCGGCGCTGCCATCCCGGCCAAACCCGGCGTGTTCCGCGTTTCCTCCTTCTCTGCAGCCGGAGCCGTGTTTAGCGTAGGCGGGCTGGTGTTCAACACCAACACCACTCCCATGCTCCTTTCGGGTGTGACCACCGCCCTGGCCACGTCCGGCAAGGACGTGCACGTCTACCAGCTGAAGCTCTCCACGACATCCGCCAGCTGGACGCTTGTCGATGCGGACAAGAAGACCCACACGACGCAGACCACGCAAGGTACCTATACCTCCTCAACGGTGCCGCCAGTGTCGCTCTACGACAACTTCAGCGCGCTGGTGATCAATCCAGACAAGTGGTCCGGGGGCGAGTACGCCGTGCCTGGGGGCATCATGACCGAGGCGATTCGGGTGATCCAACAGGGTGCTCTTCGGTTGGCATCGCGCAGATATGGCGGCACGGACTCGGACAACGGCGCGGACTTCAGCGGCCTGCGCCTGGATTTCGCCGATCCGCGCTCGGTGACCGCCATCCGGGCCCAGGTCCAAGTGATGAGCTTCCAAGCCAGGGGGTGCGCCTCGAATTCCTCGGCGTCGACATACACGGGAATGGACTTCGGCGGCTTCTTCTTCAACAGCGGCACGCCAACGCCCGGGGATGCCACCGACGACGTGCTCGCTGTGATCAATGTGTTCCGGACGTCCGATTCGAAGGATCCGCCCAAGGTCCTGCAGATCGTCGGCAACGTTCTACACTGCACGAGCCAGGACTGCACGTCTACCACCCCGCTCGGTGGCAGTCCCGTCTCCCTCGGGACGGTCAATCTTGGCGTGCCCGTGAGGCTGTTCATCGCATGGGATAAAGCGAACCACCAGTTCCTGTTCCAACGCGCCAACGATGTGATGGTCGCGGTCCCATACAGCGTGTCGGACAGCGCAGACCCTGGGATCAACCAGAAGCGGTTCCAGTCGTTCGGCTTCGTCGCCAACTGCACGACTACGCCGCGCCCGCAAGGCCTGATGGACATCCTCGTGCGCCAGGTGGAGATCAACGCGCATTAGGCTGTCTTAGCGCCACCGCCGGTGTGGAGGCGGATGGCCCCGTACGACCGCGCTCGAGAGTCTCATTTCGCCGGTCGTGCGGGGCTTTTGGTGCGTCTGAGCCGCACGGCCCGTCCCGCGTCGACGCTGGGCCTTGCCGCGGCTGCCGGCCTGCTACTATCACAGACGGTTCCCTCAGCAGGCCCGTCCACCGATGCACAGCGTTTCGCTGCCGCTCTGGTTGCTGTTGCTGCTCGGCCTGTTCGCGGCGTGGACGGCGATCGAGCACATCGTGCTGCCCGCGCTGCGCTGGGCCATGCGCCGCCGTGTCGAGGCGGTGCTGCAAGACCTGGGGCCGCGGCTGCAAGTCGAGCTCCCGCCGCTCAAGCTGGCACGGCGCGAGGTGCTGATCGAGCGCCTGCGGCATGACGAGCGGGTGCATGAAGCCGTCGACGACGAAGCGCGACGCAGCGGCGAGGCGATCAGGCGTGTTCAGGCGCGTGCGGAAGGCTACGCGCGCGAGATCGTTCCGTCGTTCAACGCCTATCTCTATTTCCGCGTGGGCTATTGGCTGGCGCGGGCGATCGCGAGATCGCTCTACCGCGTGCGCCTCGGGTTTGCGGATGAGAAGGGCCTCGCCGGCATCGAGCCCAAAGCCGCCGTGGTCTTCGTGATCAACCACCGCTCCAACTTCGACTACGTGCTGGTGGCCTTTCTTGCGGCGGAGCGCGCTGCGCTGTCCTACGCCGTCGGCGAATGGGCCCGCGTGTGGCCGTTGGAGATGCTGATCCGCAGCATGGGGGCCTACTTCGTGCGCCGCGATTCCGGCGACCCGCTCTACCGCGCGGTCCTCCAGCGGTACGTGCAGATGGCCACGGAAGCGGGCCTGACTCAAGCCGTGTTCCCGGAAGGTGGTCTGAGCGTGGATGGCCGCGTGCGCCGGCCGAAGCTCGGGCTCATCGACTACATGGTGCGGGGATTCGACCCGGAAGGTCCGAGGGATGTGGTGTTCATCCCGGTCGGCATCAACTACGACCGCGTTCTGGAGGACCGGACCCTGCTGCGCAAGCAGGATCCCGCGGCGGCACCGGTCGGCTTCCTGCGCGCCTTCGCGACCGCGCTCGGCTTTGCACTCGAGCAGGCAGCGCTGCGTGTCCGCGGGCGCTGGTTCCGGTTCGGCTATGCCTGCGTGAACTTCGGCACGCCGTTGTCATTGCGGCAGCACTTCCGGGCCACCGGGATCGACCCCCGCAGGCTGCCGCAGGGCGAGCGCCACGCGCAGCTCGAATCGCTGGGGGCTCTGCTGATCAACAGCGTCAAGGCCATCATTCCCGTGCTCCCGGTGGCGGTCGTCGCGCAGGTGTTCCGCGCGCAGGGAGACAGGCCGCTGGAGGCGCTGAAGGTCAAGGCGGAGGCTTCGGCTCTCGCCGACCGCCTGGCCCTGCGCGGGGCGCTGATCTATCTCCCGCGCGGCGATCAGGACTACGCCATCGAGGTGGGCCTGCGCATGCTGGTGCTGCGGCGGATCGTCCTGGAGGTGGGCGGGCTGTTCAGCGCCAATCCGGCCGAGACGAAGATCCTGGAGTACTACGCGAACTCCATCGCGCACTTTCTCGCGTAGGCGCCGCTGCTTGCGCGATCCCCGGCCGTCTGGCGACCCGGTGGGCAAAGAAGCTCGCTACCACCGCCGTGGCAGTTTCTTGAGGATGACGATACGGCGCTGCTCGACGCTGATATAGCCGCCTGCGACCAGCGCCTGCAGGATTCGGTTGACCATCTCCCTCGAGGCACAAACCCGATTCGCCAGCTCCTGTTGCGTGAAGCGGTGCTCGACGACCAACCGATCTCCCTGCTTGGTCGCCAGTTCGAGGAGCAGCTTGGCGAGCCTCTGGTAGACATCCATGGAAGCCACGCGCTTCAGCTCGTCGGTCAGCTGGCGGATCCGCGAGCTCAGCTGCTGTAGCAGGTTTCGGCAGATCTGAGGAAAGCTGGTCCAGCATTCGGCGAACTGAGCGCGCGGCACGATCAGCAACTCGCAGGTCTCGGCCGCCATCACTGAGGCCGACCGGGCCCCGCCATCGAGCAGCGTCAGCTCACCGAAATAGTCTCCCGGCCCCAAGATCCTCAAGACGATCTCCTTGCCCTCGTCGGTGAGGGTGAAGACCTTTGCGGCGCCGCTCAGGATGACGTAGAAGGCCAGCGCCTCGTCGCCCTCGCTCACCACGACGCTGCCTTTGGCAAACGTCCGGCGCGTTCCATAGCGGGCAAGCAGATCGAGCTCTTCGCCGTGAAGTCCGGCCTGCGGGGGCCGGTCCTCGACCGCACCATGCGCCGCCAACCGCTGAGCTGTCCTTCCATCCATGAGCGGGGATGGTAGGGAGCGGAAGCCCCCGAAACACTATTTCGATGCGCATACATCCAAAGTTGGAGGTCGAGCCGGCGGCGCCGGTGTTAGGCTTTAGCGGTGGCGGGTATCTTCCAGGCTGTAACGGTGCGACGCCGTCGCAGGTTTGTGACGCGGAGCACACGCGGGATGTGAACCACCGCATCGACGAGGGAGCCGGTGCTCGCTAAGCTAGCCCATGCGTCGTGCAGCAACCCGGAGGTTGCCGCTCGCGGCAGTGGACTTTGAACTCCATCTGAAGCAAGGAATCCAGGATGCATGCTCCGATCCTCGAACGGGCCGCCGCGGTGGGCGCCGAAGTCTGTTGCCTCTGCGGCCGCCTCGCACCGAGGGAACGCTGAAGCGCTCCCATGCGAGGAGGGTGCAGCCGATCGACGCGAGCAAGCGTCCGCTGAGCGGTTCGCGGGATCTGTTCGCGCAGCCTCCATCATGTCCCAGCCCTTGTTCCGCAGCGAAGCGCTCGAAGCCCGCCACGACGCACTCCAGGGCGGGGTGATTGTCGCCTCTTCGCTGACGGTGCGGCTGCTCGTGCTGAGCGCTCTAGCCGTCGCCTCGGCGCTCGTGGCGTATGCCTTCTGGGGCCAGTACACGCGCAAAGAGCATGTCAGCGGCTATCTCGCCCCCACGCTAGGGTTGATCAAGATCTACACCCCCCAGGCGGGCACCGTGCTCGAGAAGCGCGTGAGCGAAGGCCAGCGTGTCAAGCAGGGCGAAGCGCTGCTCGTCGTTTCCAGTGAACGAGCGACTGCCGCGACGGCGGCGGCAGAGGCGACGATGTTGCGCGAGCTGGCTGCACGCCGGGACAGTCTGCAGCGCGAGCAGTCGAAGCGAGCCGAGATCGACAAGCTCGCGGCAGCCGCAGTTGCCGACCGCATACGCGGGCTCGAGGCAGAGCTCGCCCAGGCCCGCGTCCAGCGGGACATCCAGCGCAGCCGGGTGGCCAGTGCCGAACGCACGCTCGCACGTAACGCCAAACTGGTGGCGGCCCATTTCGTCTCCGAAGCCGCCGTGCAGCAGAAGCAGGAAGAGCTGCTCGAACAGCGCGGCCAGCTCGCCGGCATCGAGCGCACGATCACGGCGCTCACCCGCGACCTGCACGCAGCACAACTCGAGCTGGCCGCCTCCGAACCGCGGCGGGCCAACAACGCCGCCACGTTAGAGCGCCAGATCTCGGAGATCGACCAGCAGCTCACTGAAGGCGATGCTCGCCGGGAGGTGGTGCTCACCGCACCCGCCGACGGTACCGTTACCACTGTTCTCGCTGAAGCGGGGCAGGCGGTCAAGCCCGACACGCCACTGCTCTCTATTCTGCCTGCGGGCGCCGCCTTGGAAGCGCGTTTGCTGGTTCCGACGCGCGCCGCCGGGTTCATCCGGCCCGAGCAGGAAGTGGCGGTGCGCTACCAAGCGTTCCCTTATCAGCGATTCGGCGCGCATATCGGCCGCGTGACGAAGGTCGGCCGGACCGTCATCCAACCCAACGAGGCGAGCCTCCCCTTGCCGTTGCAGGAGCCGGTCTATCTCGTCACCGTCCGCTTGCCGGCGCAAGCAGTGCACGCCTACGGCCAAGACATCGCGCTTCAGGCCGGCATGGTCCTGGATGCCGACGTGCGCATCGACCGCCGCCGGCTGATCGAATGGGTGTTCGAGCCGGTGCTGTCGATCGCCGGCCGGATCTAGCCCAGATATTTCATGAAGACGCCCCCAGAGATGCCGAGACCCGCGATGCACGGCGCCTGCGGTGGATTCAAACCGGATGCGACTTGTCCCGCCGGGCTATTCGGGTGCTGGCGGTCGATTTCCAGCCATTTTTGCCATACCCGTCTGGCCAATAGGCATGGCTATTGGCTGCGACGGTCGAGGCAAAAGTGGCTCGGAACTCGCCTCGCCATCATCCCGAGTCCCTCACGAAATATCCGGGCTAGGCGGCGGCCAGCATGAACCTGAACTTCTCCGTCGCCCGCCGCACTCCGGTTATCCTCCAGACCGAGGCCGCGGAGTGCGGGCTGGCCTGTCTCGCCATGGTCGCGGCCCACCATGGGCACCGCATCGATCTGCCTACGCTGCACGCGCGCCACGCCGTCTCGTTACGCGGCTCGACCTTGGCCGATCTCATGCGCGTTGCGGCGCTGCTGCATCTCGCGCCGCGGCCATTGCGGCTGGAGTTGGAGCATCTGCGGCAACTGCAGCTGCCCTGTGTGCTGCACTGGGATTTCAACCACTTCGTGGTCCTCACGCGGGTGCGCGCCAACACGGCGACGATCCATGATCCGGCCGCAGGACTGCGCGAGATGCCGGTGGCCGAGCTCTCCAAGCACTTCACAGGTGTAGCGCTGGAGCTCACGCCGACTACGCAGTTCGTAGCGAAGACCGAGCAGCGCAAGGTGCGCTTGGCTGCGTTGATCGGCCGCATTCCCGGCCTCGGCCGGGCCGTGGGGCAGGTGCTGGCGCTCGCACTGGTGTTGCAGCTCTTTCTGCTGACCGGCCCGTTCTACATGCAATGGGTCGTGGACCAGGCGCTCGTGGCGCAGGATCGCGACCTGATCACCGTGCTCGGCATCGGTTTCCTGCTGCTCGCGCTGGTCCAGGTTGGGGTCACCGCGCTGCGCGCCTGGGTGCTGATGGTGCTGGGCACCAGCCTCAATCTACAGCTCGTCTCCAACCTGTTCCGTCACTTGATCCGCCTGCCGATGGCCTGGTTCGAGAAGCGGCATATGGGCGACATCGTCTCCCGGTTCGAATCGGTGAACGTGATCCATCGCACCCTGACGAGCGGCTTTCTGGAAGCCTTGATCGACGGTGTGATGGTGGTCGTCACTTTGGCCCTGATGTTGTTCTACAGCGGGCGGCTGACCCTTGTAGCGCTGGCGGCGGCGGCGCTCTACGGCATGCTGCGTCTGGCTCTGTACCGCCCCTTGCGGCTCGCCACCGAGGAACACATTGTCCGGGGCGCACGCCAGCGCACCCACTTTCTCGAGACCGTGCGCGGGATGCAGGGCATCCGCCTCTTCGCACACGAGGCGCCACGCAGCGCCGCATGGCAGAACCTCGCGGTCGACGAGTTCAACGCCGGCATTCGCACGCAGCGGCTGGGCATCCTGTATCAGGGCTTGAACGGCGTCCTGTTCGGAGTGGAGAACGTGATCACGGTCTGGCTCGGCGCCCTGCTGGTCCTGGATACGGCCACCGGCAGCGGCTTCTCGGTGGGCATGCTGTTCGCCTTCGTCGCTTACAAGACGCAGTTCGTGCAGCGCGTCGCCGCTCTCACCGAGAAGGCGATGGAGCTGCGCATGCTGAGCCTGCATACCGAACGCATCGCGGACGTGGCCCTCGCGGAACCGGAGCCGCTGGAGGCCTTCGCGCCCGCCGACGCAGAGCCGCTGGCCGGACACGTGAGCGTGCGCGATCTCGCCTTCCGTTACGGCGAAGCCGATCCTCTGGTGCTGGAACGAGTGAGCTTCAGCGTGAATGCCGGCGAATCGGTCGCCATCGTCGGCCCCTCGGGCGGCGGCAAGACGACCCTGATCAAACTCATGCTCGGGCTGCTCCAACCGACCGCGGGCGCCATCGAAGCGGACGGCGTCCCGCTCGCCCGCCTGGGCATGGGTCGCTACCGGGCCAGTGTCGCCAGCGTGATGCAGGACGATCAGCTGTTCGCCGGCTCCATCGCGGAGAACATCTGCTTCTTCGATCCGAAGCCAGACCACGCCCGCATCGAGGAAAGCGCGCGGCTCGCGAGCGTGCGCGACGACATCGTAGCGATGCCGATGGGATTCAACACTCTGGTCGGCGACATGGGCACGGTGCTCTCCGGCGGCCAGAAGCAGCGCATCCTGCTTGCGCGGGCCCTGTACCGGCAGCCGAGAATTCTGTTCCTCGACGAAGCGACCAGCCACCTGGACATCGCGCGCGAACGCACCGTGAACGAGGCGGTGCGTGAATTGAAGCTTACACGCATCATCGTGGCGCACCGGCCGGAGACCATCGCGAGCGCCGACCGCGTCATCGTCCTGCAGGGCGGGCGCGTGGCGAGCGAGATGCAAGCTGTCGAGGGCAGCCGGACGTCCGCGCTTCGCACCGTCGAGGCCATCGCCGGCTGAGGCTTCAAGACCAGCCGGATGACCGCTCTCGCCCTGCGTTCATTACGGCGTGGGCGTTGGTTCCGTCACCGGCCTGCGGGATTCCCGCTTTCGCACATGCCAGGGGAGTAGATGCGAGCTAGGCAAGCGCTGGATGCGCCCGCAGGCTTGCTTCCGAAGCGCACCGTAGGGTGGGCGCTGGGAGCTGCGGTTTGGAGACCGCGGTCGGCGCCCCTGGGGAGCAGAGCAGGTCGGCCATGGCGGCCGAGATCGGCATTCCCGTCTTGATCTGTGCGTAGAGGAACTGGCCCTGCGGATTCAGCTCGAGGAACACGTACTCGCCGCCTTCATCGATGCGTAGATCCACCGTGGCGTAACGCAAGCCCAGGCCATCCAACAGCCTCAAAAGCTTGTCCTCGAGCTGTACAGGCAGGGCGTGCGGTCGAAACTCGACATCGAAGTCCAGGCGGCCGTCGGCCTGCGCGCCGACATCGAACTCGGCGGCGAAGAACCGTTCTCCCACGATCGTCACGCGCAGCTCGCGGGTGCCGCCGATTTGCTCCTGAAAGATCATCGGGGCCAGTTCCAGGTCGCCAAGCGCCTGCGC
>Ga0335082_10007303_pt1 | contig 12006 bp, 11 predicted proteins | sample Lox_Sample_41_FD_206718 | JGI IMG/M metagenome (GOLD analysis project Ga0335082, IMG submission 206718) | Soil microbial communities from Loxahatchee National Wildlife Refuge, Florida, United States - Lox_Sample_4.1 | ecosystem: Environmental > Terrestrial > Soil > Wetlands | place: USA...
CGGTCCGCTGAAGCAAGTCGATTCCGGACCTCTGAGCGTGGGGTACGCAGAAGCTGGTCCGCCCGAGGGTCCGCCGGTCATCCTCCTCCACGGGTGGCCGTACGACATCCACAGCTTCGTCGATGTCGCCCCTTTGCTGGCGTCGGCAGGATATCGGGTGATCGTGCCGCACATCCGCGGCTATGGCACGACGCGCTTCCTGTCGACAGAGACTTTTCGAAATGGCGAGCCGGTCGCAGTTGCAAGGGATGTCGTGGATCTCATGGACACCCTTCAGATAAAGAAGGCCATCCTCGCCGGATTCGACTGGGGTGCGCGCTCGGCAAACATCGTAGGGGTGCTCTGGCCCGAGCGTTGCAAAGCCATGGTCTCGGTCAGTGGCTATTTGATCGGCACTCCGGAAGCGGAAATGCGCCCGCTACCTCCTGCGGCCGAGCTGCAGTGGTGGTACCAGTTCTATTTCTCCACCGAACGCGGCCGGCTGGGCTACGAGAAATACACCCACGACTTCGCCAAACTCATCTGGCAACTCGCCTCGCCGAAGTGGAACTTCGACGACGCTACGTTCGACCGTTCCGCGGAGTCGCTCACCAACCCGGATCATGTCGCCATCGCGATTCACAACTATCGCTGGCGGCTCGGCCTGGCGGCAGGCGATTCCAAGTACGTGGGGCTCGTGCATCGACTCGCCGCGGCGCCGGCCATCACGATGCCGGCCATCACCATGGAAGGCGATGCGAACGGTGCGCCCCACCCGCCTGCCGAAGCCTATGCGAAGAAATTCTCGGGCGCGTACGAGCATCGGCTGATCACCGGCAGCATCGGACACAACCTTCCCCAGGAAGCTCCCCAGGCCTTTGCGCAGGCGGTGATCGACGTAGACCGCTTCTGATAATGTGGCCACGCCATGCCACCGCCTGCCGCCGCTGCTCCGCGGTACCGTTTTGGCGCCTTCGAGCTGCAGCCGGCCGAGCGCCGGCTTGTCGCTGGCAGCGGTGACGTTCACCTCGGAGCGCACGCCTTTGACCTGCTCGTAGCGCTGGTTGAACGCAGCGGCCACCTCGTCACCAAGGACCGGTTGTTGGAGCAAGTCTGGGGCAAGGTGGTCGTCGAAGAGAACACGCTTCAGGTTCACATATCGACACTTCGCAAGGTGCTCGGCGCCGAGGCCATCGCCACGGTGTCCGGGCGCGGGTATCGATTCACGCTCGCCGTCCAGACCGATGCGCAAGAGCGGTCGCGGGAGCGGAAGAGCAATCTTCCGCTGCAGCTCACCAGCTTCATCGGCCGCGAAGTGCAGGTCGCCCAAATCCCGCGGACGCTCGCCTCAACGCGCTTGCTGACACTCACGGGAGCCGGCGGCTGTGGGAAGACCCGCCTCGCACTCCAGGTGGCGATGGGGATCGTCGACGATTACGCCGACGGCGTGACGTTCGTGGAGCTCGCGCCGATCTCGGAAGGAGCGTTGCTCGTCCAGATCGTGGCCAATGCAATGGCGATAAGGGAAGTCCATGGACCCAATGCCGACCAGATTCTGGCGCAGTTGATCGGACCGCGGCAACTGCTATTGATCCTCGACAACGCCGAGCATCTCATCGACTCGTGCGCGAGCCTCGTCGAAGTCCTGCTTCGCCGCTGTGTGGGCCTCACGGTACTCGTGACCAGCCGCGAACGCCTTGGAATCGCAGGCGAGCTCACGTACCAAGTACCCTCGCTTTCGGTGCCGGAACCCTCGCAGGCCCCGAGTGAAGCTCTTGCTTGCGAGGCCGCCCGTCTCTTCATCGAGCGCGCGCGCCTGCAACGCCCGGAGCTTCAAGTCACCGACAACGACGTGCCTGCCATCATCTCCATCTGTCGCCGCCTGGATGGCATTGCGCTTGCGATAGAGCTCGCCGCCCCCCGCGTGCGCGTCATGTCGATGTCCGAACTGGCACAGCACCTCGACCATCGCTTCGCACTCCTGACCGAAGGATCGCGCACGGCACTGCCGCGGCACCGCACACTGCGCGCCCTCATCGACTGGAGCCATGGGCTTCTCACTGATGCCGAGCGGGCGACGCTGCGCCGAGCCTCCGTGTTCGCGGGAGGCTGGATCCTCGAAGCGGCAGAGCACGTGTGCGCTGGCGCAGGCGTGGACCGCGCGGAAATCCTCGACCTTCTCACGTCGCTCGCGGACAAGAACCTGGTGGTGGCCGAAACACAGGGGGCCGTGACTCGGTTCTCGATGCTGGAGACGGTACGCCACTATGCTTCGGATCGCCTGCACGAAAGCGGCGAGGAATACGAAGCGCGCTCGAAGCACCTGGACTACTTCCAGAGCCTGGCGCGCAAGCTCGACGACGCCTCGAGCGAGCCGGAGCGAGAGGAATGGATCAACCGGCTTTGCACGGAGCTCGACAACCTGCGAGGCGCACTCGCGTGGTGCGAGGCGGATAGGTCTCGCGCCGAGGCGGGGCTGCTCCTGGCGGGAAGGCTCTATTGGATGACGCTCCGTACTCACCTGGGCGAGGGACGAGCCTGGATCGAAAGGCTCCTTGCGGTGGCCCCGGGCGTCGAGAAGGGGTACGCCCACGCTCTCGCACATCACGCCGCGGGAACGTTTGCCAGCCATGCAGCCGACGCCCGTGCCAGCGAAGCCCATCACCGCGCGGCCCTTGAGATCTGGCAACGGCTGGGCGATCGCCCGCACGCGATGCGATCGCTCGGCAGTCTCGGCGCCGTGAATATCAACCGCGGCGATCTGGAGACAGCCCGTTCGTTCTTCGAGCAGGCGCTCGCCATCGCCCGCGAAATCGGCGACCGGCGCGGCACAACCCTGAGTCTGTACTCCCTCGGCCAGGTTGCATATCTCCTTGGCGACCTGGCAATCGCCGAAAAGCTTTGCGAGGAGTCCGTAGCCGTCGGGCGCGAGGTCCGCACCTGGCAGATGAACCTCCCAATCACATTGTTGGCATGTGTGCGTCGTGCGCAAGGGCGGCCGGAGGGAACGCGTGCTGTCTTGGTCGAAGCCGCACAAGGATTGAAGGGACGTGGACCTAGCTTGGTCCAGGTTCTTCAATGGCTGGCACAGGCATCGATCGATGACGGCGATCTTGAAGGAGCGAGGCAGGCCCTGCGCGAAGCGCTATCGCTCCACCGGGCCGGGGGCAGTACGGTGACTGACACCTCTACCTTCCGGGGGTTTGGGGAGCTTTGCGCGACGCGCGCCGGACTCACCGCCGCCAACCTATGGGGCTTCGCTGCGCGACTCCGCGAAGAAAGCGAGATTCCGCTCTACCCTATCGAACATCAACGTAGCGAGGTCTATATCGCGCTCGCGCGTGGCGCATTGAAGGACGACGCCGCGTTCGATCGTGCCTGGGCAGAGGGTCGATCCTGGACGGTGGAACACGCGATGCGCGTTGTCATGGAGATCTGAGCCGCCAGACGCGCCGCCATCTCGACCAGGCCCGGCAGCGACCGGGCGCCCATCTTCTCCATCACCTTGCCGCGGTGTGCCTTCACCGTGATCTCGCTGATCCCCAACTCGAAGCCGACCTGCTTATTGAGCAGGCCTTTCGTGACCCCCGCCATGACCTGGCGCTCGCGCGGCGTGAGGGATGCGAAGCGCTCCTTCAGCTCACGGACTTGGCCCTCATTCGACAGAGTGGTGCGGCTACGCTCGATCGCGCTCGTGATCGCTTGCAGCAACGGGCCCTCGTCGCATGGCTTGGTCAGGAAGTCGACAGCACCGCCTTTCATCGCGCGCACGACGGTCGGAACGTCACTCAGCCCCGCCACGAAGACAACCGGCAACTCGCCACGGTCGCGTGTCACGCGTTCCTGCATTTCGAGCCCGGAGATATCCGGCAGGACGATGTCGAGGACCAAGCATGCCGGGACTCTCATGGCGGGACATGCGAGAAACTCGGCTGCGCATCCGTAGGCTTTCGCACGCCATCCCGCGGATGCAGCAAGATGCTCGATCGATGCCCGTACCGAAGGGTCGCCCGCGATCACAAAAACGTGAGGCATTTCATCAAGCTTCGTGTCCATCTTGCCGTCTCCCAAGGGGCGCATCGGCCACCGTGGAAACAAGCATCGCCTTACAAGCCGCCGAAGTCCTTGGCATCGGCTGAAGATTTCCTGAAATCCGCCCCTAGCGCAGGGAGTTGAACGACGCCCGCACGTCCGCAACAAGGAGCGCTGGCTGTTCCCAGGCGGCGAAATGCGAGCCCGTCTCGTGACGCCCGTAGTGCGTGAGCTTGGGATATGCCCGCTCGGACCAACTCCGGGGAGCCTGGTAGATCTCGTCGGCGAACGCACTGACGCCCGTTGGAAGGTTCACGCCGCGCACGTCGAAGAATCCCGCGGGAGGCAAGTTCGTGTGAGTGTCCCAATACAGTCGCGCTGAGGAGATCGCAGTGTTGGTGAGCCAGTAGAGCGTGATGTTGTCGAGCACGTCGTCCCGGCTAAGCCCCTCGGACTGCCCCGCAAACACGCGCGAAATCAGCCTGTAGCTTGCCGCGTCATGGTCGAGGATCCAGGCCGCGAGCCCGACCGGCGAATCAGCGATCGCGTACAGCGTTTGCGGCCGCAGCGACATCTCATTCGCGTAGCCCAGCCCGTACGTGTAGAAGAAGTTGAGCTGGTCCCACGCGCGTTGCTCTTCTGCTGACAGCCCCGCCGGCCGCGCCGTCCCCGGCAGCGTCTTCGCGATTTCGGGCGGGACCGTCGCCGCCATGTTGGTGTGGATCCCGAGCAGTCCCGGAGGCTTCTGTAGCGCCATCACTTCGGAGACGGCATTTCCCCAGTCCCCACCCTGCGCCACGTAGCGCGTATAGCCCAGGCGTCCCATGAGCTGGGACCATGCCTTCGCGATGGTAACCGGATTCCAGCCTGGGGCCGTCGGCTTGCCCGAGAAACCGTATCCGGGCAGGGAGGGAATCACCACATGGAAGGCGTCGCTCGCACTGCCCCCGTGCGCCGTGGGATTCGTGAGGGGGCCGATGATCTTCAGCTGCTCGATGATCGAGCCTGGCCAGCCATGGGTGATGATGATGGGCAGCGCATTCTCGTGCTGCGAGCGGACGTGGATGAAATGGATGTCGAGGCCGTCGATGTTCGTGATGAAGTTGGGCAGCGCGTTGATGCGGCCTTCCACCTTGCGCCAGTCGTAGTCCTTCGCCCAATAGCGCGCCAGCGACTGCATTACGGCCAGGCGCACGCCCTGCGTGTCGTCTCCTACCGTTTCGCGTTCGGGCCAGCGCGTGGCTTCGACGCGGCGGCGCAGGTCGACGAGGTCGCTGTCCGGAAAGTGGATCTGGAAAGGGCGAATGGCGGTGGAGTCGTTCATGGCGTTTCCTTTGTCGAATCCCGCAGCACACGCGAGGTGGGGATAGGCAAGCGTTGAAAGTGCGGCGGCCGACCCGATGAGAAATCGGCGCCGGGATCGCAAGTCGCGCCAGGCGGATGTCGTCATGCCTGCATCGGCGAGGGCGCGGCCAGCGCCTCGCCCCTGACGAATGCGAGCAGGTCCGCATTCACGATGTCGGGATGCACCTGGCATACGCCGTGCATTCCGCCGGGATACACCTTGAGAATCGACTTCTTCACGAGCTTCGCGGAGAGTGCTCCCGAGTCCGCGAACGGTACGATCTGGTCGTCGTCGCCGTGCAGGATGAGCGTGGGAACCTCGATCGCTTTCAGGTCTGCGGTGAAGTCCGTCTCCGAGAACACCTTGATGCAGTCGTACTGTGCCTTGGCGCCGCCCATCATTCCCTGCCGCCACCAGTTCTGGATCAGGCCAGGGCTCACCTTCGCGCCAGGGCGATTGAATCCGAAGAAGGGACCGGAGGGCAGGTCGAGATAGAACTGCGACCGGTTCGTGGCGACAGCGGCGCGCAGCCCATCGAACACCTCGATCGGCAATCCGCCGGGGTTCTTGTCCGACTTCACCATCACGGGCGGCACTGCGTCGATGAGCACAGCCTTGGCCACACGACCCTCGGCGGCCTGCGCGACATAACGCGCGACCTCGCCTCCGCCGGTCGAGTGTCCGATGTGGACAGCGTCCTCGAGCTTCAGGTGCCTCACCAGCTGAGTCACATCATTGACGTACGTGTCCATGTCGTTGCCGTTATACGTCTGCGTCGATCGGCCGTGCCCGCGGCGGTCGTGCGCGATCACGCGATAGCCCTTCGAGAGGAAGAACAGCATCTGTGCATCCCAGTCGTCCGAGGACAGCGGCCAGCCATGATGGAACACGATCGGCTGCCCGCTACCCCAGTCCTTGTAGTAGATGACGGTGCCGTCCTTGAGCGTGAAGGTGGTACTAGACATGCGAACTTCTCCTATCGGTTGGGCGGCAAACGCCGCCATGGAAGGAACCGCGAGGCCGATGGCCGCCACCGTGCCGCCGAGAAGAATGCCCCGGCGCATTTCGTTGATGTCGGGCTTTGTCACCACGGGACGAGTCCGGCGAATTGGGCGAACGTCAGCATGGCGCCAATCACACCAGAGAGCCGAGCCCGCCGGCATCGTACGTTCGTATCGACCGATACCAAGGTGTTCGAGCGATACCTTCGTCTCATTCATCCATCGCCTCTTCTCTGCTGAGATGAGCGCTCGTGCAACGATCAGGAGAACTGGCGATGGTGACGCTCAATGTGAACGGGAAGACTCACTCGGTCGACGTTGCCGAAGACACTCCCCTGCTCTGGACGCTGCGCGACATCCTCCGCATGACGGGTACCAAGTTCGGCTGCGGCATGGGCCTGTGCGGCGCGTGCACGGTCCACATCGACGGCAAGCCCGCGCGCTCGTGCCTCACGCCCGTCTCGGCAACGGTGGGCAAGAAGATCATCACGATCGAGGCGATCGGGGGGACTCCGCAGGGCAAGCGCATCCAGGCCGCCTGGCTCGCACTCGATGTCCCGCAATGCGGCTACTGCCAATCGGGACAGGTCATGTCCGCCACCGCCCTCCTCGCTACCACGGCACATCCCACTGACCACGACATCGACAGCGCGATGGCGGGGAACATCTGCCGCTGTGGGACGTATCCGCGAATCCGCGCGGCAATCAAACGCGCGGCTGCAGGAGGCGAATGGAAATGAACGCCCCTTTCTCGCGCCGCGATTTCTTCAAGGTGACTGTAGCCACCGCGGTCGAAGGCGGGCTCCTGCTTGGCTTCGGCCTGCCGGCGCGCGCGATCGAGAGCGACACCCTCGCCAACGACGCGCCTTTCGCACCCAACGCGTTCCTGCGAATCGGTCGCGACGGCACGATCTCCTTCGTGATGCCCATGATCGAGATGGGCCAGGGCACGTATACGTCGCTACCGATGCTCATCGCCGAGGAGCTCGAAGTCGACGTCGACACGGTGGTCATCGAGCATTCGCCGCCCGACGACAAGGTCTATGCGAACCCACTGATTGGCGCGCAACTCACGGGCGCGTCGACCGCGATCCGAAGCATGTATGTGCCGCTGCGTCGCGCTGGAGCGACGGCGCGCGCGATGCTCGTCGCCGCAGCGGCCGGGGCATGGAGCGTGGATCCCGCGTCGTGCAAGGCGGCCAATGGTGCTGTCGTGCATTCCTCCACGGGTCGCAAGCTCGCATACTGCGCGCTCGTCGATGCCGCGGCAAAAATTCCGGTGCCGACCGATGTGCCGCTCAAGGATCCGTCGCAGTTCCGATTGGTCGGCAAATCTCATCACCGACTCGACAGCTCAGGCAAGGTCAACGGAAGCGCCACCTTCGGGATCGATGTTCGTTTGCCGGATATGAAGTTTGCCGTGCTCGCGATCTCCCCGGTGTTCGCTGGCAAGCTCGCCTCACTCGACGAGCAGAAGGCGTTTGCCGTGCCAGGCGTCACACAAGTGGTCCGCCTCAACGACGCAGTCGCGGTTGTCGCGAAGCACACGTGGGCTGCGAAACAGGGTCTCGCCGCAGCGGATCCACAGTGGGATGGGGGCCCGAATGCGAAGGTCTCGAGCGCCGATATCGTGGCGCAGCTCGCGAAGGCATCGGAGAAGTCCGGCGCCGTCGCCAAGCACCAAGGCGATTCACTGGCGGTGATTCCGAGCACGGCCAAACGCGTAGACGCGGTCTACGAACAACCCTTCCTGGCACACGCGACGATGGAGCCGATGAACTGCACAGTTCACCTCACGAAGAGCGCGTGCGACGTCTGGGTCGGAACCCAAGTCCCCGGATTCACCCAGTCTGCGGTCATGAAGGTCACGGGGCTCAATCGCGAGCAGGTTCGCATTCACAACCACCTCCTCGGTGGCGGTTTCGGCCGGCGCCTCGAGTACGACGGGACCGTGCGCGCTGTGCAGATTGCGCAAGAGGTTGAAGGACCCGTCCAGGTGATCTGGACGCGTGAGGAAGACATCCAGCATGACCTGTATCGGCCCTACTACTACGATCGTATGAGCGCCGGCCTTGACGAGCACGGAACTCCCCAGGCGTGGTGGCACCGCATCACCGGCTCCTCCATCGTCGCTCGCTTCAGTCCCTCATGGATGAAAGGCGATGTCGACCCAGATGCGGTGGATGCCTCCGAGAACCCGGCGTACGAACTTCCAAACCTGCACGTGGAGTACGTTCGCCAGGAGCCGATGCCGGGCATGCAGACCACATGGTGGCGCGGCGTGGGCGTCACGCGGGGCACGTTTGCCGTGGAGACGTTCATCGACGAGCTCGCGGCGACTGCGGGCCAGGATCCCCTCGCGTATCGAGTGGCGCTGCTCGGCAAGAGCCCGCGCGCAGCGAATGTCCTGCAGCGCGCGGCGCACGCCTCGCGATGGGGTACCAAACTACCCGCCGGCCAAGGCCGCGGCATCGCGCTTTGCACCGGCTTCGGCAGCTTCATCGCACAAGTGGTCCAGGCGAAGGTCGACAAGGACGGGACGGTCACCCCAGTGCATGTGTGGTGCGTAGTGGACTGCGGACTGCAGGTGAATCCCGACACGATCCGCGCACAGATGGAAAGCGGCATCATTTTCGGACTCTCTGCGGCGCTGTTCGGAGAGATCACGATCAAGGATGGACGCGTCGAGCAGACGAACTTCAACGACTACCGCGTGCTGCGGATCAACGAAGTGCCCCTGATCGATGTCGAACTCGTAAAGAGCACCGAGGCGCCTGGAGGCATTGGAGAGCCTGGCACCTCCTGCCTCATGCCCGCGCTCACCAATGCCATCTTCGCCGCCAGCGGCACACGGATCCGAAAGCTGCCCGTGGGCCAGCAGGCGCGCCGCACATGACACCCGCTGAGCCGATGTTGCCCGCCCTGCGCTCGATCCTGCCGGAAGACGTGCAGTGGGAACCCTTCGCGGCTTTCCCGTCGGCGGCGCGCCTTGCAGTTCTCGTGGGCCATCCCTCGGCACCCGGGCCGTACGTCATTCGCGTGAAGGTGCCGCTCGACACGAAGCTCATGCCGCATAGCCATCCGGAAGATCGCGTCTACACCGTGATCTCCGGCGTCTTCTACATCGGCGTGGGCAGCGAGTTCGACCCCGATGCGGTGAAGGCCTATCCCCCGGGCAGCGTGATCGTGCTTCCTGGCAGCACGAGGCATTTCCATTGGGCCAAGTCGGGCGAGTACGTGACGCAGGTGACGGCCATCGGACCACTTGGCCTCGATTACGTGCACGCGGAAGACGATCCCCGCAAAGCGCTACGTGCCGATCCTAACCGATGGTATTGAACGAGACGTTCGTCTAATGGCCATGGCGCCGCTGTGACTGGAACATGGGGACATGCCAGCCTCAATCCCGGGGCCAGATTCCAAAGGAGTCTCCACATGAAGAGCCTTTTCGTCACCGCAATGCTTTCATTCGTGGCTATGGGTCCCAATCCGTCGCAAGCCCAAATCAATGACTTGTATCGCGCGAGGCCCACGCTCGCCGACGAAAGTGCCATCACAGTCGGCATGAGCGAGGCTGAGGTACTGGCCATCCTCGGGCAACCGTCTGGCCGTACTCGTTACGGATCAGGTGTACTTACCTGGGAGTATCCGATCGCCAGCGCGATTTTCTACATCGATTTTGCGCCCGACCATCGCGTCGTCGCAACGCAGCAGCTTCTCCAGCCGGCGGGCGAATGATGGACGTTACGGACAAGACGACGATCGCCGCTGGAGCGAACTCGCGAGACCGGTTCCAAAGGAGCCTCCACATGAAGATGTTTCTCGTCACAGCACTGCTTTCATGCACAGCGTTCGCCGCAATTCTTTCCCCCGCGCACGCTACCAGCTTCGTCGGTGGTTTCCTCACCACCCCCGATGAACGCCAGATCCTCGTGGGCATGAGCGAGGCCGAAGTTCTGGCGATCCTCGGCCCGCCGTCCTTGCGTGCACGCTACGGAACGGGGCGTGGACCGACCTGGGCGTACTCCGTCAGCGGAGCGATCCCGGGCACGCGCGCCTTCTATGTCGATTTCGATCCCGACAATCGCGTCGTCTCCGCCCACGAGTACTCCACCCCGGCCGGCGGCTGATGGACGTACGAATTGACCGCCCACGCCGCAACATGATGGCGGCGGTGATTGTCGTTCTGGTTGCGATCATGGCGTCATTGGCGCTGCTCGTCGTAGTCGTCGCCGCAGGCCTCGAGGATACGCACCCGAGTATGGAACTCTTCGCCGCCGGATAGAGAACGTAAATGCTGGACTCTGGTGTTGAATCCATAGCTCACGCAGTCCAACTATCCGTCGCGCCGGTTTTCCTCCTTACCGGAATCGCGGGGTTGCTCAACGTCATGACGAATCGCCTAGCGCGGGCCATAGATCACGTGCGCAAGTTGGATGCCGATTGGAAGTCGGGCGATCTAGCCCCCTCCGACCAAGATCTCGAGCAGCTGAGCTTGTACAGGCGCCGCGCAATCCTGGCGAACAATGCGATTGCAGCGTGCACCGCCGCTGGGCTCCTGACTTGCGTCGTTATCGCCATTCTCTTCATTGACGCATTGCTGGGAACACGGCTTCGGTGGTTGGCCGGTATCGCGTATTTCCTATCTACAGCCGCGTTAATTCTGGCATTTGCGCTGTTCCAGGCCGAGATCTATTTCGGCACGCGCACGTTGGTTGAGGGGCCGCAGGAGTTCTCTCTGCTGGCGAGGAGAGCAAAGCCAGAATGAGCGGAACGAAAGGGGTAGCGTCCCCACGGGGATTGCGAATCGGCCTGCGACCAATCCTCGGCCGATTCGTCGGAAGCGCCAAAGCCAGGCGCTTCCGACCGCCGGCCCGAGAGAAGCTGGGCTGGGCCGGCGTCCAGCACGAGGCCTCGCATGAACGGCCTCGTGTTGTCGAACCTCACTCATTCGAATCGTTCGTGGGGACGACACAAAAGCAAACGGCCCGCGATTGCGGGCCGTAGCTTTTGTTGGCGTCCCCACGGGGATCCGTCGCTATCCCCGGAGCCACTTTTGCAGCGCCCTATTACCGCGAAAGGGCCTTCGCAACAACCAGTTAGGGCCGCTTTCGACCCGAAGCGGACATCCCTGCGAGGACGGTGCGGCCACGGTGGTTCCCGGGCCGCTCAAGACTACGCATGCCGGGCCAGCGATTTACTTCGTTGGTTTGCGCAGTCCAATACTCTTCTTCCAGTTCTTGAGTCGGACGGTAGCATCTTGAGTTCGAATACCGATATCACGAGCCTGCTCCACAAGAGTCTCGATGTCAGCCGCTGCAATGGGCACGAACTCAGGTTGTATCTTGTGTTTCCGTTCGCGGTGCAGGTATCTGCACAAAGGGCCCGTGTTTGGGCCCTTGTGGCGAAACCCAAAGACGCCATGGGCGTAGTCGTTTCGATTTTGGCATTTGTTCCTTGCGAGTTTAGCGAGCTCGCGAATCTCCGCTCGCAAGGCAGCATCGGCTATCCAAACATCGGACTCCGTCAGGGTCTGCACGATCGGCCAAAGGCTCACAGTGTCCTTGCCGTGAAGCACCGTGAGAGCGGTCGAGTTGGACATGTTGAAGCCTTCGCGAACGATGACTTTGAGTTGAAAGTCAACGTACG
>Ga0335082_10007305_pt1 | contig 12004 bp, 16 predicted proteins | sample Lox_Sample_41_FD_206718 | JGI IMG/M metagenome (GOLD analysis project Ga0335082, IMG submission 206718) | Soil microbial communities from Loxahatchee National Wildlife Refuge, Florida, United States - Lox_Sample_4.1 | ecosystem: Environmental > Terrestrial > Soil > Wetlands | place: USA...
GTGCAGCGCCTCAGGAACCGAGTGCCAGCTCGTTGAGCGTCTGGGTTGCCGGAAGATGAGAGGTTCGCCGGTTCGCTTCGATGCATTCAGCCAGATAGCCCGCATCGCGTGCGATGCCCGAGAAGCGGCCCGAGCCCCAGGTGTACAGCCACGGCAAACCCAGAAAGTACAAGCCGCGAACCTCAGTCACGCCACGCTGATGGCCCGGATAACCCTTGCCGTCGAACACCGGGATAAGCGGTGCGCGATGATAGATGTTGGTGCGGAGCGTGTTGCAGGCGAGCGGTCAGTCGCTAGCCAGAATCACATTGCGGATGATCGGGTAGATCTGATGCTGCCAGCGCTTACCGCTGAACACGCCGTAGTGGCCCACGCCGGCCTGCATATGATGGCGCTTGCGATACGCACGCAGACCCTTGCACAGATCCTGCGCGGCGACGGTCTGCCCGACGGCGCAGATGTCGTCCTTCTCGCCTTCGACGGTCAGTAACGCGGTGCGGCGGATGGCGCCTGGATCGATGAGCTGACCGCGCCAGTGGAGCTTGCCGAGCGGTAACGCGTGTTGCTGAAAGATGGTGCCGACCGTCTCCAGGTAAAACTCCGCCGGCAGATCCAGCACTGCGAAATACTCCTCGTAGAACGCCATCGCGGCCTGTGCCTTGTCGTCCTCTCCGCGCGCGAGATGCTCGAACAGCTCGATGTGTGCCTTTACGTGCCGCGCCATGTTCATGGACATGAATGCGACGAGCTGGAGGAAGCCGGGGTAGACGCGCCGTCCGGCGCCCGCGAAGCGCTGCGGAACGATCGAGATCAGATTGCGCTCGAACCAGTCCAGCGACTGACTGGTGGCGAGCTCGTTCACCCGCGTCGGATTGACGCGCGTGTCGATCGGCCCCGCCATCAGCGTCATGCTGCTCGGTTGTGCGGGATTTCCCGCCTGTGCCATGAGTGCGACCGCTGAAAGCACCGCGACGCACGGCTGGCAGACCGCAATCACATGCGTGCCGGGGCCGATCGCTTCGATGAAGCGGACAATATGTTCGACATAGTCGTCGATACCGAAGGTCCCCGCGGACGCGCTCACGTCACGAGCGTTGTGCCAGTCGGTGAGGTATACATCGTGCTCGGGAAGCAGTGTGCGCACGGTATCGCGCAGGAGAGTAGCGAAGTGCCCGGACAGCGGCGCCACGAGCAGCACGCGCGGCTGCGCGACCGCCAGATCCTTCTCGAAATGCAGCAGCGTAGCGAAGGGCCTCGCCTGCGCGGCCACCTCACGCACCCCGACCTCGCGTCCCTGGAGGGCGACGGCGTCGACTCCGAATGCGGGGCGGTGATGCGTCAACCGGGTGCGTGCCAGCAGCTCGCAGGCAGCGGTCAGATTGCGCAACAGGGATGAGGGAGCGTCCCAGTGCCGGAGAGCGGCCGCCGTGGCTTTGGCCACGGCGCGGATAGGATCCATCATGTCCGAGTGCATCTGGTACGCGGAATACATCATTGCAGTTCCCAACCTTGATATTTTTCTAAAGGGCCCAGCCATTGTATGCTGCATTCAGCGTTCATTGCCGATATCATGACGACTGACCGGATTGCCCGCAACGACCCATCGCAATGACCGAGACCACACTCACCATCAGCAGCAAGAACTACTCTTCCTGGTCTTTGCGCGGCTGGCTGCTGTGCAAGCTGGCGGGTCTTGCGTTCACTGAGCGCGTGCTGCCGAGCGACGATCCATCCACGCGCGCGGAGCTGCTGCTGTTGTCGCCGTCCTTTCTGGTGCCGTGCCTGCGACACGACGGCGCAACGGTGTGGGACACGCTCGCCATCGCCGAATACTTGAACGAGTTGAAGCCGGATGCCGGCCTGCTTCCCGCCGAGCGCGTCGCGCGCGCGCATTGCCGGTCGATCAGCGGCGAGATGCACTCGGGCTTCAGCAATCTGCGCTCTGCCCTGCCGATGAATTTGAAAGCGCACTACCCCGGCTTCAAGGTCTGGGCCGGTGCGCGCGCTGATGTCGATCGGGTCGTGACGATCTGGCGTGAATGTCTAGCCACTTATAAGGGACCGTATCTGTTCGGCGGGCTGTCCCTGGCCGATGCGATGTACGCGCCGGTCTGCACGCGCTTTCTCACCTACGACGTCGCGCTCGACGCCGATTGCGCTGCGTACTGCCGCCGCATCATGGCGCTGCCGCAGATGATCGAGTGGCTCGAGGCAGCGAAGTCCGAACCGGACGAAGTCGAAGAGCTGGACGCCGAGTTCTGAAGCTTGTCTCAGCGCTCTTCCAGGCTGGTCCTGTCCGTCCCGAGAATCACCGGCATGTCGCCGGTGAAGTCGATCGCCCCGACCGCATAAGCATTGTCCTGAATGTTGGACGAATGCAGTCCCGCTTCTCAGCTGCGCGTGCGCTCCCGCGGCTTTACACCGATGAAATCGATGAGCTCTTCGCGCCGCTTCATCGCATCCTCAAAGCCGAGTTGCATCAGCGCGCGCGTATATGGCACCTCGAACAGCAGATAGCTCGCCAGGTTGGAGCCGGAGCGACCCATCGCGCCGATACCGCGAAACAGCACTCGAATCGGGCGCGGCAATGCGCGCGTGTGTCTGGCGGCAATGTCCGCAAGCGATTGGCTCGGCAGCATCACCAATACCTCCACGCGATGCAGCGCCACGTTATTCTGGACGCGCACCGCATCGGGAATCAGGCCGAGCGTGTGGTTGATCCGTCGCAACCGCTCGAGATCCGTCTCCAGCGAGTCGAGAAAGATACTGTTCAGCGCGTGGCCGGCGATCTGTGCGAGCGAAGGATATTCGGCGCTGCTGCTGCGCTCGGGCGGCATGGCGGTCGGTCGCCCCGTGCCTACCACCAACAGGCGACGCGCGCCCAGATGGAGCGCCGGGCTGAGGGGGGCGATCTGGCGCATCGAGCCATCGCCGAAGAATTCGCGATGCAGTTTGACGGCCGGGAAAATGAACGGCAGCGCCGACGACGCCATGAGGTGTTCGATGCCAAGCTCGCAGCACAGGCCCACGCGCCGGGCGCGCCGCCATCCACCGAGCTGCGGCACGCCCTGACAAAACGAGACCGATTCGCCGGACGTGTAGCCGGAGGCCGTTATGCTGAGCGCATGCAGATGCCCTTTGTCGATGGAGCGCTGGATCCCCGGGAGATCGAGCATCGCTTCGAGGAGCTTCGCGAGCGGAGCGTTGTCGAGCAGCGATGCGGGATTGTGGCGGCCGCGTCCGCCGACCAGAAAGGAGCTGACCCATCGCATACCGGTACGCATCACGCCAAAGCTGTCCGCGCGATAAACGTGATGTGCATGAAACTGCTTCCACACCCCGGCCAGCTGACGCACGGTACGGCGAAAATCGCCGGCCCCGGCCGCCAGTGCCGCGGCGTTAATGGCGCCGGCCGAAGTACCGCAGATGATCGGAAACGGGCTTGGCGCTCCACGCTCCACGAGCGACGCGATGGCGCGCAGCACGCCGACCTGATAGGCGGCGCGCGCGCCGCCTCCGGTCAACACCAGCGCGATGGCATCGCCCGACCGCGGCGTTGGTAGATCCCACTCGATGCCATAGCCCGGGTCCGTTCCCAGCAGGTCGGAATCGACGCCGCTCATGGCTCGAGCGCGATGTCGTCTAGAGGCTACGCATCGTCTTCATCATCGCGCAGCGAGAGCGCTCCGCCTGCTTCCCGGCGGATGAGCTCGATGGCGTCGCGCAAAGTTTCTTCGGATAGATCGTTGAGCGCGGCAGCCAGGATATCGGCCGCTTCATAGGTGGATTCGGGCAGCGCATGACTGTCGAGCTTAGCGACGAAGATTGCGGCCGCACCCGTGGTCCGCAGCAGCGCCTGGCGCTCGCCCATCAGCATTTCGATCTCGGACCGCAACATCGCCAGTTCCTGCTCGGGGTTCGAAGCTGCCATGCTTCCTCCTTGTATTTCGCGGCTGCCCGCCGAGGGACGACGGTGATCATACCGTTATGCAGAGTGCATATCAGGTCTTATCGGTTGCCACCGATACCAGAACCGGCAGCAAAACGCGCACCGCATCCGCCGGCTCGAGCCCCACCAGATAACCGCGCTTGCCGCCGTTGATGTAGATGCGCGGCAGATCGAGTACCGTGCGCTCCATGTAGACCGGCATGGTCTTGCGGGTGCCGAACGGCGAAGTACCGCCGACCATGTAGCCGGTGTGCCGGTGCGCTGTTTCGGGCGAGCAGGGTGAGATCGTCTTGACACCGAGTACGCGCGCGAGCTCCTTGGTCGACACCTGCTTGTCGCCGTGCATGAGCACGACCAGCGGCTGCTTCGCATCGTCTTCCATGATCAGCGTCTTCACCACCTTGTGCTCGTCCACCCCGAGGCTGCGCGCGGACACCGCAGTGCCGCCTTTTTCCTCATACTCGTAGAGGTGATCGGTGAACGATACGCCAGCCGCGCGCAATTGGCGAACCGCTGGGGTGGTTGGAGGCTTGGCCTTCATCTCCGATGAAGAAGTGAAGAGGTGAAAAGGTGAACAGGTGAAGAGGTGAAGAGGTGAACAGGTAAGTACTGCGATTGCGGAATAGTGTAGTCCATTCAGCCAGCGCTGTAGCGTCCTCTTTTCGCAGCGAGCGGTCTACCCGTTCACGGTTCACACCTTCAAACGTTCACCTCTTCACCTATTCACCTCTTCACCTTTCAACGCCCGATAGAGCGAATAAAGCATCCCCGCCGTCGCTCCCCAGATATTGCGCCCCTGGTAGGGCATCGAATAATAATTGCGGCGGCGCCCGTTGATCACGTCGCTGTGACGACGATGGTTGGCCGGGTCGAGCAGGAATGCGAGCGGGACTTCGAACACCTCTGCCACTTCGAACGAATCCGGCGACAGCGAAAGCGGCGGCTCGATCCATCCCACCACAGGCGTCACGCGAAAGCCGGTCTGGATGTCGAACTCGGGAAGCGCACCGATGATCGTGACCAGATCGGGCGGCAAGCCGGTCTCCTCCTCTGCTTCGCGCAACGCGGTGGCAACGCGATCCACGTCGCCGGGGTCCACGCGTCCGCCCGGAAAGCTGATCTGACCGGCATGGTCGTATAGATGCGCAGTGCGCTGCGTAAGCATCACTGTAACGCCGTCGGGCTGGTTGACGAGCGGGACCAGCACCGCCGCGGGGATCGGCTCTTTCTCCGGGGGATGCCGATAGAGAACGAAATCATCGCTCACAGCCGGCGGCGATGCACGGCGCAAGCGCTGTACGATCCAGTCCTGCGTGAGATTCGCTGAGGGTAGCGGGGACACCAGTTTCACGAGCTGCAGCAACCAATGAGCCCCTATTTTATACCGCGCGCGGCTGCAGCCCTATTGACGGCGAAGCGCTCTCGCCACGACTCGGTGCTACAATGCTCAAGCCCGGGGCCGCGGCGATGCAAACGTGGCGATCTCCGCAAGCTAAGGCGAAGATGGAGCGCCCGCCGCGACTCGAGTCAATCCACACGGAGGAGCTATGAAACTACGCAATCTGCTAGCAGTCCTGGCACTCACGTTCGCGAGCAGTGCATTCGCGATGCACTGCCCCATGGATATGAAGGCCATCGATGACGCGCTCGCTAAGAAGCCGAATCTGTCCGCAGAACAGCTGGCGCAGGTGAAGAAGTACCGCGCCGAAGGCGAAGCGCTGCACAAGGCCGGCAAGCATCAGGAGTCGGTGGATACACTGGCCAAAGCCAAGAAGATCCTCGGCATCGAGTAAGGCGTCTCTTGGTTGCTCAAAGAGAGCCCCGCGACGCGGGGCTTTCTCTTTCCAAGATGCGGCTCTCAAGCGTGAGCGGCAGATCTGTCAACGCCCGACACCTTCAGGCTTGGCTCGGTGCAAACCTGACAGCGTCACCCACCCGCATCTCACCGCCTTGAACTACGCGAGCCGTGATACCGCCGTGTCCACGCATTGCATTGAACCCACCTGTACCCAGCGCCGCCTCCATACGCGAGCATGGGGCGCAGGATCCCGTGCCGAGCAGCACCACTTCACCGATCGCGAAACGGTCATGGCGCAAGGCAACCAGGTTCACGCCCGATATCACCAGATTTCTGCGCAACCACGCAGGATCGACGCTATCGCGGCCGGTGAGACGCGCTATGACACTCAGGTGCTCCCATTGGATCAATGTGACCTGCCGCTCGCCGCCGCTGCTGCCAGCGGCGTGATCGCCTGCGAGCCCGAAGTCAGTCAACGCCTGCGCTTGCGCAACCGGTTCAACCGGCGAGCGGTAGCGCGGGCGCAGGCCGATCCATTCGAGCCGACCCTCCCTCGGGAATTGGAGCATGAGTGATTTCAACTCGGGGGACATCCGGGAGATTTGAGGTTGGACGTTCGTCCCTGCTAGTCCGAAGCACGCGGCCGACCGAACAGCTTCCGCAGCTCATCCTTTGCTGCTTCCAGCCGCAAATGATCGTTCTTCGACAGCGCCTTCCCGGCCCGGTTGATATAAAAGGTGAGCATCGACATCGCCGATCGGAATGGATCGGCCTTGCGTCGATGGCTGTGCTCGGCGGAGCGCTTGAGCGAACGCGCGATCGCTTTGGGATCACTCTTGGTGAATACGCCCTGCTCGAGATCGAGTGCGTCGCTATTCTGCGTCACGCGCTGCGACCAGCGCTTGCCCTTCGATGGCGCCATGGACCGCCTGCCTCCTTGGAGGATAGGCAGCCGGCACACCGGGCAGTTCCCCATGAAATATCCGGGCTAACGCAAGCTCCTCGCAGGCCAGCCGCGATCGACCGCGTTTCGATGTGCACAAAACGTTTGCAGCGGAGCAAGCACCGAGTGACTCACCAGGCAATGGCCCGCTTGTCGCGAAAAAAGCCGCCGCTTGGCCCATCATCGGGCAGCAGCGCCAGCCAGACGGCCGTCTCCGCCCCCTTCCGCACGCCGCGCGAAGCGCTGGGACCGCCCATGTCGGTGCGTACCCACCCCGGGCACAGGCTGTTCACCAGCACACCATCTCCAGCAGTGGCGCTCGCGACCATGCGCGTCAATGCATTAAGCGCGGTCTTGGACACCCGATACGCCGCCCAGCCATCCTCCATCTCATCGAGCTGCCCCATGCCGCTCGACATATTCACGACACGCCCATAGCGACGCTTCTGCATCAGCGGCACCAACGCCTGGCACATCCGCAACGGGCCATAGAAGTTGGTATCGAGCGTCACTGGGAAGTCTTCGATCCTGGTGTCGAGTACGCTGCGCCCGCTGCCGCGCAGCGAGATGCCGGCGTTGTTGATGAGGATGTCGCAGCGGCCGTGCGTTCTTTCCATGTAATCACGCAGCGCGCGCACGGAGCCATCCTTGGTCACATCCAGGGGGTGGAACACGACATTGAGTTGTTGCGCTTGCAGAGTCTCGACTGCGCGCAACCCGCGCCTCGCGTCGCGGGCGGTGAGCACCACCTTCACGCCCTTGCCCGCGAGCTGCCGGCAGATCTCGAAGCCGAGTCCTTTGTTGCCTCCGGTAACCACCGCGATGCGTTCGTTCATTCTCGCGTGCCTTCCCAATCCATGCGCGAAAGGCGACGGCACACTCGTGCCGGCGGTTCTACTCAGGCTGCGCCGGCGCCGCCGTTGCTCAGCTCGCTCACCGCTTCGCGCGCTGCCGTCAGATGCGGGTTGATGCGCAGCGCGGTCTGGAACACGAACAAAGCCGCCTCGTGCTCGCCGCTGCTGCGTAGAATCTCAGCGAGCCCGCACAGCGCACCGAAGTGACGCGGCTCGAGCTCCAGCGTGCGCCGAATGTCGTGCACGCACTCGTCATCGCGCTCCTGGAGATAGTACAGGGTGGCGCGTTTGTTCCAGGCTTCGGGAAAGTCCGGCCGTGCGCGCAGCAGTTGATGGAGTCGCGTCTCGGCAACATCGTACAGGTGTTCGGCGATGTCGACCGCAGTGCGCTCGAGGGCCTGCGCCGCGCGGCGATGCGGGTGATGCATCCACAGCGCCCAGATCTCGTCTTCCAGCGTGCGGGCATCGCACGCGGGCGCGGTCAGGGATTGAAACAACTGATCCAGACGCGAAGGCAGCACGGCGACCGGGCGGCGGGCACCCAGGGTGGCAACCAGTTTCAGCGCTTCGGCGTACATCGGTGCCTCTTCTCAAGCAACGTCCATAAGCTATATTGCAAGCAAAGCCAGTGCCGGCACAAGCGCTTACCCCCGGCAAGCATTACAATACGACTATCCGGGCCACGCAAGCCGCATAATGGCCGCCTCAATTCAGCCCGCCTTCCGGGCAGCGGAGATTTAATGGTCACTAACCTTCTGGCACCCAAGTTTTTGACCCTCTACGTGTTCCTTGCTTCCGCGGTGTTCATTCATTTGCGCGGACGCGTGCGCCACCGTTTTACGCGACAGCTCACCGACCACTCGACCTTCCTCGCGCCGTACAACGCATTGATGTACATGTTCTCCTCAGTGCCGTCCAAGCCTTATCTCGAGGTTAAGGATTTTCCCGAAATCAAGCCGCTGAGTGACAACTGGGAGACGATCCGCGATGAAGGCCTGCGCCTGCTCGACGACGGCTATATCCGCGCGGCGGCGAAATACAACGATCTAGGGTTCAATTCGTTCTTCCGCACCGGCTGGAAGCGCTTCTACCTGAAGTGGTATGACAAGGCGCTGCCCTCGGCCGAAGCGCTGTGCCCGAAGACGGTCGAGCTGGTGAAGTCGATCCCGCATGTGCACGCGGCAATCTTCGCCATCCTGCCTCCGGGCGGGCGTCTGGTCACCCATCGCGATCCGTTCGCCGGGTCGCTGCGCTATCACCTGGGGTTGAGCACGCCCAACTCGCCCGACTGCTTCATCGTGGTGGATGGCGAGAACTACTACTGGAAAGACGGCGAGGGCGTCATGTTCGACGAGACGTACATCCACTACGCCGAGAACAAGACCGACAAGACGCGTCTCATTCTGTTCTGCGACGTCGAACGCCCGCTCAGGAGCCGCATCGTCACAGCGGTCAACCGCTTCACCATCAACCATCTGGTAAAGGCGACCGCCTCTCAGAATATGCCCACCGAGCGTGTGGGCGTCTTGAACTACGTGTTTGCGGGCGCGTATCGCATCCGGCTGGTCGGCAAGCGCATCAAGGCCTATAACAAGACCCTCTACTATCTGATCAAGTACGCGCTGCTCGGCGCGTTGCTCTACGCGATCTTTGCTTGAGGCAAACGCATCCCCGCCATAGCGATTGGCGAAACGCGGCTGCTCAATCCTTGTGCGCCTGCGCGCTGTCCTCGGGCACCTGCGCGCGATCGAACATGCTGTAATCGCGCATCACCGCCGCGACGCGGATGCGATAGTCCGAGAAAATACCGGCGCGCCCACGGGCCTGAGCGAGCCGATGTCGTTCGACGTTGCGCCACGCCCGCACCGCAGCTTCATCGCGGAACACGGACAGCGACAAAATCTTGCCTTCGTTGGTAAGGCTCGCGAAGCGCTCGACCGAGATGAACCCGTCGATCTTCTCGAGCTCAGGGCGCAAAGCCGCAGCCAGATCGAGGTACTCCTGCTTGCGTCCCGGGGCGGGGATGACTTCGAAGATAACGGCAATCATGGCGACCTCACGAAGGTTGAATGCGAACGCACCTCAAGCCTGCGCCTCAAGGGGCGGTATGTCCGGATCGTTTTTATACGCACCCGGATATTAAGCAAAGCCAGCAACATCTGCTGTTAGAGCAACCCTCTATCCCACCGTTCCGTGGTTGCGGCGGCGGTTGAGGAGCGCCAGCGATTCGGGCATGCTGTCCGACAGACGGCCACCTGCGCCCTACATCGCGGGGGCCACCGAACCATGACCGCGGACGGCTGCATCGTGACACAGGCAGAGCATATCGCGAGCGTCGTTGCGTTCTACGACGCGCATCCGATCAACGAAGATCAGATTCTTCATGCGCTCGCAGCCAAAGGCGTCGCCGCGGGCGCGCTCACCGAGGAGATCCTCGAGGACTACGACCAGGATCATTTCGGCGGCGTGGAAGCCAACGACGTTTTGATCTCCAAGGCCGGCATTGCGAAACAGGATCGCGTGCTGGACGTTTGCAGCGGCATGGGCGGCCCGGCACGCTATCTGGCCGATCGCGTCGGCTGTCAGGTGGTCGGCCTCGATTTCACGCGCAGCCGCTATCTCGCGGCGCAGCGGCTCACAGCGATGGTCCATCTCGATCATCTGGTGAGCTTCGAGTACGGCAATGCGCTGCAGATGCCGTTCGAGGACAGCGCATTCGATGTCGTGATCGGTCAGGAGGCCTGGTGCCACGTGCCGGAAAAACCGCAGCTCATCTCCGAGTGCGCTCGCGTCGTGAAGCCCGGCGGCGTGATTGCCTTCACCGATATCCTGCGCAAGGACGCGCTCACCGATTCAGAGATGGAACGGCTGCGGCGCGAGATGACCTTTCCTTCGCTAGAAACGCTGCAGGGCTACACGGCGCTCCTGGAAGAGCAATCGTGCCGCGTGATGGCGCGGGATGATCTGAGCCAGTTATGGGCTCAGATTCTGGTCAAGCGCCTCGCCATGTATCGCAGCCTGCAGGACGAGACCACAGCCAAGTTCGGCGTCGAGCACTTCCGCAAATGGGACGACACGTATGCGTTTTTCGTCGGGCTGTTCGGTGCGGGCAAGCTCGGCGGCGGAAGATTCGTGTTCCGCCGCATACTCTACGCTTGATCAACGCATCGCGCATCGTGCTTACGGCGCAACCAAGGGAGCCCACCACATGAAGACCGTCCTTATCACCGGAGCCGGCGGCAGCGTCGGCTCGCTGTTGCGCGCTGAGCTCAACGGCAAATACAACCTGCACCTGTCGGACATCCGGCCGATCAAGAAGCTCGCGCCCGGGGAAACCTTCGCGCTCGGCGACATAGGCCGACTGAGCGACATGCTGCGCGTGACCAAGGGCGTCGACGCCGTCATTCATCTCGGCGGCTTTGCTGTGGAAGGTCCGTGGGACGTCATCCTGCGCTCCAACATCGTGGGCTGCTACAACCTGTTCGAAGCGGCGCGCCGCAATGGCGTGAAGCGCATCCTGTTCGCGACCAGCAATCATGCCGCCGGATTTTATCGTCGCGACCAGAAGATCGATCATCGCGTCTACCCGAGTCCCGACAGCCGCTACGGCGTATCCAAGGTGTTCGGCGAACAGCTCGGCAGTCTGTACGCGGACAAATATGGTCTCGAAGTATTCTGTATCCGCATCGGCAACGCGGCGCCGATGCCCGCAGATAAGCGGCGGCTGTCGATCTGGATTAGTCCGCGCGATCTCGCGCAGCTCATGCAGATCGGCATCGATCATCCCGACATTCGCTTCGAGATCGTGTACGGCGTGTCCGGCAATCGGCGCAGCTGGTACGACAATTCCAATGCGCAGCGTTTGGGGTATCGGCCGCAGGACGATGCGGAACACTATGCAGAAGAAGTGCTGGCGAAGGAGAAGCCGGCGAAAGATGAGCTGTCCGAGATCTACCAAGGCGGGATGTTCGTGTTGGCCGAAATCGGGGGCGATCCATCCCGGGTTACGCCGAAAGTGAAGGCGAGGGCTGCGCGCCCATCGAAGGTGAAGGCGGGAAAGAAAAAGGCGAAGTGAAGGGTCGCCCCCATCCCCACCCCCACCCTCCCCTTGAAGGGGAGGGAGCTTTCACCCTTCACGCATTCACGCCTTCACTCCTTCACTCTTCACCCTCTCCCACCTCACCATCTCACCACGCGATAGATGCTGCTGTAATCATCCGTCCACACCGGCAGTGTCCGCTCGATCGGCTGCGCCGCGCGCAACGATGGCCGCGAGAAGAGCTGCGTTGCGCGCGCAACGAGAACCCAAGTCGCCCCGTAGTAGATGCGAGTAGCATCGCCGAACGTGTCCACAACACGAGCTTCCATCCCGATCGCAGCAGCGGATTGCTTCACCACGGGTGCCAGATCCAGATACCGATTCGACACGTTCACGGCCAGCACACCGTCTTGCGTCAGGT
>Ga0335082_10007306_pt1 | contig 12002 bp, 7 predicted proteins | sample Lox_Sample_41_FD_206718 | JGI IMG/M metagenome (GOLD analysis project Ga0335082, IMG submission 206718) | Soil microbial communities from Loxahatchee National Wildlife Refuge, Florida, United States - Lox_Sample_4.1 | ecosystem: Environmental > Terrestrial > Soil > Wetlands | place: USA: Florida...
CCGCGCAGGCCCACGCGCGCGCCGTGGGGCCGGGGAATCCCGGATGCGCCGAGGGCGCCCGCGGTGCCGAGGCCGGCCACCGCAGCGAGGCCGAGCGCTGCCGTCGGCGTCACCAGCGGCGCGACGCTCGCCGCGACCAGGAGCGCGAGGAAGACGCCGAGCAGCGTCAGTAGCGCCGCCTGCAGCGGCCCGGGATAGCCGGCGGGCGGCGTCACCGCGCGAGCGCCGGGCTGAGCGCCCGACCCGTGTGGCTCGCGGCGACCGCGGCGATCTGCTCGGGCGGACCCTCGGCCACGATCGCCCCGCCTCGCGCTCCCCCCTCCGGCCCGAGGTCGATCACCCAGTCCGCGCTCTTCACCACGTCGAGATGGTGCTCGATCACGATCACGGTATTGCCGAGCTCGACGAGCCGCTGCAGCACGCCGAGCAGGCGCTCAACGTCCGCAAAGTGGAGACCGGTGGTGGGCTCGTCGAGGATGTAGACGGTGCTCCCGGTCCCCCGCCGCGCGAGCTCGCGCGAGAGCTTGATGCGCTGCGCCTCGCCACCCGAGAGCGTGGTGGCCGCCTGGCCGAGGTGCAGATAGCCGAGCCCGACCTCGGAGAGCGTGCGCAGCGGGCGCTCCACCGCGTCGAAGCGCTCGAAGAAGGGAAGCGCCTCCTCCACGGAGAGCTCGAGGACGTCGGCGATCGTCTTCCCCTTGTAGCGCACCTCGAGAGTCTCGCGGTTGTAGCGCCGGCCGCGGCACACCTCGCAGACGACGAAGACGTCCGGGAGGAAGTGCATCTCGACGCGCAGCATGCCGTCGCCCTGGCAGGCCTCGCAGCGCCCGCCCTTCACGTTGAACGAGAAGCGGCCCGGGTCGTAGCCGCGCACGCGCGCCTCCGGAACCTGCGAGAAGATCTTGCGGATTCCGTCGAGCGCGCCGGCGTAGGTGGCCGGGTTGGATCGCGGCGTACGCCCGATCGGCGACTGGTCGACGTCGATCACCTTGTCCACGTGCGCGAGGCCCTCGATCGACGCGAAGCGGCCGGCCGGCTGCTGGGCGCCGTGCAGGCGCTGGGCGAGGGCGCGGAAGAGCGTGTCGGTGACCAGCGTGGACTTGCCCGAGCCCGAGACGCCCGTCACCGCGGTGAAGAGGCCGAGCGGCACGCGGAAGTCGATCGAGCGCAGGTTGTGCTCGCTGCAGCCGCGCAACACGAGCCAGCGCTCGCTCGGCGCGCGCCGCGCGCGCGGCGCCGCGATGCGACGCCGCCCGGCGAGATAGTCGCCGGTCAGCGAGCGCGGGTCGGCGGCGATCGCGGCGGGGGGGCCCTCCGCGACCAGCTCGCCGCCGTGGATCCCCGCCCCCGGTCCCATGTCGAGCACCCAGTCGGCGGCGCGGATGGTCTCCTCGTCGTGCTCGACCACGATCACGCTGTTGCCCTGGTCGCGCAGCCGCGCGAGGCTCGCGAGCAGGCGGCGGTTGTCGCGCGGGTGGAGCCCGATCGAGGGCTCGTCGAGCACGTAGAGGACCCCGAGCAGCGAGGCGCCGACCTGCGTGGCGAGCCGGATGCGCTGCCCCTCCCCGCCCGAGAGCGTCGCGCTGGCGCGATCGAGCGTCAGGTAGTCGAGGCCGACGTCGACCATGAAGCGCAGGCGGTCGCGCACCTCGCGCAGGATGCGCTCGGCGATCGCGCGCTTCGCCTCCGGGAGCGCGACTGCGTCGAGGAAGGCCGCCGTCTCCGCGATCGAGAGGCGGCCGAGCGCGTCGATCCCGAGGCCCCCCAGCCTGACGGCGCGCGCCTCGCGCCGCAGCCGCGAGCCGCCGCACTCCGCGCACGGCTGCGGGCGGGTGAAGCGGAGGAGCTCCTCGCCCCCCCGATGAGCTCCGCTCGCCTTCCCGCTCGATGACCTTCGCTCGGCTTCGCTTCGCTGCGCAGCGCCTGCGGCGCGCGCGGCGCCGCTTGCGGTCTCCCGCCGGCGCTCGAGCTCCCCGATCACGCCGTCCCAGCGGCGCGCCACGCGCTCGGTCTTGCCGCGCCGCGCGAGCGCGAGCTCGATCGGCGCCTCCGTCCCGTGCAGGATCCCCCGCCGCGCCGCCTCCGGGAGCTCGCGCCACGGCGTCTCGAGCGACACGTCGAAGTGGCGCGCGAGCGAGGCCAGGAGCTGCGCGTAGTACCTCTCACGCCCGATGAACTTCGCTCGCCTTTGGCTCGCTGCGCGCGCCCCTTGGGCGCTTGCGGCCCAAGGCGCGATCGCCCCGCCGAGCGGGCGCCCCGGATCGGGCACGACGCGCTCCGGGTCGAACTCGTCCCGGGTGCCGAGCCCGTCGCAGCGCGGGCAGGCGCCGTGCGGGCCGTTGAAGGAGAAGAGCCGCGGCGTGATCTCGGGAAACGAGACGCCGCACTGCGCGCAGGCGTTCGCTTCCGAGAGCAGCCACTCCTCGCGCCCGGGGCCGACGTCGACGCGCAGGAGACCGTCGGCCAGCCGCAGCGCCGTCTCGATCGACTCCGCGAGCCGCGCCCGCGCGGAGGGCCGCACGGCGATGCGATCCACGACGACGTCGATGTCGTGCTGGGCCTGGCGCTCGAGCCGGAGCTCATCGCCGAGCTCGTGGAGCACGCCGTCGACGCGCACCCGCGCGAAGCCCTGGCGGCGCAGCTCCTCGAGCTCCTTCTTGTACGCCCCCTTGCGCCCGCGCACGAGGGGCGCGAGCAGCTGCACCCGGGTGCCCTCGGGCAGCCCGAGCACGCGGTCGGCCATCTGCTCGATGGTCTGGCTCGCGATCGGCCGCCCGCAGATCCAGCAGTGCGGCTCTCCGACCCGCGCGTAGAGCAGGCGCAGGTGATCGCCGATCTCGGTGGCCGTGCCGACCGTCGAGCGCGGGTTGCGCGAGACGGTGCGCTGCTCGATCGAGATCGCCGGCGAGAGGCCCTCGATCGACTCGACGTCCGGCTTCGCGAGCTGGTCGAGAAACTGGCGCGCGTAGACCGACAGCGACTCGACGTAGCGGCGCTGCCCCTCGGCGTAGAGGGTGTCGAAGGCGAGCGACGACTTGCCCGAGCCCGAGAGGCCGGTGATCACGACCAGCCGGTCGCGCGGGATCGAGACGTCGACCCCGCGCAGGTTGTGCTCGCGCGCCCCGCGGATCGCGATCTCGCGGGGGCCGGCGTCCCCCGGAGCGCTCACTGCAGGCGCTGCGCCTCCGAGCCGTCGATCGGCTTGGCGCCGATGCGCGTCGCGTCGGCGAACACGCCCTTGCGGTCGACATAGGTCTGCTTGCGCAGCTTCTCGATGAAGCGCCGGTACTGGTCCTGGAAGCGCTCGTCGTAGAGCAGCGCGCGCAGCTCCTTCTCGGCCTGCTCGTAGGTCACGGGCTGCGCGTCGCGCGTTCCGAGCAGCTCGAGCGCCGCGCAGCCGACCGGCAGCTCGATCGCGTCGGAGACTTGGCCCGGGCTCATCTTCTGGAGCGCGGTCACCATCCACGGCGCGAGCGTCGCCTCGTGGATCCAGCCGAGGTCGGGCGCAGCCTGCGAGGTCTCCGCGGCGACCTTCTCGAAGCTCTCGCCGGCCCGCACGCGGCCAAGCGCCGCGCGGATGCGCTCGCAGGAGGCGGCGATCTGCTGGGGCTTCTCGCCGGCCGCCGCCTGCGCGATCTGCAGGACGTGCACCTCGCGGCCGCCGGTCGGCTGATCGCCATAGCGCTGCTGGTAGAGCGCGTGGACCTCGTCGTCCTTCACCTCGACCTTCGCGCGCACCATGCCGCCCACGACCTTCTGCTGGACGATCTCCTCCCCGATCTTCTTGCGGTAGGCGTCCCAGGGCAGGCCCTGCGATTCGACGCTCTTCTTGAGCGCGTCGAGGGTCATGCCGTTGTCCTTGGCGACGTTGGCGATCGCGTCGTCGATTTCCGCGTCGGTCGCCTCGATCTCGGCGCGCTTCGCGAGCAGCGCGATCAGCTTGCGCTCGATCATCTGCTCGAGCGCCTCGGCGCGCATCTGCGCGACGTCCTGATCGGTCGCGCCGGCCGCCCGCATCTTCTTCTCGATCGGATCGGCGACGCGCGCGACGTCGGAGATCAGCACCACCTCCGTCCCGACCTGCGCCGCGATGCCGTCGACGAGCTCCTCGGCCCGCGCCGGCGAGACGGCGAGGACGAGCGCGGCGAGCGCTGCCGCGTTGCGAGCGAGCCCCATCAAAGCCTTCGAGCGCACGGCGAGCCATGGTAACGAGCAGCGCGTCCTCGAGATAGGAGCCCCGCGGGGCCCGGCGCTCAGTCGCTCGGGATCAGGTGGGCGAGTTGATTCTGCCGGATCCGGTAGCGCAGCGTACCGCGCGCCATGCCGAGCCGGCGCGCGGCCCTCGAGACGTTGCCGCCGGCGCACCGCAGGGCGGCTTCGATCCGGCTGCGCTCGTCGGAAGGGTCGGCGGGTCGACCCGCGGCTGCGGTGGCCACGAGCTCCTCGTCGAGGGCGCGCTCGATGGCCGCGTCGTCGAGCACGCGCCCGTGATGACGGATCGCCAGCCGCTCGAGCACGTTCATCAGCTCGCGGACGTTTCCGGGCCAGGGATGGGTGCACAGCCGTCCATAGAGCGCTTCGGAGAGGATGGGTGGCGGCAGGCGGAGTCGATCGGCCACGCGCTGGATCCCGGCGTCGACGAAGGCCGGGATGTCGGCGGGATGCTCGCGCAGCGGAGGAACGTGGATGCGGAACACGTTCAGGCGAAAATAGAGGTCCGCCCGGAAGCTTCCCTTCTCGACCGCCGCGCGGAGGTCGCGATTGGTTGCGGCGACGACGCGGGCGGTCATCACTCGGGTGGTCGCACCTCCCACCCGCTCGTACTCGCGATCCTGCAGGACGCGAAGGAGCTTGGTCTGCAGGCCGGGATCGAGGTCGCCGATCTCGTCGAGGAGGATCGTCCCGTCCTGTGCCAGCTCGAAGCGTCCCGCGCGAGCGCCCACCGCCCCCGTGAACGCGCCCCGCTCGTGCCCGAAGAGCTCGCTCTCGATCACCGACGGGGCGAGGGCCGCGCAGTCGACGTGGACGAACGGGCGGTCGGCGCGGCCCGAGAGCTGGTGGATGCTCTGCGCGACCACGCCCTTGCCGACCCCCATCTCCCGTCGCAGGGACTGCATGGTCGGGCTCTCGCCCGCGAGCTCCTGGCTCGACGAAGGGGACGCGGCCTGGGCCGAGGCGCGCGCCACCACGTGCGAGGGTGCCGCGGGCGTCCCGATCACGTCGGCGATGCCGGCGCGCATCATGGCGGCGACCGCGTCGATTCCGATCTCGCGGGCGACGAGCACGATCGGGCAACCGTCGAAGCCCTTGCGGATCGCCCCGATGCGCTCTCGAGAGGCCTGCGCCTCCCCGCTCACGCCCGCCACGCAGAGGCGCACGGACGCGCGAGGCGGCGCGAGATTCGAGGAGTGCAGGATCGCGGGCTCGACGCCCTGCGCTGCGCTCCAGTCGACGAAGGCCGCCAGATAGGGCTCGAAGAGATCCACGAGTGCCACGCGCGACGGCTGCACGGCTCTTCGCACCTCCCCAAGAGACCCGCCGCAGGTGCCCGCGTCCGGTCGATATTCGTTTGGAGTATCGAGCGCTGTCAAGGAGAATTCCGGACCTCGGAGCTTCTTCACCTTTCCTTCCGATTCGGAGGCTCGCCGGAATCGGCAAAGCGCGCCCACGTCGGGTGCGCGCGAGCCGCAGCTGCCCAGAATTCGTGGCACGCCGGTTGCGATCGCAGCGGGGCGTGGGCTCCGCGATCGTCGCCTGCGGCCTCTGGAAGACCTTTGAGTCCGGTGGGACCCGCGCCGACGCGATCGCCGGCGTCGATCTCAGGGTGTCGCCCGACGAGTTCGTGGCGCTGGTAGGACCGAACGGGAGTGGCAAGAGCACGCTGCTCCAGATCATCGCAGGGCTCGTCCCGCCCGATGCGGGCTCCGCGTGGATCGGCGACGTCGACGTCCATGCGCTCGCCGAGGCTGACGCGGTCCGCTTCCGCCGCCGACATCTCGGTCTCGTGCTTCCCGGCGCCCGCTTGGTCCCGACGCTCAGCGTGGCGGAGAACCTCGCGCTCGTGGTGCGCGGCGGAGGCGAGCGCCCGGGCGATCTCCAGGAGATTGTGCACTTCCTCGGCTTGGCGGAGCACCTCGGACGCCTGCCGTCGCGCCTCTCGAGCGGAGAGCAGCAGCGCGCCGCGATCGCGAGAGCCCTGGTCGGAAGGCGACCCGTGATCCTGGCCGACGAGCCGACGGGCAACCTCGACCGCAGGATGAGCGAGCGCCTGCTGTCGCGGCTCCGCGAGCAGTGCGACTCGCGCGTCGCCACGATCCTGTTGGCCGGCCACGACCCTCGCCTTCCCTCCTACGCGGATCGAATCGTCGTCCTCCGCCGCGGACGCATCGACGACGACGTTCCGGCGCGCCGCTTCGGCAGCAGCCGATGAGCGCTTCGCGAACGGCGTCCGCTCGCCAGTTTCGGCCAACTCGACACCAGGATCGGTCGATGGATCCGCTCGTCCGCCCTCCCGGCGCCAGCGCGTCGCGCCCGCGGCCGATTTGCTCCTGGCACCGCGCTTGCTCTCCCAGCGGCCGAGGTTCTTCGACCTGGGAGGATGGCCATGCACGGAGCGCTCGCTTGGAATCGCCGCGCGCAGCAGACCTGGTGGGGCCGCAGTCTCTGCGGCCTGCTCGGCATCGACTCGGCCGTCCTCGGCTTCCTGCCGACGCTCTTCCTCCTCGCGTGCGGCCCCGATCCGCTCGCGCCGAGCGCCGGGCTTCCGGAGTACGAGGAGATCGCGGCGATCCCGATCCCGGGTCCGGCGCGCGTCAACGTGGCGGGCGGAAACCTGCTCGTGATGCGCACCGACCTCGACCTCGATACGCAGCTCGGTCCCTTCTCGGTCGGCGCCGTCTGGAACTCGGCGACCCAGAGGTGGACCTGGAGCTTCGACGACATCTCCTACGCGGGGGGCACCTTCGTCGACACGACGGGCGCGAGCTACAGCGTAGGCCCCCTCGCCCCGGGCGCCGCGATCCCGGGGACGATCTGGGTCAAGGTGAGCCAGTACGGCCAGTCGGGACCCAACACGCTCAAGACCAAGGGCGGGCTCGAGTACGACTTCACGACGACCGGCCATCCGCTCTACGTCCGCTGGACGAGCTCGTCCAACCCGTATCTCCGCTTCACCGAGACCACGCAAGGCGATGGCAAGCTCCACACGACCGCGATCGATCAGTGCATGCCGGCACCCGACTGCAGGGCGGTCTTCGCGATCGGCTACGACGGGCAAGGCCGCGTCGCGAGCATCGCCGATCGTGCCGGTCGGCAGGCGCTCTTCACCTATGACGCGAGCGGCCATCTGAGCGTCGCCCGCGACGGCCTCGACGTCGCCAAGGGCTGGCCGGGCTTCCGCTACGAGTACGCGTCCGGGGACCTGAGCGCGATCACCAACTCCGAGGGCGAGCGCGTCGAGTACCACTACGACCCGAGCCACCGGGTCACGCAGGTCACCCAGATCGGCGCGGGCAACCCGAGCCAGCTGCTCTCCTACGGGGCGCCGGACTCCGGAGGCATCTACACCACGTACTTCTCCGACGCCCTCAGCTACGGCACCAACTTCCGCTACGACGGAGCGGGCCAGCTCGTCGAGGTGAAGGCGTTGAGTACGGGAGACAAGGTGACGCGCACCTGGCAGAACGGCCGCGTCATGTCCCTGGTGCTCCCGAGCGGCGTCGCCACGTCCTGGACCTACAGCAGCGACGACGTCGCCACGCGCACCGATCCGAGCGGGAACGTCACCACCTTCACGTATCAATCAAACGGGGTCGATCGCACTTCTCCCGCGAGACGGCCGGTCCTCAGCGTCGCGGACAGCGTCGGCTCGGTGCAGCAGAGGAGCTACGACGCGGCGGGCCGGCTGCTCTCGATCTCGAACGGCGCGGGAGAGGCGACGCTCTTCGGCTATGGAAGCGACGAGATGATCAGTCAGGTGACCGACCCGGCCGGCATCTCGACCACCTTCTCAGGGTATGGCGAGCATGGGCACGCGGCGAGCGTGACGCGAGCCGGCACCACCAGGACCTTCAGCTACGACTCCGTCGGCAACCTCACCCAGGGCCCCGACATGATCAGCGAGTCGGGCCCCGGCCGCGGCGGCATCGTGGCGCGCACGTTCGACGCCGACCGCAACGTGACCTCCGTTCAGCTCGCAAACCTGGTCGCTTTCTCGCCCAGCCAAAGCGGCAACCTCACCATCGACTACCGGAGCGACCACCGAGCGGTGCAGATTCAGCGCCCGGGCGGAGGCGACGCGCTGCTGGCCTATGACGCGATCGGCCGGCTCATCCAGCGAAGCGATCGCGCCGATGGGGCCTGGCGGCCGACCACGTTCACCTATGATGCGGCGAGCCGGATGACGGCGCTCGGCCGTCCGAACGGGATGGGCGAGAGCTGGAGCTACGACGCGCTCGGGCGGGTCACGTTCCACAAGATCCTTCGCAACGGCGCCCAGGAGAACTCGGTGAGCTTCGGCTGGAGCAACGGGCGGCTCGTTTCGCTCGCCGACCAGCTCGCCGGGAGCGAAGCCTACAGCTACGACACGGCGGGGCGAGTGAGCGCAGTCGATTACGGAAGCGGAGACCGCACGGAGTTCGGCTGGGACGCGCGCTCGCGGCTCGTCGACACCACCCTCCGCAAGAGCGACGGGAGCGTGCTCCGCGATCTCGGCCTCGCCTACGACGCCGCGGGCCGCGAGGCGACCGTCACCGACGGCGGCGTCGCGATGGTGCAGCGGAGCTTCGCGAGCGGTCGGCTCGCGCAGTCGGTCTACGGCAACGGTCTCCGCAGGACCTTCGCGTACGACGCGACGCTCGGGACGCTGAGCGGCGCCACGATGACGACCGCCGGCGCGGCTACGGTCGAGAGCACAGCGGTCCAGTACGCGGATCCCTCCTGCAATTTCGGCGATCAGTGCATCACGGCGCAGACCAGCACCTACGGCGCGCTCGCCTCGAGCAGCTACGAGAAGGTCTGGCTCATGCCGGCGCCCAACTCCAATCCCCTGAGCGCAGCGGGAAAGCGCGTCGGAGCGTCGCAGCTCGGCGCGCAGGGATCTGGAGACGCCATCAACTACGATCTCTTGAGCGACCTGAGCGCGGGCGCGGCCGGGAGCCTCTTCGACTACAACGCCGAGAGCAACCGCCTGCTCGACGCGCGCGATGGCGTGAGCGGGACCGTGACGGTCGGCTACGCCTACGATGCGGCGGGCTTCTACACCGCGCGCAACGGGGTTCCCATCGCGTGGGACGGCGCGGGGCGCATCGCCTCGGTCGGGAGCTCGAGCTTCGTCTGGGACGTGCTCGGGCGGCCAGTCTCGAGCACGATCGCTGGCGTCACGACCAAGCGCCGCTTCGGCGGCCTCGTCGAGACGGATGCCGTGGGAGCTCCGAGGGCCATCGACCTCGGCGAGGTCCGCATCGATCTCGCGGGGAGCGGGACGCGCTATCGGCACTTCGACTACCGCGGCAACGTGAAGCTCGTCACCGACGCAGCGGGAAACGTGATCAAGCACTACCAGTACTCGCCCTACGGCATCGACCAGGTGTTCGGCGCCGACGCCGACACGGTGAGCTTCGCGCGCGGCCGCCAGGTCGGCGACCTCTTCGTGATCGGTCACCGGCTCTACGATCCGCTCGCAGCGCGCTTCCTCGCGCCGGATCCGATCTACCAGCTCGTCAATCAGTACTCGTATACGCTGGGGAATCCCGCGCAGTTCTGGGATCCGAGCGGACAATCCCCGCTAGGCGACGCCGGGTTTGTATTTGGAGAGGCTTCGGTCTTGCTGGCCGGGATAGCGCCCTTTGTCATTACCGGATCGGGACCAGCGGCGCCGGCCTTCGCTGTCGCATACGCCATCGTCGTAACCGGTCTCGGGTCGCTCTCGCTGTACCTATTCAAGTTGGATGGACAGACCCCGGCCCCGCTTGGCAGCGCGCCGGGCGGAGTCGATGACGGCCGGGGGAAGGAGAGGACTTCCGCGGAAGATCAGCCTCAGAATGCAGGACTTGCCGGAAACAGCGGGGCTCCGGGCCCCAAAGGCTCACAACCTCAATCGGTGAGTCTCCCCTGGAGCCCCGGGTATGCAAGCCCCACGCCCTACGAAGGGGGATGCGCGCCCCTCGCGCCGCCTTCTGGACTCGTCAGCATCTGGTGGCTACTCGCCGCTAACATCGTGCTGGGGCTCGGCCTTCTGGCCTCCGCTCCACGGAGGAGGTAGTGGAGTACACCTTCCCGTGTCTGGATGATCGGCATCGCGGGCGTTGTCCCGATGCTGTCGGAGGTAAGCTGCGCTCATGCAGATCGAGCAGCAAGACTTGAATTGGGTGGAAGAACACGATCCTCGGGCTTGGAAGGCGCTTCAGGTCGCGCGGCTCGGACCTGCGATCTGGATGACGCGGACCGGTTGGGGCGCTGTATTCACTGGTGCCGCATTGCTCGGGCCGTTCCTTGCGCTCTGGTATCGAGCTCAGCTCGCGTGCAACGAGAGGGCGTCTCGCTATGGGCTCTTGGTGCTGTCTGCGTCACTTCCGATCCTCCTGGGATCGTGCGCCGTGATCGCGGGCCGTTATCGACGGTTGCTTGCGCTACTCAAGGGTGAGCGAGAGGCCCTTGGCAATGACGCGAGGAGATGAGGGTTGTTCCCGTGTGCGGGCCGCGAGGGAGGGGGTAGACGGCGGCTCCCAAGAACCTCCGTGTGTCGTCGGGAATCGCCGCCAACGAGGATCTGGTTGCCTTTGCTGAACGCCTTGGCGGGCGGGATCGCCCTACGGATGATGCGGAGGAGGACGCCGAGTGAAAGCAAGACTGTATTCTCTTTGACGAATGGGCGAACTCGCAACGCGCGCCCGGTATCTTTGGCGCCGTCGTAAAATACAAGGGCAGTAGTTACCCCGGTGCGGCGGTGATCCTTCTGGGTCACCCTATTGGGCTGCAAGTCATTGGAAGGCTTCTCGTCTACCCGAGTCTGATGGCGATCCTCGCGCTTGCCGTCTTGCCTAGGAGAGACGGGCGTAGCTGAATCGCCTGGGTCGGCCCCAGCCACGCACTAGGACCGCTCGCCGCTTTCGGCGGACCCGGTGCCAGAAACGGCCGAAGACGGGTATTCCGTGGCGCGCAGGGCCAGGAGCGGCGTCCGTTCGTTGGCGCGCTGTTTGCTCTCTTCGACCGACCGTGATGCCCGATCGGGTGGACCGTGCGGTCGACAGTGAGCACTGAAGTCGGCTTCTCCGCATCGATCCTGCTGCTTGCTTCGTGGAGCCTGCTCGCGTCGGGCGGTCTCCTCAGCGATCGGATCGGTCGCGACGCCGCGGTGCTCGTCTCCTTTGCTGCCGTCACCGCGCTCGTCGTCGCGACGCCCCCCCGTTCTTCGACATCGCCGATTCGGCTTCGCGCCGCAGCGGCGGCGTTCGCCGCTGGCTTCGCGAGCTATCCCGCATGGGCGGCGCTGATCGTCGCCGGGGGTCTCGCTGTCGGCCTGGCGCCGCGCCCCGGCACGCCGCCTGGTGCGGGAAGCCCCGCCCTCTGGATCGCGGTGCTGGTCCTCGCTCCCGTCTTCGAGGAGCTGCTCTACCGGGAGCGGCTGATCCCGGCGCTGCGCGAGCGGATCGGAGCGCCGCTTGCCGTCGTCGCGACGAGCGCTCTCTTCGCGCTCCCCCACCTCGAGCCCTGGAACGTGCTCGGCACCTTCCTGGTCGGTCTGATGCTCGGAGCCGTCTATCTTGGCACCGCGGCGATCGAGCTGTGCATCGCCTTGCATGCGGGTCTGAATCTAGGTTGCGTCGCCTGCGGCGTGCCGCCGGTGCGGCTCGCGCTTTCGCCGTCCGCAAGCGCGCTCGCTGGGACGCTTCTCCTCGCCGCGAGTTTGGTCATCTTGCACACGGGGAGCGCGCACCGCCTCGGTCGCGCTCGCACGTCGCGTTCCCTGGAGGCCGCCGGTGGCTAGCTTCGCCCTGCGAAAC
>Ga0335082_10007307_pt1 | contig 12001 bp, 10 predicted proteins | sample Lox_Sample_41_FD_206718 | JGI IMG/M metagenome (GOLD analysis project Ga0335082, IMG submission 206718) | Soil microbial communities from Loxahatchee National Wildlife Refuge, Florida, United States - Lox_Sample_4.1 | ecosystem: Environmental > Terrestrial > Soil > Wetlands | place: USA...
GCTCGATCGGCTCGGTCGGGCACCCGCACGCCGGTCGGACACACGTTCGGAAGATCCATGAGAAGAATCCTGATTCTCGGCGTCAACGGCTTCATCGGCCACCATCTCTCGCGGCGCATTCTCGACGCCACGGATTGGGAAATCTACGGGATGGACATGCAGACGGACCGCATCGAGGATCTGCTGCCCGAGAAGCGCTTTCGCTTTTTCGAAGGCGACATCACGATCAACAAGGAGTGGATCGAGTATCACATCAAGAAGTGCGACACCGTGCTGCCGCTGGTCGCGATCGCGACGCCGGCCACCTACGTCCGCGAACCGTTGCGCGTATTCGAGCTCGATTTCGAGGCGAACCTGCCGATCGTACGGCAGTGCGTCCGGCACGGGAAGCGCATCATCTTTCCGTCGACCTCCGAGGTCTACGGCATGTGCGCCGACGCCGAATTCGACGCCGAGCAATCACCGCTGGTGCTGGGGCCGATCAACAAGCCGCGGTGGATCTACTCGTGCGCGAAGCAGCTGATGGACCGCGTCATCCACGCCTACGGGATGCACGAGGGTCTCGATTACACGCTGTTTCGGCCGTTCAACTGGATCGGCGCCGGGCTCGACTCGATCAACACGCCGAAGGAAGGAAGCTCGAGGGTCATCACGCAGTTTCTCGGGCACGTGGTTCGCGGCGAGCCGATCAAGCTCGTCGACGGGGGCACGCAGAAGCGCGCGTTCACCTACATCGACGACGGGATCGACGCGCTGATGAAGATCATCGCCAACGAGGGCGGGATCGCGACCGGCAAGATCTACAACATTGGCAACCCGCGGAACAACTTCTCCGTGCGCGAGCTCGCGACGATGATGATCACGCTTGCCCTCACGTATCCCGAGTACCGCGACACCGCGGCGCAAGTGAAGATCGTCGAGACGACCGCCGCCGCCTATTACGGCAAGGGCTACCAGGACGTGCAGAACCGCGTGCCGATGATCGCCAATACCTGCGCGGACCTCGACTGGAAGCCGGTCGTGCCGATGGACGAGGCGCTCAAGCGCATCTTCGATGCCTACCGCGGCCAGGTCGCCGAGGCCCGCAGCCTCGTGGAATGAGCGGCGCATCCATGGTGCTGGCCCTCAAGGTCGACGTCGATACGCTGCGCGGCACGCGCGAAGGCGTCCCCAACCTCGTCATGCAGCTCGCGAAGCACGGCGCCGGTGCGACGTTCCTGTTCTCGCTCGGGCCCGATCACACCGGCCGCGCGATCAAGCGCGTCTTCCGGCCCGGCTTCTTCGGCAAGGTGCGCCGCACGTCGGTCGTCCAGCACTACGGGATGAGGACGCTGCTCTATGGCACGCTGCTGCCGGGCCCCGACATCGGCCGCCGCGCGGCGGACGTCATGCGCGGCGTCCGCGACGCCGGCTTCGAGACCGGCATTCACACGTTCGACCATATCCGCTGGCAGGATGGCGTAGCCAACGCCGACGCGGCGTGGACGCGCAGCGAGATGCAGCACGCCTGCGATCGCTATACCGACATTTTCGGGACCGCGCCGCTGACGCACGGCGCCGCGGGCTGGCAGATGAACGTCCACGCGCTGCGCCTCACGCAACGCCTCGGCTTCGAATACTGCTCCGATGGCCGCGGGACGCATCCGCATCTTCCGGTCTGGAACGCCGAGCTCATTCGCTGCCCGCAGCTCCCAACGACGCTGCCGACGCTGGACGAGCTCATCGGGCGAAATGGCATCACCGAGGACAACGTCGCGGCGCACATCCTCGAGCTCACCAAGGAGCCAAACGCGGCCGGTCACGTCTACACGCTGCACGCGGAACTCGAAGGCATGCGTCTCGCTCCCGTGTTCGAGCAGCTCCTTGCCGGCTGGAAGGCTCAAGGCTGGACGCTGGGCTCGACGCGCGTGCTGTTCGATACGCTGCAGCCCCTCGCGCTGCCGCGCTGCGAAGTCGGGCCGGGTGAAGTTCCGGGGCGCAGCGGCACGCTCCTCGTGCAGGGGCCGGAATTCCTGAGTGAGGTCGACCTCGCGGTTGCCGCCTGAGTCGAGTCCAGATCGGTGTCACCACACAAGCGGAAAGGAGATCCCCATGCTCGGCAAGAAAGTCGCGGATTTCGCGGCCCCTGCGACCGGCGGCTCGACGTTCAAGCTGTCCGACCACAAGGGCCATCCAGTCGTCCTGTACTTCTACCCGAAGGACAACACGCCCGGGTGCACGACCGAGGGTGCGGATTTCCGCGATCGCTACAAACAGTTCACGAAGGCCGGTGCCGTCATCGCCGGAATTTCCCGCGACAGCCTCGAGTCGCACGAGGGCTTCAAGGCGAAGATGGATTTCCCCTTCGCCCTGATTTCGGATGCCGACGAAAAGCTCTGCGCGCAGTTCGGCGTGATCAAGATGAAGAACATGTACGGCAAGAAGGTGCGCGGGATCGAGCGATCGACGTTCCTGATCGGAGCAGATGGAAAGCTCGCCCGCGAATGGCGCGGCGTCAAGGTCGCCGGGCACGCCGACGAGGTGCTGGAGGCGCTAAGAGCGCTCTGAGGACGATCCGACACGCGGGGGCTCGCGGAGTGCCGCCGTGCGCCACGGGCCAGGTACGACTCAGTTGCTGGCGTTGTGGAAGAACCAGCATCCCGCTTTCATCAGCCACCATTCCCACTTGGGCACCGCGTGGAACGGCATGATCTCGCTCATGTCGGTATGCGTCGGCTTGCCATGCACCATTTCGTAGGTGATCGCCGGCTTCTGATCGGTGCGGACGTTGCAGGTCCAGTTGTCGCGGTCCTTGACCGAGCAGTCCGTGTACTTTCCCGACGGCGCCCTCGATTCGCGGATCCAGTAGACGACCTCGTTGCGACTCCTGCTCGCCCGGAATGCATGGCGCTCGCCGGGGACGAGCCTTCCCGTGCACTTCGTTCCCTGCCACGCACCCTCGTCGCAGCGGACCGTGTAGATCGTGCGCTCGCCCTGCAGCGTGATCCAATCGCTGCCCCACAGGATGGCGGCGATGACGGCGATGAGCAGGAATCCGAGAAGCCATTTACGCATGCGGTGAATCCGTTCGACGGGCGGGGGTGGCGGATTCTCGCATGCTTCACCTGATCCACGCCTCCCGGTGTGCACCACAGTCCGACCACCTCGAACGCGTTGCCGCGGCGTCGATGCCCTCGTCTGAAAAACACCACAACGGATCGCGGTTGGCCTGCGGCCTGACCACCATTGCTTGTACAAGACCGCGGCGCAGGGCTAGGATAGGGCCGCAGTCGAAGTCCCCCTCATCACCGCACCGTACGCCGCCCAGGAGGCCCATGGTCGAGCGCAAGACCCGCCCCACCCCGCTCACGCTCGTTGCCCGCAAGTCCGCCAAACCCGCCGGCAGGCCCGGCCCGACCACCCGCCTCCAGTTGCAAAGCAAGCTCTTCGTGCTCGACACCAACGTGTTGATGCACGACCCCACGAGCCTCTTCCGGTTCGAGGAGCACGACGTCTATCTGCCGATCCTCACGCTCGAGGAGCTCGACAGCAACAAGAAGGGCGTGAGCGAAGTCGCGCGGAACGCGCGGCAGGCGTCGCGCTTCCTGGACGAGCTCGTCACCGCGATGCCCAACGGGATCGCCGAGGGCATCCCGCTCGACGCCAAATCGGGCGGCGCGGCGAGCGGCAAGCTCTACCTGCAGACCGAGGTCATCACCACGGTGCTGCCGTCCTCGCTCGCGAACGGCAAGGCCGACAACCAGATCCTGGCGGTCGTCATGCATCTGCAACATTTGCACCCGAAGCGCCACGTGATCCTGGTGAGTAAGGACATCAACATGCGGATCAAGGCGCGGGCGCTGGGGATCGCGGCCGAGGACTATTACAACGACAAGGTGCTCGAGGACACCGAGCTTCTCTATTCAGGGATGCAGGAGCTCCCGGGCGACTTCTGGGAACGGCACGGCAAGGCGATGGAGTCGTGGCAGCACGGGGGGCACACGTATTACCGGATCACCGGCCCGCTGGTGCCCTCGCTGCTCGTGAACGAGTTCATCTACCAGGAAGCGCAAGGCGAAGCGCCGCTCTACGCGCTGGTGAAGGAAGTCAGCGGCCGGACCGCGGTGCTGCAGACATTGAAGGACTATACGCATCAGAAGAACAACGTCTGGGGCATCACCGCGCGCAATCGCGAGCAGAACTTCGCGCTCAACCTGCTCATGAACCCGGAGGTCGACTTCGTCTCGCTGCTGGGCCAGGCCGGCACCGGCAAGACGCTCCTGACGCTCGCGGCGGGCCTGATGCTCACCCTCGAGTTCAAGGTCTATTCCGAGATCATCATGACCCGGGTGACCGTTCCCGTGGGCGAGGACATCGGCTTCCTCCCCGGCACCGAGGAGGAGAAGATGAACCCGTGGATGGGCGCGCTCGAGGACAACCTCGACGTGCTGAACAAGACCGACGACGAGGCCGGCGAATGGGGCCGCGCCGCGACGCGCGATCTCATCCGCTCGCGCATCAAGGTCAAGAGCCTGAACTTCATGCGCGGCCGCACGTTCATCAACAAGTACCTGATCATCGACGAGGCGCAGAACCTGACGCCAAAGCAGATGAAGACGCTGGTCACGCGCGCGGGTCCCGGCACCAAGGTCGTCTGCCTCGGCAACATCGCGCAGATCGACACGCCCTACCTGACCGAAGGCAGCTCGGGGATCACCTACGTCGTCGATCGTTTCAAGAACTGGGCGCACTCGGGCCACGTGACGCTGCAGCGGGGCGAGCGCTCGCGGCTCGCCGACCACGCTGCGGAGATTCTCTAGCCGAAGCGCGGCGCCGGCGGGAGGACGGTTCGGCGCACGCGCTCGATGGCGCTGTTGGCGATGACGACGCAGGCAATCCGCCGGCGACTCACTTGCACAGCGTGCCCGCCGGTGCCGCGAACAGAAAACGCACCAGCGATTTCGTCTGTGTCACGGCGGGCAGGCCGCCCACGCCCGTGGTGATATACGAAAACGTCGCCGTACCGCCGTCCTGGAACGTCAGGGTCGCGCTGCCTACCTGCTGTGGCAACGCCTTGGTCGCATCGTAGGCGTCGAACCTCGGGCCAGACGTCCGGTACAGCGTGCCGGTGTAGACGTTTGTCGCGCCGACGCGCGGCGCCAGCACGGAGAGCCAAAGCGGTGTGCCGTCGACGTCGTACGTGTACCACGTTGCGAACACGCTGTCGCCCTGGTGCGCGAAATTGATGCCCCAGCCCGATTCAGTGCCGCCTGGCACCCACCACAGATCCTGGTAGTTGGTCGCCGCCGTGAAGTTGGGCGCCGTCGTGCTGTACGTGCACGTTGGTTGCGCTCCGGTGCCGAGGTCGTAGCGGCTGATCGACTTCACTTGCGCCGTGAGCACCGCGATCGAGCTCATGCCTGCGGCTGCGGCCGCGGTCACCGAATAGGAGAACGTGCCGTTGTTCGCATCGGTGAACGTCAGGGTCGCGGTTCCGACCTGCGTGGGCGTTCCGGAACCGGCGAAATTGTTGAACGGCGGTCCGTGATCGACGTAGATCGGCCCGGTGTAGACGTTGCTCGTCGGCGTTGTGCGGGTGGCGAGCATCGAAAGCCACCACGCCTTTCCCGTCGTGTCGTACGTGTACCACGTCCCGAATACCTGGTCGCCCTGATGCGCGAAGTTGATGCCCCAGAAGGCCTCCGTGCCGCCGCTCGCCCACCAAAGGCCCTGGTAGTTGAGCGCGACCGGCGCGCCGCCCGCCGCCGAAGCGATGTAGGCCGCGATGTCGGTGAGCTGAGCGAAGGTGAGCGCGAACAGGCTCGGCTTCTTCATGTCGGGGACATTGGCAATCGCCGTCTGGATCTGAGCCGGATTGTCGCTACCGGCCAGGACGGGATCCTTTGCCTTGATGGTGTGGCACGATGAACAGTTGGCGTCGAACAGCGTCTTCCCGTTGACCGGATCGCCGGCGGCAACGGCCCGCTGCGGGAATATGGCCAGAATCGAAAGCGCGACAGCCGCGACGATTGCGAACGTAGCTTGCATGGTGGGCTCCCCGGGAGTTCTTGACTGCGACTCCAAACATAGGCAATGAGAGGCAAAGCCTCAATCGATTGCCGACGAAGTCGGGAATTCGCGGTGTGAATGCGGAGAGCAGGCGACGAGCAAGGGAGTCGCGCGAGCCCCGTCGCCAACGGAGTCCCGCCGGGGCGTTCCCCTGCCTCGCGGGGATGGACTCGCGCCGGGCGCGGGCGCGCCCCGGCTACATCTGTCTGAAGAGATGCGCGAACGTCGCGCTGACCTGAAGAACTTCCTTGCGCTGCTTCAGCCTGATTTCCGGACGCCCGTGCAGGTCGCGATGCACGGCGGAGATCGCATTGACATTGACGATCGTTCCGCGATGAACCTGGAAGAATACTTCGGGATCCAGTTCCTCGATCAGCTCCTTGATCGTTTTGGTGATCAGTGATTGGGTCGTCGCGGTCACGACCAGCGTGTACTTGTTGTCCGCCTGAAAATAGCAGATCTCCTCGACGATGATGAGCCGTACGGTCCTGCCTTCCGCGACGGAGATCCACCGCAGGAATTGCCGCGCCGGACGGCTCTGTTCGGCGAGCGCTCTCAACAAGCCGCCGAGATCGGCCGGTGCGCCTTTCACCCGCTCCCGCACGCGCGCGATGGCCGTCGCAAGTCGAGCCGGCGAGAACGGCTTCATCACGTAGTCGACCACGCCCTGCTCGAACGCCGCAACGGCGTACTGATCGTAGGCGGTGACGAACACCACGTGGCACCTGCCGCTCGCCACGCGGGCGACATCGAGCCCGCTCATCCGGGGCATCTGGATGTCGAGGAAAAGAACGTCGGGCTCGTGGACTTCGAGGGCGCGGATCGCCTGGACGCCGTCTTCGGCCTCGGCCCGGATCTCAAGCTCCGGCCAGAGGCTCGTCAGCGCCTCCTTCAGTTCGCCGCGCAGCAGCGGCTCGTCCTCAGCGATGACCGCTGTCGGGCGATTCATGCGGAATCTCCATGACGATACGGACCCAGCCCGGCGGCGACGTCTCGCGGGCGAGCGTTCCTCGGTTCCCGTAGAGTCCCTGCAGCCGGTCGCGAATGTCGCGCAGGATGGCCGAGCCGTCGGCGACAACGACACCTTCGCCGGAAACCTCCAACCGCAGCCCGACGTCCGCCGGGCGAGCCACGACCCGGATCGCGCCGGCGGCAGGCGACGACGCCACCTCGGCCAGGACGTGATTGACGAGCGGCAACAACATCATCGATGGCACGCGGCCATCGAGTACGGTCTGCGGCGCGTCGACGTCGAGCGCAAGCCGCCGGCCCAGGCGCACGCGCATGATGCGCAGGTAAGCGCCCAGCAACTCGAGCTCTTGCCGCAGTGTCGATGTCGACTCCCGCAGGTGCGGCAGCGCCGCGCGCAGATACGCGATCAGATCGTCGAGCACTCGGGCGCCCTTCACCGGGTCGCTGTCGTACAGGTCGCGCACCTGGGCCAGCGTGCTGAACAGGAACTGCGGCTCGACGCGGGCCTGCAGTGCCTGCAGCCTCGACTCGAGTGTCCGCCGTTGCGCATGGGCACGTTCCACCTGTGCCGCGTTCATGCGCGCCGTCGCGAGCAATGTCGTGCGACGGTTGACGTAGATGAAGACGATGATCGACCCCCAAATCAGAAATTCGAAGAACATGACCGCTGGCTGCGTGACCGCGACGGCCGGCTGATACAGGTCGCGTGAAACGTCGTAGACCGGATTCGGCGTCGGCGTGTCGATGTTGACGGGAACGACATGCAGCCATTGGTGCACCTGCCACTGCGCGACAGCGCCCGCGGCGGAACCCAGCGCGACCGCGAACGCGTAGGCGCGCAGCCGATTGGCGCCCACGGCGACCATCTCGTCGGCGACGAGCGTCGCGTACATGATGCCGAACGCCATCAGCAGGTTGATGATCGTTGCGGAAAGAAGGCTCTCCCCCAGCGCCATCGTCGGGTAGAGATTTCGCATCTCCACAAGCAGCCAAACCTCGAACGCGAGCGCAATCGCAAGCGTCACGCCTACGACCCGCGAGCTCACGCGTCGGAGCGCCCTCTGCAGAGCCCGCCCGAGATCCGCAACGGCAGACCCTCTGGTCGGAGCAACGGATATCGCCGGATTCACGGGATTTCGGCCGCGTCTGACAGCGGCAACGCGATTGTCGCCGTAGCGCCGCCCAGATCGTTGTTCTCCAGCACGAGCCCGGCGCTGCTCCCGAACTGCGACACGAGCCTTGCCCGGATGTTGGCCAGCCCGGTGCCGGCGCCCGATCCGGGCGCGAAGCCGACGCCGGTGTCCGCGACGCTCAGAAGGAGCCGATCACCCTCTGCGCGCGCTGCAACCCGGACGTGTCCGCCGCCCGGCGAAGGATTCAGACCGTGCTTGATGGCGTTTTCGGTGAGCGTCAGCAGCATCATCGGCGGCACGACGTGCGCGCGGAGCCGCGCCGGAATGTCGATGCTGAAAGCGAGCCGCGGCCCCATGCGGATCTGCTGAATGCGCAGGAAGGCTTCGATCAGTTCCGAATCGCGCTCGAGTGTCGACTCGTTTTGCCGCATACGGGGCAATGCAACCTTGAGATAGCGCATCAGATTGTCGAGCATCGCCCGCCCCGCCCCTCGATCCTTGTCATAGAGCCGGCGCACGTTGGCGAGCGTGTTGAACAGAAAATGCGGCTCGACTTGCGCCTGCAGGACCTGAAGCCTCGCCTCGGCCATTTCGCGCTCGAGCGCGGCGCGGTCGGTTTCGGCCTCCAGCATCGCCCGGGTGCTCGCGAGCTCGCGGCGATAGAACTCGCCGACCACCGTCAGCATGCCGCCGAGGACGACGTATCGCGGCCATACGTAGAGCATGTAGGTGGAGAAGCGGCTCCACCCTGAGCCGAACTTGAAGTAGTCGGCCGCCGAAGTTCGCAGCAATACACCGATACCCGTGGACAGGATGACGGCGGCCGCGAGCGCGGCGATACGCTTCGGCCCGCGCTGCGGCCCGAGGTTTGCCGTGGCGACGATGACGATCAGCATGGGCGCGGCCATGACGAGCAGCCCGGTATACGCGCCGAGCAGTCGCACGATCCAGCCGCCAAGGTCATGGTGGTTGGCGGCGATGACGACCTTGTCGAGCGACGCGCTGATCGCCCGGATGAACAGCAGCGCGGCCACGCCGGCCACGACCGGCGGGGTCAGCCCGGACAGCGCGGCCGACCAGAATCCGCCTCGGTCCAGGCGGACCTTCGACATCGCTCCCGTGTAAGGCGGATTCATCGGTCTTGGGCAATTCGGGCGATGTCGCTGTGCTGGGCAGCGGGCCGGGCGCTTGCGCGGAGCCCGGCCAGCCACGGGCGGTCCGAGCATACGACAACGGACGCGGCAACCTCAACCATTTGCCGATGAAGCCCTGAAATGGCGGTGTGAACGCTGCGACGACGCGATCAACGCACGGGCATGCGGAGATTGACGATGGCCGCCACGCATCAGCGCTCGCCCGTTTCGGGCGCGAGGCCGGTCAGGGCGCGCCGCGTCGCCCACAGGTACTGCCGCCCGTAGCGGAAGTCGGGCTCGAGGTACGCGGCTTCCGCCCATTCGTTCCACGCATTGATGAAGACGAGCCGCTCGCCAGGCGGGCGATCGCGCACCGTCTGAGCAATCGTCGCGGAGAGCCAGTGCGCGTAGACCTCCGGGGTTGAATGAACGAACGCGAGCGCATCGTCCTGTCGCCGCGCCGTGTTGTCCCAGCCGGGCATGACCGTCCGATGCCAGCGGCACGCCGGCGCCGGCCGCGCCAGCGCGTCGAGCACGTACTGACGGTAGTCGACGACGGTGCCTCGGTACGACGGATTGACGAGCTCGATCGACTCGTTGATGGCCGGCGTACGCACGCCGTGCGGCGGAAATTCGACCAGCGCGTCGAAGCCGTAGGGCGTGGGATCACCGGTGTCGTAGCTCTGCACCGCGCAGAGGTAGATTTCGCCGACGCCCTGTTGCGCGCAGATTTCGCGCCACGACACGACGGTCGCCGCGGGATCGGGAAGCGCCCCGATCCGATAGACGATGAAGAGCGGCTTGCCGTCAACGCGAAGGTAGCGCGGATCGCGGAAATGCGGGATGAGATCGCGGATCAGACGTGCATCGTTTGCCGGCGACGGCTCGTGCGCGATCAGAATCGCGTCGGCGGCACCGTCCCAGCGGCGCGTCCAGTTCTCGTTCGCCCAGCACAGGCAATACGGAAAGTCCGGCACGCCGCCCGCGCGCATCTGCTCGACGGGCCGCTCGAGCAGGCGCTTGCCGCCGAACCAGTAGTAGTAATAGCAGAAGCCGGCGAGCCCGTGCGCTCGCGCGAGATCCGCCTGCCGTGCCATCACCGCCGGATCGCGGAGGTCGTAGGCGCCGAGCTCGCCCGGCACGCGCGGCTGGTCGTGACCGGCGAAGTTCGGCGTCGCGCGCGCGACGTTCGTCCACTCGGTGAAGCCCTCGCCCCACCAGCGATCGTTCTCGGGGATCGGGTGGAACTGCGGCAGATAGAACGCAATCGCGCGCACGGCGGCGGCCTTCATCGCAAGTTGTCGACCCGATCAGGCCGGCGCGTTCACGCCGGCGACGAGCGCGCGGTAACCGGCGGCGAGCGCTGCGGGATCGAACAGCCGTCGCGCGGTCGCCCGCCCCGCCGCGCCGATCGCGGCTGCGCGTCGCGGGTCCGCGCGCAAGGCCGCAAGACTTCCGAGCGCGTCGTCGTCGCTGTCGTAGAGCAGCGCATCGGCGCCGTGCTCGAGATATTCGGCATAGATCGAGCCGCGCGGGCAGACGACCGGCACACCGGCCGCCATCGCACCGAAGACATCGCGCCCCGAGCCCTCGCGCCACCACTCACGGGTCCGGTACAGGTACGCGTCGAGGCCACCGAGGAAATCGGTGAGCCCGACCGCGCGCCGCGAGATGCATTTGACCTCTCTGATGTCGCCCAGCGCGTAACGCAACCGGCCCGGGTCGTAAACATGCAATTCGCCGCACTTCGCCGCGACGGCGCGCAGAAAGGCCGTCGCGTGCGCGCGTCCCACCGTACGGCCATCCTGGCCGACGATGCCCACGGTGAACGGATGCGCGGCACGGCGATCGTCGTCGCGGGCGGCCACGAATCGGACGTCGATCGGCGGCAACAGGACCCGATGCCCGGTGCCGAACCGCGCTGCCTTCGCGTGCGACTCGACGACCAGCTCGATCGGCGACGCACCGTCGCGAGCGATGGCGCGCAGCGCCTCGTGCCAGCGCGTCGGCCTCGCGCTCTGGGCGAGCACGATCGTGCGCTCGGGCGCCGCCCGGGAAAGCCAGCTCGCGCAATCGACGTCGACGCCGATGAACACCTGCACGCCGCCGCGCGGATGACGTCCGATCGCCGCGTCGGCCACCGCTGCCGGCCGGCCGTCGAGGTCCGCGGCGGACCCGCCACCGCTGGGCCAGAGCACGGGCTCGGACGGCGCGAGGATCCGCGCGAGCGCGTGCAGCATCCAGTCATCGTCCGCATCCGAGCCGTCGCCGTTGCCGATGAGGTGGACAGGGCCCACGCCACCGGAGGTTCGTCGCGGCGATCCGGCGGACGCGCGGAGCAGATCGAACATCGACGGCAGCACCTGTTCGCACAGCGTGTCCAGCGCGCTTCGCTCCCTCGCCTGCTGCGAGCCGACGATCAGCGCAAGGTTCTGCTCGATCGCCGGATAAGGCGGGCGCAGCGGCAGCGCGTCGTCGATCAGGCGCTTCGCGTCGGCGAGATCGCCCGCGCCCCAGCGCAGCATCGCGAGCATGTGCAGCGCGTCGTGCGTCCGCGGTGCAGCGGCGAGCACGTCGCGATAGCCGCGTTCCGCCTCGGCCGAACGTCCCGCCAGCTGATGCTCGAGCGCGGATTCCATCAGTGCGCCAAGCCGATCGCGCAGGGCTTCGGACAGGCCGACCCAATCCGCTCCTTCCGGACGGTAGCTGCTGCGC
>Ga0335082_10007308_pt1 | contig 12000 bp, 8 predicted proteins | sample Lox_Sample_41_FD_206718 | JGI IMG/M metagenome (GOLD analysis project Ga0335082, IMG submission 206718) | Soil microbial communities from Loxahatchee National Wildlife Refuge, Florida, United States - Lox_Sample_4.1 | ecosystem: Environmental > Terrestrial > Soil > Wetlands | place: USA: Florida...
AGCCGATGAAGGTCAGCCACACCAGTGCCACGCGGGCATATTGATCGGGCGCCGCGATGCCGGTGTCGATGAAGTGGCGGTCGATGAATTGCAGCGAAACGATGCCAACGAGCGTTACCATCAGCGCTACGATCACCCATTCGACCAGCAGGTCTAACCAGCGCAGCGCGCGGGTGAGAGCGTGAGGCATGGAATCAGACTTGAGCGAGGATGCGGATGCTTATTTCTGCGCGGCTTTGATCTTCTCGACCAGACCCACCGGCCAGACTTTGCCCTCGTAGCTCTTGTAGACGTCCTTCCAGGCCACCTCGAACGCGGCTTTATCGGGCACTACGTAAGTCACGCCGGCCTTCTTCAGATCATCGAGGCCCTGCGCATCGATCTGCTCACCCAAGTCGGTCGCGACCTTGCCGCCGATCTGGGCGGCGCGCTTGAAGAGGTCCTGCTGCTCCTTGCTGAGCGTCTTCCAGCGTTTCTCGGCGATGTACCAGGCGGCCACGTCATAAACGTGATCGGTCGCCGACCAGTACTTGGACACTTCGTGGAAACGGAACGACACCGTGAGATCGAAGCCGTTGTCCTGCCCGTCGACCTGCCCGCGCGACAGCGCCATATAGACTTCATTCAGCCCGAGCGGCACCACCTTGACGCCGAGCGCCTCGAATGTATCGCGGAAGATGGGCACCGGCGGGATGCGCAAGCGCATGCCTTTCAAGTCCTCCGGCTTCTTGATCGGACCTTTGGTCGTGACGATCGCACGCGGCGAGCGCGCGCCGGCGACCGCAAAGATGCGCGTGCCGGAAGATTTGGCGCAAGTATCGTAGAGGTCGAGAAAAATAGGGCTGTTGAGGATCTCGGTAGCTTTCTGCTTGCTCTTGAACAGATATGGCAGATAACCGACGTTCAGCGCGCCGCAGTCTTTGAACTGACCGGAATTGCCCACGCCGAGGTACGCCATATCGACGGTGCCGAGCTGCATGCCGGCGATGAGCTGCTGAATGTCGCCGATCTGACTGTCGGCATACACCTGCACCTTGATCTTACCGCCGCTTTCCTTGGCGACGACTTCGGCGAACTTCTCCATCGCCTTGTGCAGGTTGCTGTTGGTCACGAACGGCGAGCCGAAACGCAAAGTGAGATCGGCCGCATGAACATTGCATACGCTGGCCACAAGCAGCAGCGCCACGGTCGCACAACGGCGAAGCTTCATGGTCCTCCCGAATTTGCTGATTGCTATTCTTGGTCTTCATCCGCGGCATGGCAGGCGCCCGCCGCAGCTTCAGGCGACACTATCGTGGGACAAGCTCGGGACTGTCAAGAGCGTTGGTGTCCACCGCCCCCGACACGCGCAGTGGTCCTGGACATTGCAGCGGATTCACTGCAATCGAAATAGAGATTGATCAGCGTCAAAGCCGTGAACCAGTACACTGAAGGGCGCTAAGTAGGCATACTAGGCGAGCCCCGCATGCGTGCTCGAGCTCAAACTCGCTGTGGATGCGGTGCGCAAGTAGAATTGCTTCATTCCGACGTCGAAGGGCCAGCTCGGCAGCGCGCCGGCTTTTCGCTTGTTGCCAACCACTGACGGCGCCATATGGCAGCTCCCGACCGCGACCGACCTGACCCCGACGCACTGCTGGCTCAGCTCCATGAGCAGGAGGCGGAATCTCGGCGTGGGAAGTTGCGAGTTTACTTCGGCGCATCAGCCGGTGTCGGCAAAACTTACGCGATGCTCTGCGCTGCGCGTAAGCGACAAGAGGAAGGGCGCGATGTCCTGGTCGGCGTAGTGGAAACGCACGGCCGCAGCGAGACCGCAGCGCTGCTCGAAGGGCTCAAGCTGCTGCCGCTCAAAGAGCTCGACTACAAGGGCAACCGCCTGCGCGAGTTCGATCTCGACGGCGCCATCGAGCGCCATCCCGACCTGATTCTGGTCGACGAACTGGCGCACACCAATGCGCCGGGCTCGCGCCATCCCAAGCGCTATCAGGATGTCGAAGAGCTGCTCGCGGCGGGGATCGACGTCTATACGACGCTCAACGTTCAGCATCTCGAGAGTCTGAATGACGTCGTTGGTGGCATCACCGGCATTCGGGTGCATGAGACGTTGCCCGATCGCGTGTACAACGAGGCCGACGAGGTGATGCTGGTCGATCTGCCGCCCGACGAGCTGCTCAACAGACTCAAGGAAGGCAAGGTTTATCTGCCCGATCAGGCCCGGCGCGCAGTGCAGAATTTTTTCCGCAAAGGCAATCTGATCGCGTTGCGTGAGTTGGCGCTCCGTCAGACTGCCGACCGCGTCGACGATCAGATGCGCGAATACCGCGTCGACGAGGCGATCGGCGAAGTCTGGAAAACGCGCGAAGGTGTGCTCGCCTGCATCGGCCCGCGGCCCGGCGCGGAGCGCACCGTGCGCAGCGCCAGCCGGCTGGCGAAGCAGCTCGATGCGCCGTGGCATGCGGTCTATGTCGAGACGCCTTCGTTACAGCGTATACCAGAACACGAGCGCGCGCGCGTCCTCAAGATTCTGCGCCTGGCGCACGAGCTCGGCGCCCAGACCGCCACCCTGCCTGGGCAAAGCGCCGTGGATGCCATCATCGACTACTGCGCCCGTCACAACCTCAGCAAAGTCGTAGTGGGCCGCGATCCCAGTGCGCGCGTGCTCGCTGGTTTGCGCCGTGCGTCGTTTGCGGACCAACTGACCCGCGCCTCCCCCGAGCTGGAAATCATCCAGGCGCCTTCGCGAGAGTCCGGTACGCAGAGGGTATTCAAGGCTGAACCAACGCCGGTCGATGAGCAGGCTCAAGCTTTTAAGAGGCCAACGTGGACCGGCTACCTCTGGGCCATCGGCTATTGCGCGGCCGCGACCCTGATCGCATGGCCACTCCCAGAGAGCCTGGCGCGAGTCAACATCGCGATGCTGTTCCTGCTCGCGGTGGTACTGGCAGCGGTTCGCCACGGACGCGGTCCCGCAGCGCTAGCGTCCTTGCTGGGCGTGGCTTCCTTCGACTTCTTCTTCGTCGACCCGCGCTTCTCCTTCGCCATCAGCGACGTTCAGTATCTGTTGACCTTCCTGGTCTTGCTCATCGTCGGTCTGATCACCGGTCAGCTCACCGCGGGTCTGCGGTATCAAGCGCGTGTGGCGGCGCAACGCGAGTCGCGCGTGCGCGCGCTGTTCGAGCTGGCGCGCGAGCTGTCGGCGGCGCTGATGCCCGAGCAGATCGCCTCGATCAGCAATCGCTTCGTGCAATCGAGCTTCGGCGCCAAAGCGGCGCTGCTGCTCATGTCCGAGCAGGACGAGCTGTTGCCTCCGCTGTGTGAAGCCGATGCATTGCAGGCTGAAGCAGTGGATATGGGAATCGCGCACTGGGTGTTCGATCATGGCGAGCCCGCCGGGTTCGGCACCGACACGCTGCCGGGCAGCTCGGTGCTGTACCTGCCGCTGAAGGCGCCGATGCGAACGCGCGGGGTATTGGCAGTGCAGCCTTCCAACCCCCGCTGGCTTCTGGTGCCGGAGCAGCGCAGGCAGATCGACGTCTTCGCAGCGCTTGCCGCGGTCGCGCTCGAACGGGTGCACTATGTCGATATCGCTCAGAAAGCGCTGGTGCGGATGGAATCGGAGCGGCTGCGCAATTCCCTGCTGGCCGCAGTGTCGCACGATCTGCGCACCCCTCTAACCGCACTGGTGGGGCTGGCGGACACACTTTCGATCCTCAAACCGCCAATGCCGCAGGCACATCAGGAGGTGGCCCAGGCGATCCGTGCGCAGGCTACGCGCATGAGCGCCATGGTCAACAACCTGCTCGACATGGCCCGCATCGAGTCCGGCGCCGTGAAGCTCAACCTACAGTGGCAGCCGCTGGAGGAAATCATCGGTGCGTCGATCGGAGCCAACAAGCCGCTGCTTCATGCACACGTGGTGCGCGTGGCCGACTTGCAGCATCTGCCGCTGGTGCAGTTCGACGCGATGCTGCTGGAACGCGTGTTCAGTAATCTGCTCGAGAACGCGGCCAAGTACACGCCGCCCGGCAGTGTAGTCTCGATCGATGCGCAGGTGCGCGACCGCGATATCGAAGTCAGCATTAGCGACAACGGCCCCGGCTTTGCCCCCGGCAGCGAAGAAACCATCTTCGAAAAATTCACCCGCGGGGAAAAGGAATCGCCGACGCCTGGTGTGGGCCTGGGCCTCGCGGTGTCGAAGGCGATCGTCGAGGCGCATGGCGGCCGGATGTGGGCCGAGCGTCCTGCGACCGGGGGGGCACGCTTCGTTTTCACGCTGCCGCGCGGCGAGCCGCCCGCGGTGGATCTCGAGGCGGCCGAAGCACATGAGGCCCACTCCCCAGCGCGAAGCGGTTAGACGGACATGGCCAAAGCTGAGCCGGCGCCTGTGGTACTGGTGGTCGAAGACGAGAAAGATATCCGGCGCTTCGTACGCACCTCGCTCGAGTCCGAAGGCTGGCATGTGTTCGAGGCGGACACCGTTTCCAGCGGACTCATCGAGGCCGGTACGCGCAAACCGGACATCGTGATTCTCGACCTCGGCCTGCCGGATCGCGATGGCGTGTCGTTCATACACCAGGTGCGCAAGTGGTCGGAGCTGCCGATCTTGATCCTCTCCGCGCGTACCGAAGAGCCGAACAAGATCGCGGCGCTCGATGCCGGCGCCGACGACTATCTCACCAAGCCGTTCGGAGTAGGCGAGCTCCTCGCGCGCGTTCGGGCGCTGCTCCGCCGACGTGTGAAAGCTTCGGGCGTCGATACCCCGGTCGTGACATTCGGCGACAATAGAGTCGATCTGGTCAACCGCGTCGTCGAGCGCGCCGGCAAACCCGTGCATCTGACGCCGATTGAATACCGTCTGCTGAGCGTGCTGCTCACCAACCCAGGCAAGGTGTTGACGCAGCGGCATCTGTTGCGAGAGGTGTGGGGACCTTCGCACTCGGAGCAAAGTCACTATCTGCGAATCTATATGGGTCATCTGCGGCAGAAGCTGGAAACCGACTCGACACAGCCGGTGCACCTGGTCACCGAAGCCGGCGTCGGCTATCGTTTTGTTCCGAGCTGAGCTTCGCCGATGAGCTCCGATACGTCTGAAACCGCACCGCGCGTCGCGCACTTCCGCGAGATCGTGCTGTGGCCCGTGCAACTGATACCGAGGCACGAGGGCGTCCAGATTCAACGCCATTGGGAATACCTGAACGAGCCGGGCGCCGAGGCGGTGTGGAAGGAAGTCGTCGACGGTTTCACCGCCGATCCGGCGCAGTTCGGCGAGCGCCACTACAAAGAATTCGTGACCTTCCTGCCGTACGTGCAGCGTTTCCTCTACGGTGAGGGGCCGAGCGCCGGCGTCAGCGCCGAGGCCGCGCAGTCGCGTGTTCGCGTGTTCCGCCGCTACGACGTTGCGCAAGCGTGCATCTTGTTTCCGGGCAACCCGCAGCCGCGCCGGTTCGAAGTGGCGCGTGTGGAGCTTTGCTTCTTTCACGACATCGATGTCGCGATTCTGGTGATCGAGATTTCCGCTCGCGATATCCCGCTCGCTACTGCGCTCGACACGCTCTATCGGTTCGGACGCGCCTACCCTACTCACTGGGAAGCGAGCGGCCGCGGCGGCCACTGCGCCGAGCGCGTCGAATGGCTGTCTGCGGATGGTCGCGTACTGGCCGCGTCGGACTACGAGAATCGCAGCCGCTATCTGTCCTTCGTGGCTACGCACCGCGTCCCCTGTGTCGCCGCACATTGGGAGTATCTGCTGCAGCCGCTGGTGCTGCATCAGTCGGGCGAAGGCGGATCGATCCGCTACCGGGAAATCGAGCATCAGCGCATGCCGCTGATGAGCTATCTCGCATTGGACGACACCCGGCATCTCACCCGCGGCGATCTGGTGCGCCTCGGGCTCGTCACGCGACCTGGCGACTCGCAAACGCTGCCCTATTCGGAGCATTTCCTCCGTAACTTCGAATATCGCTATTGCTATGACCGGCACTGGGAACACCAGCACCACCAGGAGTCGTCGAACACGCGCTTCATGTGCAATGGCCAGGCGTTTACCGTGCTCGGCCACGCCGGCGATGCTTTCTTCGTCGATGCCGAGAACGGCATGCTCGGCCAGTTCCGCCATCAATACTTTCTGCTCTGCCTGATCGCGCATCTGCACAAGGCGGCGTTGCTCATGCTTTCGGACCGGCTGGTGGTGGCGCTGAATCGGCTGGACATCCGCAGTCCAGATTCGATCCGCGGCTTCAAGCGCAGCATCCGCCAGACCTCGGAGATCTTTTTACGCTTTACGCACCGCTACTGGTTCCATGCCGTATCCGACCAGCCTCAGGCACGCGATCTGTTCAAGATGTGGACGGTGCACCTGGACACCGATGATCTGTACGGGGAAGTGAGGCAAGAGATTCAGGACATGGCGCACTATATCGACAGCGACCAGCTACGCCGGCAGGCCGACACCGTCGTGCGCCTCACTGTGGTCACGACCTTCGGTTTGATCGGTTCCGTGGCAACCGGTTTCCTGGGCATGAATCTGATCGCCGCAGCGGACAATCCGCTGTCGACCAAGATAGTTTACTTCCTGCTGGTGTTCATTCCGACGGTCGTTCTGACGCTCTACACCATCGTCAAGTCGAAGCGCCTGGCCGAATTTCTGGAGGCGCTGTCGGACGAACGGCTCACGCGGAACGACAAGCTCAACATTCTGCTGAACGTCTGGAAGCGGCGCAGACGCGGATCGCGCGGCGATGCTGGATAGTACGCGCTACTTCCCGGGAGCGTGCAGCACACCGCGCCGCATCTGATCGAGCTCGATCGATTCGAACAACGCCTGGAAGTTGCCCTCGCCGAAGCCCTGGTTACCCTTGCGCTGGATGATCTCGAAGAAGATCGGGCCGATCATGGTTTTGGTGAAAATCTGCAGCAGCACGCCCAGCCGCCCGCTCGCATCGTCAGCCCCAGGCGCACCATCGATCAAAATGCGTTGTCGGCGCAGGCGCTCAATATCCTCAGCGTGGCCGGGCAGACGGGCGTCGACCTGCTCGTAGTACGTTTCGGGCGTGTCCATGAACTGCACCTGCTGCGCGCTCATCGCCTCTACCGTGCGATAGATGTCCTCGGTGCCGAGCGCGATGTGCTGGATGCCTTCTCCGCGATACGCATCCAGATACTCCTGGATCTGCGAGCGTTCGTCCGCGCTCTCGTTGATCGGAATACGGATCTTCCCGCACGGGCTGGTCATCGCCTTCGACTTGAGTCCCGTCACTTTGCCCTCGATGTCGAAGTAACGGATCTCGCGAAAGTTGAACAGACGCTCGTAGAACTGCGCCCATTCGCCCATGCGGCCGCGATGCACGTTGTGCGTCAGGTGATCGATGTAAGTGAGACCCGAGCCCTGCGGCGGCGGCGCATCTCCGGCCCAGAGCGACTCGAAGCCAGCGAGCGGTCGGAAGTCGACATCGTAGACGCTGTGCCCGTAATCGTTCTCCGGATAGCGATCCACCAGATAGACCAGCGAATCGCCGATGCCTTTGATCGCCGGGATGTTGATCTCCATCGGGCCGGCGTGACTTTGAATGCCCCACGCGCCGAGGTCCACTGCTCGTCGGTAGGCCGCTGCTGCATCACGCACGCGGAATGCAATTGCACAGATCGACGGCCCATGCACGCGCGCGAACGACTGGGCGAACGAGTTCGGCTCGGCATTGACGATGAAATTGACGCCGCCCTGCTGGTAGAGCAGCACGTCCTTGTGTCGATGCCGGGCCACTGCGCGAAACCCAAGCGTCTCGAACACCTGACCCAGCGCCTTGGGATCCGGCGCCGCATACTCGACGAACTCGAAGCCGTCCGTCCCCATCGGATTGTCCCAGAGGTCGGCCATGGTGCCTCCTGCGAAATGTGACTTCAAGTTGGACAATGCGTCCGGACGTTCATCCTCGATCTGACGCGGTGGTTTTTCAAATGGCGCTGCCACCGACTCCAGACGCAACCGTTCACACGAGGCCCCGATACGACCCCCCGTCCAACTGCAGATTCTGGCCGGAGATGAAGCTCGCCTGCTCGCTGCACAGAAACGCGCAGGCATCGCCGAATTCCTCGGGCTTGCCGAAGCGCCTGGCTGCGATGGTTTCGACAATGCGGGCCCGTGCTTCCTCGTAGGTGATCTTCTCCAGCTTCATCATGCGCTCGGCCATGAAGCGCTGACGGCCGGTATCGATGCGCTCGGGCAGCAGATTGTTGATCGTCACGTTATCCATGGCGACTTCGGCAACGAGCGACTTGCTGAGTGCCGTGAGACCGGCACGCGCCGCGGTCGACAGCCCCATGTGCGCTCGCGGGGACTTCACCATTGCCGAGGTGATGTTGACGATACGCCCGAACCGGCGTGCACGCATGCCCGGCAACAGCGCCCGGATGAGGAGGATCGGCGCGAGCATGTTGGCTTCCACGGCGGCCATCCAGGCCGCGTGATCCCAATCCGCAAGCTGCCCCGGCGGCGGCCCCGCGTTGTTGTTGATCATTATGTCGGCCTCGGGGCACGCGGCAATGAGCTGCGTCCGACCCGGCTCCGTGTTGATGTCGGCGACGATCGGCGTTGCCCGCGTACCCGTGGTGGCCTGGATCTCAGCGATGGCTTGCTCCAGTCTCGATTCGTCGCGGCCGTTGATGAAGATTACGCACCCTTCGCGGGCGAGCGAGGTGGCGCACGCCAGGCCGAGACCTTGCGACGAAGCGCAGACGATGGCCTTGCGCCCCTTGATCCGAAGATCCATCGGTAAATTCCTCTGCTTGTCGAAAACGTCGGCGTACTGGGTCAACGCCTGTTCAACTCGTCACTGATGATGATGTGCGTGCGCGTAGTGCAGCCGCAACAGGTCGATCCCATAGTCGTTGCCGTTCGGGGTCCTCACGATGGTATGCACATGGAACTTCGCCGGCTCCGGGTTGGTCAGGAACACGCCGGCGTGATGGTCGAACTCGATCAAGACGACCCGACTCTGGATCCGATAGTAGAAGGGACTGGTCTCCTCGTGACCGCCGATCCAGCAGAAATGCGTGTCGCCCAAGTACCGCTCGATCTGCTCCATCCGCGTCGCCTGCGGACCGGGCGGCAGCGGTGCAATATAGGCCGCAATCAGATCGAGCAGATGCCGGCGCTGCGCGGCAGAAAGCGCTGAGCCCTGCAGACCTTCGTAAGGAATGATGCGATTGTCCCGATGAGCGCCCGCCAGGTGGAGGTTGTCCGCGAAATGCCGACGGCCCGGCGGCAGATCGCCGCCGACCATCGAGTGGGCGACGATGGCCTGGCGCTGCTGCGCCGGCGACAACGAGTGCATAAGCGCGAGGCCGGCGCGTTCCTCGTCCTCGAACAGGCTGATACCCGCGAACGGACCAGTGTCCGCGTAGGCCGGCTCCGCCCCCATGAAGGTCGGCGTCAGCACCATCTGCCGGCCGAGCACGAAGCAGCTCAAGGTCAGATGGTGCCCGAAAAGCTGCCAGCCCCAAGGCTCGCTCGCCGAGGGCGCGCCGAATAGACAGAACGTGTAGCTCCATTCGCCGAGCACTGCGGGCCCGCCGACGAGGTCCCCGAGAAAGCGGTTCAGTCGCATCACGGCGCGCGAAGTCTCGTAGCCCTTGGCACTCAGGCTCGCGCGCAACACGTCCATGACCGCCTCGCGCACGGGATCTGGTACTTCATCGAGGCGCAGTCCGTAGTGTTCGATATAGATCTCGGTGTTTTGCCAGCCGCGCCACAGGTCTGACTCGACGGGTAAACTCATCGCCGCGCGCTGCTCGAGCGACACCGATGCGAGCAAAGCGGTCACGGCCGTGACCATCGCCGCCGTCGGTGCGTCACTCGGCTGCAACGAAAACAGACCAGGCATGACAACGCCATCGGTAGTTATGCCGGTGAACGGCGCCTTCGCCAGTTCTGCCCAGCCGCCGAACAGTTCCTGAGCGCGCGCGCTTTTAAGTCGCGCTTCGGCATGCGCGCGCGGCGTGGATCCGGCAATCCGCGATTGCCCCGAGGCAGGAACGAACGGCCGATAGTCGGGCCGGCTCATCGTCGTGCCATCCCGAGGACAGGCCCAACCGGCATGACATCGCTATGCCAGATGGGCGATTCGATGCTCCAGATGTTCGTCATGGTCTCCCCGCGCGGTAGCGTCGAGCGATCATACCTCTCTCGCGCCTCCCAACTGCGGAAGCAGAACCGAAAGTGCAACTGCAGTCGCTGGGATATGATACGACGCCAATGACCTACGATGCCCTGATCGTCGGCTTTGGGCCGGTGGGTGCGACCATGGCCAACCTCCTGGCGCGACGCGGGTTGCGCGTCGGTGTGGTCGACGCCGAGCATGAGATCTACGACAAGCCCCGCGCGCTGACCTTCGACCATGAAGTCATGCGCGTCTTTCAGGCCTGCGGCCTGGCGCAACGCATCGCGGAGTTTACCGCCCCTCATCGCGGGACCCATTTTCTCGGCGTGGACGCACGCGTGATCAAGAAATTCGATCCGCTGCCCCCGCCTTATCCTCTCGCCTGGCCCCCCACCAGCACATTCGTGCAGCCGGAGCTCGAGCGCCTCCTGCGCGAGGGGGTCGCCGCGAGCGCGGGCGTGGAAGTCTTTCTTGGCCACCACGGTGTCGCCTTCACGCAGGACGATAACGGCGTGACGCTCACGGTTCGGAATATCGCACAAGGCATGGAACGTATTCTGCGCGCCCGCGTTCTGCTTGGCTGCGACGGCGCCAACAGCTTCGTACGCAAGCAACTCGACATCGCGCTGGAGGACCTGGGGTTCGACGAGTGGTGGATGGTGGTCGACACATTGATCCGACGTCCCGTCGACCTGCCGCCTCGTTCCATCCAATATTGCTGGCCGTCGCGGCCAGCGACCTTCGTCCCCGGGCCGGGGAATCTGCGCCGCTTTGAGATCAAGCTGCTGCCCGGAGAGCACCCCGAGGAATTCGGCCGGCACGAGAATGTGGTCGAACAGATCTCCCGCTTCGTCGATCCATCGTGCTTCGAGATCTGGCGCTCTGCCGTCTATCGCTTTCACGCGCTCCTGGCCGAGCGATGGCGGCATGGCCGGGTGTTTCTCCTGGGTGATGCATGCCACCAAACGCCGCCTTTCCTCGGTCAGGGCTTGTGCGCCGGGATTCGAGACGCGGCCAATCTCGCGTGGAAGCTGACAATGGTTCTTCAACGCGACGCCCCCGAGGCTCTGCTCGACAGCTATGAGGAGGAGCGCAAACCGCATGTGCGCACTCTGGTGGCCACCGCCAAGGCATTCGGTGAAATCATCGGCGAGCTCGACCTCGCAGCAGCACGCATCCGCGACGAGAAGCTGCATGGCCAACTCGAGCGCGGCGAGGCCGAAACCATCCGCCAGCGCTTTATTCCTAATCTCACGACCGGGATCATCGATCGCGACCCGAAGGCGCGCGGAGCCGGCACCTTGTTCGTGCAGCCGAAAATCCAGCGCGACGCCCGCCAGAACGCGATGAGCGGAGCGGTCCTTCTCGACAATCTGCTCCAGTCCAGCTTCCTCATCGCGGCGACCACCGCGGAATCGCAGGCATGGCTCACTCCCGAATCACGTGAACTCTGGCGGCGACTTGGCGGGGAACGGATCGTTATCGGGTCATCGGGTGAGGCGAACCAGTCGGACGTCCCGACTGGAAACGATATCCAGTATCTGGTGGAGACCGACGACCTCTTCGCCGCTTGGATGTCGGAGCACGGCAGTACCGCCGTCGTGGTTCGGCCCGATCGCTACGTATTCGGAATGGCAAACGATGCGGCGCAGTTGAACCGGCTGGTCGCCGCCGTGGCCCGGCACGTGTTGGCGTCCTGACTTCGGCAAGCTCAGCCAGGTTTAGGCTGCAGGCAGCCCGAGAAACGCAGCGATCAGGTCGATCTGGGCTTCCACCATGTCGCGCCCGGTGCTGATGACACACCCGCGTGCTTTCGCGGCAGCGAGCAATGGCGTGATTTCCGGCTTCG
>Ga0335082_10007309_pt1 | contig 12000 bp, 16 predicted proteins | sample Lox_Sample_41_FD_206718 | JGI IMG/M metagenome (GOLD analysis project Ga0335082, IMG submission 206718) | Soil microbial communities from Loxahatchee National Wildlife Refuge, Florida, United States - Lox_Sample_4.1 | ecosystem: Environmental > Terrestrial > Soil > Wetlands | place: USA...
AATCCGGGCCCGCACACGTTCGTATTCACCGCGGCGGGCAAGCCGACCGTCACTCAGCAAGTGCTCGTTCAAGAAGGAGACCACGATCGCGGCATCGTGGTCGTGATGGGCAAGGCGGAGGTCCCGAACCCGACGCCCGATGTGACGGCGCACTCCGAGCCGAAGCAGCCCGAGTCGCCGCCAGCACCGGGTGCTGTCTGGATGCGACCCGTTGGCTACGTTCTCATGACAGCGGGCTTGGTGAGCGTGGTCGCCGGCGGCGTCTTCGGGATCGTCGCGACAGTGAACTGGAATCAAGCAACGTCGGCGTGTCCGATTCAATCTCCGTGCAGCGACTCGTCCGCGCTGAACGCGCGTTCGACGGCTGGCACGACCGCGGATTGGTCCACCGCGCTCCTGGTTGCCGGAGGCGTCGTCGCTGCGACCGGCTTCGTCGTCTGGCTCGCCGCGCCGAAGACTTCGACGATTCGGGTGGGCGTCACACCGCAACGTCGCGGTGCAGCTCTTTCCATCAACGGCACGTTCTGATGCCGAATCGATTCGCAATTGCCCTTTCCGCGTTTGCGCTCGTCGCGTGTCGACAGATTCTCGACATCGGCGACTGGCCCGACGCCGCAGACGGCGATGCCGCTGGTGATGCGGCGCCGTCCGACGCGGCGACCGAGGGGGAGGCGGCGGCGGGCTCTGCCTATGCTGCCGCGGTCCTCGCCGATAGCCCGCTTGCGTATTATCGATTCGAAGATCTCGACACTGTCGGAGTGAACAAGAAGGCAGCTGACTCTTCGGGCAATCTGAACGACGGAACGTACAGCACGGTCTCTGGGTGCGAGGCCGCGCTGATGGCCGACGGCGTGGACGGGAGCTACGCGCTCCACCTACAGGGTGACGCGGCGTGCAGCATCGTCACGAACGACATTTCGGCCGGCAACGACATGCCCTTCACGATCGAAGCGTGGGTGCGTGTCGACAACGCGGTCGGTAACGTCATCGGAACGCCGCCAGACGGCGGCGCGGGCGCATGGTTGAACGGCGCGTCGTCTTTGTTCGTGGCCAACTCGGGCTACGCGTTTGCAGCCGACGTGGATGATCTGATCTTCACGAGCAGCTGGGTGCCGACGGTCACCGGCTCGACGACGCTCGCCAGTGCAGGTCTCACTCATGTAGCGGTGACGTACGATGGGACGAGCACACTAAAGCTTTGGGCGAACGGGCAATCCGTCCAGACAGGCACCGCCAACGTCGGCAGCAACCTCCTCTCGGGCAACATGACCATCGGCGCCGTCGGTGGTGGTGGCGGGTGGCTGGCCCCATTCCACGGCGTCGTCGACGAGCTTGCCCTCTACTCCCATGCGCTGACGCAGGCGGAGTTGGCAAACCATTACAACGCGGGGAAGTAGCGTGTCGGACGAGTCCTTCGAGCGAGCGCAAGTGCGCGTCGGTACGACGCTCAAAGGGAAATATCACATCGATCGGGTGCTCGGCGTGGGCGGTATGGCTTCGGTCTACGCGGCCACTCATCGCAACAAGAAGCGCTTCGCCATCAAGATGCTTCATCCCGAGCTCTCTGTTCACGGCGATGCGCGACAGCGGTTCCTCCGTGAAGGCTACGTCGCAAACACGGTCGATCACCCCAGCGCGGTCGCCGTGCTGGACGATGACGTCGCGGAGGACGGGTCGGCGTTCATCGTGATGGAGCTTCTCGATGGCGTTGCGCTCGACGAGCTCGCGGAGCGGTCAGGCGGCCGCCTGCCTCCGATGAACGTGCTCTGCATCGCGGATCAGCTCCTCGCAGTGCTCGAAGCCGCGCACGCGAGAGGCATTGTCCATCGCGACCTCAAACCAGCGAATCTTTTCTTGCTTCGCGACGGGACGCTCAAAGTGCTCGACTTCGGCATTGCACGTCTCCGCGAAGCTGTGACGTCCGGCCCCTCGTCCGCTACACAGACTGGCGCGCTGATGGGTACGCCAGCGTTTCTGCCGCCGGAGCAAGCGGGCGGCCATACACGCGAGATCGATGGGCAGACGGACCTTTGGGCGGTCGGCGCGACGATGTTCAACCTGTTGACGGGTGAGTTCATCCACCTCGTGGAGAACGCCACGCAGATGATCATCGCTGCAGCGACCAAGCCCGCGCGCTCGTTGGGGTCCGTCGTGACGAACCAACCGGCGATCGTCGCGCTGGTGGATCGGGCACTTGCATTCGAAAAGGCTTCACGATGGCCCAACGCCGCCGCCATGCGCCAACGCGTACGCGAGGTTTGTCGCGAAACGTTCGGTGCCGAGCCGTCGCGCGAACGGCTGGTCGAGAGTCCGACCACGAGTGACCAGAGCCCATGGCTCGCCCGGACGCATCCGGCACCGCAACATTCCGCCACGTCGGGCGTGACTGCGGAGCCGGTCGAACGATCTCATGTCTCCCTCCCATACAAGCGCGCGCCGGTGGGGTGGCTGGCTGCGGGTGTCGTCGGGCTGGCGGCGGTCGGCGTGGGCGTCGTCGAGCTAAGTCATGCGCGTCAAGGCGCGCGAGCGACGGACGCGCCGATACAACAGCCATCGGCGAACATCGTTGCGACTCAGCCCGCCGCTAGTTCGGTGGCGCCGACCGACGTCGCATCGGCGACGTCTGCGGCGTCGGCTTCCGACGTCCCGTCGACACCACATATCGTCGCCGTGCCGCCGGCCCATGCGACGATGGCCGTCACCAGACCGACTCCGACGAAAACCGCCGCTGGCGCCGTCGGAAAGCCGCCACAATCGAGACCGACGGCCACCGCCGCGACGAGCGCGAATTGCAATCCTCCATACACGGTCGACGCTACCGGTAAGCACCATTACAAGCCGGAGTGCTTGTAGCCGCGGAGCTCCAAAACCTGCGAATCGTGGGCGACTTGATCGCCGACAAGGTCGGGCTCGTCCTCAACTTGCGCGTGAAGGACAATCTCTATCAGGCGATCGCCGTCGCGAGCACCACGGCACTCGGAGCGCTCGTTGGATTCATCTTCGGTGGGGTGCGCGTCGCGCTCAGCGGAGCATTCGGCGGGCTCGTCGTCGGGGGCCTCGCGAGCGGGCTCGTCCTGATGATCATCGGTCTGACCCGCAAGTGAACGAGTCAAAACGGGCTCTTGCCGCCTGCGCACACGGGGGCGGTGAAGTCACCGGTGAAGTGGCCTTGCGTCGCGAGGTTCACGTCGAAGGTGCCGGTGAGCGCGTCGCCCACGGACGTGAAGGTCACCGTGCCGCTTCCCGCGAAGCTGTTCGACGAGCCGTTTGCGTCGACGGCGGTGTACTGCGCGATGCCGCTGCCGCCGACGGGGTAGGTGCCGGGAGTCACGGAGTCGCCGGGCACGACGACGTCGAGCACAAAGACCGTGGAGCCCGGCGGAGCGTTCCATACGCTGTCCTGCACGGCGCGCGCGCACGTGCCGGTCGTGCTCGCGATCACGATGCCGGCGTACGCGGACGGGACGCCGTCGTAGAGCTCGTTTCCGACGAGACCGATCACGTCGCCCGCGACGACAGGCTCGCCGTCGACGGCGCCATTCACCGTCGCAGAGCCGGACGGACCCGCCGATCCGCACGCCACCGCGAGAAAGGCGAACAGCGAGCGTTTCATGGCGTCGGGAAAGCGCATCGGAAGCCCAACAGGCTCGGACCCTCGACGTCCTGCTGTGGATCGTGGAGCGCGAGATCGGGCGTGATGGCGTGGTCCACGTCCGACGACGGAGGAATGCCGAGCGATCTCTCCGGCGAGTACGCGATGGCGTTTGGCGGAAAAGTCGAGGCGTCGTTTGCGCTGGAGTCGGGAAACGTCAACGGCACGTCGTGTTCGTAGAGGGGTGTGGAACAGAAAGAAGTGCTTTGTTCGTCGAAGTAGCCGCGCACCCATTCCCACGCGTTGCCGTAGAGATCGAAATGGCCGAATGCGCCGACGTCGTTCGGGTCGGTGCCGACGTCGGCGAGCGGGCCGAAGCCTTGCAATTTGTCGCACTCCGATCCACCGGGTGAGAGCGCGCACGCGAGCACGAGGGACAGCACCGCCGGCTGCGCGTAGGTCTCCGCGTCGCCGACGGTCGCGCGCGCGTACTCGCCCGCGGTCGGGAGATCGCCCCCGTAGTGCCGGCAGAACGCGCGCGCGAGCGACCACGTGACAACCGCTGGTTGATGGACCACCAGCGGCGAGCGCCAGTCCACCGCGTCGGAGCGCGGGATGTCGGGCACGGCGCAAGCGCCCGAGTCCACACAGACGGCATAGCCCTGATTGGTGACTTCGGTCGTCATGAGCGCGAAAGGCGCGACGATGACCTCTGCTCCGAAACCGAACGGCCATGCGCCGCTCGTGTCGGCGTCCGCGCCCGCGCACGCGAGTGGAGTGATGTCCAATGACGATGGCGTGGCACCGCCGAACAGGTTGTTCACGAACCACCAGCCACCCACGCGAGCGCGCCCGCCGGTGACGTTCGCGAGCGCGCCGACACGATCGTCGTACGGCACGGCATCGGGGGAAGGCTCCGGAAAATCCGATGACGACGGCGGGACGTCCGCCGAGGTTTGGCCTCCGCACGCCGTCAGGATCAGACAGGCGACGGCGAGACGGCTCATGGATGATCATCGTGGCGCGCGCTCGAATCCCGGTCCACTCATTCGTTGCGGAGCACGACGGCCGGAGGCACCATTTCGAGATGCGGGACGTTCGGCGGATCCTCGCGGGCCTCGTCGCGGCGCTCGCGCTCGTTGTGGCGTCCGTCGCGGTGGAAGATTGCGGAAGCGCGCCTGCGGCCGCTCAAGATGCGAGCGCCGACGGTGCCCCCGCCGACGCTCACAGCGAGTCCGACGCTCACGACGCAAACGTCGGGTCGGACGCTCAGCTCGATGACGCAGGCGTCGTTTCCGTGGTGTGCCCAGACCCGGACGGTGGCTACTACATCACGGTCAACGGCGATGGCCCGACGCAGATCCTCTCCAGCTCCGGGGCCTCCGACGTGAGCGTTCCCTGGGCGTTCTACCAGCCACCCTGCGGCGGGATATTCGTCATCGCAGGCTCCGCGAGTCCGGACGGGGGCTCGGTCTTCTACTTCCAATACGACGAAGCGACCCAGAGCCCGCCTCCGACGCTCGGCCCCACCATCGCGACGCACTCCCGCGGGGACGGTACGTACTTCTCTTCGGCGCCTGATTTCGGACAGCCGACTTATTCGGAGCTCGGCGCACCCGGCGGTGTCGTCGCTGGCAGCTACGCCGTCACCGTCGCGACCTCCACGCAGCCCGGCGCAGCGACGCTCTCGCTCTCAGGCACGTTCTGCACACTTCGCCTCGCCGACGGACAACCACGCCCGTGCCCGCCATGAACGTTCAGGCGTTGCGCCTCCCATTTGTCCTCCTCTTGCTCGTGGCGTGCGGGCCGCCGGAGGAGGACTACCTCGCGGCGGCGCGCGCCGAGCTCGCCCGCGGGTGCTGCGTCGCGAACGACGACGGCCGATGCGACAAGTGCGCCCTGCTCGACGGCGCGAAGGTGGTCTCTTCTCGCGTCGAGGATTGCTGCGCGAATTCAGGCAAGCACGTCATCCTGCAGACGGCAGGTCCCAACGGCAGCGCCGAGTGCACGTTCCAGCTGATGGCCTACGGCCGCACGGTCAAACCCAACGGCAGCGGATGTCGGCCGATGAAGTGAGGTGATCACCAAAGCCCGAGGGCGTCGAGGTCGCGCGGGTCGATGCGGTGCTCGGTGAAGAGGCTGTGCATCGCCGCCGTCGCGGCGTCGGCGTCGCTCGTCGCGAGCTTGCACGCGGTCGCGTCTCCGGTGTCGCACGCGGTGGACTGCTGGATTCGGAGCGTGTGGTACTTGTCGCGCGCGGGTGCGTAGCGCGCGTCTGCGCGGAGCGCGGCGACGGCGGGTGCTGCCGCGGCTCGCCGGCTGGCGGCGTCGGCGGTCGCGCGCGGCAGGACCGCGTCGATGCTCGCGATGCAGGCGTCTTCCCTCCTCAGCGCGGCGTCGGTCGCCGAGTCGGGACAGAAAGCCGACAGCGAGCGCGCGAAGCCCGGGTTCTCTCGATTGAGCGCGATCTGCCGCCGCGACTTCAGCTGCTCGGGCGAATCCACGTCGACGTCGACGGCGCACCCCGGGAACATCCGGACCGCCATGACGCATCCGGGGCTCGCCGGATCTTTCGCGTCGGGCGCGCACGCGACGACGACGAGGGAGACGACTGCCGCGAAGCCAACGAGAAGAGAGCGAACGCGCATGGGTCTTCGTATAGGCGCCCGGCGCGCGCGTTCAACCGACGTGGGCGTAAAGAACCGTAACGCACGTCAGAACGTGACGACGGGGCCACGATCGGTGCAACGGCGACGCGCGTGGCGCGAGGCCGTGATGCCGCATCGGCGACGAGCAGACGGCCCGGTCACGCTCGCAGTCGTGCCGATGGGAACCATGTAATGTCTGACAGCCTCTTCGGTCGTTGGTCGACGGGTTATCATGTTTTCCGTGCTCGTCACGATCGCCTCTACGAACGCGTGCCGGCGAGACCTACGGGACCGAGCGCTCGACGCTGGAGAGATTCGGATGATCACACCACGCTGGGCGATTGGATTGGTCGCGCTCGCCGAGTGCACCGGCTCTGCGCAAGCCGTCGCGCCTCGGCGCGCCACGTTCGATGACTGCGAGCGGCATCGTTACGTCGAGCCCGCGGCGGACACGCGCCAGATCACCGTCGCCTTCGCCGACAAGACCACGCGTTTCGAGGTCGACTGGGCGTGCGTGACGATCGACGACGCGGGAACCGTGCTTGCCGGCGCTCGCTCGCCCACCGTGAGCACACGCGAGATGAGCGACGTCGTGCGAATCACGCGCGGACGGCATCGAATGCGCGTTCACGTCGTGGGCCACGATCCGCTTTTTCCCGCCGACATGCTCGACGTCGCCTCTTCATACGTCGTCGAGCTCCGCGATCCGGCGCCGTGGATCCACCACGCGCCGCTCACCGTCACCGCGACGCTGCGCGATGCCAACGACGTCACGCTCCGTGAGGGTCCGGCGGGTCGAAACGCAATCGTTCGATGGACGACGACCGAGGATACGGACGCGACCGCGTCTCACTTCCATTCCTGGCGAAACGAAGTGCCGTAGCGCGAGCGCGAGCCCTTCGTCGGTCTTCCCGATGGTCCCGTATGCATCCTCGCCGTTCAACGAGAGGACGTGCGCGCGTGGACCGAGCGCCGCTGCTTCGCTCGCGTCCATCACGCGCGTACGCGTGGACGCGCATCCGGTCGCCAAGAAGAGCGCCAGCCAGGCCATGCGTGTGTGCATGGCGGGCTCGCATTACAAGTCCGATGCCACCGCGCGAAACTGCACGATCCGGGGCAACCGGCCTGCGCAACGGGTTGCTCGGCGTGAAGCGGAGTGCACGACGCGATCACGGATAGTCCCAACCTCTTGCTCCAGGACATGGGCTCGGGTCGCCGAAGCACGCGGGCGGAGTCACGGCCTCGAGCCCGTGAATCATCATGGGGACCTTGGCTGCGGGCGGCGGGTTCGCGAGGATCACGCAAGGATGAATCGAGCGCTGCATCGCGGACTGACCGACGAGCGCGTCGACGCAAGCGGCCGCCATGTAATGCCTGAACCCTCTTTGGTCGTCCGTCGCCGTGAGACGAAGAGCGTATGTGGCTTCCTCGATCGCGGTCGTGCGCGGACACCGACGGCGTCTGTCAGCGACGCTCTCGTCGGCCCGTGCCGCAGCTTCTTGGGCAAGCGCCTCGAAAGCTTCGAGACCGCCGTCGGCAGGTAGGATCGTGCGCGGCGGCTCGGGATTCGACCGTTCGCACAACTGGTACTTCGCGAGCGCGCTGGGGTCGCCATGCGAGAACGCTTCCCAACCGGCGCTGCACGGGTCACCCGCCGCGGGCGCGTGCGGCGCGGCGCATGCAAAACAAACGACAGCGAGGATCGGCAGCCGCACGGCGAATTATTGACACGCGATCAAGCCATACGTTGGGCCATCGTTGGTGACGTGGCGACACTCTACGGGGGGACGAAGCCGCCGCCCGCCGACACCGCCGCGCAGAGCACGATCAGCGCGGTGACGCCCGCAGCGAGAACGCTCATGACGATCCCGCCGACGAGGTTCGACGGTGGAGTCTCTTTCACGAAAACTCTGGCGCCGCGGATGTCGAACGACGGGCCGTCGGCGCACGCGGTGTCGTCGCGCGCGACGACGTAGCGGAGGTTGTCGCACCGCACGACGTGATCGAGCTCGACGGCTCTCCCGTTTCGTTCGATTCGCACGGGCTGTCCGACGCCGATGTCTCGCACGCCACGCACGGGGACCCATTGGGAGCACGCCGTGGCCAGCGTCAGGGCGAGGAGCATGTAGCGCGATGTCGACTTCGTAGAAGCGTGCTCTGGCCGATCGGCGTTCACGGCGACGATGGCTTCGGCAACGGACGTTCGCGCATCCCCGTTTCCTCCGCAACAATGAACATGCCACGCACGGGACGACCACTTCGGAACGCCGCCAGCGCGAGCGCCGTGACCCGCGCCGGCAGCGGCGGTGAGACACGAACGAGCACTACGCCCGATGTCGCGGGTAGGCCCGCGCGAAATGCGAGCTCGCCGAAGTCCTTGTCGAGGGTGAGCAAGACGCGGTCCTCGAGTACCGCCCGGGAAACCACGGCACGGTCCGTCGCGCCGGGCGCGTCCTCTCGAATCCACGCGACGTCGAATGATTGCGCGCGTAGCGCCTCGACGGTCGCATTCGGTATGTTCTCGTTCGCGAGAATCCTCATTCGTCAGCTGGCAGCCGGGTACACGCGCTCGGAGCGCACGACCTCAGCGGCATACGCGACGCATGCGCGGATGTCGTCGTCGGTGATGCCCGGGTAGCTCTCGCGGATCGCGGCTTCGTCTTGGCCCGCGGCGAGCAGGTCGAGCACGAGCTCGACGGCTATGCGCGTACCCTTGATCACCGGCTTCCCGACGAGGACCGCCGTGTCGACCGCAATGTGCTCCTGCCACGTCATGTGTGGATCATACTCAGCCGAGCGATCTGCCGCCACCCGTCCACGACGGTTCGCGCAAGCCAGGCCTCGCGATCAGTGGCAAGGCAGCGAAGAGTCCGGCACGCCCTGCCAAGTGCCGTCCCGACACTGCTGCAGGTCGGTGCAGCACCCGTAGAGGATGTAGGACGGCTGATCGCACGGCGTGTCGAACACGTGACACGGTTCTGCGATGCCACCGTCGTACCAGCTCGCGTCGTACGTCGTGACGTCAGCGCTCGCGTCGGGGCTCGGCCCGCCGTCGTCGGGCGCGGCGAGGCTTCCGCATCCGAGAAGGCCGATCACGACGACACATCGGACGCGAAGAAGTCCGTGCGCCCGCTTCACGGCGGAAGCATCTCCGTCTGCCATCCGCCGGCCGACTGGTACGAGAGCTCGCCGGTGACGGCGTCGACGCAGATCAGCGAGTGCGTGAACCCGTTCGTTGGGCTCGAAGCGTGACACGCGACGATCAAGCCCACGACAGAGCGCCGCATCTTTCTACTGCCAGCCGTCGACGAGCGTGCACCAGTCCGTCGGGTACCCTCCGGCGTCCGTGCAGCAGCCGCTCGGGCCAGGGACGCCCGACGGCGCTTTCAAGCAGACGAGGAGCGCGTTGAAGTTGTCGCCGAGGGCGGTGTCGCAGCCTTCGGTGTAACAAGAGTATTCGGCGGTGTAGCCGGCGCCGGGGACGCCCCAACCGATTTCGGATTCGGGAGATGCGTTCACTTGCGTGCCGAGGACGGTACCGCTGAAGACATAAGAGCCCGAATGGAGCGACGTGACGAGGTCGATGTTCTCGGCGAGATAAATGGTTTTGCCGCTCGCGGGTCCGGCGGTGAGCTTGTACGACATGAAAGTTCCGCCGGGCCATCCCGAGTCGTCCCGATTGCGGAATACGTCGATGACGCCCGGGCCCATTGCGTAGATGGGACCCGAGCAGGAGTAGTCGACGCCTTGGTCGATTCGCTCGGGCACGAGGTCTTTCACGTCGCGAAACGGATCGCAGTATTGCTGATTGGCCGGGGAGACGGGCAAGCAGTCGCTCCCGGCGCAGACGGAGACGGTGCCGTCGCTCGGATTGTCGGCGATGTTCGCGGAGGTCGCGGTGCCGCCGGCGGGGACGGTGGTCTTGATCGCGCTGGTGCCGTTGTCGACCGTCACGTCCGCGGGATTCACGTCGCCGTTCGCGGCGACGACGTAGCTCTCGCCGCACGTCGAGCAGACCGCGACCGCGACGACGGTGTTCGGAATGGTGCCGGACCACTCGTTGCGATCGCCCGCGTTGCACGCCGGCGCCGAGGGAGCGACGACGTCGACCGCGGCGTCGGGACCGTCGATCGCCGCGTCGGTCGCCGCGTCGGGTCCGTTCGCGTCGCCCGACGAGCAAGCGAAGAGAAAGAACGCGGCGGCGAGCGCGGAGCGCATCAACTCTCGCTCTCTTGCGCCGCGGCCCACTCGACTTCGAGCCCGAGGGCACGCACCCAGCGGTCGACGTACGAACGATCGAGCGTGTCGCCCATCGTCGCGATGATACCCGCGACGTCGCGCCGCTGTCGCGAAGATCCGCCGAATCGGCAGCGCGATGCGCCGCGCGAGCTCTTCACGGCTGAACGCGCGGTTCTTGCGAATGATGAAATCGATTTTCCAGCCGGTGTCCTGGTCGATGACGTTGAACATGGCGCGCCGTTGGAGCGCGTCGCGCGCGGCGTCGGCATCGACGTAGTAGTGCTCGGGGTTCATCGCCCGGAGCAATGCGTCCAGAGTTTGGGCCGTCGGATCGATGACGATGTCGAGGTCCTGCGTGGTTCGCGGCAGCCCGTGCGCGGCGCTCGCGAAGGAGCCCGCGACCGAAAACGCTCATTCCTTCGGCGTCGCCCACATGCGGCGAAGGACGACCCAGCGTGCTTCCTCCGCCGTGAGCTCGGGGTGCCGGCGCCTCTCGGCGTCGATGGCGATGCGACGAACGTCCTCGCTCAGCTCCGCGGCGATGCGGACGCGCTCCGACGGGCCGAGCCTTCGCAGCACGGCGATCTGGGCGTCGTGCGCTGCTCGGGTCGTGTCGCGCGCCACGCGCTCATCTTACGCATTCTCACAATCAGCGATAGCCTGACTGCGGTGCGGAACTCCTGGCTCCTCCTCTTCCTCGTCGCGTGCGCGCCGAGCAGCGGGGGCTACGCCGCGCGCATCGCGAGCCTCGAACGGCAAGTGTCGTACGTCGCGCGCGGAGAATACGAGCTCGCGTCCGCCGACGAAGCGGTGCTCGGCTTCACGGTGCGCGGCGGCTGCACGACCGGGAACGGACGCGGGCGACTCGTCATCAAACGCGGCAAGGGCACGTTCGAGCTCGCGACGCGCATCGCGTACGCGGGCGAGCCGCACATCTCGATCTTCCGCGCCGGCCACGGCCACCTCACGAACGCCGACGAGCTCGGCAGCGTCATGCTCGGCAAGGCGTCACGGGCGAAGCCGCCGATGTTGAACCGTGTCCTCGGCGGGGACCACCCGTGAGAGGACGCCTCGCTCGAAAAGCCAGACGCACGCGTCGAGCGCGGTCTTGCCGCCGCCGATGATCACGAAGCGCTCGTGTGTCGGGCGTGGGTCGTGCATGATCCGGAGGTGAGCCTGCTCACCCGCCTCGCGCGCGCGTTGCTCGTACCCGACGACCGCACGATCGCGTCGCTGCCGATGGTGCGCATCGCCGACGCGCGGTCCGAGGAGCGCGTGCGCGTTCGGGGCCGCGTCGTCGAGTCGAATGACGGGCTCCTCACCGCGCCGTTCACGGGGCGCAGCGTCGTGTGGTTTCGCGCGAGGTACGAGGTCTTTCGTGAGGAGGACCAGCCGAGGATGCTCCCCCGACCGCCCCAGCACGACGAGCTCGAAGTGTGGCGCACCGAGCTCGTCCACGTGATGGGCCGTCCCTTTCTGATCGACGACGGCTCGGGGCTGCGGGCGCGTGTCGCCGGCGAG